>OGOG01002764.1_pt1 | contig 14245 bp, 10 predicted proteins | sample 1552581 | NCBI WGS metagenome assembly OGOG01 (sample SAMEA2580152, study PRJEB22360) | human gut metagenome | biome: human gut; feature: human-associated habitat; material: faeces | place: Denmark | collected 2008/2010 | reverse complement strand
CGCTTCACATGTCGGGCCTCCCGGTCGAGCCTTTGGCTCCCGGGAGGCCCCTTTTTTTATGCTCTCTTTTCGGGGTTCCCGGCGGGCGTCGCTCCGGGAACCCCCGTTTTTCTCTCATGCCCATCCGGATTAGATGGTTAGATGTGGTTCGGAGCTGAATGTCTCGTTATTTTTGAATGTTGTCCAAGACTTTCAGCACTTTATCGCGATACTTCTTTTTGCCGATGAAGGTTGCGGGGTGCAATATTCTGACCACTTCATACCCTTCCGACTTCATGCATTTCAGATTTTTCTCGGCGGCGTATCCGAGAGACACCAATACAGGCTTGCCACCGAGTAGCTCGAGCTCCTCCCTCAATCCCTTGAGGTTCTCATCAACGCGTTCCGGGTTACTTTTGAGTGTCTTTTCCACTTCACCGGAATCGGTTTCTTGGTAATCCTTGATTGCGTCGGTTATGTAGCTTCCCCAATACCGTGTGCCCTGCAGCGCATATCGCAGTTTGAAATCGTTCCTTCCCGCATGGAAATTGAACCACGGATCCTTCGGCTTGTCCGGCTTTTTCTCCGCGTTGCCGTCCTTGGGTTTACCGGAGCGGTTCAGCCCCACGAACACGAAGCCGGTGTTCAATTCGGACAGATTCGGGGAGTCGAATACGCTCAGATCGTTTATATTGCGGCTGGGCTTGGAATCCGCGTAATCCGTGTTCCAGACGGCCCAGCTGGACGCATCTCCGTATTTTTCCTTCAGTATGTCGTAGTTCTCTTGGCTGATCATCATCCGCTCCTTTTACGCTTACGTGGACGACAGTCGGTCATTAAACGCCATCCGTGGTTATCCGTCATTCTATGTTGCGTGAATACGAGATGTACATGTTGGGCCGGATTATTGGAGAGTCTTGCAAAACGTCACTAGCCTTGAACCGATATTGGAGCTCTATATGTTTTGCAGATTTGGTAGAGCGACACGCCGATTTGGTCTTCTGCCATTCCTGTTGTATTCTAGTCAAGTTGCGCTTAACGGATAGACACCGGAAAGCGTTGCATAATTGGAGAATTCGCCTAGTGGTCTATGGCGCACGCTTGGAAAGCGTGTTGGTGTAACAGCCTCACGAGTTCGAATCTCGTATTCTCCGCCCGGATTGGAACCCTGGGAACCGTTGGAATCATTCGGTTTCTGGGGTTCCTTCTTTTCCACTCCGTTTTCCGGTTCCTTCCAGATTCCCTCCGAATGCTTCTTTCGTTGGCCTCGGTTTTTTGAATCGTCCCGTATCGCAAGTCTCGCGTGTACGGGCCGGCATCCAGGAAAGTCCCTGATTGCCATGCTGCGGCTTATTGGTGCCAGTCTGTGGTCTCAATAATGGGATTGTTTGCCCTCATATGTCGATATTTGATTGCGATTCGGTGGGGGAGTTGCGTACATCGTCGTTTTACGCGCACTTTTGCGCTGCGCTACGTTACGCTCGAAATCGTGACGTTGAGAGAAAGAAGCACGACGATGGTTGACAAGACGGCTGCCGGCAGCCAGCAGACTGACCAACGCGATGCTGATACTCGTGACTCTCTGGCGGCGCTTGCCCGACGCCGTTCGAATTCATCGTCAATTGCATTGCAGAGTGATGTGCAGGCCGCTCCGCAGGAAAAGCAGGAAAAACAAGAAAAGCAGAGCGAAGCTTGGTCTGCCTTGCAAACGGGCGAGGATGCGAATGATGACGCGAATCGTGCGGAAGAATCGCAAACCGTGAAAGAAAAAGACGCTGCGGATGGTCCTGATAATACGCAGCAGCCGCAAATGGCATCCATAAGCGCCATCACAACGCAGGTTTTGCCACCAAGCTTTATTCCGACCGCAACCGGTCGTATTCGTCCTGTAACGGGCGCTTTTCCCGCAGTTCAGTCCGCTTCGCAGACGGAACAGGCGCAGCGCAGGCGATCCATCCGCTCGTTGGCCGCGGGGTCGTTGCGTAGAACCAACATCGGCAATGCTGAAAAGGCCGGCGATGTGGGGAGCGCGGGTAGTACCGGACGGACGGCGGGGAATGGCGATACGCCGTCGCCGCGAATCGCCAGCAGTGCTCCCCATTATGCGAATTGACCAGTGGACTGATCAGAACGGCCAACGTAACAAATCAGTGGGAATACTGGACATACACGCGGTTCACGCACGGTACGCGCGCTTCGCGCTGCATTGTACGTCGCTGCACTACGTCATTCCAATTGAATCGCAACAATGCGTATAGCAGATGAAAAGCACATACGAAAAACGCGCATGAAAAAACGGTCCCGATATATTCGAGACCGTTTTTCATGAGTCGATGAAGCAAACGCTGTCCGGCAGCGAGCCGGCTCAGTCTTCGCTGGTTTCGCGCTTATACTGCACGAACGTCTTCATGGCGTAGGCAAGGCCGGCAAGCAGCAGAATGGCTGCGCAGGCAAGGGAAATGCCGATGCCGGTTTGTGCAAGCTGTCCATATTCCGACTTGGTCAGCGCGCCGGTGGACGCGGCGGTTTGATCGCCGGAAGCTGTGACGGATCCAGTTGCAGCACCATTCGCGCCAGTGTCGGCAGCCGTGCGCACAGTGCCAGTGGTGCCGTTGACTCCAGTAACGGTCGTACCGGCATTCGTTCCAGCCGTGATGCCATGCGTGCCGGTAGCAACGGATGAGCCGCCCTGCTGACCCGTCTTGGAGTTCGCGTCCTTCAGCGCCGCGATGAACGACTGATGCCACTGGTGGCTGCTCGCCGCAAACGCGTCATGCTTGGTTTTAAGCTCGTCGTGAGTCTCTTTCATGTCGGCATGCATCTGGTTGAGGTGGGCCTGCGTGTCCTGCATATCCTGATGCAGAGCGTCGTGACGCTCCTGACCGCGCTTGACCGCGCCATCGATCGCATTCTTTATATCCTCGCGGTCCTCCTGGTAGTTCTTCCAGGCCTGCTCGCCGTACTGGCGAAGCGCATCGGCGTCCTCGTGCGCGTTCTGATGCAGCTGCTCGGCGTGCTGCTTGGCGGTATCGATGTCCGACTTGATCTGCTGGTTGGTTTTGCGCACATGCTGTACGGCATCGCACGTTTTGTCGGTGCACACGGCCATATCCTGGTCGATCTGCCCGCTGATGGTGGTGCTGCCGGCCAGTCCGTCCGTAGACGGTGCGATTTCACTGGCCGAAGCCGCGGAAGGCAAGGCGGCCATGCCGATGGTTAATATTCCTGCCGCTACAGCTGCTGCAATACGATTCCTCATGGTGGTTCCTCTCCTGCGCACGTTTGCATTCGATCTGTGATTGTGCGCTCGCGTTCGTTCCGTATGCCATAGTAGGAGGGGAATGTGCCTAAATAAACCGGTGGAAAAATGACATTTGTCTAGTTTCTGCGATGCTGCAGCAGTCTTCATAGTTTAAGCGGGAAACCAGAATCTAAACCAGAAGCCGGAACAGCCTGCTCAAAACATGACCAAGCAGGCCAAGCAACGGCTCAGACCGCCCGTACTTATCCCGCCCGTATTGGTTTATCTAGCGGCGGCCCCCAACAAAGATCACTCAACAATAGTGATGAATGGGCTAGCCGGCAGATTAAAGTCGTTGTACAGCATGCTCGCGCACTTCGGATTGCCGCTGAACAGGTAACGCACCTGGCTCATGGCATTGAGATCGTTCAGTATTGAACCATCGGCTGCGGTGAGCAACACCTGATTGCCCCTGATAGTGGCATTGACCGCCTGCCATTGACCGGAATAATTGGCGACCTCAAACCCCTGCAATGCCATAGTGGTGGGAGCGGCGATATTGCTGATACCGCTTAACGGGGTCGCTTTCGGAGCGCTCTTATAGTTCGGTGCGATTGCGCTCGCGGTCTTCGAATAGTTAGGTTGCATGGCTTTCAGCCTGCTTGCGGTGCCGTTCCGGAAAGACAAGGCGATTGCGCCGTTCGCAGTGTGCCGGGCATGTTCGATAAGCGGTCCGTTGGGTACGGTGGTGCCGTCTTCCATGGCGAGATACTGCGCGGCCATGCGTGCCCCGAGAATATCCTTGCCGAGAGGATGGATTAGCGCGGATGTGCCCTTGTCTGTGTCAAGGGAAACCGTCATCGCCACATTCGACGAATCGTGCAGGTTGGTGTTGCCGAGCGTAGTCCGTTGCGCTTCTCGCACGTTTTGCGTGTACTGGTAGTTTGGCCAGCGCGCGAGCTGTACGTACAGGAACGGTAGGTCCTTGCGTCCGAACACGTTACGGTACTGGTTGATGAGCGTGGTCATTTGCGATTCGTATTGCAAAGCAGTTCCGTAATTATTGGCGTCATCGCAACCTTGATACCACAGCACGCCCGCCACATGGAATCCCTTCAACGGCGCGATATGGTTCGCATAAATATCGCCGCCTTGTACATGCCGGCGAATAGGCGTGCCACCCCACGCGGTCTGGATGATGCCAATCGGCACATTGGGGTGCTTGGCGCGCAACTGCATGGCGAATTGCTGAGCCAGATAGCTGAGGTGCAGTGAATTCGTGGAATCTGCAGTCAACCATGCATCGGCGCTCTGATTAACAGCGGACAGTGGAAAATCAGTGTCTTCAACATCATGATTTGCGATGACAAATTTCACGTTGTCATCTACGAGCGGTTTCGGCAAATCGCCTGTCGTGATTAGTCCATTCCCAAAATTGTAAGTAGCGTTTTCGTAATACTGCACATAGTTGAGTTCCATATTCGACTGGCCAGCGGCTACGAAGACGTCTCCCACATACACTTTGGCCAGTTTCAGCACGGTTTTGCCGGCGTACTGCACTTGCAGCGAATACGGATTGAGACTTGCCTTTTGCGCGCTCAGCGTGCAGGTGAAACTGCCGTTTTTCGCTACCTTTGCCTTGACGCTCTCGGAGGTTTTGCCTTGCGTAAGTGTCGCTGACAGTTTCGAAACGTCGATGGGGTTGCTTTCCGTGGAGCTGACGTTGCCTTTGACTACGATTGGCTGATCGCGCTGGAACACCATATTGTCCATGTAGTATGAGGGCAGCTGCACATCAACAGTGGCCGCAGTATGGGCGGTGGCGGTGGATTGCGATCCGGTTTTACCGGTTGCCGTTCCGTTGCCCCATTTGGGGCCGCACCCGACGATGATGGCAACGACTATTCCTACGGTTACGATAATGGCAAGTGCCGTTCTTGCCAATCGTTTCGTATTCAATTTTGATTTGCCTCGTTCTTTGTCAACGCCCGCTCGAAGGTTCTGGCCTGTTTGTCATATGCGGCTCGTTCGGTGTTGGCCTTGCTGGTGGTCCCGGACGGGTCGGCTTTGCAGTCAAGCGCCTTCGGCGATTTGACTTCTTCCTGATACAAGGTGCTGAGCTTTTCCAGATCATATGAGGAATCCATGCTGGAAAATGCGTCGACAATCTTTCCCTTGAGCTGGAAATCCTTGGAATATGAAGCGTTCATGGCGGCAACCGCGTCTCTGCAGTCGTTAATGGCATTCAGTTCGCGCATTTTCTGCGATGTTCTCACGCCCATGACGCCGAAGACCACAATGCATACCGCAACGACGATAACGGCTACGATGATGGAACGGCGAATCAAGTTCTTGACATGGTTGTGCACCCAAGTGTCGCCATCTTGCACGCCTTGCGATATGGCGATTTGGAACGGATCTTCGGGAGCCGTTCGGTAGGAAGTCCCCGGTGCTTTTGTTCTAAGCTTTTCGTCACGATTGGTGGCATTGACGGAATTGTTGGATTTGCTGGTCCCGACGGTCGCGGTACTGCTGAAAGCCCGGGGCTTGCGGACGTTACTTGCTTGACTGTCAGCTTTATTTGGCTGCCTTTCGTGCCGTGCCATGCTTCCCTCCAGGAGTCCGTGATACCGTTCTGATGTTGTCTATTGGAGGTGGCCCGACAAGGTCCTCTGTTCCCAAATGACAATACATAAGGTATGTTACCCGTTCCACTTCCGAATGCCAGCACTTCATGTTGTGGCATATTCGGTAAATGTGAAGTTTGGTCTGGAGTCCATCTGCTTTATTTTGAGTGGGGACATCTCAGAATACACTTAAGTTTTGCGTGTGCAATTGCGTCAACGCGTGAAATGCGTTTTGTGAGAGAGGCTGACGATGATATCGCCGAAAAGCTTGATGAAGATTGCGACCACCGCTTCCGTGGTTGCAATGACGGTTTCCGTTGCCGTGGTACCGGCTTACGCCATGCAGGATATTGCGATTGAGGATACGCCAAGTTCTTTTGCCGCAACTGTGGATGATGCGCAGAATTCATCAAACAGCATGCCGGACAATCCGAACGCGACGCTGCCGGAAACGGTAAGCGAAAACATTTCGGACGATTCCACTGTGGTTTCGGAGAACCTTGCGGTTACGCCGGAAGGTGATGTACAGAACATTGAGACCGGCGAAACCGTGACGGACGCTCAGCTGGTCGGCACGCAATCGCAGCAACCTGATCCACTGGCCAAAACGGATGGCGAATCATTCATTCCGGTGAGTGCCTCGGATGTGAAAGATGCCGTGGAACAATCTGTGAAACAATCCGTGGAGCAATCGTCCTCAAAAAACGGAGCCACCGTGAAGCTTGCCAAATTCGATGGCAACGATTACGGCGCGCATTGGGGAACCTACAACAACACGAAGGCCTTCTTCGACTACAAAAACAACCTGTTCGCCCAGCAGGCCAAGGGCGTGATTGATGTCTCTTCATGGCAGGGAGACATCGATTGGGCTAAGGCGAAAGCCGACGGCGTGGAAGGTGCGATCATTCGTCTAGGATTTGGATGGGGCAATGACGCCGATACCAAAGCGCAACGCAACATCAGCGAATGCAAACGGCTGGGCATTCCGTTCGGCATCTATTGGTACTCGTACGCGGAAGATGCGGGCGGTGCGAAACATGAAGGCAGCGATGTGGTATCCAAGCTCCGCCAGATGGGCGTGAGCCCCAATGATCTAAAGTATCCCGTGTACTACGACCTTGAGCGGTGGACATGGACCGGGCACACGCCACCGACCGATCCGAACGTGTATAACGGCATCGTCAACGCTTGGTATGGCGCGTTGCAGTCAAGCGGTTACCAGAATCTCGGCGTGTACTCCTACACGAGCTACCTGCAGGGGCCGTTGAACAATGCGAACATCTATGCGAAAACACGTTGGGTGGCGCAATACGGCCCACGGATGGAATTCACCGCTTTTGGGACCAACGATCGTGGTTGGCAGTACACCGAAAGCGGCCAGATTAACGGCATCAGCGGCAGTGTGGATATGAATGCTTTTGGGAATAAGACTTACGCGCAAAATTCGGCTTCTATTGATGTGCGCAAGATGAGTGCTGTGAGCATTCCTAATGGGGATTATTACATCAATGTACGTTCCAAAGTGGCTTCTAGTGTTGACATTCCGGGAGCTAGTGGAACGGATTCCACGGCTATTCAGTTGTACTCCGGCAATGGCTCCAAAGCTCAGCAGTTTACTTTCACTAAACAGTCTGATGGCAGCTATGTGATTATTAATGTGAATTCTGGTAAGGCCTTGGATGTTCGCAATGGCGCTGCTGGTAATAATGCGGTGGTGCAGCAGTATTCAGCGAATGGTACGAACGCCCAGCGTTGGTTCATCCGTGATTCGGGTGCCGGCTATTATTTGCAATCCGCATTAGGTAACTGGGTATTGGACTTGAGCGGAGGCAATACCGCTAATGGTGCGGCGATCCGTCTCTATACACCCAATGGCACTGCTTCTCAGTTGTTTGTTGTTTCCTGCAGCGGAGTTACTGTACCAGTGGATACGGCAGTGATAATCAAATCTGCAGGGAATGCCAAGCTTGTATTTGATGTTCCGAATGCTTCTACATCAAATGGAGCCAAGATTCAGTTGTATGCGGCTAATGGGACGAATGCGCAAAGGTTCCGTTTCCGGAAAATCGGAAATGGGACATATGGGATTGCCAATGTAAATTCCGGTAAAGTGTTGGATGTATATGGTGGTTCGACGTCTAATGGCGCAGTGCTGCAGCAATACGGTAGTAATAACACTATTGCTCAACAGTGGACTGTTCGCGACTATGGCAGCGGGAAGATCTCATTGATTTCGGTAAATGCGAATAAGGCCATTGATGTGCCGGGGGCGAATTATGCGTCGTCTGTTGCATTGCAGCTGTATGCGCCAAATGGTACAGCTGCCCAGCAGTGGGTGATCGCAAAGCCTAAGACTATGCGTGAACGGTTGAATGAGCAAGCAGCAATGCGCAGACAGGATTTGCCTGATGGTACATATACTTTTGCTTCGAAACTGAAGACGAGCATGAAGATAGATGTATATGGTGCATCCCGTTCGGACTGCGCTAACGTGCAGCTTTGGGCTGGCAATGGCACGAATGCTCAGAAATGGAGAGTAATGCACGATGGTAACGGTTATGTGACTTTAACCAGCGTGAATTCCGGTAAAGTACTGGACGTTTACGGCGCAAGTACTGCGAACGGTGCCAACGTGCGGCAATATACTTCGAACAACACATATGCTCAGAAGTGGATTGCCATCAAAAATGCTGACGGATCGTATACCTTCCAGTCCGCGCTCGCGGAGAACAAAGTCCTGGATGTTTCGGGCGGGTCTTCCACCAATGGCGCTAATGTGCAGCTGTACCAAACAAACGGCACGAATTCTCAGAAATGGATAATATCTGATTGAAAACGTTGTTTCTGCGGGGAAGCGTAATTTGCGCTTCCCCGCAGAAACAACCAGCCAAAGAGAGGGCTGAGCTATTGGTTCATAGAATGTGCTGAGTGCTTTGAACTAGAACTATTTTTATTTTTCCTGAGATACAAGGGAATATAACCCAAAATAGCCAAAATAGATATTGCTGAAATTATTTCACTTGATCGCCAGGACAGCGGTTCGTGATAATAGACGGTTATGTGGTCTTTTACCTTTTGAGACACTTCAAGTTTCATGATGCCATTGACGGCAGCACTAAGTTTGAAGGCTTCATCATGCGAAGATGAAACTTGATAATTGGGATACATAAGCAGGGGAAGCAGTACGTATCCGTATGACGATTGGCTGGAAATATCGAAACTTATCGTAGTTCCCGTTTTCCTGTAGTTGCAGATTTCAGCATTATGTGTTTCGGGATATTTTGCTGAATTTGCCATTAACTTGGAAGGATCAGTGTTCACGGGAAGATATTCACCGTTCATTACACCGGAGTTATTGTATGTTTCGTAGTACGAAATTGAGTCAAATCTGGGTGTTGGATTGCTTGAATTGATAAATGACGTTAAAGAAATCCCACATTCGAAAAATGCAAGTAACGTAACCATACTTATAGAAGTAATTGAAGCGGTCCGCATGCCCTTATCACATTGCAATAAGAAAAGCCCCAATCCATAGAGAAGAATTGCGAGAAAAGAAGCTGATCCCAAGAATCGCCAGGGGAATTGAATAGTTGCAACCAACCCGATTGCCTTGTTGATCAGTGAGAATCGTGTAGGTCCCCAGTGGAATAAATTGGTACTTAGGAAAAGAACGATCAGTAAGACAGTTGCTGTTATTAAAGATAGTCGCTGTGTGTCATCAATTTTTTTAGATTGCCGGCAAAGCATTGCGATTAGCCATATACTGATGCCGGCAAAAAGTCCCCATCCGAGTGCAAAGGGCATCTCGCCTGCGATGCTTTGATCTGCTGAACTACCGCCGGAAAGGGGTGGTGCAAATTCGAATAGCTGAGAAACTTGAGTGGCATGTCCGGCTGCAATGGTTTGTTTGCCCAGTGAGGACGAATTCGCTACCTTCATTTCTACTGTTCGATAATAGTTGAAAAAAGGAATAAGGAACCATGCTGTGGTTGACAAGATCATTGCCATGGAAAGCAGTATTCTCTTAATAACTACGGATGAATGATTTTTGATTAAACCAAAAATGACGAAAAAAATACATGGAATGGCTACCAGAATTACACTCAGAACATGTGACAGAATAATTCCGGCGCAGCCCAACGCAGTCCATACGGATGGTGCGAATATTTGATTGTTGTTCTGGAATACAAGATAAATTCCATAGGCGAGAAGAGGGACGAAAAAGAGTGCTGTGTACTCACCTACTGCACCGCGAAGAAAAATGTCCTCAAGACGATATGGAGAAAGCGTCCATAGCGCGGTGACGGCAAAGCCTATTGATCGTGAGTGAAATACCTTTTTCCCTATGCAATAGGTGGAAACCAGTGTTAGAAGATTGAGGAATAGAACGAATATCCGATATCCCGTATTGATTGATAATCCGAGAATATGCAGTATGGCTATTGGGTAGAGGAATATATCCCCATACATAATGGAAACGGGGTATCCATATCCGCTTAACTGCGAAGTCTGCATTCGCACGGGAAATTGCCCGTTGATGAGGGCTTGGCTGATTCCCTCAATCCGATACAAATGGAAAACAGTATCATGTCCATCATTGATAGGTAGAAAAGAGCCAAAGAAGGGGAAATCTGCGATGATCCAAATTGCGATAATGGCAAATGGAATCGTGAATCGATTATCGCGTAATCGGCTAATTAAAGCGTCCAAGTCAGCTTCTCTCCAAGATGATATACAAATGTTTTTGATTTTAGGATACTATTCACTTGGAATAATAAAGCACGACCTTTTGTGGGGATGGATTGCACTTAGTTTCCGAGACGCGTTGAAATTGCGCTTTTGCAATGATTGTGGTGTTTTCAGAGTTCGTGTTGTGAAGCAGGAAGAGTTGTGCTGATTCTGAATTACGGAGTTGCGATGAGGGAATGCGGCGTGGTTCATGTTATGCCGCTGTTTCGGCGGAAAAATATAGGAGTATACATATGGCGATAACGAGTAGTGATTCAGTGGCTTCAACGTCAAGAAGCATGAAAAGGAATTCCAGTATTGAATTACTTCGTATCGTTTCAATGATAATGATAATAGGTTTTCATTTTCTACTGATAAATTCAGAAGTAAATAATATGCTTTCTCTTCCTATGGGAGTTTCTAAATTTTTTTACGAAAACCTTTTTCTTAATGGTGGTTGGGTAGGCAACTGTATTTTCTTTACCATATCAGTGTGGTTTTTAGTGGAACGCAACCAGACATTGGAGAAATGTTTAAGGCGAGTGTGGCTTTTAGAAAAAGAAGTTTTATTCTGGAGCATTGTTATTTTCATTTTTGCTGTTACCAATCATCTTGTGAGTGGTAACGGTATTTGGCGGTTGCTCTTTGTTTCTTTGTTTCCTTTATCTTCCTCGCTATGGTGGTATCCGACAAGTTATGCTATTTTCTTAGTATTGCTGCCTTTTTTGCAAGAGGGGCTGCGGTGCTTGGGTAGATTGAAGCACCGCAATTTGGCTTTTGTGGTGCTTGCGATGTGGGGGATTGGCGGTCTTGTCAATGGATTTAATTTTGACTTAAGTTATTCTTCTGCTTTTGTTATGATATATTGGTTTATTCTCATAACATATTATAAATGGTATATGCATAAATTTTCAGTAAAACAATGTGTGTTATTAATTGCTTTTGGATTATGTATAGAAATTGGGTATTGGTTCGGGACGAATTGGCTTTTTTTGATATTAGGAAAAGATGGTAATATTCAAAATTTTATATATGATCATTGGAAACTGCCTTCAACGATGATTGGATTCAGTTTGTTTGTGCTAGCTCAAAAAAATTTTTTTTATTCAAAGAGTATCAACCGAATTGCCAAAACGACATTTGGGGTATATCTGATTCATTACCATCCTAATATGTATTTTTGGTGGACTTCCAAATTGCATCTCAGCCAAATAGTCCAGCATTCGCGAGGTGTTGGAGTAGTGATGATTTTTGGGATAATGATTTCGGTGTTTTGCGTGTGTTCTGTGCTTGACCTATGTCGCCAAGTGATTTTCCATTATACAGTTGATCGCAACCCTGGTCGTTTATTTGATTGGGCGTGGAATAGGCGGTCGTTGATGCAACACAGGTCGGTACAAATCGTCAGTGCTGTTATATTTGCGATGATAATTGTTATAAGCTTCGTGACGGCGTGACTGACATTACCGATAATATGAAGGGCCTATGATTCGATTGAAATAAATCTGTGGCGAACCGTTATTTGTATCTGAACTTTGGGAAAATTACTTTTTTCTTGTATTATATAAATTGGCCTATTTTTGGTCTCGAGATACATTTTGGCTAAGTATTCTCCTAAGATGCCGAGAGCAAATAGTTGCAAACCTCCGATAAGCAGGATGATGCAAATCAGGCTAGGCCAACCGGCAACGGGGTCTCCGAACAGAATCGCTCGGACTGCGACAAAAATTATTCCGAAGAATGCGCCTAGACAGCATAGAAGTCCTGAGATGGAGGCAAATACAAGTGGTGCGGTTGAGAAACCGACAATTCCGTCGATTGAGTATTTAAATAGCGACCAGAAGTTCCACTTGGTTTTTCCTGCTGCCCTTTGAATATTTTCATAGGAAATCCAATGGGTCTTGAATCCAACCCAAGAGAAAATTCCTTTGGAAAAGCGATTGAATTCAGTCAAAGAAAGCACAGCATCGACGAATTTACGGGACATTAAGCGGTAGTCTCTCGCCCCATCAACGATTTCAGTGTCTGAAATTTTGTTGATTACCCGATAGAACATGCGAGAAAAGAAGCTTCTGATTGGTGGTTCGCCGGCTCTGGTTTGCCTTCGGGTGGCGACGCAATCATAATCGGAATTGGCTTGCAGAAAAGCGATCATTTCCGGCAGGAGGCTAGGCGGATCCTGTAAATCGGCATCTAGCGTGGCTACATAATCACCTTGTGCGTTTTGCAATCCTGCGTATAAGGCTGATTCCTTTCCGAAATTCCTTGAAAAGGAAACATAATGGACGCGGTTATCGGATTCATGCAAATCACGGAGTGTTCGGAGGGTCTTGTCTTTTGATCCATCGTTAACAAATATGAACTCGGTTTCCAGTGAGAATTGTTTCTCAAGTTTTGCGGCGACATCATTGGCAACTTGGTAAAACAGGGGAATCGATTCTTCCTCGTTGTAGCAGGGGACAACAATGCTGAGCAGAGAATGCGAGGTGGGCTGAGGATTTATTGTTACCATGATTGACCGTATATGTGCTTGCTTCTGTAATTCCAAGTAAGAGGGGGGATGCTTTTAGTTGAGCTGCAGCGTTCTTACAACTGTACAGTAGATGTGCGACGCATCCACCGTTTTTTGTAAGGACATCTGGCTTCAGCGGTTGCACTGTCGTCTCTGCATGGCAAAGCTGTTCGCTTCGATAATGAACGCCTTGCGGTCATTCTTAGCAATGACGTCGAGAACGATGCCCGTTACAAACAACAACAGTCCGGCGATGACGAGCATGACCGCGCCAATGAGGGTGGGGAACCGCGCCACCACACCGGTGTTCCAGAAGTCCACGGTTACCATGCCGCACAGTACGATGCCGATGACGCCGATGACGCAGCCGACTCCGCCGAAGAACGGCAACGGCTTGTACTCTCGGATCATGCGGAAGATGGTCGCTATCACCTTGATACCGTCGCCGACGGTGTCAAGCTTGCTGACGGACCCTTCCGGACGATCGCGATACTGGATCGGCATCTCGAACAGACGCAGGTTGTTGTTCAACGAGTGGATGGTCATTTCGGTTTCGACCTCGAAGCCGCGCGACAACACGGGGTAGGTTTTGACGAAGGTGAATGAGAAGGCACGGTAGCCGGTCATGATGTCGGTGACGTTCGCATGGAACAGGCCGTTGATCGAACCGCGCACCAGACGGTTACCGAAGTTGTGGAATGGACGCTTGTTCTCCTGGAAGTAGGTGGAACTCAGACGGTCTCCGATCACCATATCGTAGCCTTCGAGGACCTTGTCCACCATGGCAGGGGCTGCGTCCGCGGGGTAGGTGTCGTCGCCGTCGGCCATGACGTACACGTCGGCGTCGATGTCCTCGAACATGGCGCGGATCACGTTGCCCTTGCCCTGACGTGGCTCCTTGCGGACGATGGCGCCTTCGCTGGTGGCGATTTCCGCCGTGTGGTCGGTGGAGTTGTTGTCGTACACGTAGATGTCGGCATTGGGCCGCGCGGCTTTGAAATCGCGCACCACCTTGCCGATGGTGACTTCCTCGTTGTAGCAGGGAAGAAGCACGGCGACGGAAACGTTCGAATTATCAGGCATGAATCCCATTATATCCTTTGTGTATTTCGTCAAGTCGGTGTTTCGTGTTTAGTCATGTATTTTTTTCGGGTTTAG
>OGOG01002760.1_pt1 | contig 14255 bp, 5 predicted proteins | sample 1552581 | NCBI WGS metagenome assembly OGOG01 (sample SAMEA2580152, study PRJEB22360) | human gut metagenome | biome: human gut; feature: human-associated habitat; material: faeces | place: Denmark | collected 2008/2010 | reverse complement strand
TCTTCGATAGTTTCCCATGGATCTTGTTTCAGTTGTTTGATACCCAAAGACATCTTACGTTCTTCGCGGTCCAAAGTCAGAACTACAGCTTCTACTTCGTCGCCCACCTTCATGAAGTCCTGAGCAGAACGCAAGTGCTGGCTCCAAGACATTTCTGATACGTGGATCAGACCTTCTACGCCTGTAGCGATTTCGATGAATGCACCGTAGTCAGCCATAACGACAACTTTACCTTTCACCTTGTCACCTACCTTCAAGTCAGTGTCAAGAGCATCCCATGGGTGCGGAGTCAGTTGCTTCAAGCCAAGAGCGATACGTTTCTTTTCGTCATCGAAGTCAAGGATAACAACGTTGAGCTTCTGATCCAGTTCAACCACTTCTTTCGGATCGCTAACGCGGCCCCAAGAAAGGTCTGTGATGTGGATCAAACCGTCTACGCCACCCAAGTCGATGAACACACCGTAAGAGGTGATATTCTTAACAGTTCCTTCAAGAACCTGTCCTTTTTCGAGCTTGCCGATAATTTCTTTCTTCTGTTGTTCCAGTTCAGCTTCGATAAGAGCCTTGTGAGATACAACAACGTTTTTGAATTCCTGGTTGATTTTAACCACTTTGAATTCCATTGTTTTGCCAACGAATACATCATAGTCACGGATCGGTTTAACGTCGATCTGAGAACCCGGCAAGAATGCTTCGATTCCGAATACGTCTACGATCATACCACCCTTTGTGCGGCACTTGATGAATCCCTTGATAATTTCTTCATTTTCCAGAGCAGCGTTAACGCGATCCCAAGAACGAGTAGCGCGGGCTTTTCTGTGTGACAGAACGAGTTGTCCTTTTTTGTCTTCCTGGTTTTCGATGTATACTTCTACAGTATCACCTACCTTCAGGTCCGGATTGTAACGGAACTCATTCAAAGGAATGATACCGTCTGATTTGTAACCGATGTTCACAACTACTTCACGCTTGTTCATTGCGATTACGGTTCCGTCAACAACCTCACGGTCGTTAACTTTGTTAAGCGTACCGTCGTAAGCTTTTTCAAGATCTTCGTGGCTTGCGCTTGTTACAGCTTCGCCGTTTTCATAAGCATCCCAGTTGAAGTCTTCAATAGGAGCTACGTTCTTTAAGTTTTCCATTAATAAATAAATTGTTTAATACTTTAATTAAATAAGACATTATATTATCTATAAATCGGGCGCAAAGGTAGGAATATTTTCTTGACCGACAAAAGAATACCCAAAGAAAAGATGGTGATATCCGTATTTTTTGTAATATTGCAAGTCTAACATTATACGACTTTCAACATGGACGGAACATTGGACAAAATCAGGGTGCAGTTTGATTATCTGCCACTTATTAATTTCGCGATGCAGCAAAACAAAGTATCGGTCATCCATCAGCTTTCGATTGAAAACATGACGTCCGAACCCTTCAGAAACATTCAGGTACAAATCACTGCCGAACCCGACTTCGGCAGTATCACTCCTGTGATGGTGGAAGCGATTCCCGCCAATAATTCCGTGTGTCTGCAATCGTTCAGCCTGGTCTTGTCCGCCAATTATTTCGCCCAGCTGACCGAGCGTATGTCGGGAAGTCTGAAAATAGAAATCCGCTCCGAGGCGGAAACGATCTTTACCCGGACCTACCCCATCGACATTCTGGCATACGACCAATGGGGCGGAATCAATATATTCCCCGAGATGCTGGCAGCATTCATCACCCCGAATCATGCCGTGCTCACTCCTATTATCAAGAGAGCCGCCGCGATTCTGGAACAGTGGACCGGTACTCCGTCACTGGACGAATACCAAAGCCGCAATCCGGACCGTGTGAGAAAGCAGATGGCAGCTATCTACACCGCCCTCACCGAACAGCAGATTATTTACAGCACCATTCCCGCCAGCTTCGAAGAGCACGGGCAGCGTGTCCGGCTGACAGATTCCGTACTGGCACAAAAGCTCGGAACTTGTCTGGATATGGCACTGCTTTATACTTCCTGCCTCGAATCCATCGGACTGAATGCCCTCATCGTCATCACCAAAGGGCATGCTTTCGCAGGCGGCTGGCTGGTGCCGGAAACCTTTCCGGACCCTGCCATCGACGATGTATCCTTGCTGACCAAACGAACCGCCGAAGGAATCTACGACATCACGCTGGTAGAAACCACCTGCATGAATATGGGACATAATGCCGACTTCGACAACGCCGTGAAAAGCGCTAACGGCAAACTGAGCGATCCGGGCAGTTTCATCCTCGCCATCGACATCAGAAGGGCCAGGCATTCGGGAGTCCGCCCGATCCCGCAGCGCGTACTGAACGGACAAGTATGGGAAATAAAGGAAGATGAGGATATGAACAGAAATACCACGCACGCCACTCCGCAAAGTGTGAATCCGTATGATTTGTCGGGCAGCGAAACTCAGACAGTCCTCACCAAACAGTTGCTTTGGGAAAGAAGACTGCTGGATTTGAGTCTGCGCAACAACTTGCTGAATATCCGGATTACAAAGAATACTCTTCAGCTGATTCCGGCAAACCTTGCCTGTCTGGAAGACGCCTTGGCGGAAGGAGATGAGTTTCGTATCCTCCACCGTCCCGCCGAATGGGAGAATCCGGCGATGGAGTTTGGCATTTATTCTTCCATACCGGAATCGGATCCGATAGCCGACTTCGTTAATTCGGAGCTTTCACAGAAAAGGTTACGTTTTTACTTGCCGGAGAATGACTTGGGCAAAGCACTGACTCACCTGTACCGTTCGTCCCGTACTTCTATCGAAGAGAACGGAGCGAACACACTTTATCTGGCTCTCGGACTTCTGAAATGGTACGAAACACCTTCCAGCGAGCGTCCCCGTTATGCACCGATATTGCTGCTACCGGTCGAAATCATCCGCAAGTCAGCCGCCAAGGGGTATGTGATTCGTTCGCGGGAAGAAGAAACGATGATGAATATCACCTTATTAGAAATGCTTCGTCAGAATTTCGGCATTTCCGTACCGGGACTTGATCCGCTTCCGACGGACGAAAGCGGAATCAACGTAAAACTGATTTATTCCATCATCCGGCACTGCATCAAGAATCAGCGCAAATGGGATGTGGAGGAACAGGCTATTTTAGGTATCTTCTCCTTCAACAAGTTTATCATGTGGAACGACATCCACAACAATGCTCACAAACTGACTCAAAACAAGGTGGTCTCCAGCCTCATCAACGGAAAGATCGAATGGGACGTAACTGCGGAAGAAGTGGATGCCGCCTACATGGACAGGCAGTTATCTCCGGCAGATATTGTACTGCCTATCATTGCCGATTCATCTCAGCTGGAAGCGATTTATGAAGCGGTGCACGACAAGACTTTTATCCTGCACGGCCCTCCGGGAACCGGAAAGTCCCAAACGATAACGAATATCATCGCCAACGCGCTTTATAAAGGTAAACGAGTCTTATTTGTTGCCGAGAAGATGGCAGCCCTCTCCGTCGTCCAAAACAGACTGGCGGCCATAGGGCTTGCCCCGTTCTGTCTGGAGATTCACTCCAACAAGACAAAGAAATCCACTGTCATCTCGCAACTAAAGGAGACAACCGAAATCATCAGACGAACTCCTCCCGAAGAGTTCAGGAAGGAAGCCGAACGCCTGCTGAAGTTACGAACGGAACTAAACAAATACATCGAAGCCTTACACAAGGAATATCCTTTCGGACTTTCCCTCTATGATGCGATCATCCACTACCAGTTAACAGACGTTGAACCCTGCTTCGATATCCCGTCATCTTATCTGGACAATCTGGACAAAGACCGATTCTCACATTGGGAAGATGCCATCGAATCTTTGGTCAGTACCGCCAATGCTTGCGGCCACCCGTATCTTCACCCATTGACAGGGATTTTCATTCGGGAATATTCGTCCGCCATCAAAGAGGAAGCCTTACAAACGCTCGCCACTTTCATCGGCTTATTGACTGCCATACAATCGAAACTGCCTGTCTTTTCCGCTTTACTGGAAAATACGGACATTCATCCCACCCGCAAGGATTTCAATATAATCAGCGCCATTATCCGAAAAATACTCGATATTCCGGAACTGACGCCCGAACTGCTGACCACTCCTTTATTAAATGAAACGCTGGAAGAGTACCGGAAAGTGACGGAACACGGCAGGAAACGCGATGAAATCAAAGCAGAAATAGAAAACGGATTCACCAAAGAGGTACTGAAGATAAACGCCGGCCCCATGCTGGCCGAATGGAATCGGGTATCCGCCCAATGGTTTCTCCCACGATATTTCGGACAAAGAAAAATAAAAAAGGTGATTCGTCCTTACGCTCTGCAACCGGTAAAGCCAGAGACAGTCCAGCCTTTGCTCCATCAGGTCATCCGGTATCAGGAAGAGCTTGATTTTACAGACAGATACGCCGCCAAGCTGCCTTCTTTATTCGGAAGATTCGGAAGAGATGAAGAGTGGCCCATCATCGATCAGATCATCCATGAGGTATCTTCGCTTCATTCCCTGTTACTGAGTTATTCAAAAGATGTGGCGAAAACATCCCGAATCAAACAGAACTTAGCGTTACAACTGACAGAAGGTATCCGGACATTCAGAGATATCCATTCTCATTCTCTGAATGAATTGTATCAGCTGGTCGACACGCTTACGGCAACCGAGCAACGGCTTTCCACCACTCTGGGCATAACCGTAGAGACGCTTTATACAAACTCCGCCGACTGGATCGGCATCGCCCTACAGCAAGCCGGAATATGGAAAGAAAATCTGGACAAACTCAAAGACTGGTATCAATGGCTTCAATCCTACAACAAACTGAACGAGCGGGGTCTCGGATTTATCGCAGAAGAATATAAGGAAAAGAATATTCCTACGGATTTACTCACCAGCAGCTTCCGCAAGAGTTTCTACCAAGCCGTTATTCACTATATCATCGCCAAAGAACCGACGCTGGAATTATTCAACGGCAAGATATTCAATGATATTATAACCAAATACAAGCAGGTATCCGCCAACTTCGAGGACATTACCAAAAAGGAACTGTTCGCCAGACTGGCTTCCAACATTCCGTCCTTCACCCACGAAGCCATTCAAAGTTCAGAAGTCGGAATATTACAAAAGAATATACGCAATAATGCACGCGGAATATCCATCCGCAAGCTATTCGATCAAATACCTATCCTGCTGTCCCGTATGTGTCCGTGTATGTTGATGAGTCCTATATCGGTTGCCCAATATATCGATGCCGATGCAGAGAAATTTGACTTGATCGTCTTCGACGAAGCTTCACAGATGCCGACTTACGAAGCGGTAGGTGCCATCGCCCGAGGCAAGAATGTAGTTATCGTAGGCGACCCCAAACAGATGCCGCCTACCAGCTTCTTCTCCGTTAATACCATTGACGAAGACAACATCGAGATGGAAGATCTGGAAAGTATCCTTGACGATTGCCTCGCTCTCTCTATCCCTTCCAAATACCTGCTGTGGCATTACCGAAGCAAACACGAAAGTCTTATCACTTTCAGTAACTCCGAATATTACGATAATAAGCTGATGACTTTCCCGTCACCGGACAATATTGAATCGAAAGTCAGAATGGTCGCCGTAGACGGTTATTATGACAAAGGAAAATCCCGTCAGAACCAAGCGGAAGCGCAAGCCATAGTAGACGAAATAGCGAGAAGGCTGAGGAGCGAAAAATTAAGGAGAAAAAGTATGGGGGTAGTTACTTTCAACGTGGTTCAGCAGGCGTTGATAGAAGATTTGCTATCCGATCTCTTCGCCTTTCATCCTGAACTGGAAACCTTTGCGCTGGAATGTGAAGAACCCCTGTTCATCAAGAACCTTGAAAATGTGCAAGGAGACGAACGGGATGTGATACTGTTCTCCGTCGGCTATGGTCCCGATGCCGAAGGGCGCGTCAGCATGAACTTCGGTCCGTTGAACCGTGCGGGAGGTGAAAGACGGTTAAACGTAGCCGTCTCCCGTGCCCGATACGAAATGATCATCTTTTCTACGCTGAGATCGGACATGATTGATCTGAACCGAACTTCTTCTATCGGAGTAGCCGGGCTGAAACGCTTCCTTGAATATGCGGAGAAAGGAACCAAGCGCATACTGAATACTTCGACTAATATTCGGACCTCGGAAGAAGAAACTTCTATCGAAAAGATTATTGCCGACAAGTTACGTTCTTGGGGATATACCGTACATACTGATATAGGCTGTTCCGGATATAAGATCGATATTGGCATTGTCGATACTCAAACCCCGTCCAACTACCAATTAGGTATTATCTGTGACGGAAAGAACTACAGACGTACCAAGACTGTCCGTGACCGGGAAATTGTTCAAAACAATGTACTCAAAGCACTGGGATGGAATATCTGCCGTATATGGACGATGGACTGGTGGGAAAAGCCGGATGAAGTGATGGCGTCTATACAAGCAGCGATTGCTCAGGATATGAAAGCGGAGAAACCGGTTATAGTAAAAAAGGAACAAGAAAAAAGAGAAAAGAATGTGCAGGAAACGCCGATGCAGCTAAAATCTGCATGCGCATACACAAACTTTTCTTTTATCTCCGTACAAAATTATAATAGTACTAAAATACGTCCGTTCCTGTACGCTGCCGACGACATCTTCGCTAAAAGAAATAATCCTATTATTGTCTCCCAAGTCCAAAAGATAATAGAAAATGAAGCCCCGATCAGCAAAACCTTACTTGGAAAGAAAATCATATCCGAATGGGGAGTCAACCGTGTAGGACCACGAATAGATGCTCAATTGGAAATAATATTCGACACATTACATCTTTACCGCATAGAACATGACGGGCTTATCTTCTGCTGGAAAGATGAAGCGCAATACCGTTCTTATTCAGAGTACCGTCCCGATTCCGACCGAGATGCAGCGGATCTGCCACCCGAAGAAATAGCCAATGCCATCCAACAAATATTAATCAATTCCATCAGCCTGCCTTTACCCGATTTGGCAAAAGCATGCGCACAAGTATTCGGCTTCACACACATGGGGTCAAACATCGAAGCATCCATGCTCAGAGGGATTCAGGAAGCGGTAAAAAGGAATTATGCCAAAGTTGAAAACGGAAGGGCAACGATCATCGATTAACACGGTAAGGCAGACACAAACAGCCGCCACCCGTCAATACCCCTTCTGCAAACGTTTCAGAGCAGCAATAGAATCAGCTACATACGTATTATCCGGTTCTATGGAACGCCAATAACAAAGCGACCCTATCAACCGTTTCAGATAGGCAGGATCATGGGAGCCGATTCTGCGTTGATGTTCCGCCAGCCCCTTTGTCAAAATGAAATAGACATTCTTGCGAATCTCTCTCTTTCGGGCTTTAGGAATGGTCAGCTTCACACCGGAGCTGACGGATACGCCCGTGATTATCTTCCTGTCATTCTCATTCAGAAAACGGGTTTTCTGATGATTCGGTTCAAACTTCTCTTCCCTGATGATTTCCTTGACCCGGGCAAGCACCTCCTCTTTCGGAAAGACATCGCCCGAAAAGGTGAGGTCGTCGGCATAACGACTATAAGTCAGCCCGAATTCTTCCGCCATCACCGCCAGTTTCCGGTCCATCTCATAAGCGATGATGTTACTCAGTACCGGACTGGTAGACGCTCCTTGCGGCAAATGCCGACGCATACAACACAACTCGCCCAGCACTTTCGATATATTCTTCGGATAGCCGATCTTTTCAAAAGTCTTTTTCACCCTCGGACTACGTATGGAAATAAAGAAATCATGGATATCCGTCTTCAAGACACAGCGTTTTCCCAGATGAGGACGGACGTTATCGACGATGGAATGCTGACGCCGGAATCCCGTAGCGGCAGGATGCACATTTACAGACAGTAATATACGATGATAAATAGTATCCTGAATGGCTTTCAGTTCCTTGTCCGGAGCAGAGATCATACGGTATCCTCCTCTCCGCTTTCTGATCCAGAACTCCCGATAATGCGAAGAGACATCCTGCAGTATCTCTTTCAACCTCATCACCTCTATTCCCAACAGATTGGCACACCACACCACCGCCTCTTCATCAAATACAGGACATGTTCTCATTTTAGGAGTGACTACTCCTAAAGCATGCCTGAGCCAGGCTCCATGTTCCCATTTGTTTTTGGAAGTCTCTTCGTTAGTAGTATTACCGCTGCCTGTTGCTTTCCATCTCTTATATCCTTCCTGTTTCCGGCTCGAAGAAATCAATTTATAAATCAGAAAACCGGTAACAATAAGTATCGTAATTAAAATTCCGTCCATCTTGTTGTTACATATATAAAAAGGAGAAGAAGAGGATGAGATTTTACTAAAATAAATAGAGGTATTTATACCAGAGATTTATTTTCCAGGAAAATACCTGTGCCTGCGAGGCGACTACACCTCTTTTCTGCTAAATTTTTCCTCATCCTCTTCCTCACAAAGATATGTATTTTCTATACATTATGCAACTGTTATGAAGAAAAAACTATCGGTTAAACAACTCGAAAGTAAATTTACATCCGATCCCGCTGAACTTCCAGTTCTCACTGCTGACGAATACTCCCACATCAAAGACATGCGTACCGATACCATAACCCACTTCCAGATATGGCTGGAGATGCGGCATAGAGAGCGCACTGATATAAAGACGTTCGTTCTGCACATAGCGGGTATATTTCATCAAATGCCGGAGAATAAGGAAAGGAGCCTCGTAAGTGAAATGTCCGCGTACATAGCGGCGGGAGGAGTTGTACCAACGTCCGTCGAGCACCTGAAACACACCACCGATTTCATCATTCCACCCTACCGGCAGATTATGACGGGCAAAATTGGCAAAGTCCACAAAGTACAGTTCATCCTGATTGGTAAACGCCCCGAAGCCGAAACGATAATAAATATTTCGCATCAGCCCCAGCTGAATCTTATGTTGAAGGTCGAATTCTATCCGTTCATATTCTCCGGTACTTTTAAATACTCCTTCTATTCCCCGTTCATAGTCCACCGAAAATGTCGGATAGTCAGAGCGGAGATTGATCTTACGCTTTCCGTTCATATAATAATAAAGCGCCGGAGTCCATTCCACCCGGATGCGCGGGGCAAAGCTGATATAGGTATTTCTGAAGCGTTCCATAAATTCCGGCGGAGGCATCGGATAGTCACCCGTAATCACAAAACGGGATTTCTCGACAGCTGTTCTCTTGTGTGCCGAGAAACCGAGGCTGATATCCAGTCCGTTGGTAATTTCAAAACTATGACGGAAGTTGAAATACAAGTCCTTGAAATAATCCAGATGGATGAGGTCGAAATTAAAGATACTGTCCGGCATCGCTTTCAGTTCGTCCAGCATCTTGCTGCTATAGATACGGTTACCATTACCCACACTCAACCGGAAAAAGCCCCGTTTCTGCGGCCAGTACTCAAAGTCGGCATTCAGCGACCAGTAGAACTCTTTCCGTGTAAAGTTATAACCCAGTTTGGGTACGATGCGGAGCCACTTGTCGCCTCTGAAAATCCGGTTGTAACGGAAATCCTGCCGGTATGATAATCCGTTGCTTCCGCTATAACTGAACAAAAGCGGATTGATAAACGGCGAGAAGCGGACACTTCCGATATTGGACAGATTGAATTTATAATCTTCCACCATCAGGTCGCCCATCGTTCCCCAGAAAGCCTGACTCTTGGATTTTCGTTGCACCGACACGGTATCCCGCCTGTATGTATAATCTTTGTAAAGTTGCTTTTCTCCTTCACTCAAAGGGATGGGGCGTAGCACGCCGAACGTGGACGCATCTGTTTTATAGGCATTCGTATCGCACTGCAAGGAGAATGATTCCGACAGATTATACTTTTTCTTCTCTTTCTTCCGAACCTTTCTTTCTTTCAGTTCTATCGATTTATAGTCCAGCGAGGCGGTATAATTGCCGTCCACCTTATTGCCCAGGAACTTAAAAAGGGCCTCCACGTCATAACGTATCGGGAGAAATTCATCTTTCTTTCCTACTTCCCCCATCTTGATCCAGCAAGTAAACGTAATCAGTTCCGACCGTCCCGAAAAACGGATTTCACGCACGCTCCATACATTGCTGCTGACAATCATATAGCCACCCACCAACTGGTCGCTCTTGGTACGGGGAATGAAACGTATCCGGTAGTCGAGATTATTGGGATCGCCCATCACACTGTCTATCCGGTATTTGTAGTATTTCTGCCCGTTCTTGGCAAGCGGAGACAGCAAGCGTTCGTCATTCAGAAGAGAAGATGAGTAGATATTGACACTAAAATATTCAAGTAATCCCGGCAGTCCCCTGTTTCCTCTCACAGTGCCTTGTGATGCCTTAACTTTCTGGTCATAGATATTGGGAGCTGTATAATGCAGGTCACTATACGTTTCGAGCAAGTATTCACGTACCCCCTTCTGCAAGCGAAACATCGAAGGAACGTACCGGAGGATAAAATTCTTCTTCTGAATATTCATCTTACCCTTTATATATAGGTTCGCGCGATAGTCGCTCACTATACTTTCATAAGAGGGAGCAAAAGTCATGACACGCTCAATGATGGAATCAGCAGATATCTCCTGACTTGTATAAGGATTAAGAACAAGATTGGCTGCCCCCTTCGGAATAAAAGAGAACAAGCACAACATACATCCTATCAATATCTTATATTTCAATCGTCGTATCTCCTTGTTTATTGTAGGCAAATATAAAAAAGAATATCGAAAAGCAAGGGAATTAAGCTGCAAAAAAGCGTTAGCAAGGAAAATCCTTTCTCAATGCCACGCATCATATCAGTTTTCATGGACATTTTTCTACTTATTAAATCCACTTCCCAATTTCTTCAATCATTACAGTAGAATACAATAAACATTTTCTCTATAAAAAATAATATCTTCGAGTGCATGAATTAATTCGTCCGGCTATAGGCAACGTTTCGTCCGCCTATAGGCAAACGCAACGTCGACTATAGGCAAACTTGCATCCGGCTATAGGCGGACGAATTAATTTATGCACTCCAAAGTATTATTTATTGCACAAGCCGGGACTAAATTTAGTATAGGATAAAAAAACGCATATGCAAATGAACGCCTCGATGGGAAAACATTTACAGTTCCTCACCCAAATGGCTATGGACAGTACTACAATGAAGCTGCTATACAGAAACATAAACAAGCATTATATGCAGGTAGAAATACTAGTCAAACAGATGGCTGCAGAAATCGACCGACAGAAAAACAAGGACGGACAGCAGGAAATACTGGAATCCATCTCTTAATCGGTTATAATCAAAAAGTGCCGTGATGGACAAAAGGTGATTCAGAGACGAATCAATCCTATAAGGAGGGGGTATTCTTCAGAAAAATATATCATTTTCCGAAAATACCCCCTTTAAAATAGGGGTACTTTCAGAAAAAACATATATTTTTGCGCCATCAACCGATAAAAAGAAGACGATTTATGTCAAAAATGAGATTTTACGCCTTACAAGAACTTTCCAACCGGAAGCCGCTGGAAGTTACTGCCCCTTCCAACAAACTCTCTGATTATTATGGTAGCCACGTGTTCGACCGCAAGAAGATGCAGGAGTATCTTCCGAAGGAAGCCTATAAGGCTGTTACCGATGCAATCGAAAAAGGTACACCGATCAGCCGTGAAATAGCCGACCTGATTGCCAACGGCATGAAGAGCTGGGCCAAGTCGCTCAACGTCACCCACTACACACACTGGTTTCAGCCTCTGACAGACGGAACCGCCGAAAAGCATGACGGCTTTATCGAATTCGGCGAAGACGGCGGAGTCATTGAACGATTCTCCGGAAAACTGCTGATTCAGCAAGAACCGGACGCTTCTTCTTTCCCCAATGGCGGTATCCGTAATACATTCGAAGCTCGCGGATATACCGCATGGGACGTTTCTTCTCCAGCATTCGTAGTAGATACCACGCTCTGTATCCCTACGATTTTTATCTCTTACACAGGCGAAGCGCTGGATTACAAGACTCCGCTTCTGAAAGCACTTGCTGCTGTAGACAAAGCTGCTACGGAGGTTTGCCAGCTATTCGACAAGAACGTAACACGCGTCTTTACCAACTTAGGATGGGAACAGGAATATTTCCTCGTAGACTCCTCCTTATATAATGCACGTCCCGACCTTTGTCTGACCGGACGTACCTTGATGGGACACTCTTCCGCCAAAGACCAACAGTTGGAAGACCACTATTTCGGCTCCATTCCTCCACGTGTCACCGCATTTATGAAGGAACTCGAAATCGAATGTCACAAACTGGGCATCCCTGCCAAGACCCGTCACAACGAAGTAGCTCCCAACCAGTTCGAGCTGGCTCCCATCTTCGAAAACTGCAACCTGGCAAACGACCACAACCAGCTTGTCATGGACTTGATGAAGCGTATCGCACGCAAGCATCACTTCAATGTATTGCTGCACGAAAAACCATATAGCAGCGTAAACGGCTCCGGCAAACATAATAACTGGTCGCTCTGCACCGACACCGGCATCAACCTGTTTGCCCCCGGAAAGAACCCGAAAGGCAATATGCTGTTCCTTACTTTCCTGGTAAACGTACTGATGATGGTATACAAGAACCAGGACCTGCTGCGTGCCTCCATCATGAGTGCCAGCAACAGCTACCGCCTGGGAGCGAACGAAGCTCCTCCCGCCATCCTCTCCTGCTTCCTCGGTTCACAACTCTCGGCAACCCTCGACGAAATCGTACGCCAAGTAGGAAACGAAAAGATGACACCGGAAGAAAAGACTACGCTGAAACTGGGAATCGGACGTATCCCGGAAATCTTGCTCGATACCACCGACCGCAACCGTACTTCTCCTTTCGCCTTCACCGGAAACCGCTTTGAGTTCCGTGCCGCCGGTTCTTCTTCCAACTGTGCCGCCGCCATGATCGCCATCAACGCCGCCATGGCCAACCAGTTGAACGAATTCCGCGCATCTGTGGAGAAACTGATGGAAGAAGGAGTGGGCAAAGACGAAGCTATCTTCCGCCTGCTGAAAGAAACCATCATCGCTTCCGAAGCCATCCGCTTTGAAGGCGACGGTTACTCAGAAGAATGGAGACAGGAAGCTGCCCGCCGCGGACTGACCAACATCTGCCACGTGCCGGAAGCACTGATGCACTACGTAGACAACCAGTCGAAATCGGTACTGATCGGTGAGCGCATCTTCAACGAAACCGAACTGAACAGCCGTCTCGAAGTAGAACTGGAAAAATACACCATGAAGGTACAGATCGAGGGACGCGTATTGGGCGACCTTGCCATCAACCACATCGTGCCGACGGCTGTCACCTACCAGAACCGGCTATTGGAGAATCTTTGCAAAATGAAAGAAATCTTCTCTCCCGAAGAATACGAAGTATTGAGCGCCGACCGCAAAGAGCTGATTCGCGAAATCTCACACCGAGTGACTTCCATCAAAGTATTGGTACGCGAAATGACCGAAGCCCGAAAAGTTGCCAATCACAAAGACAACTACAAAGAGAGAGCATTCGAATACGAAGAAAAAGTACGTCCTTATCTTGATAAAATCCGCGATCATATCGATCATCTGGAGATGGAGGTAGACGACGAAATATGGCCGCTACCCAAGTACAGGGAACTCTTGTTCACCAAATAAAAAGCTCCTGAAGATTGCACGAAAGAACCTGCTTTTGTGCAATCTTTTTATAGATTCGTTCATTTTCTCATTTTTTCTTTCTACTTTTGTGCTGTATAACACAGTTTTGTAGCACTCATGGTAAAAATGAATATGTCAGACATCGATATTTCGGAACCGTTATCCGATATGTTAGCTCCTCTAAACAATGAGCAAAAGGAGTTTCTGATGAACAATTATACGATACAAACCTACAAAAAGAATGAAACCATCTACTGTGAAGGAGAGACACCGTCTCATCTGATGTGTCTCATCAGTGGTAAAGTGAAAATCTTCAAAGATGGTGTAGGGGGTAGAAGTCAGATTATCCGCATGATTAAACCACGCGAATACTTTGCATATCGTGCTTATTTTGCCAAACAAGATTTTGTAACCGCAGCAGCAGCTTTCGAACCCTCTGTTATTTGCCTGATTCCTATGAGTGCCATCACTACTCTGATTGCCCAAAATAATGATTTGGCCATGTTCTTCATCCGCCAACTCTCCATTGACTTGGGTATCTCCGACGAACGTACCGTTAATCTGACACAAAAGCATATTCGCG
>OGOG01002730.1_pt1 | contig 14369 bp, 12 predicted proteins | sample 1552581 | NCBI WGS metagenome assembly OGOG01 (sample SAMEA2580152, study PRJEB22360) | human gut metagenome | biome: human gut; feature: human-associated habitat; material: faeces | place: Denmark | collected 2008/2010 | reverse complement strand
AGCTGCCGCACCTCGCTCGCCGTATCGGCACTTAGAATTATGCGGTATTGCCCTTACTCTACAACCACACAAGGAGACCTCATTATGCGCATGCGTTTTAAACCCTACGCACGGCCGGAGCTGCTGGCCTGCGATTTCCATGTCCATGAGCCGCTGACCCACGGCGGCCACTGGCATGAGCTTTACGCCCGGCCCGACCAGCCGTGGCATCTTGAGCTTGGCTGCGGCAAGGGCGGCTTTCTGGCCCAGATCGCCCCGGCCCACCCGGACATCAACTATTTAGGCATCGACATCACCGACAAGGTGCTGATTTTGGCCAAGCGCAAGGTCGAGGCCGCCTACGCCGCGCGCGGGATTCCCGCCGACAACGTGAAAATTGCCAGCCTTGACATTGAGCGCCTCGGCAATGCCTTCACGCCGGAGGACCGTGTTTCGCGCATCTACATCAATTTCTGCAACCCGTGGAGCAAGAATGCGGGCAGCAACAAGCACCGCCTGACCCACCCGCGCCAGCTTTTGCAGTACCGCCAACTGATGGACGAGGGTGCGGAGATCTGGTTCAAAACCGACGACGACGACCTGTTCCGCGACAGCCTTTCCTACTTCCCCGCCGCCGGGTTTGAGATCACCTGGCAGACCTTCGACCTGCACAAAAACGAGCCGGACTGGAACCTGCGCACCGAGCACGAGGGCATGTTCAGCGAGCAGGGCATCCCCATCAAGGCGCTGATCGCCCGCAAGGGACCCGACAGCACCGTGACCTGGGTGGAGCCGAAGGCGCTGGCCAAACAGCAGGAGGCAGAAGATGAATCTGACTGAGCTCGCCGTCAAGACGGTGTACTGGTTCTTCCTGTACGGGTTCATCGGCTGGGGCGTCGAGGTCGTCTATGCCGCCGTCAAGACGCACAAGCTCGTCAACCGCGGGTTCCTCTGCGGGCCGATCTGCCCGATCTACGGCTTTGGCATGGTGGGACTGATCTACAGCGTCAGCCTGATCCCGCTGCCGGACAGCGGCAGCATGAGCGCGGTTGCCATCTTTTTCATCGGCATGATCCTGACCACCGCCATCGAGCTGGTCGGCGGCTGGGCACTGTTTAAAATCTATCACATCCGCTGGTGGGACTACTCCAACATGAAGTTCAACCTCGGCGGGTACATCTGCCCGCAGTTCTCGCTGCTGTGGGGTCTGGGCAGCGTGCTGATGATCAAGGTTGTCCACCCGCTCTTAGCCCGCGGCTCCAGCCCGATGCCGTTCAACATCATGCTGATCGTGGACGTTGTGCTGTTGGTTTTGTTTGTTGTGGACGTTGCGGCCTCCACCGCCGCGGCCATTGGCCTGAACAAGTACCTGCGTGAAATTGACGAGCTGCGCGCCAAGCTGCGCGTGACCAGTGACAAGCTGACCACCGTGCTGGGCACCGGCGCCATGACCGCCGACACGATCCTGGACGAGCAGAAGCTGCAGCTGGCCCTGGCCAAGCTGGAGGGCCGCGAGAACGCCGACTTGCTGCGCGCCGAGCTGACGATCCGTGCGGCTGCCCTGCGCGAGAAGCTGACCGCCGCCGAGCACGACCACCTTGGTACCCGCCGTCTGCTGCGCGCCTTCCCTGACATGAAGAGCCTGAACTACGCGGACACGCTGGCCGCGACCCGCGCCGCCATGCTCCGCCTGCGGGAGCTGGCTGCTGCCGCGAAGGAGAAAATCAAGAAGGCGTAATATTTTATCAACAAAGCCGCCCGGGTTTGTGGAAAACCCGGGCGGCTGTTTTGTATGTATGTAGGGGCCGGGCATGCCCGGCCCTGCCGTGCAAGGCTAACGGGCGCTTGCAGGAAGGCCGCGGGCCGCATATATGCGGCCCCTACCCTCTGCCCCTCACACCTTCTTCTTATCAAATGCGATCTGCAGCACCAGCCAGGCCGCGACGAGGCAGACCACCGAGATCAGCCCCAGCATCTGCCAGGAGTGGGTCAGGTTTTCCACCGTGGCGTCGTACATCGGGCCGTCCAGACCTGCCTGCAGCCAGGCCATACGGCTGTTCAGGTCGGTGGATGCGCCCAGCGCGCCCATACCCCAGCGGCAGACGATGATGTTGGAGATCGTCGCCGCCGCGCCCGTCACGGTGAACATGATGTTGCTGAAAACGACCTGCCCGATCATAAGCACCAGCACGGCCAGTATCGCGCTCTCGCCGCTGGTGAACAGCGCCGAGATCAGCAGGCCGATGCAGCTGGACGAGAACATCGTCAGCAAAACCGTGATAAAGATTTCCATATCCGTTTCCAGCAGCAGGTGGTTCTGCGGCACATGCACGATGGAAACAAAACCGAGGGCCAGGATAGCCGCCTGCAAGACCTCGACCAGCAGCAGCACCGCCGCCTTGCTCAGCACGACTGCGGGCAGGCTGACGCCGACGGATGCCTCGCGCAGGATGATCTCGCGTTCCCTGCAGATCTCGCGGTAGGAGTTCAGCGTGCCCATAAACGTCGCCATAGCGGCTAAAACAAAGAGCGCCGTCCGGCTGCCGATGTTGACAAGGTTCGAGGTAAAGCAGTTCGGGTCCGCCGTCAGCTTGACGACCAGCACCATGAACGGCGACTGCAGCGTCAGGCTGGCCAGCAGCAGCTTATCGTTCCAGATCAGCTGTAAATTGCGTTCAACCAGAACCGCGAACTGGCGCAGGAATTTCAAAAATTTTACTGGCTGCATCGCTTATCTGCCTCCTGCGCTGCCTCCGGGCAGACCGCCAGCAGGCGGTTGAACTCGGGGGTCGTAAAGTATTTTTCACGGTAGTGCTCGATCTGCGCGGGGTCGCGCAGCTTTTCAAAAATGTCGCTCGTCATCTCAACGTCAAAGTAGTCGTTCAGCTTTTCGGGCGCACCGTAGTAGCACAGCACGCCGCCGACGCCCAAAAACGCGATTTTGTCGCAGAGGTTGATGTTGGACATATTGTGGGTGACCATCAGCACCGTGCAGTTCTGGTGGCTCAGGCGGCGGCACAGCTCCATCATGCTGCGGTCCAAATCGGGCGAAAGGCCGCTCGTCGGCTCGTCCAAGATCAGCAAACGCGGGTTCGCCAGCAGCTCCATGGCGATGGAAACACGCTTTTTCTGGCCGCCGGACAGCTTGGAGATAAACGTCTTTTCACGCCCCTGCAGATCGACAGCCTCAATGGCGTGGGCCACGGCGGCTGCGATCTCGGCGCGGGTCGCATCGTGGGCAATGCGCAGCTTGGCCGTGTAGGTCAGGCTCTGCTCCACGGTCAGGTTGTCGTGCATGATGTCCTTCTGCGGCACGTAACCAAGCGCGGCCTCAAAGGCGTTGCGGTTGGAGCGGGTGTCCAGCCCGTCAAACCTCACGCTGCCCGCCGTGCAGGGGGCCGTGCCCGTGATGCAGGTCAGCAGGCTCGACTTGCCCGTGCCGGAGCCGCCCACCAGCACGACAAAGCTGTTGGGCTCGACCTGCAGGCTTGTGCCGTCCACGATGTTCAGCGGCTTGCCGGTGTTGGCATTTTTAACCGTTTTGTATACATTTACAAGCTGTATGCTTATGCCGCTCTGGTGGGCATGATAGTGGAGCATCCCGCCCGTGAAGGCAAAAACCTGCGCAGGCACGTTGATGACCGCGCCGTTGCGCAGCACCGTGCGGGTCACGCGGACGCCGTCCACATAGGTGCCGTTCGTCGAGCCGAGGTCATGCAGCTCGTAGTGGCCGTCCTTGTACAAAATCTCGCAGTGATGGCGGGAGACGCGGTCATTGACGAGCTTGATGTCGCAGTCGTCGCCGCGCCCGATGAGTACGCGGCGCTTGCGGCGGATGTCTATCTCGCGCAGGACGGCGTCGGTGGTCTGCTCCTTTTTCGGGGCCATGCCGTCGCCCTGCACGCTGGTGATCTCCTCGACACGGAAGGTGATCTCCTGCGTGTCCGCGTCACCGTCGGTGTTCAGGCCGACGACGTCGCCGCTCTGCAAAATACTCGTCTCGCCGGGCTCAAGATAGCGGTTGTTGTACCAGGTGCGGTAGTCGCTGCCGCCGTCGGTGACGCCCCACTGACCGTTCGCAAAGCTGACGGTGAACTGGTGGTCGCCGACGTTGTTGCGGCGCAGCACGTACTCGCACTGGGCGCTGCGCCCAAAGCGGTAGCTGCCCGCGGGCAGCGTGATGCGCTGCTTATTGCGCAGCTCGGTGATCAAAATTACGATCTCGCTCGTCATGGCGCGCCCCCTTACCAGTGGAACTCCGCGCCGCAGAACGGCACAAATTTCATCGCTGCACCGCCCATGCGCAGCGTCTCGCCGCCGGTGAGCGGCTGGGGCGTGAGCACGGCGTCCCCGCCCAGATAGCACAGCTCCTGCGACGAGCCGGGCAGCAGGGTGAAGGCAGACTTTTCCTCATCGTAGACCAGCACCGCCCGGCGGGTGCTCAGCGGGGCGTCGGCGCTCAGGGTCACAGGCGTGCCGTCGGCGTCCAGTCCCAGGAAGCTGCGGCCCACACCCAGACGCAGATCGCGCCCCTTCGCCGGGCCGTCCAGCACAACGAGCCAACCCGTAACCGGCCCTGCCGGGGCCGCTGTCTCCACCGCAGCGGGCTGCTCGGCCTCGCCCGTGCGGACGATGGAACGATCCCTGAGCAGGTCGGTGTTGCAGTAGGGGCATTCCGGGTATTTGTCACTGTCGTAGAAGTGACCGTTTTCGCATTTTGTCAGTTTCATGGTGAAGTGGCTCCTTTGGGAAGGGGGTGAACGGGTGGTTGGTGTGAGGCGGCACGTTGGTGGCAGTCGGCCGGGAGGTGGCGGAGGGGTCAAGACCCCTCCCTACGATGCAAAAGATACGTGGGCGGTAATGGCGAGGTGGAGGGCCGGGCATGCCCGGCCCCTACGGGGTGGTGTGGAGGGGTGAGGACGAGAGGGGCAAGGGAGGGCGGCAGCCCGCCCCCCTTTGCAGTGGGCGGAGGTTACCCGTTGACGGGTTGCATAGCAAAGTCGCGGGCCGGGCATGCTCGGCCCCTACGGACTGCTGTTTCCGGCAGCGGGGGTTCGGGGGAACACCCGAGTTTAAGGTGGAGGAAGGGGCGGGGGCGTTAAGAACGAAAAGTAATACTGCTTTCGTTTAGCCCCCGCTCCTTCCGACTTCCGCTTTGGGGTTCTTAGGGGCGTGCAGCCCCTAAGGCGGGGTCCGCTGCATCCGCAACAGCGGGACTTTTCTTTGCTACTTTCTTTTGGTCACAAAAGAAAGTAGGAGTTCCCGGGAGACTGCCGTTAATCTCACAGCACCAGCCTGACCGTAGTCTTGCCGATCCGCAGCGTATCATTGTTCTGCAAACGGTGCTCGCCGTCGATGCGCTCACCGTTGACGTAGACCTTGGCCCGGTCAGAGAGCGGCTGCACGAGCAGCGTGTCCCCCTGTGCGGCCAACACACAATGCTGCGGGGAGACCTTGCGGTCCGGCAGACAGAGGTCACACTGCGCGGCGTCGCTGCCGATAATCAAGCTGCTTTCCACCATGCCGGCCCAGCGGCTCTCGGCAATCGAGGAGCGCTGGCTCCAGAACAGCGTGACCCAGCGGCGGGGCAAGGCGTTCGGTTCCCCCGCACCAGCCAGCAGATGCTCGGCCTCGGCCTCCTGCTCGGCGGCGCGGTCCCGGCGTCGCACGCCCCACCAGCTGCCCAGCAGCACCAGCAGTAGCACCGCCGCAATCAGCAGCGGCCCCCGGAACCGGGCAAAATAAAAGGCTCTGTCCCTCGGCCAGACGACCACCTTGAACGTGGCCGTGTCGCGGCTGCTGCTGACGTTGGCCGCGCTCATCTTGCTGGACACCCGGTTCAGCGCTACCGTGTAGTCGCCTTTGTAGAGCGGCTCGATTTCCAGATCCGCCGTGCGGGCATCCTCGCTGATCGTCACGGATTTGACCTGCACGCGCCAGTTCCATATATCTTTGCTCCGCACCTCATAAAGCTGCGGTTTGTTCGCGTTCTCGTTGATGGGCTGGTTAAAGGTCAGGCGCAGCTTGTCGCGGCGCAGCGTTTCGACCTTCGTCACCTGGGGCTTGGCCAGACGGTAGCCCATGTAGACGGTCTGGCTGCTCCTGATGGCGCTGCCCAGCTGCGGCATGGCCAGCGTCAGTGTCTCAAGGCGCTCACCGTAGAGGCTTTCGGGAACCTCGGTCTTGATTTCCAGCGCTGTGGCGAAGTATTCCTGCTTTTTCTTCAGCTCGTCGCCCAGTGTCGAGGCTTCGCACAAAACCAGCCTGCCGTCGGCGGCGCTTTCCAGCGTCTCAAACACACCCGGCCTGTCGGTCATCAGGTAGATGTACGCCGCCATACCGATCTGGTCGCTCACGTCGCTGGCCAGCGTTGCAAACAGGGCCATATTCGTCAGCACCTGCCCGGCGTCGGTCACGATCATGGCCGCCTTGCGGGGGGCCAGCGCCTGATAGTCGCTTTGCAGCTCACTGTAGACCGCCGAAATCAGCCGGGCCGTGTCCATGCTGCCCTCGACCTGCTTGATGCTGCCCAGCGTCTTGTACATCAGGTTCTTGTCCGACGTTGCCGGCAGCACGCACTCGGTACTGCCAGCCGTCGTGTACAGCATCAGCTGGTCATCGTCGCCCATCACGTTGATGAGCTTGCGCACCCCGCCAAGCATCGTATAAAACTCCGATGGTGCGATGCTTTTGCTGTTGTCCAGCGCCAGAATGTAGCAGATCGGGTCGCTGGCCGCCGCCACAGAGCGGACCTCCAGCCTACGGTCTCCAAGCGTCAGCTCCGGGCCTGCCGCCTGCACCTTGATGGGTGAGTAGGAGTTGCCGTTCCCGTCCAATGCGTAAAAGTAGACGTCCAGCTCCGGCACATTGACATAGACCTGCTCCATCTTGAAGCTGCCCGCGCCCGACATGCCGACGGTGGTTTCCGCCGCCGCGCCGAACGCGCCCAGCGCTGCCAGCAGCAGCACCAGCAGCGTGCAGAGCCAGAGTTTATGCTGTCTCATGGGGTCCTCCCCTCGTGTGGTCAATCACCGATTTTTCTATGCAGGGCGCGCAGCGCCATGATGGCCTTGCGGCGGCGCTTCGTTTGAGCCTTTGCGGTTTTTTGCGGGGCGGGGGCCGCCGGGGCCGTCGGGCGGGTCATCGGCGCGGGGACCACACTGCCGCTCTCCTCGTCGTCCTCATCGGCCAGCGTAATGCTGGGCATCAGGGGGCGGTGCGGGGTGGGCGGGGGCGGCGTGCCCTCGTCCAGAATCGGCTCTCCCTGCTGGCGCAGGATCGGGTAGGAGAAGATCGCGCCGGGAATCTCCACTTCCTCATGGGCGTCGCCGGGCTGGGGGTTTGGGGTGGTGTCAAAATAATCCGGCGACGGCGTGACGACCGTGTTCGTCCGCGGCTCCTCGTCGTCCAGGCCGGGCGCTACAACGCGGTTCGCGTCCGGGGCGGGCGGCTCCTCCGCGGGGGCTTCCTCGCTGCCGCGCAGCGCAGATGCCGCTGCATCGACCTTGTTGGCCGACAGATCCAGCCGCGGTTCGGCATCCGCCTCGGCCAGCTCCTCCTTATGGGGGACCAGCGGGGCGTTCTGGCTGGCGTACTCCTGCGTTTTTTGCAGTTCCTCGATCATTTTTGCCAGATAGTCCATCATCTCGCCGCGGGTCTTTTCCATCTCCGAGATGCGGCTCTTTAGATCCTGCAGCCGCAGACGGTGGGCGTTCTGGATCTCGCGCGTTTCGTCGGTGGCGGACTGCACCATCTTGCGGGCCTGGGCAACGGCCTGCTCACGCGCAAGCTGGTCGATGGCCTCGGCCTTGAGGTTCGTATCCTTCAAAATCTGGTCCGCGTCGTCCCGGGCCTGCTGGCGGATGCGCGCAGCCTCGGCCTCGGCGTCGGCAATGACCTTATCACGGTCCGCGATGACCTGCTGGCGGGCCTGGTCATGGGCGCGGCCCTTGACGCGCAGCGCGGAGTTTGCCTCCTCGCAGCGCTCGGTCAGCTCCTTATTTTCCCGCGTCAGGTCGCTGTTTTTCAGGCGCAGCATATCGACCTGGTTCGTCAGCGAATGGCTGCGTTCCTTCACGGTGGAGAACTGCGTTTCGAGATTGGCGCGGTAGCTTTGCAGCTTATCCACCTGCCCGGCCAGCGTGGCGTTCTGGGTCGAGAGGGTCTGGTTCTGCATGACCAGTCCCTGGGCGTGGCGGCGCAGGGCGTCGTTTTCCTGCCGGAGCGTGCGCAGCTCCGACGTCATGGCGGTCAGGTGCTGCTCATAATCGGCGCAGAGATCCTCCATGGCCTGATGCACGTCCTCCGGCTCATAGCCGCCAAAGCGCGCCTTGCGCATACCGCTCTGCTCTATGTAATTGTCGATGTCGATTTTGGGCATTGGTAACTTCTCCCAACTAAAATTTACATATACTCCATTTTATTATAGAACAAGATGTGACGTAAAGCAAGGGAAAAGGCAAAAAAGGCGCTGCTTTGCCGCACACAAAAAACCGCCCGCTCCATGGCGGAGCGGGCGGCGAAAAGCCTAATGATTCAGTTCAAATCAAGCGTTGACCTGGGAAGCAGCAACAGCGCAGGCGACGGTCATACCGACCATCGGGTTGTTGCCGGCACCGATCAGACCCATCATCTCGACGTGAGCCGGGACGGAGGAGGAGCCAGCGAACTGGGCATCACCGTGCATACGGCCCATGGAGTCGGTCAGGCCGTAGGAGGCAGGGCCTGCAGCGACGTTGTCGGGATGCAGGGTACGGCCCGTGCCGCCGCCGGAAGCGACGGAGAAGTACTTCTTGCCGTTCTCGATAGCCCACTTCTTGTAGGTACCGGCGACCAGATGCTGGAAGCGGGTGGGGTTGGTGGAGTTACCGGTGATGGAAACCTCAACGCCCTCAGCCTTCATGATGGCAACACCCTCCAGAACGTCGTTGGCGCCGTAGCACTTGACAGCAGCGCGCTCGCCGTCGGAGTAGGGGATGGTCTCGACGACCTTGAGCTCGCCGGTGGCGAAGTCATAGTCGGTCTTGACGTAGGTGAAGCCGTTGATACGGCTGATGATCTGGGCAGCGTCCTTGCCCAGACCGTTCAGGATGACACGCAGGGGCTCCTTGCGGACCTTGTTGGCGGTACGGGCAATGCCGATAGCGCCCTCAGCGGCGGCGAAGGACTCGTGGCCGGCCAGGAAGGCGAAGCAATGGGTGTCCTCATGCAGCAGCATGGCACCCAGGTTGCCGTGGCCCAGACCGACCTTGCGCTGCTCAGCGACAGAGCCGGGGATGGTGAAGGCCTCGAGGCCCTCGCCGATGGCAGCTGCACAGTCGGCAGCGCTCTTCAGGCCGCGCTTAACGGCAATGGCGGTGCCCAGGGTGTATGCCCAGACAGCATTGTCGAAGCAGATAGGCTGGATGCCGCGGATGATCTTATCGCAGTCGATGCCCTTGGCCAGCAGCATCTCGTTGCAGGCGTCGAGGCTCTCAAGGCCGTTGGCCTTCAGGCAGGCCTCGATCTTGGGCATACGGCGATTCTGGGATTCAAAAGTTGCCATAATCTATGTTCCTCCCTCTCTTATTCTTCACGCGGGTCGATGTACTTGACAGCGCCCTGCTCGGCAGAGAAGCGGCCGTAGGTGCCGATGTTCTTCTCGTAGGCTTCCTTCGGGTCCTTGCCGTGACGGATGTCCTCCATCATCTTGCCCAGACGGACGAACTGATAGCCGATGACCTGGTTGTCCTTGTCCAGAGCGGTCTTGAGGATGTAGCCCTCGGTCAGCTCCAGATAGCGGACGCCCTTGGCCTTGGTGGAGAAAATGGTACCGGTCATGGAACGCAGGCCCTTGCCCAGGTCGTCCAGACCAGCGCCGACAGGCAGGCCGTTCTCGGAGAAGGCGGTCTGGCTGCGGCCGTAGACGATCTGCAGGAACAGCTCACGCATAGCAACGTTGATAGCGTCGCAGACGAGGTCGGTGTTCAGAGCCTCCAGAATGGTCTTGCCGGGCAGGATCTCGCCTGCCATAGCGGCAGAGTGGGTCATGCCGGAGCAGCCGATGGTCTCAACGAGGGCCTCCTCGATGATGCCGTTCTTGATGTTCAGGCTCAGCTTGCAGGTACCCTGCTGGGGAGCACACCAGCCCACACCATGGGTGTAGCCGCTGATATCCTCAATTTTATACGCCTTGACCCACTGGCCCTCCTCGGGGATGGGCGCGGGACCGTGCTTGGGTCCTTTTGTGATCGGGCACATTGCGTTGACCTGTGCGGAGTATTCGATCATAATTTTCTCTCCTTTGCATATTGTTAGGCTTTTCACAGCTATCTTTATTATAAAGGGTCGAATCCTGTTTTTCAAGATGTTAGTTTATGCTAACCTTTTGTTTTTTCGCATTTTGTGCCCCCGGGCGGCATAGCGGGCGGCGAAACCGCATGGCGCAGTTGGGAGAGAGGCGTGCGGAGTGTAGGGGCCGATGCTCGCATCGGCCCGCGGCATACGGGAATGTGCCGGGTCGTGATAAAGCGGCAAAAGCCCCTCCGGCCTCGTTTCTCGCGGGCACAGCCCGCGCAAAAAAGCTCCCCACAACGTGGGGAGCTGGCCGAGCCTGCGAGGCCTGAGGGGCTTTGCCGCCTTGCCGTTGCCTCGCCACACAAAAAAGCGCCGCCCTTTTCCCCAAGAGCGGCACTTCCCTATTCAAAACCGTTCAGTACAAAAACCCAAAAATCACCCGCGACACTGCGCCGCAAACTGCCATCATCACAACGGCGGCAAGGATGGGCGGCAGCCATTGCCGGGCCAGACCGGGGTGATCCGCCGGGACGTCGGGCTTCGCCTTTTTGCCATGCTTTGCCGGGGTCTTTTCTGCCGCGGTGTCCCCCTTCTCCGGCAGGCAGAACACCTGCAAAAGCGCGAAAAGCAGCATAATTTCCGGGAAGATCATCGACACGCGAATCGAAATGACCGCATGGGCCAGGTAGCTGACCAGCGCCAGCGTGACGGGCGCTACGCCGGGGCGCAGCCAGTTCTGCGCGGCCCTGCGCAGGTGCGCAATGACAAACCACAGCCACGCCGCCAGCCCGGCAGCGCCGGTGGTCAGCAGCAGCTCCAGATATTCGTTGTGGGCGGCATAGAACGTTTTCATCCGGTCCGTGATGCCCGCGCCCGCCCAATCGGCCATCGCCGTGTGCATCATGCCGGGGCCGACGCCCAGCAGCTTGCGCCATACGGGCTGTGCCAGCCAGCTTTCCACCGTGATGCGCCAGGCCGTGCCGCGGTAGGTGCCCCAATTGTCGTTGAAGATCAGCACATCGTCCAGGCGGCCCAGACTCGGGAAGCCCGGCACACAATTGGCCAGCAGCGTCAGCACCGCCGCACCGGCGACGATGCCCCCCGCCAGCACACGGCCCGGCCTATACAGCGGCAGCTCCCGCCCGCGCAGGCCAAAATACAGCGCGGCCCAGACCACAAGGCAGACCACAAACCCGCGCTGCGCCACATGGCCCAGCGCCGCCAGCATCGGCTTGCCGCCCTGGGTGTAGACGTGGGTGCGCATATACTGCATCCATCCGGCGTGGAAGAAGAAGAACGCCCCGATGACCGCCAGCCGCCGCAGCGTGCGGGTCGTAAAATTTTTCTGGCAGACCAGCACGAGCGCCGCCACGCCGACGCCGAGCATCAGCCCCTCGGCATCCACCACGGCCAGCGCCAGCCCGCCGAAAAATGCCGGAATACCGTAAAATACCGTGTGCCGCGGCCCGCGCGCGACGAGGAACGCATAGAACACAAGCGGCAGCGCAAACGCCATGAACCCGGAGCAGAAGTTTTTCTGTCCCAGCGTCGAGAAAAACTGCGCGCGCTCGACAACTGCCGTGTCCACATACGTGCCGATGAGGTCGATATTAAAGATGTTGAGCACATACAGCACCGTGACCAGTGCCGCCGTGACGCCGACGCAGAACGTCAGCCCGTTCAGAATTTTCTGCGGCGCAAACGCGCGGACAGCCAAATACCCCGCCGCCGTGAACAGCACCATCATACAGCCGCCGTAGTAGCCGCCAAGCCCCCAGAACGAGGCCCCCGGCGAGAGGGAGAGCACGGTGGACACCACGCCCGACGCCGTGACCGCGCCCAGCGCCCAAAGTGCGGGGTCGTCTTTCCACGGCAGACGGCCCGTATCCGGCCTTGCGCCGACACAGGCCAGCGCGCCGAGCCAGAGCGCGAACGCCCAGCTCAGGGTGCAGATGCCGGTGAATTTGACAACGCCGAGGTTGGAGAATTTATCGATATACAGCGGGAACACGCAGAGCGCGGCCAGCAGAAACGCCGTGGCCGAGCGCGCGGCCAGCTTGCGCAGTTGTTGGGATTGGGTCATAGAAAGCCTCTTGAAATACATACTTTGTTATCGGAGCCGCTATGTAGGGGCCGCACATGTGCGGCCCGCCGCCTAACGGAAAACGCCCATCTGCAGGAAGGCCGCGGGCCGGGCATGCCCGGCCCCTACATGTCTCCCGGCAACACCATATTTTACCCCGTGCCACGCAAAATTTCAACCATTCTCCACAGGTTTTACAAGACTGACACAAATCAGCCCCGCTGCGGCACAGATCCCGGCCAGCCAGTGCCGGGCAGCCAGGGGCAGGGCCTGCGCACCGATATAGCTCAAAACGCTGCCGCCGCTCATGCCCAAAGCAATAAAACCGTAGTTCACCCCGGCGTGGGGCAGGCCGAACAGGTCGGTGTTGAAGGACGGCTGTACCGCCGCGCCGCCCGAGTAGAAAAACGTGAGCACCGCGTAGGCCGCCAGCACCCACCACTGCCCCGCAAACGCAAACCACGCACTGCCCGCAGCCAGGCCGAGATACACCGCGTACAGCACCGGCTTGCGGCCCAGCCTGTCACTGACGGCAGGCAGCAGCATCCGCCCCGCCGCGCTGGCCGCCGACCCCAGCACGATGCTGTACGGCGCGGCGGATTCCGGCAGACCGCGCTCGGCTGCGATCTTGAAAATTTCCGGGCTGAACAGCAGCACCGCCGGGGCCGACAGCGCCACTGCCGCCGCGCACAGCTTATACTGCGGCGTGCGGAGCATCTGTTTGTAATCAAGTCCCGGCTGCGGCGGGCCGCTCTGCGCTTTGGGCGGCGGGTCCTGCAAAATCAGCGCCGGGGCGGATGCCCCCCCCGCGCCCCAGCCGCGGAGCATGCCCGCCCCTAACGCGGCAAAGCAGACCCGGATGCCCCACGCCCCGTCGACACCCCTGACGAACACTGTAAAAAACGCGCCGGACAGCCCCATGGCGACGCCCGCCACGCCGGTGGCCCAGCCCTTTTTGTCCTGATACCACTTCTGCGCACACGCCAGCACCGCCGGGGCTAAAAACGCGCTGCCCAGCCCCGCGGGCACGCTGTAGACAACGAGAAACAGCGCGGCGTTCGCGGGCGGCACGAGCGCCGCCGCAAAGAACCCGCCCGCCAGCAGCGCCGTGCCCCACAGCCCGGCAAACCGCGGGCCGCGGGCGTCCTGCAAAAGCCCACCCACTGCGCAGCCGACACCGTAGGCCGCAACAAGCACCGCGAACGCCAGCATGGCCTGCCCGCGTGAAAACCCGTACCCCTGCATGACAGGCTGCTGGAACACGCCCCACGCCGCCGGGATGCCGGTGAGCAGCTGTGCCGCCGCCCCTGCCGCCAGAATGTACGGACCGCGATTTTGTTTTGGCACACGTATCCCCTCCCCTTTTCGGGTTAGTATGCCCGGTTTGGATTGACAAAATGCAGCGCAAAAGGTATCATTATAAAGTATATAAAAGCAAAGAGCCTTCCCCCCTCAGGGGAAGCCATTATACAGTATAAGGAGAATACCATGAAAACTCAGCCTTTAAAAGGTATGCGCGATCTGCTCCCGCGGGAGCAGGCGCTGCGTGACTATATCCAGGGCCAGATTTTGGCCACCTACCGCGCCGCCGGTTTCCAGCGCATCTCCACCCCCATTCTGGAGGACATGGAGAATTTGGACAAGAGCGACGGCGGCGACAATCTGAACCTGATCTTCAAGGTCCTCAAGCGCGGCGACAAGCTCGAGCATGCGCTGGCAAGCGGCGACGAGAAGCAGCTGTCCGACATGGGTCTGCGCTATGACCTGACCCTGCCGCTGTCCCGCTACTACGCGGCCAACCGCAACGAGCTGCCCAGCCCGTTCAAGGTCATCCAGACGGACCGCGTCTACCGCGCCGAGCGCCCGCAGAAGGGCCGTCTGCGTGAGTTCGTCCAGTGCGACATCGACATTCTGGGCGACTCCTCTCCCAACGCCGAGGTCGAGCTGATCGACGTGACCGCCCGCGCCCTGCTGAAGATCGGCTTCACCGGCTTCACCGTCAACATCAATGACCGCCGCATCCTGCGCGCGA
>OGOG01002729.1_pt1 | contig 14372 bp, 13 predicted proteins | sample 1552581 | NCBI WGS metagenome assembly OGOG01 (sample SAMEA2580152, study PRJEB22360) | human gut metagenome | biome: human gut; feature: human-associated habitat; material: faeces | place: Denmark | collected 2008/2010 | reverse complement strand
AAAAGGAGGAAAATTAAATGGGAAAAGCATCACTTATTAAAAGAATGGAAGAAAAACATGCCATTCATACTGTCGAGATAGCAGAAGAACTTGGTATTGGAACCACTGACTATGAGATAATAAATATAGATTAATTAGTAGGAGTAGTAGATGTATACAATAATAGATTATTTAAATTACTATAAAGATTTAACTTTAGAAGAAGCAACTTTTAATAAAATTGATATTTTATTATTTTCAATATTAGTATATTTGCCAGGAGAATCCTTTAATAAGGAAATTTCTCTACCTGAATTTTATGACTATACTTATAAATATCATAAAAAAGATGTAGGAGTAATGGTGCCTAAAGCTTATGAACTATTAGATATTATAAAAAATTCTAAAAGATATAAGAATCTTAAGATTAAAAACTTTGTAAGAATTAAGGATGATACTACCCAGTTTGGGGCGGCAACTTTTATCTTAGATGATAAAAAAATAGTAAGTTTTAAAGGAACAGATGGCTCTTTAATTGGTTGGATTGAAAATATTAGAATAGCATATAAGTATCTAACAGTTACCCAAACACTAGCAGTTAACTACTTAAAAGATAATATAGATATTAATGATAAAGAAATTTATGTAACAGGACACTCTAAAGGAGGTAATCTTGCTTTAGTTAGTAGTATGGAACTAGAAGACAGCCTATTTAATAAAATAACTGCTATCTATAACTTTGATGGACCAGGTCTTAGATTAGAAGAGTATAACAGTTTAAAATATAAAAGAGTGTTACCTAAACTTAATAATATAGTACCTTCTATGTCTTGTGTTGGTATCTTATTAAATAATAGTAATTATGAAGTAGTAAAGAGTAATCTCTTTGCTTTTGAAGAACACTATCCAACATCATGGAATATCTTTGGACAATGTTTTGTTCTAGATGAATTATCAAAGTCATCACTACAATTACATGAGTCAACTACTACTGGGATAAAAGACTTAGAAAATAGTAAAATAGAATATACTTTTGAAACATTATTTGCAAATCTTGGAAAAGAGTATACTAAACCAGTAAGAGTAGAAATGGAAGATGTTAAGAACATTCTTCATAATATTAAAAATATAGATAGAGGAGTATATACTTATATAGAAGCTATCATATCGGCAATGTTAAGTGTATCTTATAAAGATAGTTCTTCTATAAAGATAGAAGATTAAAATGAAAAAGAAAATTATAATTTTAGTAGTAGTTATACTTTCTATTATCTTTTTAGCTTTTACTGTTATCCTATTTACTAGTGTTAAGAAAGATTTAAAGATAGAAAGTAATTTAACTAAAGAGGTAACAGAACTAAACCTTTTAATAGAGAATAATGATAATAGTAATATTAATACTAGACTAAATACTATTACTACTAGTGGAGATTATGTTCTAGTAGAAAAAGCAGCTAAGAATTATTTGAAAGATAAAGAAAAGTTATTTAAAGAGATGTATAAAATATTAGATAATAGTGATAATATAGAAAACTTATTAATGATCGATAATATTAAAACTGATGGAAAAGAGTTTACTAATACTATTTCTCTTATCAATAATACAGGTAGTAAACTTACTAAATTAAGAGATGAATATCAAAGCCTTACTAGTAAAGAAAAAATAGAGAGTTATTTAACTAAAAAATTAAGAGAAGATGATTATTATAATGATTACTATCTTAATGAATTAATGGCTGATATGATGAATAATCAAAAGAATTTAGATGCTATTAATAAATATTTAGCTACTGTATCTAAGTTAAAAGATATCTTTACTTTTTTGAGGGAGAATAAAGATAATTGGAATTTAGAAAATGATAAGATAATGTTTAATAGTGAGACATTATATAATTATTATGAGGGATTACTAACAGGTATTAGTGATGATAAGATAAATAATATGTAAATACCTTGTAAATATCTAATAAAAGTATTATTTTTCTTGCTAGTAAATAATTAATATGATAATCTTTAAAAGAAAAAAGGGTGATGATTATGGAAGAATTTGAGTCTATTATAAAAGATATAGTAGAAAATAGTGAAGTATTAAAGATGAAAGAGTATAGACAGCATGCTGATACTAGTTGTTTTGATCATTGTTATATGGCTTCTTACTACTGCTATATTCTTTGTAAAAAACTTAACCTTGATTATAAGTCTTGTGCAAGAGCAGCTATGCTTCATGATTTTTATTTATATGATTGGCGGGTTAAAGATATCTCTCATAAATGGCATGCCTTTACTCATCCTAAAAAAGCACTAGAAAAAGCTTTATCTATATTTGATTTAAATGATATGGAGAAAGATATTATAATTAATCATATGTGGCCAGTAACTATTAAATTACCAAGAACAAAAGAAGCTTTTATTTTAACACTAGTAGATAAATACTGTGCTACTCATGAAACAGTTAGTTATACAGTAAAACAGTTAAAGAAAAAACCAAGTTGGCAATATGCTTATCTAATGCTTTGGTTAGTTATTAGAAAATAAAAAATAATACGAGAAATATTAAAACTTTTCTCTTTTATTGTTTGCAATAATTATTAATAGTATAATAGCACTTGAAATACTTAATAGTTAGAGTGCTTGCCTTTCTTCTTTTAAGGGAAGGAGGCTTGATATTTATGTCTAAAAAAGATTTATTAATATCATTATTAGTAGTAATTATAATATTACTAATTGGCCTACTTTATAAGTAGTCATAAAATAAAAAAGCACTCAATCTAATAGATTGTGTGCAAACCCTAATTAAGGTAAGTACTCAAACATTGGATATTAAGTATTTCCTTTTTTATTATATGAAGTTTCCTTCATCTATATACATAGTAGCATAAAATCATACTTTTAGCAAGTGATTGCTAAAAAATTAAAAACATGATAAAATACGTACGAAGGGAGCTTTTTTTATGGAAGAATTGTTTAAACAATTAAAGATAAGTCCTAAGAATTTAACTCTTTATAATACAGCTTTTTCTCATTCGTCATATGCCAATGAACATAAGGCAAAAAAAGATTATGAAAGATTAGAGTTTCTTGGAGATGCCATAGTAGATTTAGTAGTTGCCGATTATTTATATCGATATGAGAGAGAAACTGAAGGAGAAATGACTAAGGTAAGAGCTAGTTATGTTTGTGAAAATGCTCTTTACAGATACTCTATAGATATGGGATTTAACAAATATATAAAAGTAGGACATGGAGAAGAATCTAGTGGTGGTAAATATAAAAAAGCAATTGTTGCTGATATATTTGAAGCTTTAATGGGAGCTATCTATTTAGATCTTGGTTATGAAACAGTAAGAAGAGTGGCTTTAGATATAATAGTACCATATATTCAAAATCCAAATATTGTTTTCTTTGAAGACTATAAGTCAGCTTTACAACAAGCCGTACAAACTACTAAACAAAGTGTTATTTATGAAGTAGTTAAAGAAGAAGGACCTGCACATGATAAAACATTTACAATAGAAGCTAAAGTAGATGGAATCATTTATGGTAAAGGGGTAGGAAGTAGTAAGAAAGATGCAGAACAAATAGCAGCTAAAGATGCTTTAGAAAAGTTAGCTAAGAATTGAAAAGTGAACATATAAAAATTTTTTCTTACTTAACAAAGTCTTATACTTTACAAAAAGATGAAGTAGAAGCATTACGTGGGATACTAGTAGTTAGTTTAGTAAATAACAGGGAAAAACTAATAGATGTGCAAACAGCTGATATAGCTAAAAAACTAATTTCTAAATATAATACTAGTCTTTCTATGATTAACTTTTATAGTGAATTATTAAATAATTTAAAAAATAGTGATAATACATCTTTGTTTGGTAATTTAATTATTGATAATATAGCTATAGATAACTATATATTAGAACAAGAAAAGTATCATTACTTATTATATGACTACTTTGATACAGTAGATGATGTGTCTTTATTTAAAAATAGAGAAAGAGAAAAAGAATTATCAGCAAGTATTGAAATACAAGAGAAGAAATTACAAAAGAAAATAAAAAAATATAAGGAGGTAAGAAATGAGTAAAATTAAAATATTTAGTTTAGGTGGACTAAACGAAAATGGTAAAAATATGTATGTGGTAGAAGTAGATAAATCAATATATATATTTGATGCCGGACTAAAATATGATGTAGAACATAACTTAGGAATTGATTATATTATTCCTAGTTTTGATTACTTAATTAAAAATAAAAAAAGAATTAAAGGTATTTTCTTAAGTCATGGACATGAAGGAAATATTGGAGCGGTTCCTGATATTATTAGTAAATTAGGAGATGTTCCTATTTATGGAGGAAAATTAACTTTAGAGATACTTAGACTTGATCTTGCAGAAGCTGGAGTAAAAAAAGCTAACTTACATGAGATTAAAGCTCATCGAAAATTAAATTTTGGTAAGGAAAGTATTTTTCCTATTGCTATGACACACTCTATACCAGATGCTTTCTGTTATGTTTTATATACTAAAGATGGAGCGATTGTCTATACAGGAGACTTTACTTTTGATCATGCTATTAGATCGCTTTATCAAACAGATTTAGGAAAACTAGCTTATGTAGGAAAACAAGGAGTACTTTGCTTACTTGCTGAATCACTTTATGCCGAAAGACCTGGTTATACTAGTCCAAATCATAGAGTACAAGACTTCATAAGAACTATTCTTACTAAAAACGAAAATAGAATAATAGTTACTATTTTTCCTGCTCACTTCTATCGTATACAAGAGTTATTTGATGAAATCTCAAAGACTCATCGTAAAATAGTTATTATGGGTAAAAGCTTACAGAGTATGATTAATTATGGAATAGAAAATAAATACTTAGAAATAAATCCTAAGATAATAGGGGATTTATCTAATCTAAATGATAAAGATGTGGTAGTATTTATATCAGATGAGAGAGAAAAACCATTTGCTAACTTAGAAAGAATAATTAAAGGATATGATAAATATATAAAACTAAAAGAATCTGATACTATTTTTATAAGTGAACCTAGTGCTGAAGGAATGGAAAGGCGTCTTGCTCTTATAATGGATGAAATAGCTATGCTTGGCGTTAATGCTATAAGTTTATCTAGTAAGAAACATTTACTACATCATGCTTCAAGTGAAGACTTAAAAATGCTATTAAACTTGTTAAAACCTAAATATTTATTCCCAGTTAAAGGTGAATATAGAAATCAATATGCTTTTGCGGAAATAGCAGAAGAGATGAATATTCCTAAAGATAATATTTTATTAAAACAAAATGGTGATGTAGTAGCTATTGAAAATGGAAAACTACTAGATACCAGGGAACATATTAACGTAGATGAAATACTAATTGATGGAAAAGACTCTAGTGATATAGGTAACCTAGTATTGAAAGATAGAGAAATGCTAGGAGAAAATGGTATTGTTCTTGTAAGCTGTACATTAGATAAAGAATCAAAAGAGGTAGTAGCAGGACCTAAGGTATTAACAAGAGGCTTTATTTATGTAAAAGAAAATCAAGATATAATAGAGCAGATAAAAGAATTATCTAAAGGGGTTATTGAATCTAATATAGAAAAAGGAACTAAAAGAGTAGATTATGCTAAGATAAAATCTGATGTTAGAGACAGTCTTGGTAAGTATTTATATCAAGAAATAGGATCTAAGCCGATGATAATAACAGTTATTCAAGAAGTGTAGAAATACACTTTTTCTATTGAAAGAAAAAGTGTTTTATGATAAAATTTTCTTATAAGGATAAGGATAGAGGTGTCTTATGACTAAAGAAAAAAATAAGATAATATTAGTAATTATATTAATACTTATAAGTTTAATAGCATTAGTAGGTAGTAGTTATGCTTTACTTACTAAATCATTTAAAAGTAAAAAACTTAGTATGGAAGTAGGGACATTAAAAATAGACTTTGCAGAAGGTAATGCTATAAATATGGCTAATGCTGCACCAATGACAGATAGTGATGGTCTAAAGTCTACGCCATATACTTTTACTATAACAAATGGTGGAGATATTAATGCCTATTATACAGTATCTAATGAAGAAGAATTAGCTAATACCCTAGATACAAATTATTTAAAGATGAGATTAACTGGTTCTGATGGTTATGATTCTGGTATAAAAACAGTAAAGGAATTAGGAACAGAAACTTATAAACTAGTAGATGAAACATTACTAGCAACAGGTAAAAGTGTCACTTATGAACTACGTATGTGGATATCACAAGATGCAGGAAATGATATTCAAGATAAAATATATAAAAGCAAGATAGTAGTAAATGGTGCTAGTAATAAACAACCAGTAGCAACAGAAACATTAATAGCAAAAGCAAACCCTGAAAACCTAGATTATAACACGGCAACAGAAGCTCAAAAGAAAGAGATGTGGACATTCACGCATGAAGCTACAGAGCAAACAACAGCCCTAACAGATTATCGCTATATAGGAGCAGATCCAAATAACTACGTAAAATTTAATGATGAGTTATGGCGAATAATAGGAGTCTTTGATACAGATGATGGAACAGGAAAGGTAGAAAAAAGACTAAAGATAATTAGAAATGAATCAATAGGAGATTATTCATGGGATAATAAAAATAAAACAACAGGAGCAGAAAATGATTATGGGAAGAATGAATGGACAGATGCAAGACTAAATTATTTATTAAACCCAGGACATGAAAGTGAAACTGCAGGAGGAAGTTTATACTGGAATAGAGGAGCAGGAGACTGTCATACAGAAGCCATGAATGTAACAGCAACATGTGATTTTACAACAACAGGATTAACCGAGAAATCCAAAGCAATGATAGGAGATGCCAAATGGTACCTAGGAGGAATTAGTACAGATGAAGATGTAACAGCACCAATGTTTTACACAATAGAAAGAGGAACAGGAGTATATAGTGGAAGAAGTACATCATGGACAGGAAAAGTAGGATTAATGTATCCAAGTGATTATGGATATGCCACAAGTGGAGGAACAACAACAAATAGAGCCAGTTGCTTAGCAAAAGAAATGTATAATTGGAATGATAGTTCAGTAAGTGATTGTAAAAATAACGATTGGATGTATAACTCAAGCATATATCAGTGGACAATAACGCCCAGCCAGGATAGTACTGACTTTGTATTCTCTGTCTTTGATACTGGTGATGTCTCTTACGATAGTGCATTCGACACCCTCGGCGTGCGGCCAGTCGTTCATCTAAACTCGGCAATTAAGGTGATAACAGGATCAGGAACGAAAGCATCACCATACGTTCTGGAATAGAAAAGGTAGGTAGTAGCTCCACCCCTGATGGGCGACGTCCAGTCGGGACGGACGAAAAAACTAGTAGAAAAGCAGGATGAAAAACAAACAAAATGGAATAAAGGTCCCAAGAGCAGACTGATCGGCTCTTGGGACCCGATAAAATAGGTGTAAATGCTATAGATAGATTTACATAGGTTAATCTTTTTGAAAAAGCGGATTTGGTTATGTCCTTTCTTCTTCGCCCAGCCAGGATAATACTAACAATGTATTCAATGTCAATAATACTGGATATGTCAATAACAATAATGCAAACAACAGCAACGGCGTGCGGCTAGCCGATTAATTTTGGTACTTAAGGTTAAGGCTTTAAGTAGAGTGATGAATCGTCATAGATTAACCTTGTCTTAGACTAAACTTAACGTACATATAGAAAATGATACGTCAATTTCTAAAACTGTGTATGACTGTAACTAATAAAAACCATACATTACTTGTATGGTCTTTATTGATTATAATATTAGATAAAGCTATTAAATAAGCTTTCTTTTTACGCTGTGTCCTAGTTTGTTGTAAATGTCAACATGAAATGTCACAAGAATGTCATTATTAAAATGTCATAGTTTGAGTGGGTATATCCACTCACTTTTTATTCTAATTTCATTTTGACAACATGGACTAAGAAATAATTCTTTGAGTAGACATATAAATGTTAATATAGAAAGGTATAAATATGTCAAAGTTAAAAAGTCATAACTTGGGTGTTATGACTTTTTTAAATTATTTGATTCTCAATAATTGGAATGCTTGGTAGAGAACTATTATTTTCTATAGTAATTGGTGGTAGGGTACTTTTACTTTCAGTAATTTTATTACTAGGTATTTCGTTATCTAATATACCTAATTTTTCTAAAGTATCTAAATCATCATCTATATCAATAATTCTATATATTTCTTCAAAAGAAGTAATTCCATCTAAAACCTTATAAAGACCATCTTGTAACATGGTTATTACATCAGATGTGTATACTATTTTTTGAAGATCTTCTTTTTTCATTTCTTCTTCATTTAAAGCATTTCTAATTTCATCATTAATCAACAATACTTCTTGAATAGCTACACGATCATGATATCCTCCTGAACAGTATTCACATCCATCATGATTTGCAACATAAGTTTCCTCTATATCTTGGTGAAGTGCTAGTTTAAATATCTTCTTCTGATAAGGGGTAGTAGCTTCTTTCTTTCTACAATGAGTACAAAGCATTTTAGCAAGTCTTTGCGAAATAATCCCAGTTAAGGCACTAGATAGTAAATATCTTTCAACATTCATATCAAGTAGACGCTCAATGGTACTTAATGAGTTATTGGTATGGACTGTAGATAGTACTAAGTGACCAGTAATTGAGGCACGAACGGCGATTTTAGCTGTTTCACTATCACGAATTTCTCCGATTAGGATAACATTTGGATCTTGTCTTAAGATAGATCTTAAAACTGTAGCAAAGTCTAGTCCTATTTCACTATTAACTTGGACTTGGTTTAATCCTTCAAGATTCATCTCAATTGGATCTTCTACTGTAATAATATTAGTCTCTTTCTTATTAAGTACCTGTAAAATAGAATATACTGTAGTACTTTTACCAGATCCAGTAGCTCCTGTTATTAGTATTATTCCATTAGGTTCTTTAATCATTTTCTTTAACTTTTCTAAGTTTTTCTCATTAAAGCCTAAAGAGTCAATACCAGCTAAGCTTCTAGAGTAGTCAAGAATACGAATAACACACTTTTCACCTTCATTAGTAGGAAGAGTAGAAACACGCGTTTCCATAGGAATCCCTTTAATAGTACCTTTAATTGCTCCATCTTGAGGAAGTCTACTTTCTGTGATATTCATATTAGCTAAAAGTTTAATTCTAGTAATTAAGTTTCGCTCATAAATTTTCTCAATCTTAGTATAATCTCTTAAATCACCATCGACACGCATTCTAACCATTAAAAAGTCTTCTCTTGGATCAAAATGTATATCACTAGCACCATGAGTAGCACCATAAGAGAGAATATCATCAACAACATTAACAACTGGAGTTTTTGTCATATCATAACTAATCATTTAATCAGCCCCTTTTATTTTGATATGGTATTTTACTATATTCTATTATATAATAGGATTAGAATTGGTGCAAGAGGTGATGTTTATGAAATATATAAAAAAAATTAACAGTAAAGGTTTTATGCTTGCAGAAACATTGATAGTAAGTATTTTTGTTCTGAGTATTTTTTCCATGCTTTATATTAACCTTCTTCCTTTGATAGCAGATTATGAAACAGAACAGAAGTATAATACTGTAGAAGCAACTTATAATGCTCATTGGGCTAGAAAAATTATTTTGGATGGGCTAGGAGAAGAGAATTTTTCAACAGTTGTGAACAATGGTTATTTAGATGTTAGTGATTGCCTTTTGTATAATAGAAATAACATGGAAGATTGGTGCGGTAATTATAAGACAGTTAATGAAATAAATAAAATATATTTAACTACTTATAACCTAGAAAAATTTAAAAATGCAGTTGAAAATAGCACTACTTATAGAAGAGAATTTAAAGAGTATATTGATTATTTACCAACATATAGTAAAAACTCTGCCAAAGTAAACAACAGCAACTATTTTCATGTAATAATTGAATATAACAAAGGTAGTGAATATAATTATGGAATTATGGAGGTACATATAAGATGAGTGGACTTAATAATAAAGGATTTACTGCTGTGGAACTATTAGTTACTTTTGTTATTTTATCTTTTGTAGTGACTGGAATGTTTGATGTTGCATTGAATTATAAAGATAAAGAACAGCATGAATCACTAAAAAGTAGTATTATGGATTATGAAAGTAAGATACAAAAGGTAATTCAAGATGACTTAATAATTGATCATCTAGTAAGTGTAAAAATACCCAAAAATAATACTACTGACAAACTGAGTGCTAGTTTTGGAATAAATAATCCAGAAACTAATGTTAAGTATACGACTAATTTAGTAATAGATTTGACCAGTAATAAGATAAGTTATGGTAAAAGTGGAGAAGAAGTAACTTATTCACTTCCTGAGATTGATAATTTGACTATTAATAAAGATAAAACCTCTATCGAACAGTTAGGTGATGAAGGAACCTTCATTAAAATAAATATTTCTCTATCTCACCCAGACTTCACTGATGATGAATTGACTTTTTCTATAACTGCACCAGTTAATTTTCCTATTAATTTAGATAATAAAAATATTCTTAAAGGTGAGGTAACTCTTAATGATTCCAATACTTTTAATGTTATTGGTCAAACAACGTATGACTATTTAGTTAGTAGTGATGATGAATATGTTAAAGTTAAAATAAAAAACACTTCTGATACTGGTTTATTTTATAGCTTTTATTACTATACCAACAGTATAGATACAACTAACTCTAATGTTAGCACTGGTTACTTGACTAGTGATCTTAGCTCAATCCCCTTTTCTAGTGGCATAATGATTCCTGCTGGTACTAAGTATCAAGATTTTTATATTAATATTTCAGGTTTAAAAGATAAGACTATAAAATTGGGAGTAGCTATCTCTACAGTCAGTAATGGTATTTCAAAGACAGGAATTAGTTTATTTGAAAAAATTGATAATTTAGCAAAAATAATTAAATTTAGAGGCATGATTTCCGATGTACTCAATGAAGATTCAGGCCAAACATTTCTTTCTGGAAATATTCAAAATAACTATATTTGGTATAGTGGGCATCTATGGCGAGCAGTGTCAATTGATAATAGTACAAATGCTCTAAAGATTATAACTGCTCAAGCAGAAACATTCATTTCTTATGGTAGTCTTACTTCGCAAGGTCTTCCTGCTAATAATGCCAACATTACTAAATGGCTAGGGAATTTTTATAATGAATTACGGAATGCAGATTCTTTTATTCTATCGACCAATTATAATTATACGACTTATAGTGGTAGTGGTGATTTATCTAGTACTAATCTCTCTAATAGAAAAATAGGTTTACTTAATGCTTATGAATATTTAATGACTGTTAAAAATAGTACTAGTTTTTTAAATATTCCGGCACTAGCATGGAAAACACAAACTCCAGTTGCTAATCAAAATAATACTTTATATACTGTTAGTAATTCTACTATTGCTCCTAGTAATATTAACAATTTGGATGGTATTAGACCAGTGGTAGTACTTAATGGTAGCGTAAAAACTAGTAGTGGTACTGGAACATTATCTTCTCCATATATTGTAAAAGATGATTCTCCTACTTCTTATTCTGCACAAGATTTAGTTAGTGGTGAGTATGTTGAATTTTCATCTGTGCCTAATAAACGATTTAGAGTAGTGTCAAAGCCAACAAGTTCAACAATTAAAGTTGTAGCTACTTCACTTGTACGCAACTATCCATATAATACTACTGACAAGATGAATTCTGAATTATATAATTATCTAAACAGAGATTATTATAGAACTACCATTTATAGTATAAGTAAATTCATAAATGAAAGTAACTGGGATGTAACTTCATTTGCTGCTAATAATTTTATATTAACCAACAATACAACTATAAAAGCTAATGTAGGATTTTTACAATTAGGAGAATTATTGAGTGGATATTGTGATAGTGATGATAGTGATAAATGTTGTCTATTACTGACTCCAGTTACTAGAACTGAACGAGTATATGCTGTTAGACGTAAATCTATAGTTAGTATTGATAGAAATAATGATAGTTGTTATGTTAGACCGTCATTTGTCTTGCATACTAGTCAATTAAGAATTAAAATTGGTGGTAGTGGTACAGCTCAAAACCCTTATAAGCTAGTAGATTAAATATTAAAATAATAAAAATATAATAATGGCAATAATACTTTCTAGAATACGTCCTATAAAAAAGTTAGTATAAGATAGATTAGTATTTTTAATGGCATTAATTACTTGTAAGTGAACAGATAAGCTTCCAAATGTTATAAATATTAACATCAGTAAAGCTTTAAGCTCTATTGATATAGAAAGAGTAGGTACTAGATTTATACCACTAGTAAGATCCATAATACCTGTAAAGATAGTTTTAAAAAGTACTGATTCATTAGTAAATAAGAGAAAACAATTAGTAAAGAACTGAAATATGGTAATAGAACCTAACATAAAGATTAAAACTTCCATGGCTTCATTAATGGCATCAGGTAAGATAGATATTAAACTAGGAGTAGAAAAAACTACTTCTTTTTTCTTGGTAGTAGTAATATTTTTGGGTCTTACTAGTATTCCTAATATGATATTAGCAAGTAACTGACAAATAAGTATCTTATAAGCTAGTCTTTTACTATTTAGTAAGATACCACAAGTTCCTAAGACAAATAATGGATTAGCAAAATGAGTAAATAAGAGTAATTGATTACCTTCTTCTTTAGTTATATAGTTGTTGCTATAATCTTTTGCTATATATTTAGCACCAGAAGGAAAACCAGAGATAATACTCATAAGTAAGATGAATGTTGTATTTTCACTTAGATGAAATATCTTTCTAGTGATATCTTTAAAGTATTTATTAAGTATTAAGGGGTAGCCCATATTTATAAATAAAAAAGATAAGACAAAGAAAGGAAAGATGGAAGGGAATAGTTTTTCTCTAAAGATTAAAAGGGCATTAATAGATGAATTAATCATAATATTAGGAAAACAAAATATTCCAAGATAAGAAAACATAATGATAATAAAACCTAATAAATAGTGATATTTTCTTTTCATAATTTTTAATCCTTTGCTATAATGTATTATAAAGGTGTTGATAAAATGACTAATAAATTGTATGAGAAAATAAAGAAATTTATGAAGGAAAATGGGAAGAGTATTCTTATCTTTCTTAGTTTGTATTTAGTTTTATCTTTTCCACTCCCATATTATGTTTATGCTGGTGGTGGAACGATAGATATTAGTAAAAGAATAAATGTTAAATCTAGTAATAAGAAAGACTATAAGATGTATTTTGCCTATGTTAAAGAATTAAAAGGAAATACTGCTACTTATCTTTTATCTAAAGTATTTAAAGATTGGGAATTAGAAAAAGAAGAAGATGTAAAACTAAATAATGATGAGACAGTAGAAGAGGTAAGTATCAGGGATCATTTATCTTTAAAAAGTGCTAATCAAACAGCTATTTTACTGGCTTATCAAAAAGCAGGTAAGAAGGTAAAAATTAAGGCTACTCATCCTTATGTTTTCTATCTTGAAAAAAAAGAAAGTGACGGGGTAAGAATAGGTGATGAGATAGAAAAAGTAGAAGATATGGAGTATAAAGATATTGATACTTTAAAAAGTGTTATAGAAGAAAAGAAAGTTGGAGATAGAATCAAACTAGTAGTAAAAAGAAATGATTCTAAAAAAGATGTTTATGTTACTATTAAGAACTATCAAGGAAGAAAAATAGCAGGTATTAGTATTGTAAATATTTATGATTATGAAACTAACCCTAAAATAGAATTAAAATTCAAACAAAGTGAAAGTGGTCCATCTGGCGGGTTAATGCTTACACTAGCGATTTATAATAATCTAGTAGATAAAGATATTACTAAGGGTAAAAAAGTAGTGGGAACTGGTACTATCGAGGAAGATGGTAGTGTTGGTAGTATTGGTGGTGTTAAGTATAAACTTAATGGAGCGGTAAGACAAAAAGCTGATGTTTTCTTAGTACCGGCTGGTGAAAACTATGAAGAAGCTTTAAAAGAAGCTAAGCGAAAAGACTATTCTATTAAGATAGAAGCTGTTTCAACCTTTGATGAGGCATTAAAAAAACTTAAAAAAATTTAAATTATAGAATTTTAAGGCAGTTTTACTAAATTCACTAGTAAGGGTGGAGTGAATTTGGTAAATTGCCTTTTGAATTTGCTATTTTCCCTAGAAAAATAGGGTTTAATTTACAAAATTTCAAATTTGCAATTAGATTTTCATTGTGATAGATTAGGGGCGAAAGGAGGAAAATTTATGCTTGATGATATAACAAAACTAGAAAGACTTAGAGATAATTTAATAGCAACTGGTAAAGTAATTCCTGCTAACT
>OGOG01002711.1_pt1 | contig 14448 bp, 11 predicted proteins | sample 1552581 | NCBI WGS metagenome assembly OGOG01 (sample SAMEA2580152, study PRJEB22360) | human gut metagenome | biome: human gut; feature: human-associated habitat; material: faeces | place: Denmark | collected 2008/2010 | reverse complement strand
CAGGTGTTACAATCAAAGATGATGTGGCACGTGAATTAACTGAAAAAGGTTTATAAAAAAGGCGGTAGCCTTTTTTATTTTATGGTATGATGTTACAGGTGATTATAATGGAAGAATTTTCAAGAACTGAATTATTAATAAAAAAAGAAGGAATAGAAACTTTGCAAAGCAGTACGGTTGCTGTTTTTGGTGTTGGTGGTGTTGGTGGTTTTGTTGTTGAAGCACTCGCACGTGCTGGTATAGGTACGATTCATATTATTGACCACGATATTGTTTCTATTTCAAATCTTAATCGACAAATTATTGCAACGCATCAAACAATTGATCGAAAAAAAGTTGAAGTCATGAAGGAACGCATTTTATCAATCAATCCTCGTTGCAATGTTCAAACATATGATGATTTCTTTTTGCCTGAAACAGTGAATCGTTTTCCTTTTGATGAATTTGATTACATTGTAGATGCTGTTGATACCGTAACTGCTAAAATTAGACTCGTTGAAATTGCTCAAGAAAAAAAGATTAAAATTATTTCTTCAATGGGAACAGGAAATAAATTAGATCCCACAAAGTTAGAAGTAACAGATATTTATAAAACCTCTATATGTCCTTTAGCACGTGTGATGCGTAGAGAACTTAAAAAAAGGAAAATTCCAGCATTAAAGGTTGTTTATTCAACTGAAAAGCCAGTTGAAACAAATGCGCCTGTTGATCCAGAAACACATAAAAAAACGCCAGGAAGTATTTCTTTTGTACCAAGTTGTGCAGGACTTATTATTGCAAGTGTCGTTGTTAGAGATTTATTAAAGATTATTTATTAAGAAAGAAGGTAATTCTCATGAAAAAAGTAACTTTTGCGATTTTAGCTCATGTTGATGCAGGAAAAACAACTTTATCTGAAGCAATGTTATATCATGCTGGGGTTATCAAAAAAATAGGACGTGTGGATAAAGCTGATTCTTTTTTAGACTATGATCAACAAGAAAGAAAAAGAGGAATTACTATTTTTTCTAAAGAAATTTCATTTTCTTATCAAAATAGTCAAATGACTTTTCTTGATACACCAGGACATAATGATTTTAGTTGTGAAATGGAAAGAACTTTGCAGGTGTTAGATTATGCAGTTTTAGTGATATCTGCTAAAGATGGTATTCAAGGACATACGAAAACCATTTGGAAGTTACTCCAAACATATCAAATTCCAACTTTTATTTTTGTTAATAAGATGGATTGTACTTATTCAACTAAAGAACAATTAATCCAAGACATTCAAAACGAATTAAATGAAAATTGTTTTTTGTTAGATGATCATTTTTTAGAAAACGTTTCTTTAGTAAATGATGAACTTTTAGAAAAATATTTAGAAAGAACAATAACAAAGAAAGATATTCAAGAAGTCATCGCGACAAGAAAAATCTATCCTGTTTGTTTAGGCTCTGCTTTAAAAGATGAAGGTATTGAAGATTTTATGAATGTATTGGATCAGTATACTTATCAAAAAGAACCGTTGGATATTTTAAGTGGCATCATTTTTAAAAAATCTTTTCATAAACAAAAATATTTAACGCATTTAAAAGTTACGGGTGGAACTTTACATACAAAAGATCTCATTGGAGATTGTAAAGTTGATGAGTTAAGAATTTATACAGGACAAGGTTATCAAAGTGTACAAGTTGCTTATCCAGGAGATATCGTTGCCTGTCAAGGGTTGGAAAATCTGCCGATTGGTTATACTTTTGGACATCAAAATCAAAGACAACAAACGATTTTAAAACCTTTTATGTCTTATCAAATTCAACTTCCTGATAATATTGAAAAAAGTAAAGCTATTCAACAAATTTTGAGTATTAATAAGGAAGATCCGAGTTTACAATTTGAATATAATCAACAATTAGAAATTTTATCCGTAAAAATCATGGGTGAAATTCAGTTAGATACATTACAAAATCTTATTTTAGAACGTTATGGCTTTTTAATTTCTTATGATGAAGGTAGAATTAGTTATTTAGAAACTATTTCCCAAAAAGTTGAAGGGGTTGGACATTTTGAGCCGTTGCGTCATTATGCAGAAGTTCATGTCTTACTTGAGCCATTAGAAAGAGGGAGTGGACTTGTTTTTGAAAACAATTGTCAAAGAAATACTTTACCAATTAATTTTCAAAATCTTGTGATGACACACTTACAAGAAATTCAACATCGTGGGGTTTTAACAGGGTCACCAATTACTGATATGAAATTGACATTAGTTACTGGAAAAGCGCATCTTAAGCACACAGAAGGTGGCGATTTTAGAGAAGCCACCTATCGTGCGATTCGTCAAGGTTTAAAAAGAACAAAGTCAGTTTTAATAGAACCTTATTATCAATTTGAAATGATTGTTGATACGGATGTTTCAAGTAAAGTCATCTATGATTTGGATACTTTTCACGGAGATTATCAAATAAGCTATGAAAATACGCTAACTATCATAAAAGGAAAAGCTCCGGTAAGATATTTAATGAATTATCAAAAAGACTTTCTTTCCATTACAAAAGGAAATGGGAAATTCTTTTATCAATTGGATGGATACTATGAATGTCTTGATCAAGAACAAATCGTGCAGGAAATAAATTATAATAGTGAAGATGATCTCTTGTTCCCAACAGGTTCTATTTTTTGTAAACATGGGGCAGGTTTTTTTGTTACTTATGATGAAGTTGAAGATTATATGCATCTCCCTTATGTTTACCAAAAAAGTAAACCAAAAGTAACACGTAATAATTACAAAGTTGACGATAAAGAGTTAGAAGAAATTTTTATTCGTACGTATGGGCCTATCAAAAGAAGACTTTCTAAAGAAATGAATCGAAAAATCGAAGAACAAAAAGAAGAAAAAAGAACGATTTTGCCAGAATGTCTTTTAGTTGATGGCTATAATATTATTTTTTCATGGGATGAATTAAATGAACTCTCAAAAACGAATTTAGACCATGCTCGTACACGATTAATGGAAATGTTGAATAATTATCAAGGTTATCGTAAATGCCTTCTTATTGTTGTTTTTGATGCGTATAAGATAAAAAAGAATGTGGGTTCTTTTGAGAAAAATGATAATATCTATGTCGTTTACACCAAAGAAGCGCAAACTGCCGATAATTATATAGAAAAAGTAACCCATGATTTAGCACAAAACTATCGTGTTTATGTGGCAACATCTGATGCCCTAGAACAAACAATTGTTTTTTCAAGAGGAGCAATGCGTATTTCGGCAAGAGAATTTGAGTTACTTGTTAAAGAGACGCATGAAAATGAACTAAAAGAATTTAATCGTAAAAATAAACAGATGAAGAATTATTTATTAGAAGATCTTCAAAAATATAAAGATTAAAGGCTAATTTTGAACATGATGATGAACGTAAAAACTTTCATCATTAATGGCTTGAAATGAATAGCCTTTTTTTTGATAAAAAGAAATAATAGAGGGTAGCGCTTCAACTGTTGTATTTTTAGCGTTAGTATCATGAGCAAGTATCACAATATTTTGATGGTTTTCGTTAGTTGCTGAAGAAATAATTTCATGAACGCTAACATTGTTTGAAGAAGCATCGTTGGTATCACCATTCCAATCATAATACTGATAGCCTTGTTTGATAACTTCTTTTGTAAGAATACTCATTAATCCTGTACAATAATTTTTAGATACTTTATTGGAACTGCCACCAGGAAAACGAATATAATGGGGAGTAAAACCAATAATTTCTTTAACCATTTTGCCAATTTTATCAAGATCATTGAAATAAGCATTTTTTGATTGGTAAATATCAGGATATTCATGTTGGTAACTGTGTAAGCCAATGGTATGTCCTTTTTGATAAGCTTTTTTTATTAGATAATTATATTCTTGATGACAACCTGTGACAAAAAAAGTGGCTTTAGCTTGATATTGATCCAAGATTGTTAGAATTTTATTTGTATTTCCACTTGGACCATCATCAAATGTTAAATAAACAATTTTTTCGTTTGATTCGATAGAAGTACCAATTTCTAACTTTTCTACCACTTTTACTTGACGTTTAAAAAGCGTTTGATTATTTGATAAGTCAGTAACTTTGTATATGATTGTATATGATCCCGTTTTATGGGAATTGAAATTTTGCGGATCAATTGTAAGATTGTATTGATGTGAATTATCTTTAATGGATAATCCTTGTTTTAAATCATATTTTTTTCCTTTTTCTATTTTTAAAGATCTTGTTTCTTTGATTTGAGGTTTCTTTGAATCTATCACTTCTATTTTTAAATGATATTCTTTTCCTTTAAAAAAATAAGTCACTTGATAATGACCTAAGGCATGTATGTTTAAATCCTTTGCATTATAAGTGACTTCTTTAATAGAACCTTTTTTTATTTTATAAATATATTCTTGATAATGGAATACACTATTAATTTCTAATGTTGGATGTTCAATAAAAATAATCTTTCTTTGAAAAGAAAAGTATCCCCAAATACATAAACTTATTATTATCGAGATAAATAAAAGATATTTGTATTTCATGAATCCTCCTCATCTCAAAGATATGTAAGAATTATAAATGTTGAACAAGTATTTCAGCAATTTCTTCAAAAATAATTTGATCTTCTTTACTAAAACGACCAAATGATGTTGAATCCAAATCTAAAACACCATATAATTGATTATTTTTGATTAATGGGACAACGATTTCACTATTACTTTCACTGTCACAGGCAATATGTCCTTCAAATTGATGAACATCTTCAACAAGAACAGTTTTTCTTGATGATGCAGCTTTACCACATACACCTTTAGTAAGTGGAATATTTGTACAGGCAATTTTTCCTTGGAAGGGACCTAAAATAAGTTCATCATTTTTTAATAAATAAAATCCTGCCCAAGAAATATCATCAAAATTTTGCATGATAAAGGCGCTTGTATTTGCGAGAATTGATATCTCTTCGTTATTACATTCGATTAATCTAATATATTGTTGTTTTAATAAATTATTCATATTATACCTCACTTTATGCTATAGTATAAAATAGAAATAGAGGTGAGGTCAAGAATGTTAGATATAAATACAGCAAAAGATTGTTTTATGAATTATGTTCAACAGTTTGATTTAACAAATGACAAGATTCATTTAAAACTTATTCATACATTAGAAGTGGTACATACAACAGAATATTTATGTTTACATGAAAATATAACAGGAATTGAAAAAGATTTAGCGTATTTAATTGCCTTATTGCATGATATTGGACGTTTCGAACAGATAAAACGTTTTAATAGTTTTGATGATCGTAATGTTGATCATGCGACATTAGGAGTACAGGTTTTATTTGATGAAGGAATGATTCGTCAATTTATTGAAGATGATCAATATGATGAAGTGATTAGAAAAGCGATAGCATATCATTCTTTATATAAAGTACCAAAAGGGTTAGATTCTTTTTTATTGAAACAAGTTTTACTTATTCGAGATAGTGATAAACTTGATAATTTTAGAGTGAAAAATATTGAATCGATTCAAACATTATTTAGTATTAGTGATGAAATTTTTTATAGTCAAAGAGTATCAAAAAATATTTTGAATGACATAGAAAATCATCGGTTGATTTTAAAAGAAAATCGTCATAATGAAGTGGATATGTGGGTTTCTTATTTTGCATTTGTGTTTGATTTGAATTTTAAATCTAGCTATCAATTCATTAAAGAAAATGATTATATCCACAGAAATATGGAACGATTAGAATTTAAAGAGGGACTTAAAGAAGATATGCTGTTTGTAGAAAAAACATGTCAAAGTTTTATTGAAGAAAAATGTTGTAACTAAAAAGAGAAAATTTCTTTTTGAAAAATTCTCTTTTTTTAATGATGTTTTTTATATCGTTTTTGTAAGAATAAATAAACATAATCAAATAATTCAAAATTGAATAAATAAATAACTTTTGAAAAAGTAACAAGAAACATTAAAGTAATAGCACCAATATAATCAATATTACCAAGTCCTAAGAATTGATGACCGACAATTAATGAAATATAAAGAACAATTTGCATAATATAAATAACAAAAATACGATAATGACTTAGCGGCGCATAAATATGTCTTAAACCACTATAATAACACCAACTTGTAAGTAAAACACAAATTGTAGAAAGCATTTCTTTTTCAAAACCTAATACTCGGCCACCATTAACAATGATCGTTGAACAAATTGCTATCATAAAGGCAAAAGGAAAGGCATTTTTAAAAACGGTTTTTAGAAAGTTTCCAGATACTTTTTTAAAGTTGGGTTCATAAGTTAAAAAGAAAGTAGGGATACCAACACAGCATGCTGAAATCACAGTAAGCTGAATAGGTTTAAATGGATAACCATGACCAAATAAAATCATCCCAATTGATAAAACAACAGAGAAAATTGTTTTAATTAAATACATCGAAGCTGAAGCAGTAATATTATTAATAACACGTCGTCCTTCATTAACGATGTGGGGCATTGCATTAAAATTGTTTTCTAATAAAACAATGTGTGAAGCGCTTTTTGCGGCATCACTACCAGAAGCCATTGCAATTGAACAATCGGCAGCTTTTAAAGCAAGTACATCATTGACACCATCACCTGTCATAGCCACAGTATGGTTGTTTTCTTGAAGGGTTGTTATCATTATTTTTTTTTGTTGTGGAGAAACACGTCCAAAAATCGTATATTTTTCTACGGCTTCTTTGATTTCTTCATCCGACAAAGAAGAAACATCAATATATTTTTCATAATCTAAAAGATGACAACGTCTAGCAATGGCAGAAACTGTAGAAGGATCATCTCCTGAAATGATTTTTATTTGCACATCTTGTTTTCTAAAATAATCTAAAGTTTCTTTAGCGTCTTTACGAATAATATCTGATAAAATAAGAAAACCAATACATTTTAAATCATTCACTTGTCTATTTTCATTAATGATTGTTGGTGTATAACCAATGCAAAGGACACGATAACCTTTGGATGTATAGAATTGAATTTTATCTTTTATTTTTTGATCAAGTTTAGAAAAAATAAATTGACTGGCTCCTAAATAAATTGTGCCAAAATCACAAAATGAAACAGCACTATATTTTCTTTGTGATGAAAAAGGAATGACAAAAAAAGGTTGATAATTTTTTTCTTTAGAAAAACGTTGGTGAAGTGCTTGTGATGTCATATTCGTATCTTCTAAACAATAATTTAAATTTTTGATAATTTTTTCTAGGTCAAAAGAATCATCTAAACAAATAACATCATCTAATTTAAGTTTTCCTTCAGTAAGTGTACCGGTCTTATCTAAGCAAATAGTATCAACACGAGCGAGTGTTTCGATACAAAAAAGATTTTGAACAAGGGTACTTTTTTTGGCAAGCCGAACTATACTTAAAGATAAAGCAATTGTAGTAAGTAAGACAAGACCAGAAGGAATCATTCCTAAAACAGCAGCTACAACTGAAACGACAATCTCACTAAATGGGTAGTGTCCAATGAAAAATTCTTTACAAAACAGTAGAAAAGCGATAGGGATAAGAATAATAGAAATAATTTTTAATATTTGATCAAGGGCTTGAGAAAGTTCTGATTTTTTACTATCAAACTCCTTTGCTTGAGCGGTCAATTTATGAATATAACTTTCTTTTCCAACGTGGGTAACTTTACAAATGGCACGTCCTGAAGTGACAAAACTTCCTGAAAGAAGGGAATCACCATTTACTTTTAAAATAGCATCACTTTCTCCAGTAAGAAGGGATTCATTTGCTTCAACATGACCTTCTAATAGTGTACAGTCGACAGGTATTTGCATACCTGTATTTAAAATAATGAAATCGTCTTGAACAATCTCTTCAACGTTGATTTTAGTGAGTTGATTATCTCTTAATACTTCAATTTTCTGTTTTGTAAGTATGCTCAATTTATCAAGTGTTTTTTTAGCTTTTATCTCTTGATAAATACCTGTAAGGGTATTAAAAAAGACAACAGAAATAAAGAGAGTATTACGATAAGACCCGACAAAAATAATACATGCAAAGAGTATGATATTAATAAAATTGAAAAAGGTAAAAATATTGTTTATAATTATTTCTTGATATGTTTTTGTTGATTTACTTTCCACAAAATGAGTTTTCCCATCTTGGATTCTTTTTAAAACTTCATTTTGAGATAAACCTTTAAATTCTTGATCAAATATTTTCATTTTCTATCACCTACACTCTATTTTAGAATACTTTTTCTTATTTGACAATGTCTAACAAAGTAAGACAAATAAATAATTGTATACAATTATACAAATTTGTGATATGATATTACTAACACTATGATAAGGGGGCTTAAATATGAGTGAATTTATTGATTATGTCTTTCAAAGAAGTACATCATTAAATAAAATTGATAATTCTTTATACTCTAAATACAATGTTAAAAATGGTTTAAGAAATGAAGATGGAACTGGAGTTCTCGTTGGTCTTACACGTATTTCAGATGTTGTTGGATATAAAAAGGAAAATGGTAAAAAAATTGATACAGAAGGGGAACTTTATTATAGGGGAGTTAAAGTTTCTGACTTTATAAAAGGGCATGACGCTAAAAATCGTTTTTTATTTGAAGAAGTTTGCTTTTTAATTCTTTTTGGTTATTTGCCAAATAAAGATGAATTAGAAGCTTTCAAAAAAGAACTTGCTTCACGTTACGAATTGCCGTTAAATTATTTACAAGCGCGTATTTTAGGGTTTCCAATGCAAAATATGATGAATAAATTACAACAAGAAGTGTTAATGCTTTATACTTATGATGAAACACCTGATGATATTTCGCCAGAAGCAACGCTAAATAAAGGCTTGGATTTAATTGCTAAGATTCCAGAAATCGTTTGTTATGCTTATCGTTGTAAAGTACATTATTTTGATAGTGATAGTTTGTTTATTCATCCAGTAAATACTGAATATTCAATTGCTGAAAATATTCTCCAAATGTTAAGGATTGATCGCTCTTTTACAAAAACAGAAGCGAGTGTTTTAGATATGTGTTTAGTTTTACATGCTGATCATGGTGGAGGAAACAACTCGACTTTTACAAATGTTGTTATGTCTTCAACAGGAACAGACATATATTCTTGTTTTGCAGGAGCTATTGGTTCATTAAAAGGTCCTAAGCATGGGGGTGCTAACTTAGCGGTTGCTAAACAAATGGAACTTGTTATTGATAAAGTAGGACTTAATGCAACGGATGAACAATTAAAACAGGTCATTAAGGATATTTTAGATAAGAAGTTTAATGATCAATCGGGTCTTGTTTATGGAATTGGACATGCAGTCTATACATTGAGCGATCCTCGTTGTCAAATTCTTTCTAAACAATGTAAACAATTGGCTATCGAAAAAAATCGTTTAAAAGAATATGAACTATACCATCGTTTTGAAGAACTTGCTATTGCTGAAATTAAAGCAAGAAAGGGAATAAACGTATGTGCCAATATTGATTTTTATAGTGGTCTCGTTTATGACATGCTAGGGCTTTCTAAAGATCTTTATACTTTGATGTTTGTTATTGGAAGATCTGTTGGATGGGTTGCACATAATATTGAAAACAAACTTTATTCGGGAAAAATTATTCGTCCAGCAGGAAAATACGTTGGCGAAAAAAAAGAATATATTAAAATGGAAAATCGTTAAAAGCATTGTTTTATCAATGCTTTTTTGCTTTTAAGCAAAGAAAAAGCTTGTCATTAATTGACAAGCTTTAAAATTGTTATTCTTCAATAACTTTGATCCAACCTTCAGGTGCTTCAATTGTACCCATTTGAATACCTGTTAAAGTTTCATAAAGTTTTTTAAGAACAGGTCCGATTTCATCCATACCACTTGGAAAACAAATTTCTTTACCGTGATCATTGATTTTACCGACTGGTGAGATAACTGCAGCAGTACCACAAAGACCGCATTCAGCGAAATCTTTTACTTCATCGAGATAAACTTCTCTTTCTTCAACTTCTAATCCTAAATATTCTTTGGCAACATACATTAAAGAACGACGAGTGATAGAAGGTAAGATGCTGTCAGATTTAGGAGTAACGATTTTATTATCCTTTGTAACAAAAATAAAGTTTGCTCCACCAGTTTCTTCAACTTTAGTTCTAGTAGCTGCATCTAAATACATGTTTTCATCAAATCCTTGTTTATGAGCATCAACGATTGCATGTAAACTCATAGCGTAGTTTAATCCAGCTTTGATGTGTCCTGTACCATGAGGTGCAGCACGGTCGAAGTCAGTGACACGAATTGTAATTGGCTTAACTCCACCTTTGAAATAAGGTCCTACTGGAGTAACGAGTACTCTGAATTGATATTCATCTGCTGGTTTAACACCGATAACTGGGTTAGAACCAAACATATATGGACGAACATATAAAGTAGCTCCTGATCCATAAGGTGGCACATAATCAATATTAGCTTTTACAACTTTTTCAATGGCTTCAACCCATTTATCTTCAGGATAAACTGGCATTTCTAATCTTCTACAAGAATCAGCCATACGACTTGCGTTTAAATCAGGTCTAAAGCAAACAACTTTCCCATCTTTTGTTCTATAAGCTTTTAATCCTTCAAAACAAGTTTGTGCATATTGTAAAACACCTGCACATTCGCTAATAACAACTTTGTCATCAGCAGTAAGCACGCCTTCATCCCAAGCTCCATCTTTATAATTTGATACGAATCTTGCTTCTGTTGGCATATATCCAAAACCGATATTTGACCAATCAATATCTTTTTTTGACATTTTTTAATACTTCCTTTCCTATATATATCTTTAGGCAAATTTTACGCCTCAATATCTTGAGTGTCAATAACTTATTTTAATAAGAATTTATTAATTGTATATAATTGCATATCATTCGTTAACAATATGAAAATGTAAGCTCTTTAATAAATCAATTGCTTTCTTTTCAAGTGAAACATCATTACTCGCAATACCTTTTAAGTCAATACAAATAGAGGTTTCAGGCAAAGCACTTTTAGCGATAATGGCGTTTGATAAAACACAAATATTAGAAACAACACCTACTAATGTGATTTCTTGGTAAGATTTTTCTTTTAAGTAATTACCTAATTCTAAAGAACCAAAGGTAGGTTTTTCAATACAGACATCTTCTTTTTGTTTTGCATCATTTACTTTTCCATAAAGCTGCCATCCATCATTTCCTTTAATACAATGAGGGATAGGCAAATTTCTACCTTCTTGACTCTCTAAGTAATTTTCTTGATGTGTGTCAAAAGTAAAAATGACATCATCTTTATTTTTGTGATATTGATTAATTAAAGAAGTAATATAATCATCTATATCTTGGGCTTCTTTAAATCCTAAACTTCCATCTACAAAATCTTTTTGATAATCAATGACAATCAATAATTTTTTCATAAAATTTCTCCAATCATTTTTTATTTAATCTTATCATATGTATTGACTTTGTAAATAAATATCATATAATATTCATATGAACATATATTCATACGAAAGGAGTAACCATGGATAAGATCGTTAACAGTGAAACTGTAGAAAAAGTAAAAGAAACAATGCCTAATGAAGAATTACTATATGATATTGCAGAACTTTTTAAAGTGTTTGGTGATTCAACAAGAATCCGCATTATTTGTGCTTTATTTGATCAGGAAATGTGTGTTTATGATTTAGCTGCTTGCTTAGATATGACACAATCAGCTATTTCACATCAACTAAGAATTTTAAAAGCAAATAAATTAGTAAAAAATCGCAGAGAAGGTAAGATGATGTATTATTCATTAGATGATGAACACGTCAAACTTATTTTTGAAGCTGGATATCGTCATATCATGGAGGATAAATAATATGAAATACAAATATAAAGTCAACGGACTTGATTGTGCCAATTGCACGCAAAAATTAGAAGATAGTTTAAATAAAAAAGAGGAGATTAATGATTGTGTCATTTCTTTTGCTACAGGAATGATGACATTTGAAAGTGAATATGATATCGATGATCATGAGTTGCTTTCTTTTATGCAATCTATTGAAGATGAAGTAACAATTGAAAACTTATTATCAAATATAACACATCATGAACACCATGAAGAACATAAACATGATTTCGAACATGAACATCATGATGAATGTGGTTGTCATCATGAACATGATCATGATTGTTGTGGACATGAACATCATCATCACGACCATGAATGCGGTTGTGGCCACCATCATGAACATGTAGAAGATCATCGAGAACTTACAAATGCGATTAAATATAATATTGTTGGTCTTGATTGTGCAAACTGTGCAAGTAAAGTGGAAACGGAAATAAAAAAACAATCATATATTGACGATGCCGTTGTTAATTTTTCAACACAAAAATTAATGGTTAAAGCAAAGAATGATCCTCAATTGTTGGATAAATTACAAGCTGTTGTTGATTCTGTAGAAGAAGGTGTTACTTTATCTAAAGAAGATGATAAAAAAGAATATAATAAACCTAAATTATTTAATTTAAAAGAAAATATTGAATTGGTTGAAGGTATTATTATTTTTATCGGAGCCCATTTATTTACAGGTGGTTTTTCTACATTCTTATATTTATTTGCTTATTTATTAATTGGTTATAAGGTTATTTTAAAGGCAATTAAAAATATTGGTCGTAAAGATTTCTTAGATGAAAACTTCTTAATGTGTTTAGCTACATTTGGTGCGATTGCCTTAGGAGATTATAGCGAAGCAATTGCCGTTATGTTATTTTATGCTATTGGTGAAATTTTTCAAGGATATGCGGTTAACAAAACACGTTCATCTATTTCTTCTTTAATGGATATTAAAAGTGAATATGCAACAATTGTAAAAGATGAACAAATGATTCAAGTTACACCTGAAGAAGTAAATGTAGGTGATACGATTGTTGTTAAAGTGGGAGAAAAAGTACCACTTGATGGAAAAGTTATTAATGGAAACAGTATGTTAGATACTGCAAGTTTAACAGGCGAATCTGTTCCTCGCCGCGTTGAAGTAGGGGATGAAGTTTTATCTGGTGTTGTTAACTTAAATGATATTCTATATATAGAAGTTACAAAACATTATGCTGATAGTACAGTAAGTCGTATTATTGATTTGGTTGAAAATTCAGCAAGTAAGAAAGCTAAAATTGAAAAATTTATTACACGTTTTGCAAAAGTTTATACGCCAACAGTTGTTGGCCTAGCAATATTATTATTAATCGTGCCAATGATTATTTTACCGAATCAAAGCTTCTATACTTGGCTTTATCGTGCATGTACTTTCTTAGTTGTATCATGTCCATGTGCTCTTGTTATTTCTGTTCCTTTAGGCTTATATGCTGGTATTGGTAAAGCAAGTGCATTAGGGGTTTTAGTTAAGGGTGGAAATTATTTAGAATTGCTTAAAGATATAGATACAGTTGTTTTTGATAAAACAGGAACTCTAACAAAAGGAGAATTTGAAGTGGTTGAAACTTCAAATGATGATTTATTAGAAATTGGTGCTTATGGGGAATATATGTCAAATCATCCAATTGCACGTAGTATTGTTAAAGCTTATGGTAAAGAAATTGATAGTTCACGTATTGAAGATTTCAAAGAAATTGCAGGTAAAGGGTTAACAGTTGTTATTGATCATCAACACTATTATTTAGGTAATGAAAAATATTTTAAAGAATTGAATCTGTCTGTTTTACAACCTGAAAAAATTGGAACAATGGTTCATATTGCTTGTGGTGATCAATATCTTGGTTATATTGTGGTAGCGGATGTCATTAAAGAATCAACAATTCCTGGAATCCAAGATTTGAAAAAAGCACATGTTAAACAAACAGTGATGCTTACAGGGGATCATTCTATTGTAGCAAATGATATTGCTAAGAGAACAGGAATCGATCAAGTTTATAGTGATTTACTCCCTCAAGACAAAGTTTCACAATTAGAAAATCTTATGTCAGATGAACATGTTGTGGCTTTCGTTGGAGATGGCATTAATGATGCACCTGTTCTTGCAAGAAGTGATATTGGTATTGCTATGGGTGGTGTTGGAAGTGATGTTGCAATTGAAGCAGCCGATGTTGTTTTGATGAGTGATGATATTACTGCAATCGCTAAAGCAATTGATGTATCTCATTATACAAACTTTATTTTAAAAGAAAACGTAACATTTACTTTGATTATTAAAATTGGTGTTCTTATCTTAACACTCTTTGGTCTTACAAATATGTGGATGGGTGTTTTTGCAGATGTTGGTGTTACTCTTATTGCTATTTGTAATTCAATGAGAATTTTATATAAGAAGTCATAATTTTGACTTCTTTTTTTATTTTTTGGATATACTTTAATGGGTGAAGAAAATGAATCTATTAGAATATATCCTATTACCGTTGATTTCTTTAATTGTTTTATTTTTTTTAACAAAACT
>OGOG01002705.1_pt1 | contig 14482 bp, 7 predicted proteins | sample 1552581 | NCBI WGS metagenome assembly OGOG01 (sample SAMEA2580152, study PRJEB22360) | human gut metagenome | biome: human gut; feature: human-associated habitat; material: faeces | place: Denmark | collected 2008/2010 | reverse complement strand
CGGCCGCCAGAGCCGCGCAGGCCTCCGGCTGCTCGAAGGGCTCGCCACCGGAGAGGGTCACGTCGTGCACGAGGCCGTTGGCGCGAATATCGGCCAGAAGGGCCGCCAGCGTCGTTTCGGTGCCGCCCTCGGCCGGCTGGCTTTCGGGGTTGTGGCAGCCGGGACAGTGGTGCGAGCACCCTTGGACGAACACGGCGTAGCGCAGGCCGGGCCCGTCCACGATGGAGTCGGGCACGGTGCCGTACAGCGAGATGGCGGTGTTTTCGAAGTTGTTTTCCATAGCCGCCATTGTAGCGCACTCCGACTCGCCTAACCGTCGACCGCGTCTCTGTCATAAAGTTGGCACGAGTGCTCCTTCAAGCAGCGATGGTGGGCAACGTTTATCCAACAGCTTATGTTGTGCCGTATGTCAAGACTTTCCTGTCACCAGGTTTTGCGTATACTGAAATCAAGCCTTGTTCCCGCCATATACTGCGATGGACCGACGTATTATGACGAGGGAGCTCTAGAAGCGGTTGGAACGGAGATTCGCATCCGTTGATGCGAAAGCCGGGAGACCCGATGCGAGCACCCACCTTTTGAGGTGGGTTCATCCTCTGGCGTGGGGCAGGGCTATTTTTGTGCCCCGCCTTCCTCGTCCTTCACGGGCACGAGCGACCCGGTGGCGTCGGTAAGTTTCTGCCCGGTTAGGTCGCCCATGGCCTCTTCGATAAGATGGTTGTGCACGTAGGGGGCGACGGCTCGGATAGCGGCATCGGTGGCCGAGGAGGCTTTGGAAGCCTCGGCGATGGTGAAGCTCAGCGAACCTTTGAACCCGTAGTCGGTGATGGACGAGAACGATACGCTGGGCCGCTTCTTCAACTTGCTCACACGGGCGACGGCCTTCTCGGCGGCGTCCTCAATGTGATGGGCCGTGGCGGTGAGGCGCTCGCTGTTGGTGGTGACCACCAGGGGAATGGAAATCTCATTCAAGGGCGACAGCTTGCAGACGGCCGTGGAAGTCATGAGCGAGTTGGGGATGTTGGTGATGGTGCCCGAACTGTCTTTGATGGAGGTGTAGCGCCAGGTGACGTCCTGCACGACGCCGGTGACGCCGGATGGTCCCATGCGGATGTTGTCGCCGGGTTCCACGGTGCGCGACACGCTGACGGTCAGGCCGCCGATGAGGTTCGAAAGCGTGTCCTGAAAACCCAACGACACCGCGATACCGACGACGCCAAGGCCGGTGACCATGGCGGAGATGTTCACGTTGAAGCACATCGACAGCACGCAGCAGATGCCGATGACCCACACGATGATGCGCACGAGATTGATGAAGATGGAGCTGGAAGGCAAAAGGGTCGTCCTGTTCAGCACGCGGCGCATAAAAGCCACGGTGATGCGCGCGACGACGAAGGTGATCGCGCAGATGATCACGACGCCGAGCAGGGTGTTGAACCAATCGGCGTGGATGAACTTATCGAATATGTCGAGCAGATTAGGCATGGTCCCATTATAGAAGGGCGCCTCCATCCCGAAGGAGGAGGCGCCCGGTTTTCACGGTTTCGTTATGCGATCCTAGTTGGTGGAAGGGGTGGTGGTGCCGGTGTCGCCGCCCTGGTTGCCCGGGTCGGTGGTGCCGGGGTCGGTCGTGCCCGGATCGGTGGTGCCGCCGGGATTGTTGGTGCCGGGGTCGGTCGCGCCGGGGTTGGTGGGCTGCTCCGGCTTGGGGTCGGGCTCGGGTTCGGGCTCCGGGCCCTTCGAAATGGTGATCTGCACGGTAGCGCCGGGCTTCACCTTGTCGTTCAGCGGATCCTGCTTCATGACGCGGCCCTCGCCCTGCTTGTCGCTGTACTCGCGGGCCTTCACGTCGGCACCGAAGCCCTCAGACTGCAGCTTGTCGATGGCCTCCTCCTCGGTCATGCCGATGACGTTGGGCACGGTCGTCAGCTCGCTTCCGCGGGAGGTGACGACCTCGATGGTGGTGCCGGGCTTCACCGGGTCGCCGGCGGCGGGGCTTTGCGAAATGATCTTGCCCTCGGCGACATCTTCCGAGTATTTGCTCTCGGCTTCCACAACCTTAAGGCCGGCGTCCTCGGCCGCCTGGCGCGCCTCGTCCATGGTCATGTTCTTGAAGTTGGGCGCGTCCACGGTATCGGGCCCCACGGCAATGGTGAGGGTGATGGTCGTGCCCTTCGGTTGCTTGGTGCCGCCGGCCGGATCTTGCTGCAGCACGGTGCCCTCGTCGACGGATTCGTCTTCCTTAGGAGTGGTAGTTACTTGGAAGCCCGCTTGCTCCAGGGTGAATGTCGCCTCGTCCAAGGTGTTGCCCACGACGCTGGGCACCTCGATGGGCTCGTCGGCAGGGGCGGCCGGTTTGAAGCCGCCGGACACGGCGAAGGCGATGCCGGCCACCAGCGCGATGGCCAAAATGGCGCAGAGGGCGATGATAACGGGCTTCTTGCTCTTCTTCGTGTTGGCGTCGTGGAAGTTCGTCGCTTGGAAATTGCCCGTGGAACTCGGCGACATGGCCGCTGTGCCGCCGGCAACCGTTGGCATAACCTGGGTGCTCGTGATGCCCGGCACGGGAGCGGGCACGGCGCCCATCATGCGGGTCTGGGCCTCGGTGAACGACGAGCTCATGGCGCCGGCGGGCAGCGTGACGGGGCGTCCGGCCAGGTAGTCGTTCAGTGCGATGCGCATGTCGTTGGCCGTGGCGAAGCGACGCGCCGGATCCTTCGAGAGGGCCACCATGATGATGTCCTCGAGGTCGGGGTCGATGTTCGGGTTGATGGAAGAGGGCGCGGCAGGCTCGTCCTTCACCTGCTGCATGGCCACCGATACGGCGTCCGGGCCATCGAAGGGGAGCTTGCCCGTGGTGGCCTCGTACAGCACGATGCCCAGCGAGTAGATGTCGCTGGCGGCCGTGAGATCCTTGCCCTGGGCCTGCTCCGGCGAAATGTAATGGGCGGTGCCCAGCACAGCGGACGTTTTGTCGTTCACGGAATTCTTCGCTCGGGCGATGCCGAAGTCCATCACCTTTACGTTGCCATCGGGCTGCACCATGATGTTCTGCGGCTTGATGTCGCGATGAATGATGTCCTGGTTGTGAGCCACGGTGAGGGCCTGGCACACCTGGGCGCCGATTTCGGCGGCCTTGCGCTGGTTGATAGCGCCGCGCTGCTGAATGGCGGTCTTCAGGTCGGACCCGCGCACGAACTCCATGACGATGTAATAGGTGTCGTCGTCTTGGCCCCAGTCGTACACGTTCACGATGTAGGGGCTCTGCAGGTTTGCAGCCGCGGCGGCTTCCTGGCGGAAGCGCTGGGTGAAAGAGGGGTCGGCGGCGAATTGGGGCAGCATCACCTTCACGGCGACGACGCGGCCCAGCGTGCTATCTTGGGCGCGGTACACCTCGGCCATGCCGCCGATGCCGATGCGATCCTTTATCTCGTAGCGGCCGCCGAAGACCTTGCCCGTCATTGTTCCCTGTCCGGTCACCTTGATACTCCTTAAAGTTCCATGTACGAGTGCGTTTGCGGTTTAAGTATGCGAACTCTGGTGAGTCTTGCCATTGTACTACAGCGCCCCCGTCACTTCGAGAGCCGTTTCCAGAACGTCGTGGGCGGCGCTGGCGCCAGCCCCCGATTCGCCCTTCTCGATGACGACGGCCACCACGACCTTGGGGTCGGCAGCGGGAGCGAGCCCCACGAACCAGCTGTCGTCGCTGCCGTCGCCGCGCTCGTGGGTGCCGGTCTTGCCGGCCACGGCCACATCGTCCAGGGCCGCCTTGCCGCCGGTGCCCTCGGTGACGACACCCTTCATGATGTCGATCTCAGCGGCGGCGGTGTCGGCATCCATGGCCTGCTTGAGCTTCACGGGAATGGGCGAGAAGCTGCGCTCGCCGTTGGCGTTGTAGATACCGTCGACCAGGTAGGGCTGCATGATGGCGCCCTCGTTGGCGATGGCGGCGCCCACCAGCGCCATCTGCAGCACGGTGGCCTGGGGTCCGGCGGGGCTCTCGTGCTCGCCCACGGGCTCGCCGCAGGCGGCCCAGGCGGTTTCCCAGGTGGTCATTTCCTCGGGGTCGGGCATGAGGGACGTGGCCAGGGGCAAATCGAAGGGGATGTCCTCGTTGAAGCCGAAGCTGCACGCCATCTGCACGAGCAAATCGCTGCCGAGCTGCACGCCCACCTGGCCGAACACGGTGTTCGACGAGTACCACATGGCCTGCTCCAGGGTGATCTTGCCGTAGGAGCGCTTCTTCACGTTGGTCACCGGAGCGTTGCCGATATCCATCTCGCCGGGGGAGTCGTAGGTGGTGTCCGCCGTGGCAATGTGATCCTGCAGCGCGGCGGCCAGGGTCACCATCTTGAAGGTGGAGCCGGGCGCGTACAGTGCCTGGGTGGCGCGGTTGAACAGCTCGGAGGAATCGCTGCCGCCGTCCGCGGCGGCGGTGAGCAGCTCCTCGTAGTTGGCGGCGTCGAAGGTGGGGGAGGAGGCCAGGGCGTACACGGCGCCGGTCTCAGGATTCAGGGCCACCACAGCGCCCACCTGGCCGGCCAGGGCGTCCTGGGCCGCCTGCTGGATGCGGGAATCGATGGAGAGCACGACGTCGTTGCCCTTGGTCTGGATGCCCGCGAGCGAGTTCACCACATCGGTGAAGCTGGCGTAGTTCTGCTCGCCGCGCAGGGTGTCGTTGTAGGCGGCCTCGATGCCGGCGGTGCCGAAGCGCTCGGAGGTGTAGCCCACGATGTGCGCCGCCAGCTCGCCGGCGGGGTATTCGCGCTTGTAGGAGCCGTCCTCTTGGCGCACCGATGTGGCGAGTACCGTGCCGTCGGCAGTGGAGATGGTGCCCCGCTCCATGCGGGCCTCTTTCGCGATGGTGTGGTTGTTCGACGGCATGCTCTGGTATTCCGGCGCCTTGATGACCATGAGGTAGGTGAGGTTGGCCACGAGCACTGCGAACAGCACCGAGAAGACGATCATGGTGCCGGTGAGTCGCTTGCCCAACGCCACGCGTCCCAGCACGGCGTCCGACCCGTGGGCGCCGATGGCCCCGGTCTGGCGCATTTCGGAATCGACGCCGGTGCCCTCGTCGCCGCAGCGCAGCAGGCAGCCGACGATGATGAAGCTGGCGATGAGCGACGAGCCGCCCTGGCTGATGAAGGGCAGTGTGATGCCGGTCAGGGGGATGAGACGTGTGACGCCGCCGACGATGATAAACGCCTGCAGCACGATGATGGAGGTGAGGCCCACGGCAGTGAACGAGCTGACGTCGGACTTTGCCCGGGCCGCCGTGACGATGCCGCGGATGGCGAAGCACAAATACAGCAGCAGCACGCCGGCCGCGCCGAGCAGCCCCGTCTCCTCGGCGATGACGGGGAAGATGAAGTCGCTCTCGGCGACGGGGATGCCGCCCTCGGCTACGGGCTGACCGCCCATGCCCCGCCCGATGCCGGTGCCGAACAGGTCGCCGTCGGCGATGGAATAGAGGCTCTGCACCAGCTGGAAGCCGCCGCCCTGAGCCTCGGCGAAGGGATCCTGCCAGATGGCGACGCGGGTCTGCACGTGGCCCATCATGCCGTAAAGGGCCACGGCCGCAATGGCCGCAAGCCCAATGGAGACCACCAGGTAGAGCTTCTTCCCCGTGGCCACATACAGCATGATGACGAACACGGAGAACAGTACCAGGGCGAGGCCGAGGTCCTTCTCCAACACGACGACGATGAAGGCGAGCGCCCACATGACGATGAGCGGGAGCAGGGTGGCGAGGCTCGGCAGCCACAGCGGCCCCACCTTCCACGTGAACACCGAGAGCATCTCGCGGTTGGCGGCCAGGTAGGCGGCGATGAAGAACACGATGAGGATTTTGGCCAGCTCGCCGGGCTGGAAGCTGAAGCTGCCGAAGCGCAGCCACAGTTGGCCGCCGCCGGACTCGTAGCCGATGACCGGCAGCATGGGCGAGAGCAGCAGCAAGATGCCCACGATCATAAGCGTGTACTTGTAGTTGGCGAGCTTGTCCAGATTGCGCACGACAGCCAGCGTCGCAATCATGGCCGCGATGCCGATAAACAGCCACAGCAGCTGGTTCACGGCCAAATCGGGCACAATGCGGGTCACAAACGCGATACCGATGCCCGACAGCGCGAACGAAATGGGCAGAATAGCTGGGTCGGCTGCGGGCGCGAGCAGACGTACGGCAATGTGGGCCACGAGGAACGCGGCGAAGATGCCGAGCGGCACGCCCAGGGTGTTGAAGGACAGCTCCTGGCCGCCGGTGACCACCATCATGGCGAAGAGCACGATGACGATGGGCGAGGCGATGAGCAGGAGCATCAGCTCTATATTGCGCCGGGTCATCGGTTGGTTCCTCCCGAGGCGCCTTCCTGTGCGCCGCTCGTGCCGGTGCCGGGGTTGCTCGTGCCCGTGCCGTTCGTGCCGGAGCCAGCGCCCGATGAAGGCGACGCACTTTGCGAGCCGCCCGTCGTGCCTTGTGCGTCCGTGCCGCCCTGCGCGCCGCTGGCCGTGCTGTCGCCAGCACCTTTCGCACCCTTCGCGGGTTCCTCAGGCTGGTTGGCCTCGGCCGCAGCCCGGGCCGCTTCCTCTTCAGCGGCCTTGCGGTCGGCGATCTCCTTCTCGTATTCCGCGACGAGGCTGTTGGCGGCTTCCAAAGAATCCACCTTGATGCCCTCCTCGCTCAGGCGATTGGCGGTGCCCGGCTGCAAGTCGTCTAACGCCACGTCGGTCACGCGGTCGAGGTGATTGAACGAGAATCCGAAGATGTCGCCTGGAACGCCCTGGTACACGGCGACTTTCCCATCCTGAGCCACCAGATAGGCGGCGTTGGACGCCAGATAGTTGAACCCGTAGGCGCACCCGGCGATGATGGCCACCAGCAAAAGCGCCAGCATGATGGCCGTCGCGCGGCTCTTGCGCGTCAGCTTGCGGCGATGCTGCTCGGCCAGACCCGTGACGTCCACGACGATGACGGTGACGTTGTCGTAGCCGCCCCGGCCCACCGCCTCGTTCACCAGCTGAGCGGCGCAGCGCTGAGGCTCGCTGTGGTTGGCGAGGATCTTGGCAATCTGGTCATCTTCCAGCATGGTGGAAAGGCCATCGGAGCACAGAAGCAGGCGGTCGCCGGCTTCCACGGTGATTTCGAAGAGATCCGGCTGGGTGCGCGGGTCGCTGCCCAAAGCGCGGGTGATGACCGAGCGCTGGGGATGAACGCGGGCCTCGGCCTCGGTAATTTGGCCGGCCTCGATAAGGTCGGCCACAAGCGAGTGGTCGCGGGTGAGCTGCTGCATCTGCCCTTTGTGAAGGAGGTAGGCCCGCGAGTCGCCCACCTGGGCGATGACGAGCTTGTCCTTCTCAAGCATGGCGGCGGTGCAGGTGCAGCCCATGCCGGCGCGGCCGACACCTTCGCGGGCGGCGCGGATGATGGCGAGGTTCGCCTCTTCCACGGCCTGGCCGAGCGCCGAGGCATCGGGGTGTGCCGGTGCGCGGTCGCAGATGACGTCCACAGCGATCTCGGACGCCACTTCCCCGGCGGCGTGGCCGCCCATGCCGTCGCACACCACGTACAGTGGCGGGGCAACGGCCAGCGAGTCCTCGTTGTGCTCGCGCACGCAGCCGACGTCGGTGCGACTGCCGAAAGTTGCGCCGCTCTTCTTGCGCTTCGCCCGGGCCATTATTGGTTCCTCACGCGGATGTCGACGTCGCCGATGGTAACGAGATCCTTGTTGCGCAGGGCTACCGGGTCATGGACGGGGCGTCCGTTCACGGCGGTGCCGTTCTTCGAACCCAAATCTTCCACGAAGAGGTTCTGGCCCATCAGCTGGAAGCGGGCATGACGGCCGGACACGTAACCGGCGCCGATGACGATGTCGGCCCCGGGCGAGCGGCCCACGATGACGGGCCCGTGCACGGCGATGGAGACGCCGCGCAGCTCCTTGGGGCCGCGTTCCACCGACACCGTCCAGCCGCGCTCCTTCTTACGGGAGCCTTTGACCATGCCGATGCCGGTGCGCATGATGGCGAACAGAAACAGATAGAGCAGCGCCACGAACAACAGGCGCGCGATGAGCAGAACGAGATCGATCACCGATAGCCTCCTTTGGCTCGCTGAGGTGCGGGCGGGCTAGATGAGCTGGAACTCGAGGTTGGTGGTACCCACGATGATGCGGTCGGCGTCATGCAACGCGGTGGACTTGATCTGGCGGCCGTTGACGAAGGTGCCGTTGGTGGAGCCGAGGTCGGTGAGAATCCAGGCGCCGGACTCGTCCTGGCGGATTTCCGCGTGCACGCGCGAGACGTTGATGTCGGGGATGACGATGTCGTTCTTCGACTCGCGCCCAATAGTCTCGGCCTGGCCGGGCAGTGTGAAGGCGCGGTCGTTGGTGATGTCGTAGATATAAGCTTGGCGAGGCTCGTCGTCCTCGTAGTAGTCGTCTTCCACGTACTCGTCGACGGGCGCGGCTTGGTAGTCGTAGCCGCCGGCGGGTGCGGGTGCTGGCGCCGGAGGGGGAGCGGGCTGCTGGTAGCCGTAGCCCGCTTGCGGGGTGGCCGCGCGGGCCGGGCCCCCGCGGGGGCGGATGCCGTAGCGGGCGTACTCTTCCTGGCGCAGCTGCTCAACCAAGGGGGAGGCCACCATCTCGGCAATGACGTCGAACTTGCCGTGGCGCAAATCGTCGTCGACGATGAAGCGCACGAGGGGCTGCCCGTCCATGACGAGGCCCTGCTCGGCGGCTTTGGCGGAAAGGTAGGTTTCGGTCTCGCCAGCCAGAGTGGGGTAGTAGCCCAGAAGGCGGCGGTCATCGTCGGCGTTGACGAGCACGGTATAAAGCGTGGGAGCGTACTGCTTGCCTGCGCCGACCATCTTCTCGCGGCGCATCTGCTTCTCGGCCTTCTTGGCAATCTGCACGGGAGACAGGGGCGCTGCGCCCATGCGATCGGCGGCGCCTTCCACGGTGTCTTCCATCTTGCCTTCGAATTTTGAGAGGAGTCCCATGTGCTTCTCCTTGTTCTTGCGTGTTTAAGCTGCGTTCTTCTTGCGTGGTTGCGCTGCGCTTTCGGTGCAGCGTTCAGTAGCACAGCAGCTTATTTTGCCATAAAACCTATGCACGCACCTCATCGACCAACCATTTTACTTAATTGCCACAGTGACAATTTTGTTCGATTGGCCTTGCAGGATGGCCCGACCGCGGAAATAATGCGCCAGAGTTTGGGCAAAACGACAGGGTTTGGTACCGCGCCCTCCCGCGCCCCCACCTTCTGGCAAAACGGCCAGTTTGGTACCGCGCGCACCCCCGAAATTCCTTCGCCGGGAACCTGTTTTTGCCACTTGTTGCTTTTCCGCCGCGCGCTGTGCTCCCTGCTGCTCCCGGCTTGCGAAAATGTTAAAATAAAATCGTCGAAAAAGTTAAAATGAAGTTGTCAAAAATGTTAAAATGAAATCGTCGAAAAAGTTAAAATGGCCTGATCGGAGGCATCGTGAAAACTTTGGAAATAGCCAACTATATTCCTCGCATTGCAGATGAGGAGATCAGTGAGCTCATGAAGGTTTTCGGTGCTGTTGTCATCGAGGGCCCCAAGTGGTGCGGCAAGACCACGACCGCGAAAAGTCATGCTCTTTCGGAAACGAGCATGGCCGATCCCCATAATGATTTTCAAGCCCGTCGCATTGCGGAGCTCGACCCGGCGCTGGCTCTCGAAGGGCCGCGGCCGCGTCTGATTGACGAGGGGCAGGACGTCCCGAAGCTCTGGGACGCCGTCCGCTACGAGTGCGACAAGGCACCCGATCGCGGCCAGTTCATACTGACGGGCTCCTCTTCGCCGAAAAAGCGCAAGACGTCCGGTAAGGAGCAGCCGAAACACAGCGGCGCTGGTCGTATGGCGCGCATTCCCATGGGCACCATGACTCAGCAGGAGATGGGGCGATCCTCGGGCGCTGTGTCGGTTCGCGGCCTTTTCAAGGGGGAGGCCGGGAAGGGGGTTTCGGAGCTGTCGCTGAAGGATGTGGCCTCGCTCGTTGTCAAAGGTGGTTGGCCCGCCGCGATTGACTTGCCTCCGGATGCGGCCGCGCGCATTGCGAGAGGCTACCTTCAGGCCGTCATCGAGGAAGACATTCACGAGGTTGATGGCGTCGAGCGCGACAAGGACAAGGTAAGGAAGCTCATTGCCTCCCTTGCGCGCAATGAGTCCACGCTGGCGAGCAACAAAACACTAATGAGGGACGCAAGGGATCCTGGGGCTACAGAGGAGGCGCTGACGGCGCCCACGCTCAACGAGTATCTGGACGCCCTGCGGCGCCTCTACTTTGTTCAAGACATTCTTCCCTGGGCACCTTCCGTACGGTCATCCGTCCGTATTAGATCGGCCGTCAAAAGGCACCTCGCTGACCCGTCCCTGGCAGCCGCCTCGCTGGGGGTGTCCGTTGAGGCCCTGATCCAGGATCTTGAGACGCTCGGCTTTCTGTTCGAGTCGCTAGTGGCTCACGACCTCATTGCCTATGCTGGAGCAATGGGGACCCAGGTCAGGCACTACCACGACGATAAAGACCTCGAGGCGGATCTCGTTCTGGAAGCGGCCGATGGCTCCTGGGTGCCCGTTGAAATCAAGCTTGGTGCCTCCCAGGTGGATGCGGCCGCAAAGAACCTTCTTGCCGTGAAAGACAAACTGGAACGCGCAGGCTATCGGTCCCCCAGTGCCTTGCTTGTTGTTGTAGGTGTGGGTGGTATAGCGACCAAGCGTGATGATGGCGTGCAGGTTGCCACGCTGGACACCCTGGGTATTTGACGCGTCCCGCTCGAAGCAAAATCCGGAAAATGCAAAGTGAGATCTTCGGATTTTACAAAGTGGCTGCCAGAAACGCCCGGTGAAGCGCGTGCGCGAGAAGGTGATGCGCAACCCCCATGCTCGCACCCGACCGCCCGAATTCGCGGCGGTTCTGACGGGTACGGGCGAGTACGCTTACCAAGCTGAAGAGGGAATCTACGTCATACCCTTGCGTGCATTGGGCGCTTAATCTGCTTTTTTTGACTGTCGTTGCCCTGTCATATTGACACGATGCCCTATCAAAAATTGCCATTCATAAGCCATTCTGTTGACATTTTGAAATAAAAGGCGAATTATTAGTCGGTCAGTCGTGTATCAACAGTCTTGAGGATTGGTGGTAGAAAATGCACATTGCGAAAAGAAAGGGCAAAGGCGTTCTCGCTTGTTTCCTAAGCGTGCTTCTTGTCCTGGGGGGGGGGGTTCTCCTCTCTGACGCTTGGCGCTAGCCAAGCCCACGCCGTCGATGTCGGCGCCAACCCCACGCCAAAGGTGGACATCGCAGTAAGCGTGCCCTCCGATTATCCGGGAACCTTCTTGGATTTTAAGGAAGAGCTCACGCAAAAGCTCATCGACCAGGGTATGGATCCTTCGGCCTTCCGTATTACCAACACGGCTGTGTCTATCGACACGAGCAATCTTGATGGTTGGTATGTGTACGATCACTATAGGAACGACGCAACCTACAATGCCCTTGCTTTGTCCGCAGATCAGCAGGCAAAACAACCGAAGAGAATTACGGCTGATTCTCATATGAGCGGATCAAACACCATTGCCAATGTTGTGAACAAAGTAACCAACAAGTTTACGATTAGCGCAGTGGCCGATTTGGATCGTCATGTTTATGTGTACCAATCCGGCGAAAACAATGCGACGAATATGGCTTTTGCGGGTTATGGGACGAATGCTTATTCCGATTGGATGATTTACCCCGCTACAAGTAGCTCGACTCGTTCATTTAGTTTTAACCTTGATGCCTCTGTCATCAATAGTCACACCTTGACTGGGTTTGGCTTCTTCATGAATTCCGCTGTCATTAATGGCAAAGTTTATGGCTATCTCCTTTATTTTTCGGCAGCGGATGCCGTTAGTGGCAACGGAAACATGGTTGTAAAAAAGCTTGACGGCGTTGCGGCCGACTCTCTAACGACGGCGTTCACGGCTGGTGCTAATGTGTCAGGTTCTGGTGCGGTTGTGAGCTTGGGTGCGCAGAAGAAAATTCGTCTTACCGTCGAGCTGAAGCAGGACAGTCTAACGGTGCAGACGCAGGCTTATGACGCTTCTGGCAATTTATCTGAGCTAAACACGGCTCTTCGCAATGTTTCGATTCCGCAATTCTACAGCGGTGAAACACTTAATGGCTTTGGCCCTTGGGTAGGCTATTCGAGCCATGGTTGCACGGGTTTTTCCTCCATCATATATACCGATCTTGAAATGAGCTATGAGGCCTCCGCTTTCGATGCTTTGAAGACTACCCAGTATTATCAGGGTGCCGAACAGAAGTACTTCATCAATCTGGTGGGCAGCTCTAACGACCCCAATATTCCCGATGAGGAAAGCCCTTCCTACCAGGACGGCATCAACCGCATGAACGAAAACGAGATCTTCTATATCTCGAATGCTCAAGACGGCAACATCGTTACTGACACCATCAAAGACAACGCGGGCAACGTCACTCATCAGGGTCTGGGCGCCGACAATGGCCTTATCGCCATGGAAGATGACTATGTCACCCAGATGGCCCAGTACATCTATAAAAACCACGTCGAAGGCAAGAAGTTCAACCAGGCACCTATTCAGTCTGAGCTGCCGCTGGCGAACTTCTACCTCATTAACAACGAGACGGGCAATCAGTTGATGACGGTGCACCAGAAGCATCTTGCTGATGGACAGAGCGTTCCGGTCTACTTTGTGGATCAGTCGAAGCCCGGAACCCTTGCTGGCGCAGATGGCTCTATTGCTCAGTGGCGTGGTAAGATTTACGACCCGGAGAACAAGACGGTTTATGACAGTGGCTGGCAAACCGATCCCAAGGCCATTACCCCGTATAGCTTTACCAACAAGAGTACGTCGGGAAAATGGATTTTCGAACTGACTGTCAAAGATCAGAAGGGCAACGAATCCAAGGCATCGCAAACCTTCCTCACGGTCTTCCTCGATGAGAAGGAGCCCTATATCGAGGGCGCCAATACTGCCAAAAACGTGGCCACTATCACGCTGACCGACACCGGCATGGGCATCGACGATGACGGCATCACGTTCATCGAGGATAACCGCGGCTCCGGCGTAGCGGCTTATTGGGTGACCAACGACGTGAACGCGACGCCGACTGAAGACGACTGGGAGATCATCGGCGCTCCCGTCCACGAGTACTCTTTCGACTATGATCTGGTAGACGTGGAGCCGGTTGTTGTGTGGGTGCGCGACGAATGCGGCAATGTGGGTAAAAAGGCGGTGTTCCAGCCGACGCGCGTTGTGGTGCAAGATCCCGACGGCAATCCTATTGACGACTACATCGTTATTGGCGAAAAGCCCATTATTGTGCTTCCTGATGAGGGCGACCTCGATGATCCGGAGGATCCCGACGACAAGTTCTCTGGTTGGGTGACGGGTGATGGTGGCGATCCGGTTAACCCCGGCACCGACGTTCCCGTTCCCGACGACCACACGATTGTCATTCGTCCGAGCTATTCCAAGGCATATGCCAACCTTATCTATCTTGCTAACGGCGGCTCCATTGAAGGCTCGACGGGCGGTCAGGTGAACTCCACAACACGTCAGGTTGTTTCGGGCAACAGCATCCAGACCAAGATCGAGGATCAGAACATCCAGGTTTCCCGCGAGGGTTACAGCTTCACGGGTTGGAAGCTGGTGAAGGCTGACTCCGATACGGCTTCGGCCCAACTGGTGAACAAAGATGCCGGTACTACTTCGGCGTCGCCGTCCCAGTTGATTGATCCTGCTGACCAATCGGCGACGCTTGTTCTGAAGAACCCCGATGGCAACCCCAACGATGACGCCAACGTTGTCAAGCGCAATTACTATTTGGTTGCTCAGTGGGAAGTGGGCAACTACAAGGTGCGCTTCGATGCCAACGGCGGCGCACTGGGCAATGTTCGGGAGATCGCCGATGTTGCCTTCGGAACTAACGTTGGAACGTTGAACATCCCGGTTACCGGACGTGGTGTTCCCACCAAGCCCGGTTACATCTTCCAGGGATGGTCGACCACCAAGAACCCCATGGACAATTACGCCAATGCCATCAAGGTGCCTTCGGGCTCGTCGGCTACGGCCGGTGCGGCTCCCGCGATGCCCTCGCACGATTTGACGCTGTACGCTATGTGGAAGTATGACACGAACAAGTTCATCGTGTCCTTTGATTCCGCTGGTGGTAGTCGCGTGAACGACATCGCTTACCCGACTTCCACAACGACCGCTTATCCGACGACCTCTCTTACTCAATTCCCCACGCCCTCGCGTACGGGTTACGATTTTGCAGGTTGGTACTTGAAGACCGTCACGAATGAGGAGACGGGCGAATACACGTTGGCCGATACGCCGACCGACGGCAAGGGCAATGTGCTCCAGAAGACGAACCATACCTTTATGGCCAAATGGACGCCGCGCAATGATACCAACTATACGGTGCGTTACCTGTACAACACGG
>OGOG01002699.1_pt1 | contig 14508 bp, 10 predicted proteins | sample 1552581 | NCBI WGS metagenome assembly OGOG01 (sample SAMEA2580152, study PRJEB22360) | human gut metagenome | biome: human gut; feature: human-associated habitat; material: faeces | place: Denmark | collected 2008/2010 | reverse complement strand
CCGTCTGCAAATCGTTGCAGACGGAGCGCTCGCTTTATTTCTGCGGAAATCCGGAACGCCGTCGCACACATCCGGCATCCGACCCCATAAACCAGAAACAGTTATTTTAACGTCTTTTTATATTATTTTATATCGTTTTCAAACGAATTCTCATTATTTTTGTTCGAAAACGACCTGAAATGAACACGAAAACCATTCAAGCAAGACTCGCAAAGCGCCTTCTCTGCATCGTCTGCGCCGTCGCGGGAGGATGCGGCGACAGCACTACGCTCCATTACGATCCACAACCGCCCGACGCTTCTGCGCCGACATTGAGCGTCACGCCCGATACGCTGGTCTTCGATGCGGAGGGAGGAACTCTCGTTCTGAACCTCGCGACGACAACCGCCGAATGGAAAATCGAATCGCCGAGCGAATGGCTGACGATAAAAGTGGAATCTTCCGACGGCAGTCCGCACGGCTCGCTCGGAGGAGGTGCCGGTAACTTTTCCATCCGTATCTCCGCGACATCCAATGAAACGGATGCACGGCGCACCGCTTCGATCCGCGTGAGCGGCAACGACGCCGGCACCGTCACGATACCGGTCGAACAGAAGGCTTTCGGAGAGTCCCACACCCCTTCGCTGAGTGTCGAACCCTCCTCGCTGACATTCAAAGCCGACGGAGAGTCGTTCGACCTGGTCGTCACGACCGATGCCGCCGCGTGGACGGCGACCTGCGAAGCCGCGTGGATAACGATCACGAGCGACAACGACGCGACGCTCCGGGCGACAGCCATGCCCAACCGAACGGCTTCGCCGCGTTCGGCGACGATTCTGTTCACAGGAGAAGACGCCGAACCTTTCGAAGTCTCCGTGACACAGGCGGCACACTCCGAATCGTCTTCACCGCTCTCCACCCTCGAACGCGACGTACGCCCTTCGCTCGCCGTCGCGAGCGCGACCTTCTATGCCGACGACCGACTGCCGAATACGCTGCGGCTGCTGCAACTGAATCTTTACGGCGACCTTGCGCAGCATGAAATCGACAACTTGATGCTGACGCTGTGCGTCGGCGCCGATACGCAACGGACGGGTGCGATCGAGGGTCGGTATGCGATCGCCGGAGAAGGGAATACGTCGCCCGATTTACCGGAACTCGGCGAAGGAGCGGTCATAGCCGGCACCCTGATCCGGCCTTCCGGCGGCGATCCGCTCTTCGAAGGAAGCTGGTACCGAATGTTGACCAATGAAGCGAACCAGGTACGGCTGACCGAAATGGCTCCCTGTACGGAGGGAGAAATCGTCGTCGAACGCAACGGAAAGAGATATTCGATCGTCTACCGCTTCGTCGACGACAACGAGGCCCGGCCGCATACGATCGCAGGCAGCTATGCCGGTACCGTCGAATTTACCAATCTCGTCCGCGACGCCGGATCGTCGCCTCTTTGAGCCCTCTCCCTTACGAATTCACCCCTGCCGCGACATGCTGCGGCAGGGGTGAATCCCGTTTCGGAATACGAACGCGCTACTCGAACGAGAAGACGTAGGGACAATAGGTCAGGACACCCTGCTGCGAAAGCGCGTTGCGGACGTGGCGGTACTCGTCGTAGAGATCGAAAAGCTCCGTGTGTTCGACGTGTGCCTCGACCTGCGCGTTGAGGGCAGCCAGAATGGCGGCCAGCCCCTGCGGCGCTTCGCGCACCTCCTCGATGAAGTACTCCTCGCCCAGGCCGGCCTTGTCGACCGCAACGGCAATGGCGCTCTTCAAGCCGCCGTAAGAGTCGATCAACCCGATTTCGAGCGCATCGACGCCGCTCCATACGCGCCCGCCCGCAATATCGAGCACCTCCTCGACGGGCAGATTGCGTCCTTCGGCGACCAGGTTCGTAAAGGTCTCGTAGACCCGATCCACGCTTTTGAGCATCATGGCGCGCTCAGTCGGAGTCAGTCCGCGGAAGATGCTCAAATCGGCCGAGCGGTTGCTCTTGACCGCATCGACGGTGACGCCCAATTTCCGCTCCATGGCGTCGCCCGCATCGAGCAACATGCCGAATACGCCGATCGAACCCGTCAGCGTGAGCCGGTCGGCTACGATGGCATCCGCCGGAGCGGAGATGTAGTATCCGCCGCTGGCTGCATAGGCGCCCATCGAAACGATCACCGGTTTTTCGGCTTTGAGCAGTTCCATTTCGCGCCAGATCACGTCCGAGGCCAGAGCGCTGCCACCGGGCGAATTCACCCGCACGACGACCGCCTTCACCCCATCGTCCAGCCGCAGCTTCCGGATCTTCTCCGCCAGCGTATTGCCGTAAACGGCGTCGTAGCCCTCGCCGTCGACGATCTGGCCGTCGGCATAGAGCACCGCCACGCGATCCGCTCCCATGTGCCGCATGTCGGGCCCTACCTGTGCAGCATACCGGCCGAGCGATACGAAACGATACTGACCGTCACCGTCCGCATCGACACCCGCCTCGGCGAAGAGATCGTTCATCTCGTCCTCGTATTTCAATCCGTCGACCATTCCCTTCGCCAACGCATCTTCGGGCTGGATCGCCGACAGCTCGTCGGCGTATTCGTCGAGCATCTCGATCGTCAGGCCGCGCGACTCGGCCACGTCGCCCGCAATGACGCTCCACATCGAGTGCACCAGCTGCCCCAACTGTTCCCGATTGGCATCGGACAGCTTCGTGAGGATGTAGGGTTCCACAGCACTCTTGTACTTGCAGGCCGTAGGACGGAATACCTCGACTTTGAGATCGAGCTTGTCGAACAGCCCCTTGAAAAATAGCGTGTTGACGGCAATTCCGTGCCAGTCGAGCAATCCTTCGGGTTGAAGATAGACGCCGTCGGCCGCCGTGGCGAGGTAATAGCCTCCCTGCCCGTAGGCTTCGTTGTAGGCCAGCACGAACTTGCCGCTCTCCTGCTTGAAGTCGAGGATCGCCGCACGCAACTCCTCCAACACGGCCATCGAGACCGTACCCTGCCCGTTGGGCCGGATATAGATTCCCTTGATGCGGGGATCGCTCTTGGCGGCATCGATCGCGCGCAGCGCCTCGAACAGGGTCACGTGGGGCGTGGCAGTCATCGTACGGAAATCGACGCCGGCGAAAGGATCGGCGGGAGGCGCCTCGACGATGTTCTCCGAAAGGTCGATCCGCAGAATCGAATTGTCGTCGATACCGGTCGTCGCCGACAGCGCACCGACGATCCCCATGACGAAGAGGCTCCACAACACGGCAATGAGGATATTGCCCACGACGAAGGCCAGCAGGCCGGCCAGAAAGGTCTTCGAAAAATTCATATTCAAACTGTTTTACAAATAATTATCGAGTTTTATGTTTTGTTTTCAACAGTCGTTTTCCCGCCGCCGGCAAGCACCGCTTCCGCCGGTCGAAAACGCCTCGGACGTTCCGCATCGGGATGTCCCGCAGGCAAATATACGCAAAAGCTACCGGAATATTTCGTATCCCGGCCGAAACAATCCGTTTTGCGGCGCTTCGCACTACAACGTTTCGCGTTCCTTCGCCGGAAGAGAATCGCGTACCAGCCGGTAGGAGTTCTCCACCAGCCGACAGACGAGTGCGTCGGATACGTCGCTGCCGAAATAGACGTCGCTCCACATCCGCTTATTCATGTGCCATGCCGGACGCACGCCCTCGTACCGCGCACGCAGTTCCGCGGCCTCCTCGGGCGTCGACTTGACGCAGCAGCGGTCGAAGAGCACGATATTGACGTAACAGAACCACTTGCTCCCGACATAAAAACAGAGCACGTCGCGGCTGTAAGCGTCGTTCAATGCGGTAAACGGCATCTTCTCGGTCACACCCGGCAGCGACAGGCAATACTCCCTGAACTCCTCGATATTCATCGCGTCTTCGGTTTTCGATTTCACTTCCGTCAAATTTACGAAATTTTTCAAACGGCCGCACATACCCGCATCCCTAAAAATATCGTCCCCTCCGGCTTCGCCGAAAAAACTCCCGCCCGGCAATGTTCAAATAAATTTGACATTGCCCTCGCTTATCCGTATCTTTGTCGGGAAAAGTCATATTCCGGATACGTTATGGAGCAAAAAATCAAAGCGCTGCTCGCACGCATCGTCCACCCCGAAAGCGGGCGGAACATCGTCGAGAGCGGCATGGTGGAGCATATCGACGCCGGCGAAGGCCGCGTGACCGTCACGCTCCGGTTCGAAAAGGCGCGCGACCCCTTCGCCTTGAAGATCAAACGCCAGGTCGAGGAGGCCATCGCCCGAGAGCTCTCCCTCGACCGGGAACACGTCGCCGTCATCGTCCGAGAAGCCGCGCCGAAAGCGGCGCCGGCGGCATCGCAGCATACCTTCACGGGCGGTATCGGCAAGGTGCTGGCCGTCGCATCGGGCAAGGGCGGCGTGGGCAAATCGACCGTCACGGCCAATCTGGCGCTCACGCTGCGCAACATGGGTTACCGCGTGGGCATCCTCGACGCCGACATTTACGGACCGTCGCAGCCCAAAATGTTCGGCGTGGAGGGTTATCTGCCCGATGCCGAACGCATCGACGGCGAGGATTGCATCCTGCCGGCCGACGCGATGGGTATCAAACTCATGTCGATCGGCTTCTTCATCAAACCCTCCGACGCACTGATCTGGCGCGACGCCATGGCGACCAACGCCCTGCGCCAGATGATCCACCAGACCAAATGGGGCGGGCTGGACTTCCTGCTCGTCGATCTTCCTCCCGGCACGGGCGGCGTGCATCTGGCCGTCATTTCGGAGTTGAAGGTCACGGGTGCGGTGATCGTCTCGACACCCCAGCAGGTAGCCGTGGCCGACGTGCGGCGCGGCGTGGAGATGTTCCGCGCCGACAAGATCGAAATTCCCGTCGTGGGCATCATCGAGAACATGGCCTGGTTCACCCCGAAGGAACTCCCCGAAAACCGTTACTACATCTTCGGCCACGGGGGTGCGCGCGCCTTCGCCGAGCAGAACGACGTGCCTTTCCTGGGCGATATTCCGATCGTTCAATCCGTTATGGACGGATCGGAAGAGGGGCGTCCGGCCGCGGGAACCGATCCGGCCGTCGAATCCCTCTATCGTTCGATCGCCGAAAAAGTTGTTGAAAACATGGCGAAAACCTGTTGAGAAGTTGTGTACAATCCCGCAATAACTCGTAATAAAAAAGAGGGTCGAAAAGTTGCAGAATCGCACAGAACACCGTGTGTACGAAACTTCGGAAAAACCAAGAAAAAGTTTTGAAAACTTGTTGCGCCGCCCGACCCGCCGAAAGATGAAGGAATGTTGAGAAAAAATAACTGTCGACATGTTGAAAAGAGTTACGGACAATTGTCGATTACTTTTGAATTTTCAGTTCAACGATCTACCGTTCAATAATTTGAATGAAAAGAAGGAAAAACAGTAATCGACAAATGCCACTGCGGAACCGGCATAACTTTTTCCGCGGAAAACTTATCGACATTGTCAACAGGCATTATTAATCTTCTTTTTCTTTATTAAATTAAAATTGAATTAAAAAATAAAAACAAAAGATGGTCGATAACCTCCTCTCCCGCATCGAAGAGCTCAAACGCCGCAAGGGAGCCGTGATCCTCGCCCACTATTATACGCTGCCCGAAGTGCAGGCCGTTGCCAATTTTCTGGGCGACTCGCTCGCACTGTCGATCGAGGCGCAGAAGGTGGAGGCCCGCACGATTCTCTTCGCGGGCGTACATTTCATGGCCGAGACGGCCAAGGTGCTCTGTCCCGACAAGAAGGTGCTCATCCCCGTGCCCGAAGCGAGCTGCTCGCTGGCCGACGGCTGCGAGGCCGAGGCGTTCCGCCGCTTCCGCGCCCGCTACCCCGGCCATACGGTGGTTTCGTACGTCAATACGTCGGTGGAGATCAAGGCGCAGACCGACGTCTGCTGCACGTCGTCCAACGCCTTGAAGGTCGTCGAGTCGATTCCGGCCGAACAGCCGATCCTCTTCGCACCCGACCGCAATCTGGGCGCCTACGTGCAGAAACTCACGGGACGCACCAACATGGTGCTGTGGGACGGCGCCTGCCACGTGCACGAGGAGTTTTCGCTCGAAAAACTGCTCGCATTGCGCGAGGAGCACCCTGCGGCCGAGGTCGTCGCGCATCCCGAATGCCGCGCCTATATCACGGCGGTAGCCGATTTCGTCGGTTCGACGGCAGCGATCCTCGACTATTGCGGCCGCAGCGACGCCCAGGAGTTCATCGTCGTGACCGAAGCGGGCATCCTCGCGGAGATGCAGCGCCGCTATCCCCGCAAACGCTTTATTCCGGCGCCTCCCGACGACGATACGTGCGGCTGCAACAACTGCGTCTACATGAAGATGGTGACGCTCGAACGCATCGCCGCCTGTCTGGAAAACGAGTCGCCCGAGGTGGTGATCGACGAACAGGTGCGGCGCGCCGCCGAGCGGTCGATCCGCCGCATGATCGAGATCGGCTGACGGCGCGGTGCGGCGGCCCGTTTGCGGTCGTCTTCGCCGTCTGCGGATCGGACAGGGAAAAATAAATGACAGATCAATACCTATGAAAAAATTTTCGATGTTTTTGTTCGCGGCATTCTTCGCCGCGACGGCGGCCGCCGACGAGGGAATGTGGCTGCTGCCCTATTTGCAAAAGATGAATATCGCCGACATGCGGGCCAAGGGGTGCGAACTCTCGGCCGAGGAGATTTATGCCGCCGACCGTTCGTCGCTCAAAGATGCGATCGTCATCTTCGGTGCGGGATGTACGGGCGAGGTGGTCTCGCCCGAGGGGTTGCTGCTGACGAACCATCACTGCGGCTACGGCGCCATCCAGTCGCTGTCGTCGGTCGAGCACGACTTTCTGAAAAACGGATTCTGGGCGCGTTCGCGTGCCGAGGAGCTTCCCGCCCCCGGACTCGAAGTGCGTTTCGTCCGCCGTATCGCCGACGTGACGGCCGACGTGCTGGGTGCCGTGCCGTCGACGGCCATGGGCGAGGAGCGCGCCGAACTGGTGAAGAAACAGGTCGCCGAGGTGCGCAAACGCTTCGGCAAGGAGTACCCCGGCATGGAGATCTCGGTCAAACCCTTCTTCGGCGGCAACCAGTATTTCGCCTTTGCGATGGAGGTATACAAGGATATCCGTCTGGTGGGTACGCCCCCCAATTCGATCGGCAAGTTCGGCGGCGACACCGACAACTGGATGTGGCCGCGCCATACGGGCGATTTCTCGATGTTCCGCATCTACGCCGGCAAGGACAACCGTCCGGCGGAGTATTCGACGAAGAATGTCCCCTATCGCGCTGACGAATACCTGCGCATTTCGCTCGACGGGTACGACGAAGGAGATTTCGCCATGATCATGGGCTTCCCCGGCTCGACGCAGCGTTACATGACCTCGTATGAAATCGACCGGATGCTCACGATCACCAATCCGCAGCGCATCTTCATCCGCGGCGAGCGGCAGAAGATCCTGGCCGAAGACATGCTCGCGAGCGACAAGGTGCGCATCCAGTACGCCTCGAAATACGCCCAGTCGTCGAACTATTGGAAGAATGCCATGGGGATGTCGCGCGGCATCGAACGGCTCGACGTGAAGCGCAAGAAGCAGGAGCAGGAACGCGCCTTCCAGCAATGGGCCGAGGCGAACAGCGTAGACGGGGAGCGTTACGACGAGGCGTTGGGGATGATCCGCGACGCGATAGCTGCGAGCAACGAAGCCTATGCCGCACAGCAGTACCTCAACGAGGCGTTGCAGCGCTCGGTCGAAATCATGACGCCGGCCTCCTACGTGATCGCCGCGGTCGGCAAGAAGGGCAAGAAACTCGAAGATCCGGAGGCGCTCAAAGAGCGGCTGCGCGGCTTCTACAAGGACTACAACCCCGCTACCGACCGTCGTGTGGCGCGCCGCATGTTCGAACTGGTGATGGAGCATGTCAAGGAGTTGCCCGACGTATTCGTTGCGGCCGAAGGGCAGTTCGACGATCTGGACGCCGCGGTCGATTACCTCTACGACAATTCGGTGTTCGCCGACGAGACGCGGGCGTTGGAATTCGTGGACCGCTTTTCGCGCGAACGGCTCGACGAAGACCCTGCGGCGCTGCTGGCGCTGTCGGTAACGGGCAAGATGCTCGAATTGCAGCAGGCGCAGAAGGAGGCGAACCGCAATTACGCCGACGGACATCGTCTCTATATCGAAGGGTTGATGAGGCAGTACCCCGACCGCGCGTGGGCGGCGGACGCCAACTTCACGATTCGCCTTACCTACGGGCAGGTGCTGCCCTACGATCCGGCCGACGGCGTGACCTACCACTACTATACGACGCTGCGCGGCGTCATGGAGAAGGAGGACCCGAAGAATCCGACGGAGTTCACCGTGCCCGACAAGCTCAAAGAGCTCTATGCCGCGCAGGATTTCGGCGCCTATGCCAACGGGCGGGGCGAACTGCCGGTCGCTTTTCTGGCGAATCTCGACATTACGGGTGGCAACTCCGGTTCGCCGATCATGAATGGCCGCGGCGAGTTGCTGGGGCTGGCCTTCGACGGCAACTGGGAGGCGATGTCGGGCGACGTGGCTTTCGAGCCGGCGTTGCAACGCACTATTTCGGTCGATATCCGCTATGTGCTGTTCATCATCGACAAGTTCGCCGATGCGGGATATTTGGTGCGCGAGATGACGCTCGTGCGCGACGGCAAGCCCGTTGCGGAGTGATCTCGGAAAACGTATTTCGAACGGCGGAAGGAAGTCTCCTTCCGCCGTTTTTTCACGGGAAACGGAAAGATCGATCCTGCTTGAACCGTAGATTTGCAGGGGATGAATCATCTTTTATAAAACGTCGCTGTTCCCTGCTTTCCGATTACCGTCGCTTCATCCGCTATTTTCGCAGTGCGATCCGGCAGGCCGGAGGCCTGCTAAATCGAGTATAGAAGAATTACATCGGAATAAACCATCGTTGCGTGGAGCGCACAACAGCCTCCGCATTGCACCGGAGGAGGCAACAGATCGGACAAAGGATGGAACGCCCGGAGCGATCGTGCGACAAGCGGAGTCTTTCGTGATCGCTCAGTGACAGCCTTTGTCCGATCCCGACGGAGGTGCCTTGCGGACACTTTTGGCGCCACCTTTTGGTGCCAAAAGGTGGTAAACTTGCTCCTTGCAGGAAACGCCGAATCGAAAGTACGGGATACTTCCCGAAGTAAGAATCGATTTCTTCTGTGCTTTTGGATCAAGCCAAAGTATCAAAAGATAAACCGCGGCGAAAACATTTGTTTTTTTATGATTCCGGACAAAAACAGGATCGAAAACCGGCGTTTTTCATTTTAAATTTTTACCTTTGCTTTCAGATCATAAGATATCTCCAATGAAATCTTAAAACTTTTAGTCGATGTACGGGAAAATCAAGGAATATCTCCAACGGGAACTCGCTGATATCAAGGCGGCGGGACTGTATAAGACCGAACGGGTGATCGCCTCTCCGCAGCGTGCCGAGATCGAAGTCGCGGGCCGCTCCGTGCTGAATTTCTGCGCCAACAACTATCTGGGTCTTTCGGACGACGAACGCCTGATCGAAGCGGCCAAACGGGCCATGGACGAACGGGGTTTCGGCATGTCGTCGGTGCGGTTCATCTGCGGCTGCCAGGATATTCACAAGGAGCTGGAACGTGCGATCGCCGATTATTTCGGCACGGAGGACACGATTCTCTACGCTGCCTGCTTCGACGCCAACGGCGGCGTGTTCGAGCCGCTCTTCACCGGGCAGGACGCCATCATCTCGGATGCGCTGAACCACGCCTCGATCATCGACGGCGTGCGGCTCTCGAAGGCGGTGCGCTACCGCTACGCCAATGCCGACATGGAGGCGTTGGAGGATTGCCTCAAACGTGCGCAGGCGCAGCGCTTCCGCGTGATCTGCACCGACGGGGTCTTCTCGATGGACGGCAACGCCGCTCCGCTGGACGAGATCTGCCGCCTGGCGCGGCAGTACGACGCGCTGGTGATGGTCGACGAATGCCATTCGGCCGGCGTGCTGGGCGCTACGGGGCGCGGCATCACGGAACTTTACGATCTGCGCGGCGAGGTCGACATCCTGACCGGTACGCTGGGCAAGGCCTTCGGCGGCGCCGTGGGCGGATTTACGACGGGCCGCCGCGAGATCATCGACATGCTGCGGCAGCGGTCGCGGCCCTACCTCTTCTCCAACTCGCTGCCCCCTGCCGTGGTGGGCGCCGGCATCGAACTGTTCAAGATCCTCGGTCAGAGCAACGAACTGCACGACCGGCTGGTGGCCAACGTGGAGCATTTCCGTGCGGGGATGATGGCCGCCGGATTCGACATCAAACCCACGCAGTCGGCCATCTGCGCCGTGATGCTCTACGACGCCAAGCTGTCGCAGGATTTCGCTGCGCGTTTGCAGGAGGAGGGCGTATTCGTCACGGGGTTCTACTACCCTGTCGTGCCGAAGGGGCAGGCGCGCATCCGCGTGCAGGTCTCGGCGGGACATACCGTCGAACAGCTCGACCGCTGCATCGCCGCCTTCGTCAAGGTGGGCAGGGAACTGAATGTGTTACAATAAGAATAAGGAGGAATTATGTCACAGGTTGTTATCGACGCGATCGATCGGAAAATTCTCAAATATCTGATTACCAATGCGCGTATGCCCTTTCTGGAAATCGCCCGCAAATGCGGCATTTCGGGAGCGGCCATCCACCAGCGCATCAAGAAGCTCGACGAGTCGGGGGTGATCCTCGGCAGCCGGCTGGTGGTCGATTCCAAGATGCTCGGTTTCGACGTCTGCGCCTACATCGGCATCCGCTTGCAGGACGTGTCGATCCTCATGCAGACGGTCGACCGGCTCAAACAGATTCCCGAAATCGTGGAGTGCCATTTCATCACGGGGACGTACAACCTTTTCGTGAAATTGTACTGCGTCGACAACGAGCACCTGATGACGACGCTCTGCGACCGGATTCTGGCCATTCCGGGCATTTCGACCACACAGACCTACATCTCGCTGAACGAAGCGTTCCAGCGTCAGATTTACGTCGATTGCTTCCACGATTGACCGCAGCAAGACGGACGGAAGTTCGGAGCGGACGTTTCGGCGTCCGTTCGGTGTGAAAACACGATCCGACGGGCCGAAATGAAGCGTCATTCCGGCCCGCTTCGTGAAAAAGGATAAACGTATGACGAAGATAAGACTTACCAAGGAGTTCTCGTTCGAGGCGGCGCACCTGCTCGAAGGTTACGACGGTGCGTGCCGCGAAATACACGGCCATTCGTACCGGTTGTTCGTGACCGTGCGAGGCGTTCCGGTCTGCGACGGACGGAATCCCAAGCTGGGCATGGTCATGGATTTCGGGCAGCTCAAACGGATCGTCGGCGAAGAGGTGGTGCAGCGGCTCGACCACGCCTTCGTCATGCGCCGCACGCCTGCCGGCGAGGCGTTTGCGGAAGCGCTCAGCACGCGGTTCGAACGGATCGTGTGCGTCGATTACCAGCCGACGTGCGAGAACATGCTCGCCGACTTCGCCGCCCGCATCGCGCCGCGGCTGCCCGAAGGAGTGGAACTTTATGCGCTCCGACTCCACGAGACGGCCACCTCCTACGCCGAGTGGGTCGCCGAGGACAACAACTAACGGTGCCGGCTGGCGGCCGCGCAACCTGTGCCCGACCGGACTGCGGCGCCACAAATCGGATAGTGATGAAAAAACTGTTTCTGGTCGATGCCTACGCACTGATCTATAAATACTATTATGCGTTTCTGACGCGGCCGATGCGCAACCGTACGGGGATGAATACGTCGGTCGTTTTCGGTTTCGTGAAGTTCCTGCGCGACATCCTCAAACGCGAAAATCCCGACCTGCTGGGTGTGGCGTTCGATCCAAAGGGCGGAAGTTTCCGCCGCGAACTCTACCCCGAATACAAGGCCAACCGTCCCGCCACGCCGGAGGACATCGCTCTGTCGATCCCCTATATCAAGCGGATTCTGGATGCGATGTGCGTGCCGGTGCTCGAAGTCGAGGGGTTCGAGGCCGACGACGTGATCGGTACCCTGTCGCAGAAGGCTGCCGCCGAAGGGTACGAGGTCTTCATGGTGACGCCCGACAAGGATTACGGGCAGCTCGTGCGCCCCTGCTGCAAGCTCTACAAGCAGAAGGGCGACGGCATCGAGATCGTCGACTGCGACGCCATCCGCGCGCATTACGGATTCGACGATCCGACGCTCGTGCGCGACGTGCTGGCGTTGTGGGGCGATGCCTCGGACAATATTCCCGGCGTGCCGGGCATCGGCGAGAAGGGTGCCTGCAAGCTGGTGCAGACGTGGGGAACGGTCGAGAACATTCTCTCCAACGTGGAGCGGATCAAGGGCAGGCAGGGCGAGAGCATCGCCGCGTGGGGCGACAAATTGCTGCTTGCCAAGAGGCTCACGACGATCCGGCTGGACGTGCCGATCGAATTCCGTCCCGAGGAGTTGACGATGTGTCCGCCCAATCTGGACGAACTGCGTGCGCTCTTCGCCGAACTGGATTTCACGATGTTCCTGCGCGATCTGCAAAACGTGGCGCCGCTCGAAGAGAGCGACGGGCCGCGGCAGGACCCGCAGCGTCAGCTGGCCGATCCGGCGCCTGCGGCGGCAGCGCCCGTGGCGGACGATGAGGAGGTCGACGAAACGGATGCGCTGCCTGCCGAACCCGAGATGGAGAGTGAGCAGACGACGCCCCACGACTACCGGATCGTCCGCACGGCCGACGAACTGCGCGCGATGATCGCCGAGATACGCCGTTATCCGGAGTTCTGTTTCGATACGGAGACGACCGGTTTCGACCTCTTCAACGACCGCATCGTGGGCATGTCGTTCGCCGTCGTGCCGCACGAGGCCTGGTATGTGCCCTGCGACGAGCGTTCGACGCCGGAGTATGCCGGGCTGCTGCGTCCGTTGTTCGAGGACGAAACGATCGCCAAGATCGGCCAGAACATCAAGTTCGATCTGATGGTGCTGCGGCGTATCGGTCTGGCGGTGAGGGGCCCGAAGTACGATACGATGATCCTCCATTACCTGCTCGATCCCGAGTCGCGCCATAACATGAATGCGCTGGCGGCCAAGTACCTAAACTATAAGCCGATCGAGATCGAAACGCTCATCGGGCGCGGGCCGCGTCAGCTGACGATGGATCTGGTGGGCGTGGAGCGCGTGGCCGAGTATGCGGCCGAGGACGCCGACGTGACGCTGCGGCTCAAACGGGCGCTGCTTCCCCAGATCGAGGAGGCGGGGCTGCACGATCTCTATTTCGACATCGAGGAGCCGATGATCGAGGTGCTGGCCGACGTCGAGATGGCCGGCGTGCGCATCGACTGCGACGCGCTGGCGCATTACGCCGTGGAACTGAACCGCCGCATGGCGCAGCTTGAAGCCGATATCCGCAGCGAAGCGGGCGAGGCGTCGCTCAACATCAACTCCACGCGGCAGTTGGGCGAGGTGCTTTTCGCCAAAATGCGCATCGCCGAGAAGCCCAAGATGACGCGCACGAAGCAGTTCAGCACCGACGAAGAGTATCTGCAAACATTCGCGCACAAACACCGGATCATCGACCTGATCCTCGAATACCGCGGCGTGAAGAAGCTCCTGTCGACCTACGTCGAGGCACTGCCGCAGCTGGTCAACCGCCGCACGGGGAAGATCCATACCTCGTTCAACCAGGCCGTGACGGCTACCGGACGGTTGTCGTCGACCAATCCCAACTTGCAGAACATTCCGATCCGCGACGAGCTGGGCAAGCCCATTCGCCGCGCCTTCATCCCGTCGGACGACGACCATGTGCTGCTGTCGGCCGATTACAGTCAGGTCGAGTTGCGCCTGATGGCGCATCTGAGCGGCGACGAGGCGCTGATCGCGGCATTCGAGCACGGCGAGGACATCCATGCCGCGACGGCCGCGCGGCTCTTCGGCAAACCGATCGATGCGGTGACGGGCGACGAGCGGCGCAAGGCCAAGACGGCCAATTTCGGCATCATCTACGGCATCTCGGCCTTCGGGTTGAGCCAACGGCTCGACATTCCGCGCAAGGAGGCCAAAGAGATCATAGAGGGCTATTTCGCCTCCTACCCCAAGGTGAAGGAGTATATGGAGCATGTGGTCGAGCGGGCGCGCGAGGTGGGTTACGTGACGACGATCTTCGGGCGGCGGCGTTACCTGAACGACATCGCGTCGCGCAATGCCGTGGCGCGCGGGCTGGCCGAACGCAATGCCGTCAACGCCCCTATTCAGGGCAGTGCGGCCGACATCATGAAGATAGCGATGGTGCATATCGCCGAAGCGTTCCGCCGCGAAGGAATCCGCTCGCAGATGATTTTGCAGGTGCACGACGAAGTGGTGATCGACACGCTGCGCAGCGAGTTGGACCGCGTGCGCGAAATCGTCACCGAGGCGATGGAGCAGGCGGCGCATCTCAAAGTGAAACTGATCGCCGAATGCGGTGTGGGCGAGAACTGGCTCGATGCACATTGATCCGGCGGCGTGCGTCCGGCATCCCCTTCTCCGATAGAAAGCCCCCT
>OGOG01002692.1_pt1 | contig 14532 bp, 6 predicted proteins | sample 1552581 | NCBI WGS metagenome assembly OGOG01 (sample SAMEA2580152, study PRJEB22360) | human gut metagenome | biome: human gut; feature: human-associated habitat; material: faeces | place: Denmark | collected 2008/2010 | reverse complement strand
GTTTTTGGAAAAGGTTACACTTTTTATTGAAAAAATTTGTATTTTATAAAATTTTTTATGCGGCGATATTTGGCAAGATACCGCACCAGTGCGGTGGACAGGCTGATTCCCTAGATTTTCGCCTTTGCTTTGTAAACTCCGGCGAGTAAGAGCAGGTTTTCTCTGTGCCCTTCCTTGCCGTTTAACCTTTGCGGCGTCACGTATAACAGAAAATCCATAGTTGATTTAAACAGATTGAGCGTATATCGCCTGTAGTCGCCGTAGGAATCCCAAAAAAATAGTACTTGTTATCCACAATGAAGTTCTAGCCGATCCCCCAGCTGGCTGGTGTAGTGGAGCTTTTTATTCGAATCAATCACCACGAACACCACATTATGATATGAGTAGCTCTCATAAAGGTGAGCGGTCTTGATGCAAAAATCGATTGGCTCATAGTCAATCCCTCTGGAGTACAAATATTCGACGACGTGGGTGGAGTAGCGGTTTGCCTATGGTAAAAGGCCCCATTTTTTGAAGTCGGAAAAAAGGCGAGCGATACTGCCGTAAGACTTCCCGTGATGGTTTTGACCGTCTGTGTAAAGGCATATCTTTACCCTTAATGAGATAATCCGGTGTTGAGTAGCCGCCAATCCCGCGAAAAAATCATCACCATTTTCCGTTGGAATTTTAAGATTGTCGCGTTTAAGGGTTCAGTCTATGCAGCCACCGAAATGTACCAGCTCTTGTGGTTTATAAAGTTCGCAGATATGTGGACTGTGCCCCCCATCTCCGGCGAGATATATGGCATATGTTTCCCCTCAGTTCTGACATAAAAATAGCCGAGGAGTTTTCGAAATGAAAACCTCTCAGCTGTGTAAGTTATTTGATATGTATAATCAGATGATCTTGGAGTCGAAATCACGCTCATATTTTCTTTTTTCGGGACAACTATCACAAGGAATCCAATTCAGTTTGCCTGAGAACAGACTTTGATTTGTTGTAAACAGTCGCTGAATCTCTTGCCTTATTCTTTCAGATAAATTGCCGGAAAACCTTGGACCAGCTACAATTTCTATAGAATCTATAAGATTGTCTGGAAGTTCGATTGCCAATCTATCGCACCTTATACTTTTATCCACTATAGCGAGCACTCTAACTTCACGTTCATATTCCCAGGCCATGTCTTTAATGTAGCCTACCAAATCTGGTAAATGAGGTGTGTTTTTTAATAGCTTATTCTCTGCTTTCCCGCATATCATAATTTCATCAGATTTATATTGCACGGAATCAGCATTGGTATATGCAACACGCACAATGGATAATTTCTTATAGGGAATAGCTGACCTTTCCAATATTGGCTTTTGGTTTTCAAGACAAAATACAGGGTAAATTGTTTTAGTGTTTTTTATCCAATTTCTGAATGTTGCAACTGGTATGCGGATCAACACGCCATCTTCCCATGGTTGAGCATACATTGACCACATAGCGATACTTTCGCTTGAATTGTACATGAAACTCGCAAAGAACACAGCGTTGAGTTCCTGGAATTCTAAAATGTTTTTAAACTCAAGTCCGTCATTCATGGCCTGGGGGGAGTTTAACCACCAGGATCTGCTGTTAATTATTGATACGACATTGGATAATTTAGTATAGTGATATACATATTGAGTACCATTGTTCTTGGTGGGGGTTAATCGTTTGCCACTATTACTGAGATAAGCAATCAAATCTTGCGGTGAATTTATTTTACTGAAATTCGTTGCTGCTGTCTTTTCCTTCATTTTGATTACATCTTTCCGATTCTTTGAAATTCAATATTTTTCACTTAGCAGAAAATCTGCCAGATGCACGATTTTGACCCCATTGATATTGCCTGCGGCCAATTCGTCCAGCGTTACTACATATTTCGGATAATGGTCTTTAATCTCCAGCAGGTTGGCGACCTCCCGGTCGGATTCCTCCGGCAGATTGCGGCACACTTGCACATAGATCCGCTCATCCCGCCGCACGGCTACGAAGTCGATCTCCTTGGTGGCGTTTTTGCCGATATACACATCATAGCCCTTCCGCCGAAGTTCAAAGTACACGATGTTTTCCAGCATAGCGGCAACGGATTTCGGATTAAAGCCCATCATGCAGTATTTGAGAGAAGCGTCCGCAAGATAGAACTTTTCCTGCGTTTTGAGGACAGTCTTGCCCTGCATATCGTACCGCTGGCAGCGGTAGATCACGAATGCTTTTTCCAGCCATTCCAGATAATTATATACCGCTTCCACCGAGAGGGAGCGCCCTTCGCCTTTCATGAATTTCACGATGGCGTTGGCAGAAAAAGTCTTGCCGACATTCTCTACGATATACTTTACCACCCGGTTGAACAGGTCAAAATTCGTGATATTGTGTCGTTTGGTGATGTCGCCGGTGATAACGGAATTGTAGATACCCTCGACAATCTGATAGGATGAACGTTCATCGAAGTTTCCGAGCGCGACGATAGGAAAACCGCCCATGCGGATATACTCATTTAAGAGTTCTTTCGGCGTGCGACTGTCGTGCTTCTTAAACTCCATATATTCGGCAAAGGACAGAGTAAAAACGGGAATGGAGATATAGCGCCCCGTCAGATAGGTGGAAATCTCACTGGACATCAGCTTGGAATTGGAGCCTGTCACATAAATGTCGGTATTGGAATCCTCCAGCAGACTGTTGACTGCCTTTTCCCAGCCGTCCACTTCCTGCACCTCGTCCAGCAGAAGATAGTAGCGTTCGCTGTCGGTCATTTTTTCTTTTATATCCCGGTACATCTGCTTGGCGGTCATGCTGTCGTCCAGTTCCTCCGAAGTATAGCGTAGCTGGATCACATGGTCTGCCGCAATGCCGCTGCGGATCAGGTCGTCTTTCAGCATATCCAAAATAGTGGATTTTCCGCAGCGACGGATCCCGGCAAGGATCTTCACCAGCGGAACATCCCGATAGGTTTTCAGCATATCCAAATAGTATGGCCTAACGATCATGGTATCGCCTCCTTACTATTAGTATAGCCAAAAACATCAACTCGGTCAACAGTTTTTGCTGAAATTTAAGAAAAACTTTTTAAGCAAAATAAGTTTTTTGCCTGCCATTCGTTTTTGCCAACAAAAAAGTGTAGCGAATTTTTCTGCACAACCTCTGTCGCCCAATTCATTTATATCGCTTTGGCTTTTGAGAGAGATAAGTGCGGCATTGGTATGTCTGCGGAAGTAAATGTGCTGCCGCTCCATGTCATCAATTGGACGGGCAAGGTTCAGAAGCCCGCCGCTCTTCTATGGCCATGCGAATCCTGTCGTTGTCAAAAATGCGTATATTGGTTTTTATACTTTCAGGAAAAACAATAAAAGGATCGTAAAAGGCAGTACAAAAGAATCAGAGATTTGTGTAAAAGCGAATTTCGCATTTTGCTTAAAATGTTGAAATTTTTTATTTTTTGATACACTCAACTAAATTGACAAATCTTTTTTTTCAGCAGAGTTTAACGCGTTTTGATTTTCGTGCAATACATTGCATGGTGCCTACTTTAAATAATATTTTGAAGATTAAACCCGTAAGAAATCTGCGAAGGTGTTAAAAAAGGCATGTGCAAATGCATAATTGTACTTAAATATATTGCCCAAATTGCCGTATCGATTTATGGCATGGGGAACAAAAATAAAATGTGAAATGTGCACAACTTGTCGAATGATAGTTTGTGCATATTTTTTTGTAACCAAAGACGGTTTTAAGACACTATAAAAATGTATTGAACTGATAGATTTTATCAGTTGGGAGAGACGATATAAAACCATTTGGAAATGGGGTGACAGCGTAGGGTTAATAGTAAGCGTGATGTAGTGAATGCTGTAAAAAGAGAGGAGATTTGGTAATGAAAAAGACAAAAGTCATAACAAAACTGATAGCCATAATTTTGTCAATACTTGTGGTTGTTCAAGTTGCCCCAATGTCAACTTTTGCCGAAACAATTGAAACAGAAAGTGAAAAGTTTGAGGAAAGCGGGTATTCTACTGAAGTATCTCAGGAAGAGGAAGACCCAATAGTAATAGGAGAAGATGTAGATCGTCGTGACAGCAGTAACACCAAGTATTTTAAGATGAGCGATGGAACAATAAAGGCTGCTGTGTACAAAGATCCTGTTCTTTATCAGGATAGCGCTGGTAAGTGGCAGGAGATAGATAATACACTTGAAACATCAGACAATGAGAATGATGAGCTTTCAAACTTTAATGGATATGCAACCAAAAGCAATAAGTTTAGGGTGAAGTTTGCAAAGAATTCAAACCAGAAAAAACTTGTCAGCATAAAAATGGGCGATTACTCGGTCAGCCTTTCTTTGCTTAACAAAACGAAGAAGAACAACTCGTCAATGAAGCAGGAGAAGAAAGCTAAAATCGAGGACTTAACCGCAGCTAGCAAGGCCAGTCAAAAGATATATTATGAAAACATTCTTCCCGATACAAATATAGAGTACATAGTTAATGGATCGGGAGTCAAGGAAAATATTGTAATAAAGTCTGCGCAGAGCAACTATCAGTATAGCTTTGAAATCGATGTAAAAGATCTTGCGCTCACATTGGAAGATGACGGCTGTATATACGCGAAAGATGTCAACACGGGAAAAACTGTGTTTGTCCTTCCTAAGCCGTTTATGCTCGATGCAAACTACGAGTATTCAGACAATGTGAACTACAGTATTAGTTCAAAAAATAAAAAGAAGTATGAGATTACTGTAACTGCGGATGCCGAATGGATAAATAGCAGCGACAGGACATTCCCTGTTACTATTGACCCCGCAATACAGACAGAGCAGTCAAACACAGCAATGGATTCGGTTTATGTTGCTTCCGGAAAGCCGACTACAAATTACTGGCAGGGTCCGATGATAATGGTTGGTAAAGAGTCCTCCGGCATAGGAAAGTGTCAGGGACTGCTTCGCTTTGATTTGCCGTCTTTAAACCGTGGAGATGTTGTTATCGATGCACAGCTTTATGCTGCACAGATAAAGTGCGACGCATATTCAAATACAACTCCAGATGCCGCAATAGAAGTACATGCAGTAACAAGTAGTTGGAATAAGAAAACTGTAACATGGAACACAAAACCGAGCTTTGAATCAGCAACAGCAGATTTTGAAATTCTCAAAGCCGGCGGTACTCAGCGAGAGGCTCGTAAATGGAATGTCACATCTATCGTAAAACGGTGGTATGAAAACACCTCGTTCTCCAATTACGGATTCTTGTTTAGATCATCAATAGAAAACGGTTCAACATACAATTTGTCATGTAATTATCTTTGGCTTTATGGAGAGAAATACTCGCAGAGCACGGATGGATATCCGATACTTTCCATAACATTCAGATCAAACAAGGGTCTTGAGTCGTATTGGAGCTATACAGACATCAGCGCTGGAAGAGCCGGTACTGCTTCTATCTGTGAATTCTCCGGCAACCTTGTCTTCACTCACGGTGATACAACAACACCGGGAAGTCGCGCTTCGGCATCCATATGTCATGTTTTTAATAACTACATGGCAGGGGAAGGCTTTGGTACCGTTATGCCATACAGAGGCCACGGTTGGATGCTTAGCTGTCAGCAGCAGCTTCTTCCGTCATCAAAATTCGGTCTGTCAACATCTGCACAGGCGACATATCCATATGTATATATTGATGGTGATGGAACGGAGCACTACTTCTACAAAAAGAGTGACGGTACAATGATAGATGAGGACGGTATGGGGTTGACCCTTACTGTTCCGAAGACAAACAACAATAATTATTACAAAATATCCGATGATAAGGGAAATGTGATGTGGTTCAATGTTGCGGGAGCATTTGCACGTTCTCTTGACAGCAACAGCAATCAGATAGCGAACTACTATGCATCATCGACTGATCCCAAAATCTGGAAAGTGACTGATGGGGCGGATCATGCTTTAACTATTTCTCCGACCCCTGATAATCTCGCAGTTCAGAGCATAACCGATAGCGCAGGAAGAGTGACAAGATACAACTGGAGCTCAGGTTTGCTGCTCAGCATAACATATCCCGACGGTGAAACAACGACCTTTACATATGACAGCGACAGGGCAATGACTTCTGTCACATCTCCCGATGGGTATAAGCTTCAGTTCACATATACACCTTTGAAGAACGGTAAACGAGTTTCGAAAGTTGTTGAGAGCGCCAATGGTTCGACTGGTCAGACAATTACTTTCGATTACTCACAATATGGACAGACCGTTATACGCTCTTCTGGTAAGGATGGCGTGTTTGGCAACAACGATGATATCTATACGACGGTGAAGTTCGACAACGCCGGCAGAACGGTATGCTCAGAGGCCACTTGCTATGGCAAAACACTTGCAGCTTCTGCCGCGGAATATACTGCTTCGAATCCGAACAGCAATGCAAGCAATATAAAGCAGCTTAACCGCTTGAGTAAGTCGATGTCTGGCGGTCAATATGTCAGGAACTATCTTCGTGACGGTAGCGCGGATACTGGAAGTTCATGGACTAAAGCTCAGTGGAACGGTACCGCAGATTATGATAGCTTTGTTACAGGACTTCAACAGCTCTATGGCCGATGGAGCTACTACATTAACAGCAAGACATTTTCCGACAGAGCCGGAGCAAGAGCCTATCAGACATTAAACTCGGGACAGTTCAAGGCGGGAACAACATATACATTCTCAGCTTGGGTCAAGACGGAGAATATAGTCCCGAGAGACGCAAATGTTCCGTATGGTGCGCAGCTACTTGCAACATATTGGCTTCCTGACGGTAGTACGGTCGACACTGTTTCCGAAGCACTGATAGGAACAACTGACCCAAACATCAATAATGGTTGGCAGAGACTCACGGTTTCATTCTCTGTTCCCTCCAATGCTACAAGCGTTAGATGTAACATAATGGTTCGTGACGCTACCGGTAAGGCATGGTTTGACGGAATGCAGCTTGAGGAAGGTGCAAGCGCAGGTCCGTTCAATATGATAAATAACTCTTCGTTTGAACGCTATTCAAAGGCGTCGAATGGTGCGTATCTTCCTGAAGATTGGAACGGATATCGTACCGATGCTACCGATTCCGTTGATAATGCTCATTCGAAGGATTCCGGACATGCATTCCGATTCGGCAGCATTGCAACGGTTCCTAAGGAAATGAATCAGGAACTGTATTTTGGCGGAGCTACCGCACAAAATCTTGACGATACATATATTCTTAGCGGCTGGGTCTATGCAAATCCGGTTGGCGGAAGCAATGAGAACAACAAAGTCAGTCTTGCGGCAAAGATAATATACAGTGATGGAACAAGTTGCTTGAAGTGGTTTGACTATAACAGCTCCGTTATGGGCTGGCAGTATGTCATGGGCGCCTTTAATCTGAGAGATAGTGACAATCAGAGTGCTTCAAAAACTCCGACATCGATGAAAATCTATCTCATTAATTACAGGCAGTCGAACAATACTTGGTTCGATAATATTCAGCTTGTACGCGATGAAGCACCGTCATATACATATGACAAGGACGGCAATATGATCTCCGTCAAGGCAAACGCTCAGCAGAAATCCTCGATGGAGTATACCAATAACAATCTTACGAAGTCGGTTGATGCCAAAGGGTATAGCTATACATATACTTACGATTCAAGGCACAATATGACTCAGGCGACGAGTCAGTCCGGAACTAAGTACTGCTATACCTATGATAACAACGGCAATCCCACCGCTCTTAGCATTAAGGGCAGTGAGACAATGTATATTGAAACAGGTGCGTCGTATACATCCAACGGAGCATTCGCGTCGACTACTACCGATCAGGATGGGCAAACCGAATCGTATGTTTATGATAATTCCAAGGGTACGCTCACTTCTTACACGGACAAAAAGGGCAATGTAATCAACTATACTTATGATGCCAATACCGACGCCGTGACATCTGTTTCCCAGACACTTTCAAACGGTCAGACTATACAGAACAACTATACCTACAACAAGTATCTCCTGAATACGATATCCCATAACGGTTTCAATTACTCGTTTGTCTATGATAACTTCGGCAATATTACGCAGACGAAGGTCGGTTCGCAAGTGCTTTGCACAAATACTTATGGCACAAACAACAACGGGGATCTCAAACGTGTAACATATGGCAATGGAGATTATGCCGATTACGCATATGATGAATACGGCAACATGACTTCGATATCGCAGAACGGCACGAAGAACTTTACATGGAATTATGATTCTACAGGCAACCTATATTCCCATGAGGACCTTGTAAATAATCAGCGTTTCCTGTATACTTATGATTCAACAGGCAGACTTGTTCGACAGAGCGTGCTCAACGGCAGCAAAAAGCGCATCTATGACGCTGAGTACGGATATGACATGAATAACAACGTGTCAAAGTTCACTTCATCTGCAGGTGGAGTGAGCATGACCGAAAAATTTGATTACGGAAAGGACAATCTTGCATCGAAGTATACGTATCCCTCGGGCAAGACTGCGACATATTCTTATGATTCCATCCTTCGCCGGAACAGAACGGTCATCAATACCACTACGCCGATAGACCATCAGTATGTTTATTGGATGTCAGACCGTGGAAACAATTCGCGCACCACGAAGATTGGCTGGGAGCATATCAGCGAATATATCTATGGTTACACCTATGACGCCAACGGAAATATTACTGAGATCTCGCGCCGTCACAAGACCGCAGAGACGGCATACACCAAACAGCAGCAGTTCGCTTATGACGAATTGAATCAGCTGGTTCGTGCAGATGACCTTGTCAAAAACTGCACGGAAGTGTATACTTATGACAACGGCGGAAACATTCTGTCTGTCACAACTTATCCTCTGACATGGGGCAGCCTTGACGGTGTCACGGCTACTAAGACTGTAAATTACGGTTATGACGACACCAACTGGAGGGACAAGCTGACCTCCTATGACGGTCAGGCTATTACCTATGATGAGATAGGCAATCCGTTGTCTTACAGAGGTTATACTCTTACTTGGCAGAACGGCAGACAACTGGCGACGCTCAACGGAAACGGAGTAACTGCAAACTACACCTACGATGTGGACGGGCTGAGGACATCCAAGACTGTCAACGGTGTTAAGCACGAGTATTACTATGTTGGTAGCCGTTTGCAGTATGAAAAGTTTGGTACAAATGAGTTGCGTTTCTTTTACGATTCCTATGGGGATCCCGCTGGTGTCCGTTATAAGAATGGTGGCACTACAACCGACTACTACTTTGTCTGCAACTGGCGCGGAGATGTTATTCGCATTTACGACGGTGCAGGTACGGTTGTTGCCAACTACAACTATGACGCTTGGGGCAATGTGATTTCTGTTACCGATGCCAATGGTGCGGCGATTACAGATTCGACACACATTGCTAATGTCAATCCGCTTCGCTATCGTGGGTATTATTACGATTTCGAGAGTGGTCTGTATTATCTGCGTAGCAGATATTATGATCCTGAGATTGGAAGATTTATAAATGGAGATGTTGTAATTGCTATAGACGATGATTGTCTGATATCAAGCAACATATTCGCATATTGTCTAAATAATTTTACAGGATATGATGACCAATCTGGTTGTTGTGTTGGTTGGGATGACTTTTTTGCTGCTGTTGCTGGTGCGGCTTTTGCAACTGGTTCTTTGGCGCTGGAAGACCTGTGCACCGGCTCAAAAAGTAGTGGTGAGAAATATTTTGGTACTGCAGTTGGTGGAGCATTAGGAGGGTGGTTTGCTTTATATTGCCCAGCATATTCCGGAGCAATATCAAGTGGAGTTTCAACGCTTGTTACCGGTGTTTTGGAAGATCTGTCAGGAAAAAATGAAAGAGGCTTCGATTATATTTTATTTGATGCTTTTGTGGATGCTGGAAAAGGTTATTTATTCGGTAAATTATTTGATAGCCTTTGCACCTTTGATTTTATAGGAAATTCATATAACCAGTATGCTTCAAACAGTTCGAAATGGTTAAATCAAATACACAAGGGAAAAGGCTTTTCGCAAAAGCGCGATGCATTTTATCGTTATATGTTAAACGATTTGTCTGCAAATGCTGTGAGCACAGTAGTACCAGAGAGCCTCGTAAATACAATATACTTTGTCTATGGAGTATATAAGAGTGTTATGAGCTTATTGAGTTAAATAAAAAAGGTGATTTTATGAAAAAAACAAGTGTCCGACCCTTTGAAGCGGGGAGTTTATTGCTTGCCCTTGTGGGCTTTGCGTTTCCCGCGATGCTGATTTACGAAGCCGTGTCCATCATTCTCAAAGGACTGGCGCCGGAGCGCATCGTCGTCATTGCAGTAGCGGCTGCGCTTACATATTTTATAAGCGTCAGCGCGCTCAAAATTATCTTCATGTCGAAGTTCACTTTCTATGAAGACCATTTTGAGGCAGTGTACTTTGATGCGTTTATGGATCATGCAAAGACATTCTATAAGCCGATTCCGTCGCACAAAGTGTCGGTTTACTATGATGATATTGAAAAGTTCGGCTCGTTTGAGAGTAAGCAGCTGCGACGCAACGGACGCGATGATAATAACCGTTTGTTGGCGTTGGCAAAGGTCAAAGGAAAACTTGTGCCGTTCACTCTGCCCGTGTGGTTTCAGGATTCCAGAAATTACTTTATCATAAACGATAAGCTCGGCAACGGCTACCTTATCGACGGCAAGCTTTACAGCGTCGGTCAGGTGGGCTCGGTTTTGAGAAATCTTGAGGATGCTTCCGGAAAGTCGGCAGTCGGCGGATATCCGAGCATGAGCAACCTTATCGGACTTAAAATTCTGTTTGGCTTCGGTCTGACGATGGCTATTCCGCTGGGACTTATCAGACTTGAAAGTCTCTTGAATCCGCAGCATGTTATGTCTTATCAGTCGGGCCTTAGAACAGCGTATGTTGTGACCGGAATGATTTTCGGTCTCTCGATTCTGTTCAAATTTATGATGGTCGGTATCAGCAAAGAAAGCGGTAATGAAGATACATCAAGAAAGAGCAGATTTATGACAACTGCCCTTTCCGCAGTGCTGTTTACTGTGTCGGCTGTATGCTTCATCCTTTCCGTCATGCAGTAAATTTTTGAATATTTTTTCGCGGAGCACAGTTTTTTTACTGCGCTCCGTTTGCTGTAATATTCATATATTGCCATGCTCCTTCGCTGTGCTCAAATATCACATCTGAAATTTATATGGCAAAATCAATCTCAGACTAATGCGGCAGAGCAGTAATTCGGTGCTCTGATACATTATTGAAGCAAAGCGAATAAATTTTGAAAAACGACTTGACAGCGCGCTTTCGGGAATCTTTGCGCCGCGTGCGCGCAAAAAACTAATATCGCGGACACCGAGATATAAAGCCGCCGAAAATTTTGACGGCATTCCGGGGTATTTGACAATAAATTCAATCTGTATAAGCTTGCATTTTCGGCTGTATTATGTTAATATGTCCTATATTAAGCAGTCATAAATAGTTGTAATTCAACACTTTTAGTTGTTTGTGGTGCTTTTTCTACGGGGCGGAGCACAATTTTTGCCCCGATACTTTGACGACAGGGAGTTGGCATACTTGGCGAAGTATATCATCAAGCGTGTTGCAATGGGTCTGCTGTGCATATTCATTGTTGCAACACTGACTTTTCTTCTGATGAATCTGGTACCGGGCGGTCCGTTCACGGCTGAGAAGTCTATGAGTGAGGCGGCGCAGAGAGCGCTTGAAGCAAAATTTGGACTGGACAAGCCCCTAGGGCAGCGTTATTTGACATATATGTCCGATCTTCTCAAGGGAGATATGGGCCCGAGCCTTAAACAGCGCGGACGTTCGGTCAACGAAATAATTTCCTCGAAATTTCCGATTTCGGCGCGTCTTGCGGGCGTCGCCGTGCTCGTATCGCTGCTCGTCGGTATCCCGCTGGGCTGTGTCTCGGCCTATAACAGAGGAAAATTCGCCGATAATATTATTATCGTGCTTGCGACCTGCGGAATAGCCATACCGAGCTTTATAAGCAGCGTTATTCTATTGTATACATTCGGAAGCAAGCTGAACATATTGCCGACGATAGGACTAAACTCGTTGGCATCCTATATAATGCCGGTAACGGCGCTGTCGATTTATCCGACTGCATATATAACGCGCCTCATGCGCTCGAGCCTGCTCGACGTTATGGGTCAGGACTATATCCGCACCGCGAGGGCAAAGGGTCTGTCGAACTTCAAGGTTCTCTTCAAGCACGCCCTGCGAAACGCCATCCTTCCCGTTGTTACTTATGTCGGCCCCATGCTGGCGGGTCTTATGACCGGATCGTTCGTCGTGGAGAAGATATTCACCATTCCCGGTCTCGGCCGCGATTTCGTCTCGGCGATAAACCAAAAAGACTATACGCTGATAATGGGAACTACAATAGTTCTTGCCACTCTTATAATTGCGGCGAATGTTATAGTTGATATCCTCTATAAGATCATAGACCCCCGTATTAAACTCAAGTAAGGGAGCGGCAGGAGAGAAACGATGAAGAAAAAATTTCCGAGTCTGCACCTGAATGCAGATGATTTTATCCCGGCAACAAACGATGAAAAAGAGAGCCTCGTCGTCATGCGCGACAGCGTCAACTTCTGGGCGGACGGTATGCGCCGCCTGCGCAAGAACAAGATAGCGATGGTCAGCCTCATTTTCATCCTTATAATAATGGTTTTCGCCTATGTCATGCCTGCTTTTTGGCCGTATAGCTACGAGCAGCAGATTAAGTATAGCGAGAATCTCAAGCCCTTTGAGTACAGCCAGACAGAGCAGGCGCAAATCGACGCGGGCGAAAAGGTTTTCCCGCATATCTGCGGCACGGACAAGCTCGGCAGAGACTTCGCAGTCCGCCTTATGATGGGCACGCGAATCAGCCTTACAGTCGGTCTTATCTGCGCGGCGCTCGTTTTGATAGTCGGCTCGATTTTCGGCGCCGTCGCCGGATTTGCCGGTGGCTGGGTCGATATAATAATGATGAGAATCACCGATATTCTCTATACAATACCTGATGTTCTTTTGATAATAGTGCTCTCGCTCGCCTTGAAACCGAGGCTTGAGGATCTCGCCGAACAGCCCGGATTTGGCTGGATGAACACGGTCGGACCGAACCTTATCGCGATATTCCTCGTGTTCGTTCTGCTCTATTGGGTCGGCATGGCGCGTATCACGCGCTCGCAGATTCTTGTGCTCAAGGAGTCCGAATATGTTACGGCGGCGCGCGCTCTCGGCGCAAGCAGCTCGCGCATAATCAGAAAGCACCTGCTCACAAACTGCATCGGCACCCTTATCGTTACCACAACTCTTCAGATCCCCTCGGCTATATTCACCGAGAGCTATCTGAGCTTCCTCGGACTCGGCGTTGCGGCTCCCATGCCGTCGCTCGGCTCCCTCGCAACCGATGCGGTCAAGGGCATGAACACTTATCCGCATCTGCTGTTTTTGCCGGCAATACTTATCAGCGTCATCATTCTCGCATTCAACCTCTTCGGCGACGGACTGCGCGATGCGTTTGATCCGAAGCTGAAAAACTGACAAGGAGGGCGAGAATTTTGAGCGAAAAACTTCTGGAAATAAAAGACGAAAAACTCTCGTTCTTCACCCCCGCGGGCGAGGTCAAGGCGCTTAACGGCGTGTCCTTCTCCATGAACGAGGGCGAGGTGCTCGGCATAGTCGGCGAGTCCGGCTCGGGCAAATCCGTCACGGCTTATTCAATAATGGGTCTTACCGCCTATCCCGGCAAGCTCATCGGTGGTACGATATATTTCAACGGTCATCAGATCGAAAAGATGAGCGAAAAAGAAATGCGCAAAATCAGGGGCAACGAGGTCTCGATAATCTTCCAGGATCCCATGACGAGCCTCAACCCTGTCTATACTATCGGCAATCAGATAACCGAGGTTATCCGCCTGCATACGGGCAAGAGCAAAAAAGAGGCATATGACCGCGCGAAGGAGCTGCTCGAGCTTGTCGGCATCAACGAGCCCACAAAGCGCCTCAAGCAGTATCCCCATGAGCTCTCCGGCGGTATGCGTCAGCGAGTCATGATAGCAATAGCCCTCGCGTGCGAGCCCAAACTGCTCATAGCCGACGAGCCCACAACGGCTCTCGACGTTACTATTCAGGCTCAGATACTCGAGCTTATGCAGGAACTCAGACAGAAGCTCGGCATGAGCATCATAATGATAACCCATGACCTCGGCGTCGTCGCCAGCATGTGCGAAAGAATCGCCGTCATGTATGCCGGTCACATTGTTGAGTACGGCACGGCGGATGAGATATTCTATGAGCCCAAGCATGAATACACCAAAGGACTCATCAATTCTATTCCCAAGCTCAGCGCTCAGGAGATAGAGCGCCTTGTGCCTATCGAGGGTCAGCCGGTCGACCTGCTGAATCCTCCCGCAGGCTGCCCGTTCGCGCCGCGCTGCGCAAACTGCATGAAGATATGCCTGCGCGAGATGCCGCCCAAGACGGAGCTTAGCGAT
>OGOG01002677.1_pt1 | contig 14584 bp, 14 predicted proteins | sample 1552581 | NCBI WGS metagenome assembly OGOG01 (sample SAMEA2580152, study PRJEB22360) | human gut metagenome | biome: human gut; feature: human-associated habitat; material: faeces | place: Denmark | collected 2008/2010 | reverse complement strand
AAGCCGCAGGTACGTTAACTATTTCTCTATATATAATAAAGTGTACTCGCTTTCATCTTCAAATACCTGTTGATAGAAAGATATGCGCACATGAACGTGATTAAGACACCGAACAGCAATACGGAACCGGATACCAGCAACATCACTTCGGGAGTAATCACCCGGATCAGTTCAGGTTCGTAAGACACCAGCCAATATGCCGCTCCCATCAGGATGGCATCTGCTAGAATTCCCGCCAATATCCCACTCCATATATTCCTGCGAAGAAATGGCCTCCGGATGAAACTCCAACTGGCACCTACCAGTTTCATGGTATGGATGAGGAATCGTTTGGAATAAATAGCCAGACGTATCGTGTTATTAATCAGTGCAAAGGAAATCAATGCCAACACTACTGCCAACGCCAGTAGCACAAGGCTGATATTACGGATGTTCTCGTTCACCAAATCGATCAGTTCGCGCTGGTAAAGCACGTCCTGTATGTTGGTGTTCTTTTTGATCATCTTTTCTATCTTGGCTATGCTGTCCGAATTGGCATAGTCGGAATGTAGTTTTATTTCGATGGATGCAGTAAAAGGATTGTAGCCGAGGAATTCCTCCGGGTCCGTCCCCATAGCTTCCGTCTGCTCTTTCAATGCCTGCTTTTTTGAAATATACTCGGTCTCTTTGACAAACGGTTCTTTATCAAGCTTCTTCTGTAGTTTCAGTATATCCGACTCTTTCATGTCATCACTGATCAACACGGAGAAATTGATGTTTTCACGTACATAAATGGAAAGATTGTGCGCTCCCAAGACAAAGAACACGACCAATCCGAGCAACAACAACACCAAGGTGGTGCTGATGCTCGACGTGACAAATTGCATGTCGAAATAGGATACCGAATGATTTTTAACCTTGTTCTTCATCAGCGTTTTTTTCTGAATACGTAAATCATTGAACTGCTTCTCTCTTTCTTGCCCAGTGCGCTGAACCATCCTTTTGTCCCCGTCCACATGCCTTTCAGAAAGGCGAACGCGCTTCCACGGTGCTTCTCGCTCAACATCGATACATAGAAAGCATCAAAAGGCATGGGATGCCGTGCCGCCATGATAAACCCGTGTTTGGAAGCCAGTTGTTGGATAGTAGCCGGTGTGAAATGCCACAGATGACGGGGTACATCGTATGCAGCCCAATATTCACCATATTTCAGAGCATCATAAGAAGAGCAGTTAGGCACCGCCACAATCAGCACGCCTCTGTTGGTGAGAAGCTCATAGAGTTTATCCCAAACTTCATTCAGGTGTTCCAAGTGTTCCATGACATGCCACAAAGTTATGACATCGAATGATCCCGGTTCGAATTCGTATAAAGCACCCTCTTCTTTTACATCCAGCCCGAAATGCTCTTTGGCAAACAGACGGGCTTGTGCATTCTTTTCGATCGCTTCGACTTCCCAACCGCGTTGATCCATTGCTTCGGCAAAGTAACCGGTACCCGTCCCGATATCAAGCAGTCTCCCTTGTTTACGGTGAGATTCTTTGACCACCAAACGTGCTTTTTTGCCCAACATGTACTTACGCACCTGATGGTAAATAGTGTTCATGGCACCTTTTTTCGTATCGGAATGGGAAATATAATCGGGAGTTTCATAATAACGTCCTATTTCTGCTTCGACAGGCACCCCTTGGGTGAAAGTAAATCCGCAATCTTCGCAAGAAAGCAGGTCGAACTGTTCGCCCGATGCATAGAAATCCGTACAAGTCATAACACGCTTCAAGTGCGTGCCACCGCACAGCGGACAAGCATTTATAGTAAGTTTATTCATTGATTTTGCACCTAAATTAAGCATCGACTTGAGTCACAAAGCCGCACTTCACCCGAATTTGGTGCAAAGAAACAAATAAAAAGTGATGTAAGGGTGTTTCGTTAAGTTCTTTTAATAGAATCAAATGAAACAAAGAACACACAAACAGTCAATTATATCACTCAATTATTTTAAGCACGATTATAATATCCGGAGAGCTTTCAACTAAAGCAAAAGCATACCAACAAGTTTATTGAATTTTCATGAAAAAATCCACGTCGCCTTACGCCAAACTCCTTCAAACGGTCCTTGTTTAAATCTCTTCAGCCACCAATGGCAGAATCCCAACTGAAGAACGAACAGAAGGATGGCAACACCGAAGCTCGCTGTCGTACCCAGAACGTTGTACAAAGACAAACCATAACCGAAATAGATGAACGAACCGATAATGGATTGCATCAGATAGTTGGTCAAGCTCATTTTCCCATAAGGCACCAAACCATGCAATACTTTATGCACCGCTACAGATTGCCACAAAAGAACGAAGGAAGATACCAACACACACATAAAGGAGAAGTTACGAAAAGAAGAAACCACCGTATTCATCGGGGTAAACATCGCTTTATTAGGAAGTAGTTCCGGCAAAGATGTGGTTAGGACATAGAGTGGAACAAAACAGATGGCTCCGATTAACAATGTCCTGTACCAAAACACGCGATGCCCCGACAAATTCACAAATAAACGTTTCCTACCGATCAGCATCCCCAACAGGAAAAGCGAGGCAGTCTGAAAGAACCGACCGTAATCCCATGCCCACAACAAGCTGAACAGCTGCCCGTCCCACAGATTAGATTTTACCATAGCCCAAAAATCGGACTGCGCAAGATAGGGATACATACGTGCGCTATGCATGCGCCACACTCCTACGGGTGGCACATAATCGGGGTTCATCATCGCATAGAAAAACTTACCCAACTCCAAAGGTTGGAGCATCAGGACAACAGCCGCAATCAGCACCAACCGGTCACTCCATTTACAAGTAAGCACCAACACCACACCGATGATAGAATAAAGAACCAGAATATCCCCCGGGAAAAACGCCCCGTTGAAACAACCGATGAAAAAGAGCAGTAACAACCGCCAAAGAAAACGCAAGCGGAAATCTTTCCCTCTCTGCAACTGGTTATTATATTGAATAAAGAAACTGAAACCAAACAGTAAAGAAAAGATAGCATACGCCTTCCCCGAAAAAAGGAAAAACAGTGTTTCCCATATCCCTTTATCAAGCGCCTGCATAAAGGCAGATGAGGCCGGGGGGAAATTATAAAAATTAAAATGCTCGATGTTGTGCAACAACATAATAGCCAATACGGCAAAGCCCCGTAAAGCATCTACCACTTCTATACGGGACGATTTCGTCAAAAGGTCGTGTTTCATGTATGTGTTTAATGTGTACGTTTACTTTTATATCATCACTTCTTCTCCTTTCAGGGTCGCCGAACTGGCTTCCGTGATCCGGACATTCACAAAATCGCCTATTTTGTGAGTCCCGCGATTAAATACTACTACCCGGTTTTGCTCGGTACGCCCGAAGAGCTGCTCCCGGGAACGTTTGGAAACACCTTCCACAAGCACCTCATACGTCTTTCCGATACAGCGTGCATTCGACTCGGCCGACAACCGGTTCTGTAAAGCGATAATCTCGTTGAGACGCCGCACTTTCACTTCTTCGGGCACATTGTCCTCTAAATGTTTGGATGCATACGTACCGGGGCGTTCGGAATATTTAAACATGAAAGCAGCGTCATATCCACATGCCTCCATCAATGAAAGCGATTCCTGATGGTCTTCTTCCGTTTCGGAATGGAAACCGGAGAAGATATCGGTAGTCAATCCGCATTCGGGAATAATGCGTTTGATAGCAGCTACACGCTCCAGGTACCATTCACGGGTATACTTACGGTTCATCAATTTCAAGATACGTGAACTACCACTTTGCACAGGCAGATGGATATGCTTGCACACATTAGGCACTTGAGCTATCACTTCCAATGTCTCATCGCTCATATCCTTCGGATGGGAAGTAGTAAAACGGATTCTCACCTCCGGAGCTGCTTCGGCCACCGTCCGCAGTAACATCGGGAAGGTAATCACTTCGCCATTCTCCTTTTCAAAACGGTAAGAATTCACATTCTGTCCCAGCAGAGTGATTTCCTTATAACCTTTAGTCACCAAATCGGCAACTTCATTAAGGATGCTCTCCACATCCCTGCTGCGCTCGCGTCCACGAGTATAAGGGACAATGCAATACGTGCAGAAATTATTACATCCGCGCATGATGGACACGAAGCCCGAAATGTGATTGCCACAAATACGCGAAGGAATGACATCGCGATAAGTCTCGGTCGTAGAAAGATCGACATTGATGGCTTTTTCCCCCGCTTCTACCGAGGCGATCAGTTCCGGGAGGGTAAGATACGCATCCGGACCTACTACCAAGTCCACATGATGGTTCTCAATCAAATCATCTTTCACGCGTTCCGCCATACAGCCCAATACGCCTACGATCAGGTGCTTCTTCTTTTTCTTTAACGAATGGAAGAATTCCAACCGGTTCAGAATCTTCTGTTCCGCATTATCACGGATAGAACAAGTATTCATGAACACCGCGTCCGCCTCTTCCAAAGAATTGGCTACGGAATACCCTGCCATCTGCATCACAGAGGCAATCACTTCACTGTCCGCCACGTTCATCTGGCAACCATACGTCTCAATAAACAACTTTTTGTTGTCGTCAGCAGTTGCGGATTTAAAGTCCGCTCCCGTCAATTCATTCATAATTCAATCAATTAATATTTTGCAGATTATTTGCGGTACAAAGATAAGACTTCGTGGTCAATAACTGATAAACTGAAACAAAAATAACGTTTTAGGTTAATAACTCGACCTTATAAATATAATTAATGTTAATAAAGCAAACATTTTCTACCTTATATCTTGCTCCATTAAATTTTATTTCACACTTTTGTGCAATGAAAGAAACATTAGATTTTTTCATAGTTAAGGTTTAGGTTAAAAAAATTAAGGGGAGCTGTGAAGCTGCCCTTTTTTCATCTTAAATACAGGCTTTTATTCCCCGATTTTGCCTGTATTTTCTTTTAATAAGATTGTATTCTTTTTCAAACTGAAATTGAATTTCACCTTTTCTTCCTTTTCCTTCTGTATACATAAAGAGGATATAAAAGAATTACTGCAATAGAAGGACCTATAAAGATTACCCAATGATCCGGATTCTTATTCCAATCTAAAAGAAGAAGGAATGTAGTAGCCAGCCAAATAAGTATCAGCTCCTTAACAACATTTTTATCTAATTTCTTCATCTGTATAAATATTTAATGGAGTCCACTTTAAATCCTTGTCTAAATTTTATCGTTTGAAATAAAAAGGATGTTCCTCTTTCCCTGAAAATGAATACTTTGAGTTATCAAGATTATAATAATAATGCATTTGGACGGATTTAGAAGAAACAGGGTGGTAAGTTACCAAGAAAATCTCGAACCAACAAGAAAATAAAAGAAAAAATGCTTTGCATGAAATATAATTTGATTTGTTATTGAGTAACTTACGAGAAAAAGTATGTGCTAAAACTGAACAAAAGCAAGAACGGATATTGATATCATGGAACTTGTTTTATTGCTTTTGGATATAAAATCTTGAAATTGCTTTTTATAATTGTACAAATTTCAATAGATAAAGACCGTTTTCTTGAATATTTTATGATGAAATCTTAAACAAAACAAGGAAATAGATTGCAATCAAAAATATTTTTATACCTTTGTTAATCTGAACATTAATTACTCCAACCATGAAACAACTATTATTTACTTTGATATGTTTTTTATGTATATCTTGCAATAAAGAAACCAATGAATTGTTAAAGCAATATGAAAATGGCATTGTTGAGGTTAGCGTTTACTATAAAACTAAAGATAATTTGAATATTCAAATTCCTGATTTAAAATCCAAATTATTCATTTATTATGGAAAATATTCTACAGAACTCATTGATTATACATTTCAGAAGGGGGAATTGGTAAAAGAGGGAAAAGTTTTATATCCAGATCAGAGTATCACTCTCTACGAAAAAGGAAAAAACACGATACATTTAGACAATATTGATAAGCCTTTTACAATAATAATTGAAAGCAATCATTATAAAAAGACAACTGCCTATAGTTATCCTTCCGGTGAGAAGAAAGTGACTTTGACAGTTGTCTTTGGCCCATTTAGTGAATAATAAGATACTATAATGCACTAATTAAATGTGACCCAAAACACATATTAACATTGACAAAATTAATTTAATTCATTTTAACTGGAGCAATAAATATTTTATACCAACCAGTTTGATATTTCCCATTAAAATCAAGGGTACCTTCAATAATATTCGAAGAAGTTTCACCAACAGTAGTCCGTGGTGTATCACCATCATAATTAGGTTTTCCAAAAATTTCCCTATTAATTATTACATCATCAGCAAAATTTATTATAGTTTCACCTAATTCATCATTCCCATAAGTTGTAGAACATTCATAGGTCGTTTTCCTCGTTTCTTTATTACTTGCACCAAATTGCAAGCCAGTTTTCACTTTTGCACCAAAAGTGGAAGAGAAACTAAAATTAGTTGCAAATTCAGAAGTTGTTTCTATGGCTTGCTTCACCACTTCAGTAGCATCAACTTCTTCTATTGCAATTTTAACATTTGCACTATAAGTCTCTAGATCCCATTCAAATAATGGTAATGGGGTTTCTAAATAGGCCCTAATGTTGTTAACACCCGTTATTACCATATTTTGAGAGTTATTTCTATCTCTTATATATTTTAATGCAAAGAGATGAGTAGGATTTACTCTAAAATAACTGATCAACTCAGTTCCAAATGAATTTTTATTTCCTACATAAACTTTAACTTTAAATTCAAACTCACCATCAGTCCAATAAGTTCCTCCTCCTCTCCTACTACCATAAATATTATTTCCATTTCTCCTTGGATCACCATCTTGATCAGATATTTTCGCTAAGCAAGCATCAGCGTTTCCAACCATCTCAAAAGCCATTATACATTCTTTAATATTATAATGAAATGGGCCTTGCGTTCTTGTCGGAGTTAAATTATAGTAGATATAATCTCTTTGCCAACCGTTTCGACCGTTATAAACATCATATGCATCCAATATTTTCCTAAGAGATTCCGGTACTACTGTTTTGTGAACATTTCCTCTACTATCTGTCGTAGTCTTTTCATAGACACCAGTTATATTATCTGTTGTAGTGACAAGTGTTCCCTGATAAATACGTTGTGACACATTATCAAATACAGAATCAATGAATGCAAACTTCTGGCCACCAATTGACCGGGACATGATCCCTAACGAAGAAGCCTCGTTACTTGCCACCACCCTTTCATTTTCCTTTATAATAAGTACTGGATATGTAGGTATCCTATCTGCAGGTAATATTGTTTTATTTCCCATCGCATCGTACATAGGAACATTGTTGTCATATCTTACCCTAACTCCAACAAATGGAGCGTCATTATCAGTTTCCCATATTTCGGCTGAAAATGAATTCTCCGGCAATTCAGGAACAAAGATCGTCAATGTAGGAATTTGTTCCTTGACCTGTGTTAGCTTTTCGGCACTCATATGTTTTGAAAGCATTTCTTCAAGAGTAAGGCCACAGTTGAGCTTTTCATCCTTTATTAAATCATAAAGTACATCATAATCGTGGTCAAATTTCTTCAAAGCTTCGTTTTTAATAAAGCTTCTCGCTTCCTGATGCTCATCCAATACAATAGCCAGAGCTTTAGCAAACTCACTTTTTAATTGCAGATTATTATCTACTAGATCATCCGGAATAATAACATGTTCATTCGCTTGTTCCTTTAAAAAGTCTTCCTGACAAGATAAGAAACATATTGGTAATACAAATAATACCAATGATAATCTTTTAAAAAAGTCAAATTTAATCATCTTCATAATAATTTGAATCTAATTAGTTAAACAAAAAACATTATCTTAATTTTATCCTTAAGTCTGTTTAAATTTTATTCAAAAGCATTCCAATGAATATTACGTTCACCATTCTGCTATTTCTCCACAACCCCTCGCATCTGCTAATATAATTTAATGTTGTAACAAAGTTCTTTGAGAGATCTTGCTAATAAATAAGCTGCTTCACTATCATGCACACAAATAATAGCTACCATGATTAGAAAACCATTTTTATCTACTACATGGCGTTTAACTTCTTTTAATTTCTATTCCTGCCAATACCATTCAGAGGGTAGTTGTTACCCCACTGTACATGTTGGCTGTTCATGCCTCATACTCACTACTACTTTTTGCTAATTTTACACATGCATTTTCTAGTAAGTTATTCAATAGCAAATTAAATTCACCAAAAGAAAAATAGTTGCAGGCCGACTCTTAAGCCTAGTGACTTACAATATTCATTATCAATGATATATGAACACTCTTTTTATTTCAAACGATAAAATTTAAATCGGGACTAAAAAGTCTCTTTTTCTGCATTCAACCCCTTACAGAAGCGCTTGCTCGAAAGGACTAAAGTACGAAAACATACTTCTTTAAATGAATTCAATATTTTGATTACATTTGGATACTGGCATCAATATCACATCATATTCCCTATTCTTTCTTTTCCTTCCTGTTTTTATCCTTTCTCTTTCTCCAGTATTTTATAATAGGATATATAATCATCATTATTCCCACCCCTACTGAAAGTGAAATCCAAAAGTTTGCACCCGCAAGTACGCTACCAATAACCCCAGGTATTAAATAGGACATTATCTCTTTTATATCTTCATGAATCTTCATAATCTAAATAAATATAAAACACCATTTACAGCCGATCCTGTTACAGCCCTTCCTACAGCTATGCTAATTGTGGGAGGAACTGTAGTACTTCCGTTTACCACTCTACTGCCCAGGAAACTGTAGCACCGCAACATACAAAAGCTGCTCCCACATAAGGAATATTCCTTCTAATTATTTGCGTGGAAAACCATCAAAATGCTATAGTCCAAACTTCTTAATCCTTCTATTTTTAAATAGCTCAAGTTTCGCAAATGCTATTTTGAAAACCGACAAGTACAAGTAAACAAAGAAAATATTTCATAACTATAATAAAACAAGCCGAATTATTTATCATTTGCAAGAGCATCCAGCTTGTTTCCTCATCAACCTGTTCACTTGCCGACTAAGAAGTAGAGTACTTGCGAAACTTGAAAAGGCTAATTACACTTTGATACTGTCATCAACATCATGTTCCTTATTTCCTGTCCTTCCTTCTTTTAGCCCTCCTCTTTCTCCAGTATCTTATAATAGGATAAAGTACCATTACTAATACAAAAGCTATTAATAATGAAAGCCAAAAATCTTCACCGTCATGTTGTAGTAAACTAGCAATTACAACAGGAATGAAATAGGACATTATCTCTTTTATATCTTCATGAATCTTCATCATCTAAATAACCATGAAACACCTACTATTGCCGATCCTACCGCAGCTTTACCGGCAACTGCGCCAATTGTGGGAAGAGCGGTAGCACCTCCGGTTGCTATTGCTGTCCATAAGGCCGCTGTTCCACAATATATTAAAGTAGATGCAGCAGAAATAACATCAGCTTTGACTATCGAGGTGAAAACCGTCAATACACTATAACCTGTTCCATTTAGTTCATGGATATTATCACTCCAATAAACGTATGAATCCAGTGCTATAGCAGCTAGTCCCATATAGACATTATAATTCCTATCATAAACATAGCGATTTAATAATGACTCCAATTGTCTTCTCAAGACATTTTCATCTTTTCCTAGCGTTATCAATGTTGAAAGATTGTCAAAAAAGAATGTCCAAAATCTCTATATACATCGGAAATGGCCGTAGGATTCTGTAATGTAATATATTCATAAGCTGCTTCTGTACGTAGCATGGGGTCTGTTTCTTGTTCAAAATAGGCGTTTTTAATAGTTTGATATGCCTCTTCACGACGAACATCTATAGTCACATTTCCCAAAGTCCTTGTGGCGATATTTATTTTATTTCTCAATAAGGTCAAAGTAGCACTATGTGCTTTTGCCTGTTCATAATTTTCCTGAAACTTTTCATGGATGTCATTCGTAACTTCTTCGTCAGGTGAACAGCCACATAAAAAGACTAAATTCAATAACCCTGTAACCAAAATACTCAAAAAATATATATGTCGTTTCATGATATATAGTTTTTAGTTTAATAATGTGTTAATTTTTTGGTAAGATAATAGTGTTATAAATATTATCCCGTTAGTTCAGTATTAGTATGCCATCAGCCTATTCAACTGCATTTGCTCATACCGAACCATAAAAGCAAACACAGTACAACTGTCGAAATTGTTTTTTCCAAGAATAAAGATTAATGACTCCATTTTCCACAAGTTTGAAAGGTTATTTATAATCAACTTCCCAAAAATTACTTTTGATATATTTCCTTTTATATTCTAAAAGAAACAGTATAACTCATTTCATTTTCAGCTGCACCGTATAATTTTTCCCATCGGGAAGTATTGTATTCAAAATAATATCCGCCACTCCAGAATAAGATTCTTTACCTATGATTTTACCCGTTTCTTTCTCTTTAATTATTACTGTAAGTTCTTCTTGCAATTTCGCAAAGCTAAGATGTAAGTTAGAATCTGTAAGATTTACATTAACCTCGGGATTCGAGCAAACGATAATAATAGGCAATGATGGATCATCTTCATCTTCAAATATATCTATAAATTCCACAGGTTCATCATACAATACTGATGCCCATAAACTGTTACTTAGTAACAAACCAGCCGCAATCAATAAAAATGCAATTTTGTTTTTCATAATTTTTTTACTTTAAGTTTCTTACAAAGAAAGCGATTTTGAAATAAAGAACTCCATTTTTTTGTGTCAATATTGTGTCAACTGCAATTTGATGCCCGATTATATAGCCAAGCATCAAACTATCGAATGATTATATGTCGTTAATCCGGTCTTCTTAAAGACATCACCCAATCGAATTTATCTTGTCCCATCTTCTGACGTATTCGTTTCATTCTCGACCGATAAGCATTATCACTCGTACCTGTACATGCCAAAATAACCTTCTTAGGGATTCCAAGCAATAAATATATACATAGAGTTACATCCTCCTCTGACAACTGCGTGAAATTATGCTGCAATTCTTTTATGACATCTGAAAAAAAATCATGGAGAATACAGGTCATTTGCATACGGACGTCTTTGCTTAGTTTAATTTCTTCATCTTTTGGCTTCTTGGATAACATTGCCAATTCTTTAGCCGTTTCCGCAGTCTGAAAGTTATTAAGACAATTTATAAACACGTTTTCATTAAACACAAAATGTTCCTTTGTAGGTTTAATAGATCCAACTCGACAATTTATTTTTATTTTCCTACCTAAGTAAACTTTATATGAGATTATTGCAATACAAAGAACGCAAACAACACCTCCTGCCACCCAAAGCCATTTCCTCTCTCGAAGCGGTTCCCAAGCATTTTCTTCCAAATCCGCCTTATATCGGGCAATAACCCGGCTCATTTTTTCATAATCTACCGATCGATTAATTGAATCACGCAACTTTATGGATCGGTCGACCGACCAAGCTGCTTCTTTCCATTGCCCTGCATCTCTTTCTATTTCGTACATCTGTTTATAATAACCTAAATCTATTTTTGATGACATAGCATGACCCAAATTCAAATAATAACGGGCAGAATCCACTTTATTTAATTTGTTTAAGAAAATACCTTTCCAGCAATAAGCCCTTGCAAGATTTTCTTTATCCCCTTTCAAACTATCAAGTTTGATCTGTATAGATTGGGAAATAGCTTGATCTGCCTTTTCGTATTCTTTTTTCATAAAATACACTTGTGCCAGGGTGTGGTAAGAACCGGAAATCCATTTCGCCACTCTTTGAGCCACAGCAAAGCCCAAACACTTTTGGGCATAGTAAGAAGCACTGTCATACTTATTTAAGAATATATATACAACAGAAATATCCTTCAAAGTTCTATATGTACCCTCTTTTTCAAACCGAGGACTTCCAACATAAGCCACTTGTGCCTTTTTATACATCTCCAGAGACAGCTTATAGAATTTCTGTTTACGAAGGCATTTGCCCAGCCTTTCATATGTCACTCCCAAATAGACAGATTTCATCTGATCCGGCATCACACGAGCTGCATGCAAAAAAGCCTCGACCGCCTCAGTTCCCCGATCGGAATTTTCGTATACACGCCCCAAGTAATAATAAGCCTTCGCTTCCCGCTCCTTATCCGAACCATTCTGATAATATGCCACAGCAGAACGGATGAGGGAATCGTCAGTAGCCCTTGTGTAATTCCTATCTTTTGCCTGCATTAATAACAAAGCATACTCACCATAATCAGCCGGATGCAAATTTTCGGGATGGGATATACTTTCTAACAATCGCAGAGCGCTATCGGGATGAGTATCCATCAGGCTATCGACCCGTAACAAAAGCGAATGCGAGGGAGTAGCGGGCTGACACGACACAAAAAGATATGTCGCTATAGCCAAAATCGCCCATATATTGAACAATCTGATCGTTTCCACCATCAACGAATACAAAATAGAATATAGGCAAAGTTAAAACAAATGCATAGATGAGCAAAACTTTAGCAAAGATATCCCGATTTATTATGCCCCAGTGTTCTTTTTCTGATTTTAAATAATTACCTTTGGCGAACTAATCCTAATATATATGGAAGATGTTTTTAAATTTCTTATTGTAGCAGGCACTATCGCTTTTGGCATTTTCAAACAAGTGAACAAAGAGAAAGCTCGAAAGCCCGAAAACCAAATGCCGTTGCCCGAACCGGAGTTTGATGAATATGAACCGGAGGAACCGGTCGTGTTCGAAATGCCGGAAGTTAAACCGGCTCCTGCCAAGCCAGTTACCCTGAAACCTCTCCCCAAAGAAGGAGTCAGAACGATAAAGGGCACTATTCCTCCTCCAAAGAAAACAAAAACGAAGGAAACGGCCGAAAACAACGGGAACGAGTACTCCATACGTTCTGCCGAAGAGGCGAGACGCGCCATCATCTGGTCGGAAATCTTACGGAGAAAATATTAGAGACGTACATTCTAACACGAAAATATACTATTTATATGGCACTCAATTTTATCTCGGCAGCAGAAGCTGCCAGCCTTGTTAAACATGGCTACAACATTGGTCTTAGTGGTTTTACCCCCGCTGGTACAGCCAAAGCCGTTACGGCTGAAATTGCTAAAATAGCAGAAGCGGAACATGCGAAAGGCAACCCTTTCCAGATCGGTATCTTTACAGGTGCCTCTACAGGTGACTCTTGCGACGGCATATTGTCGCGCGCCAAAGCCATCCGTTATCGTGCCCCTTATACCACGAACACCGACTTCCGCAAAGCGGTGAACAACGGTGAGATAGCTTACAACGACATTCACCTGTCTCAGATGGCACAGGAAGTCCGCTACGGATTCATGGGAAATGTAAATGTAGCTATCATCGAAGCTTGTGAAGTCACTCCCGATGGAAAAATTTACCTGACAGCCGCTGGCGGTATCGCTCCTACGGTTTGCCGCCTGGCAGATAAGATCATTGTTGAGTTGAACAGCGCCCACAGCAAGAACATGATGGGTATACACGACGTTTACGAACCGCTCGACCCGCCTTACCGCCGTGAAATACCTATTTACAAACCGAGCGACCGCATCGGACTGCCTTACATTCAAGTAGATCCGAAGAAGATTGTCGGTGTGGTTGAAACCAACTGGCCGGACGAGGCACGTTCGTTTGCAGAAGCCGATCCGCTGACAGACAAGATCGGTCAGAACGTAGCCGACTTCCTTGCAGCCGATATGAAACGCGGCATCATTCCTTCTACCTTCCTGCCGTTGCAGTCGGGCGTGGGAAACATTGCCAACGCTGTACTGGGTGCTTTAGGCCGTGATAAGACGATCCCTCCGTTCGAAATGTACACAGAAGTTATCCAAAATTCCGTGATCGGGCTGATTCGCGACGGCCGCGTGAAGTTCGGCAGCGCCTGCTCACTGACCGTAACCAACGACTGCCTGCAAGGTGTCTATGACGATATGGATTTCTTCCGCGACAAATTGGTACTCCGCCCGTCGGAAATCTCCAACAGCCCGGAAATTGTTCGCCGTTTAGGCATCATCTCCATCAATACCGCCATTGAAGTGGATCTTTACGGCAACGTGAACTCTACCCACATCAGCGGAACGAAGATGATGAACGGTATCGGTGGTTCAGGAGATTTCACCCGCAATGCCTACATCTCTATCTTTACCTGTCCGTCTGTTGCCAAAGAGGGCAAGATCAGCGCCATCGTCCCGATGGTATCGCACCAGGATCACAGCGAACACTCGGTAAATATCGTCATCACCGAACAGGGTGTAGCCGATCTTCGCGGAAAGAGTCCGAAAGAGCGCGCACAGGCCATTATCGAAAATTGTGCCCATCCGGATTACAAACAGCTCCTTTGGGATTATCTCAAATTAGCCGGAAACAAAGCTCAAACTCCTCATTTCATCCCTGCTGCCCTCGGCATGCATGCTGAATTGGCAAAAAGCGGAGACATGAAGAATACGAATTGGGCGGAATACACGAAATAATTAATAATTAAAAATTAATAATTAAAAACGAAGACAGGAATGGGGGAGAA
>OGOG01002632.1_pt1 | contig 14760 bp, 10 predicted proteins | sample 1552581 | NCBI WGS metagenome assembly OGOG01 (sample SAMEA2580152, study PRJEB22360) | human gut metagenome | biome: human gut; feature: human-associated habitat; material: faeces | place: Denmark | collected 2008/2010 | reverse complement strand
GGTCCTCGGCCACGACGCGCTCGGACACGATGATAGCGTCCTCGTAGTTGTAGCCTTCCCACGGCATGTAGGCGATCATGAGGTTCTGGCCCAAGGCGAGCTCGGCGTGGTCGGTGGAGGGGCCATCGGCCAGGGCGTCGCCCATGTGGACCTCGTCGCCGTACTTCACGAGCGGCTTGTAGTTGATGCAACCGCTCTGGTTGGAGCGCTGGAACTTGGGCAGCCTGTAGGTGTCGACATTTCCGTTCTCGTCGGTGACCTCGACACGCGCGCCATCGACGTAGCTGACGGTGCCGGCATGCTTGGCCAGGGGCAACTCGCCGGAGTCGGACGCGATACGATGCTCCATGCCGGTACCCACGAGCGGGGCCTGCGGGCGAAGCAGCGGCACGGCCTGACGCTGCATGTTCGAGCCCATGAGGGCGCGGTTGGCGTCGTCATGCTCGAGGAAGGGAATGAGCGCGGTGGCGACCGAGTTCATCTGGCGGGGGGACACGTCCATGTACTGCACGTCCTCGACGGGCACTTCCTCGGGATCGCCAAAGACGCCATCGGCGTTCTTGGTGCGGCAGACGACGCGCTTGGCGGCAACGAACTTGCCGGTCTTCTCGTCGACGGAACCGAACACGCGCGTCTTGGGATCGAAGGGCTCGTTTGCCTGGGCGATGGAGTAGTTCTCCTCCTCGTCCGCGGTCAGATAGTCGACATCGTCGGTGATCTTGCCGTCGACGACGCGGCGATACGGCGTCTCGATGAAGCCGAAGTCATTGACACGGGCGTAGGTCGCCAGCGAGCCGATGAGTCCGATGTTCGGGCCTTCAGGCGTCTCGATGGGGCACATGCGGCCGTAGTGCGAGGTGTGAACGTCGCGAACCTCAAAGCCGGCGCGCTCGCGGGACAGACCGCCCGGACCGAGTGCGGACAGACGACGCTTGTGCGTGATGCCAGCTGCCGGGTTGGTCTGGTCGAAGAACTGCGAGAGCTGCGAGGAGCCGAAGAACTCCTTGATGGCGGCGACGATGGGACGAATGTTGATGAGCGACTGCGGCGAGATGTCCTCGGGATCGAAGGTGGACATGCGCTCGCGCACGACACGCTCCATGCGGCTGATGCCGATGCGGAACTGGTTCTTGATGAGCTCGCCGACCGTGCGGATGCGGCGGTTGCCAAAGTGGTCGATGTCATCGATCTGATAGCCGGGCTTGCCTTCGGCGAGGTTGATGATGTAGCGCATGGCGGTGACGATATCCTCGACTGTGAGCGTGGAGGAGTCGCTCTCGATGCCGAGTTTCTTGTCGATCTTGTAGCGGCCGACCTTGGCGAGGTCATAGCGTTGGGAGTTGAAGAACAGACCCTCGAGCAGGCTGCGCGCGGAATCGACCGTGGGCGGCTCGCCCGGACGCAGGCGACGGTACAGCTCGATGAGGGCTTCCTCACGCGAGGAAGACGGATCCTTCTCGAGCGTGCGCTCGATCATCTCGCTATCGCCGAGCAGGTCGATGATCTCGTCGCGGGTCTCGGCAATGCCGAGCGCGCGAAGAAGAAGCGTCGCAGGCTGCTTGCGCTTGCGGTCGATGCGGATGGAAAGCACGTCGCGCTTGTCGGTCTCGAACTCGAGCCATGCGCCGCGCGTGGGGATGACCTTCGCATTATATATGGTGCGATCGCTCGTCTTGTCACGCTCGGCCGAGAAGTACACGCCCGGCGAGCGAACGAGCTGGGAGACGACGACGCGCTCGGTGCCGTTGATGATGAAGGTGCCGCGGTTCGTCATGAGCGGGAAATCGCCCATGAAGACGTTGGACTCCTGCATCTCGCCGGTCTCCTTGTTGATGAAGCGAATGTCGACGAAGAGCGGGGCCTGGTACGAGATGTCGCGCTTCTTGCACTCCTCGACGGAATGCTTGGGGTCGCCGAACTCGTGGGCACCGAACTCGACGCAAAGGGTCTTCGCGCTGTTCTCGATGGGAGACATGCTCGCGAAGGTTTCGTCGAGGCCCTCGGTCATCAGATTGTTGAACGAATCGACCTGAATGGAAATCAGGTTGGGGATGTCCATGACCTCGGGGAGCTTCGCGAAGCTGAGACGATCGCGATACACGTTGGCCTGGGACGTTACGGTAGTCGGCACTATATCCTCCTTATAGTTGTCCGATGAAGCTACGAAACGGGTGATACACGAGCGAGAGGATATGCGCGCGCGTATAAGGGGTCAAGAAGTTTTTGGATGAGCGGTTGTTTCACTGCAAATGTAATCGCAAACGTGCGCAATTTATCGGCGAATGGTATGTTTTAGGTGATTTATTATCTGAAACTGAGTTTATTTTGATGTCAGACAGGCTCGATGCGCACTTCGTCTTTCTTGGCAAGGGCAAATGAGGGATTAATTCTTCTTGTCCTGCTTCAGGCGCTCCTCGATCGCGGCGTTGATGGCCTTGATCGTCTTGATGCGCGCGTACTTCTTGTCATCGGATTCGATGATGTTCCAGGGGGCGAAGTACGTTGAGGTCATGCGCAGCATGTCGTTGATAGCCACGCAGTACTGCGGATACTTCTCGCGGTTGCGCCAATCCTCGTCAGTGAGCTTCCAGGCCTTGTCCGGATCGTTCTTGCGTGCCTCGAAGCGTGCGAGCTGCTCGTCCTGGCTCACGTCGACCCAGAACTTCATGAGCAGCGCACCCGTACGGAACATCTCCCACTCGAAGTCATTGATCTCCTCGAAGGCGCGACGCCAATCGGAATCGGTGCAAAAGCCCTCCACACGCTCGACCATGACACGGCCGTACCAGGAACGGTCGTAAATCGCGGTATGCCCGCTCTTGGGCAGGCTGACCCAGTAACGCCACAGGAAGGGATGCTCCTTCTCGGGTTTGGTGGGTGCGCCCGAGGGAATGACGCGGTAATCGCGGGCATCGAGCGCCGCGGCTATGCGTTTGATGGCGCCGCCCTTGCCAGCCGCATCCCAACCCTCGAAGACGAGCATCATCGGGATCTGCCTGCGGTACATCTCGAATTGCAGGGTGTTGAGCCGCTCCTGCTCCTTCTTGAGCTCGTTGCGGTACTCCTCGGGATCGATCGTGAGATCGTGACGAATTTCCTCGACCGTCTGAATCTCCACGAGGTCGTGGCGCGTGCGCGGCAGCGGGAAGTCATCGGGGATGATGACGGGGTTCTCCTTGATCTTGACGTGGCGAGCCAACCCCTCCTCGATTTCGGCAACGAGCGTCTCGAGAAACTCGATGCGACGCACGCGGCGGTTTTCGGCAGCGATGATGTGCCAGGGGGCATCGGCGCTATCGGTGAGCTCGAGAAGCTTGTCGATGATGGGCAGCGTCTTGTCGTAGTTCTTGTTCTGGTAAAGATCCTCTTCGTTAACGCGCCATGCGGTCGTCTTGTCTGCCTCAAGGGCCTCGAGGCGCTTGGTCTGTTCCTTCTTGCTGATGTGGAAGAACAGCTTGATGATGAGATAGCCATCGGCGACGAGCTGGCCCTCGAAAATCCCGGCGGACTCGGCGAAGAGACCTGCCTCGCCGTTACGCGACTTCACGATGTAATCAACGTGATCGCGAATCTTGGGCTGCGGCAGATGCGCGGCCCCCTTGCCGCTATGAATCATGCCGGAGAGGTTTTTGATGATCTCGGAATACCAGCTCTTGTCGAAGAACGTCATGGTGCCGTACTGGCCAACGCGCTCCCAGAAGCGCTTCATGAGCGGATAGCGGCACTCTTCTTCCGTGGGGTCGTTCATCGAATACACGGTGAACGCGCGCGCGTCGAGGTCTTTCACCAGTTTGGAGATGCTCGTGCCCTTGCCCGATGCGCTCCAGCCGTCCACGCAGACGACGACGGGGAACTTCTCGCGGATGCACTGCTGCTGCAGGCGCACGAGCTTCTCGGTGAGCTCCCTCTTGCGCTGCTCGTATTCTTCCTTATCGATGCGTTTCTTGAGATCGGCCTTCTCGAGCATGTTCTCCCCCTCCGCTTGGGCATAACTTTATATAGATTACCCCCGTCACAGCGCCATCACAAGAAAAAACCCGGACTCCGTAACGGAATCCGGGTTTTTCGCGAACTTGCCAAAGGACAAGAAGTTACTTGAGGGTGACGACGGCGCCAGCAGCCTCGAACTTCTCCTTCATCTCCTCGGCCTCGTCCTTCTTCACGCCCTCCTTGATGGTGGCAGGAGCGCTCTCGACGAGAGCCTTGGCCTCCTTGAGGCCCTGATCGGTAACCTCGCGGACAACCTTGATAACAGCGATCTTGTTGTCGCCGAAGGACTCGAGCACGACGTCGAAGTCGCTCTTCTCCTCGGCAGCACCAGCGTCGCCACCAGCAGCAGCGCCACCAACGGCGGCAACGGCAACGGGAGCGGCGGCGGAGACGCCAAAGGCCTCCTCCAGGTCATGGACGAGCTCAGAGAGCTCGAGAGCGGTCAGGCCCTTGATACCTTCGAGAATTTCTTCCTTAGTCATAACTAAAACCTTTCAGTTGCGGCGGCAATCACGCCACCTTGCATATACATAACAAACGTGGCGCTATGCAGCCTTCTGGTCTGCGATAGCCTGGACCGTGCGGGCCAAACCTTCTGCCGGCGCCGCGCAGACACGGGCAAGACCCGTGACCGGTGCGAGCATGGTGGACAGAAGCATGGCGACGAGCTGCTCCTTGCTGGGCAGATCGGCGACCTTGAGTGCCTCGTCGACGATGCCACCCTTGATCTCCAGGGCCTCGTGATCCTTGGCGAAATCCTTGAGGGCCTTGGCCGGAGCGGCCACGTCACCATCGCAGAACACGAAGGCCGTGGGGCCAGCCAGAATCTCGGGGATTTCGGGAAGGTCGAGGTTCTTGAGCGCGATGGCGGCGAGGTTGTTCTTGTAGACGTGCATCTGTCCGGCACCCTCGCGGATGTTGCGACGAAGCTCCTGGGATTCCTTGACGGTAAGGCCACGAGCGTCGACAAACCAGCAACCCTCGCTGTTCTTGAAGAGCTCGGTAAGCTCCTCGACTTGCTCGACTTTTTGCTGTGTAGGCATGCGCACCTCCCTTCATGCAAATCGACCCCCGCTGCGTGACAGCGGAGGCCGACGAGAGTGCATGCCTGAAGCATCATTCATGTTCGACCACCTCGGCGGGCGGAAGCTTCGCTTCCCTTAAGTCCCGGATAGGACACCGGCTGTCTTTGGTAGCGGGTAAAACTACAAATGCGAGATGGAATGATAGAGCAACATGCGAGCGGGCGCAAGGAAAATATATGGTCAGACCCCGTATTGCTTGTAGAGAGCCTCCCGATCATCGCCCATAAACGCAACGAGAATGTCTTCGGCAGAAACACCGGCCCTCTGCATTGCAGCGATAAGGGCGGCGGAACGGGCCTCCCCCTGCTCGATACCTTGCTCGATGCCCCGTTTGATTCCCTGCTCGATTCCCTGCTCGATTCCCTGTTCGATTCCCTGTTCTATGCCCTGTTCGAGACCTCGCTTCAGGCCTCGTTCAAGACCCTCCTTCTCCCCTCTTTCGATTGCCTCGGCTTCTTTGACCCTCATCATCATGTCGACGGTCATGATGCTTCCGACCCAGCCCTCGTCGGCGTAGGCCTCACGCGTGGCATCTGCAAGTTCCATGGTCAGATCATCTCCCTCCACCGGCTCGTTTGTCTCCACATATTGTAACAAGGAACGGACCTCAGGCGGAACATCCAGCATGCTTGCGGAGGTGTTCGCTATGATGACGTGCACACCATTATCAAGCCCGAGGGGCAGTCCGTCTTCGCATCGCATCTCGAATCGATGCAGCGCACGATTGGTGCCGAAATGATCGTATCGGCAAATTGCCAGCATGTAGAGTTCTGGGAGGTCTCTATACATCTGCCCCTTGCCCAGAGAGCGTGAGTCTATCATCGCCTGATAGTACCGAAGCCTGCGCTCGAGACTGCCGTCTCGCTCGCTTTGCATCTCGATCTCGACGACCTCCCCGCTGCCTGCAAGAATGGCGTCCATCCGCACCGACTTGCGCAAAGCTGCCGGAATGTCCATCTCGACTTCGAAGAACTCAAGTGCTCCTATCCTGATACCTAAAAGCCGCTCCGCAAATCGACGTGCGAGATCGGGATTATCAGCCATGACCTTTGCAAACGTATAGGCAGATGCGAATACGAGCCCCTCTCGGTCGAGTTCGAACTGAGTTTTTGCCCTTCGGGGCACATTCTTTCCAAGGCCCATCATCGTACGCTCCTCTCGTGGGCAAAACGAACGGAAGCGAAGCATATGACGGAAGGTACTGAGACAACCACCCCGAGGATCTGAACGAAATCGGAGTGATTTCGGACGAAGCTTAGAGCTGATGCATGAGCTTAAGATCGCAATTTATTTGCCTGACAGAAGCCCCGAGTTGCCTAGGGCAACCCGGGGCTAAAGCATTGCTCTTTACATGACGAGGCCGAGAATAGAGAAGAACACAACGGCAACAATCACATAAGCGCCAAGCGTGATGAGGCCTCGCGTCCAAATGAACTTGGTCTCGATTCCCTCTCTTCCAAGCAGTAACGGGGCAGGGCCGGCAGCTGCCATTGTCATGTAAGCACACATGCTCGTGTAGGCAATTGCAGTCGCAATGACACTGGGATTAATTCCCTGGCTCGCGAAAACGGCTATGAAGGGCATTGTTATCGAGGAGACGATAATACCCGTCGCCATATTGGAGAAGAAGTTGGTGACGATGGCGCAGATTAAGATGATGACGAACATGAACACCGGAAAGCTCATGTTGGAGAAAAGCGGCGTGAGAACATCGGTCAACCACGTACGTACTCCCAAGTCAGGAGCGCTGAGCGCGCCGCCGATGATCATGAACATGCCGATAGTGCAAATGAATCCCCAATTCGCGCCCTCCTTGAAGAACTTCTTGCAATCCATGAGGGGCTTGCCGTTGATCTTTATGATGGAGAGAACGACGATGACCAAAACGAACCAAATGGCCTGTGTAATGGGAGAAAGGAAGGCATATGCCGAGCTGTCCTGCGGGAGGAAATGCAGAACGAAAGAATAGGCGATGCCAATAAGGAACGCCACAAGGTAAATCACCTGCGTCAGATTGAACTTGTCACTTGTCTCCTTGAGCGCCTCGATCTCATGAACGTTGAGGGTCTTGAGACGGGACATGTCGCAGCGGAAAACGTACTTCATAAGCAGCGAATAGCAGACCATAAACACGGTTCCGACGATAATCGCGGCGACGATGTACACCGCAGGATTGAAGGCGAAGCCGTAGCTCGCCGCCGATGCGCTGAACGCACCCGTGATTGCCAGGGTCATGGGAGTAAACGGGATAAGCGCCGCACCTAGCATGCCGCATAGGTATAGGCCAAGCGTCATCGCCTGAACGTAGCGATCGTTCTTCTCGTAGCCCAACGTCTCTCGCACGCTCTCAAACACCGTGAATGAAAACAGGATGCCGCCGAAGGTATCCAAAAAGATATCGGCGAACAGGAAGGCTATCAGGAAGAACATGGTGAAGACCAGCGGGCGGCCCTGAACGAACTTTGCCGTCACTATTTTCTTGGCAATGACAGCGCCCGCCCCTGTCGATCTTAGGGCCGCGCAAATGACCAAGATGGCGATAACCTGAAGGATGGTCGTCGTACCCATGAACTTGGCGATGATATCCCCACCCGTCATGTAGCCGCATAAGACAGTCGCGACAAGGGCGGCCAATGCGGGCCATATCAACTCACCGGTAACCGTGATGAGAAGCAAGAGGCCGATAAAGATTCCTATCATGTTTACGCCCATGGGCGTAACAGCTCCCCATGCAGGACACCCCCTGCCGAAAACGAACATCAAAAACAAGCCGGCGACCACTCCGATCCAGTACACAACCGGATTCTTTTCTTTCTTGGCCGGAGCGGCGGCTGCGGGCTTCGCCGCAATTTCTGCACTCATTTTTCTCTCCTTGCCTTAATTGACGAATGTTCCTCGATATACGGCTAGCCGTTTTTGGGAACGAGCGCGAGGAAATCTCCCCCATTAATCACCATGTCGCAATCCGAGTCGCGCAGCTCTTTCCAGTAGCCATCGCATGGCTGGTCGAGATCGACACCGTCTTTGAGAAGCATGGCGCGAATGCGCGTACCTTCGATATCTCTCGGCAAAATGTCTTCCTTGATTGCGACGCTTGCCGCAACTCCTGCGGCATGACCGGTCCCCATCGCGGGACCAATGATGCGCATGGCACCATTGGCGTGAAATTCGGCCGAACAGCAACGACCGGCGGTCAGCAGGTTGTCGACGTTTTGCGGAAGTAGGCATCGATAGGGAATCTCGCACCAATCTTTGGGATTAGAACGAGCGGGTACGCCAGCGGGAACGCCAAACGGATGCATCCGTGCATCACAGTCCACACCCACATGCTCTTCTTCACACACCGCACTTCCCTCTTGCTCCCCAATGTGAATATGGCGCATGAAGACCCATTCCGAGCTCGTCGGATGATGTGTGTCGAACATCTCGGGAAAACGTGCGATGCCGTCATCGAACTTCGTGCCACATGCGACGTCACTCGCCCTGAGCATATACTCGCCGAAGATGCGCCGGCTGTCACGCACTCCGGGCAGGGAGCCCATGCCGATGAGGCGAAGGTTTTCGAAACCCGGAACGTTGTTCTTCAGAAATGCGTGGAACTGCTTCATGAGCTGATGCTGCTCGAGAATTTGGCGCGAGATATCCTCCGCATCGGTGTTATGGCAATAGTAGCTATGGAAGGAGAAGGTGACGAACTCCGCGTTTTCATCAGGTGTGTTAGGAATGAGCACGCGGAAGAAGCCTTTGCTCTTGTTACACACGTGCCTAGCCATCTCGCCGCGCTCGATGGCTTCCTCCTCCAATACATAGACCAAGGGCAGGGGGTTTTCGATACCCTGCTCGATTTGCTCCTTGCGAAACGCCTCCTCGGCAGCCTCGTAGGCCTTGAGATTCGCCCCTGCCCAGCGGGACCCTTGCGTAGTCGACATGTTCAATCCGGCAAAATCCTGGCCACCGACCTCAAACGGCGCACCAGCCAGTGCGGCAAGATCGCCGTCTCCGGTGCTATCGATGTAGATTCGAGCCTTCACGCGCATCATCCCGCCTTTAGTGAAGAACATGGCGGAATCGATTTTCTGGTCGCTCATCTCGACGTCAACTAGAGTCGAGTCGTAGATGACACGCGCCCCGGCCTCAAACAGCATGTCTTCGAGGACGATCTTTCCATACTCAGGCTCGAAGCTGGGATTGCGATAGTAGTCCTTGCTCGGATCGATCTTGCGAAGCTGGCCTATTTTATCGAGCCGCTCGGTGAACTCGAGGCAAATGCCCTCTATACCACCAGCAACCTGCGGAACATAGCCATTCGTTGCGAGACCACCAAGCGTTACTCCCTTCTCGAACAGAACCGTTCGCATGCCCTTTCGTGCTGCGGCAATTGCCGCGGCACATCCTCCGACGCCGCCGCCTATGACCGCAACGTCACAGTGCAGCGTCTTGCATACATCACCCACGATATATCCCCCTTTGTTTGGTGGTACCCACGCTCCCCCACTGCGGATGAGAGCCTCTTCTGATTACAGGCTACCTGCATGCGCGTATGGAAATAATTCGCTTTCATCGCCCCTTTATTCAACATTCGAATAATTCCTCTTTTCGCATATTGATTCGACAATCGAATACCGACAGACAATGCCAATTTGCACAGGCTAGAATGTGGCATGTACGCAGTTTTCATCTGCTTTCCCACATGTGCCTGCCGCCCCTCCAGAAAGGTGGTGAGAATGAATCTCGAGGAAATCGATATGGTCCTCTCGGTTATTCGCAACAAGAGCTTCTCTCTCGCTGCCCAGGAGCTTTCGTATTCTCAGCCAACCATATCCAAGCACATTGACTCGCTCGAAAAGGAACTGCGCATCAAGCTCTTCAATCGCAAGACGCGCGCGCAAATCGAGCTCACGCCCGAAGGGGAGCAGCTCGTGCCCTTTTTCGAGGAAGTACAGCAGGCGACGAGGAGACTGACGAGTAAATCGGCGGCAATCAGAGAAAGCAACGACCTGCTTTTGCGGTTTTCGTGTCCTCATGGGCTAAGCACACTGGGAGAAGACGAAATCGTTCTGAGATTCGCCGCTGCCCATCCTTCCATCAAAGTCGAGCAGTTTGCAGAAACAAACATGCGAATTCTCCAAATGCTCAAGGATCGTCAAATCGATGCGGGATTCATTGCCCGGGTCGACGACACGGAATATTCTGATTTGATCTTGAAAACATGGAGGAAGATCGACGTTCAGGAGTTTCGTCTGAAAATCGCAATTCCGAAAAAGCATCGCCTTGCAAACAGAGAGGGCCTTACGCTGAGCGACTTCAAAAACGACTGCTTCCTGTTCAGAACCTACCGAGACGATATGAGAGCAGATCCGAAGGTCATGCGCTTCGTTGAGGCGTGCAGAGCAGAAGGTTTCGAGCCAAATATTAAATTCACCGAGGGCAGGGGGTCTTTGCTCCTTGGCCTTATCGCATCGGGCAAGTATGTCGCGCCGCTGATGTACAGGCCTCGTACCACTCGACATGACATAGAGGTAAAGCAATTCAGCAAGGACTACTACCATTTCAAGCTGCAGCTTCTATACGACATGGAAAATGATTCCGCTGCCTTGCGCATGTTCGTCGACTTTGTGAAAAAGCTGGACATGCCCCTGGGGTAGCAATCTCATTTCATCCCGAATGCTTCCCGAACAGATTTGCCAAATGATATAGAGGCGGTCCCATACCGATACCGAAATGGCCTACGGCATCTTCGAGCAAACCCGTATTGATGAGGAAGGAAAGCTGAATGCCCGAGCGGCGCTTATCCGCAAATGCTCAGTTAGCTAATGCGGCTTTTATCTCTTTAATCCTTCTTCTAACGCTAAGACAAAGCGAGATTTGGCGACCGATGATAAAGCAGCTGGCCAAGCACAGCACGAACACGATAGTGTCAGAAATCGGTTCACCTGCCGACAGGGCACCCGTCAGTACCAGCGCTCGCCTGACAACCAATGTCAACACTATTCCCGCTACACCAGCCAAACATATGCTGAGTGCTCTTTTCCTTTGAAGCTGAAGAGATCTCAACTCATTGTTGAGCTTGCTTTTCTTCTTGTTGGTCACTTCTTCTGGATCCTTTCGGTAAAGATTGGTTAGCTTCAGGACTTTTTGCTTGAGTTCCTGCGCCGATCGACTGCAGCGAACATCATCATGCGCCCTTTGCCATCATCGCGTTATTCAGCTGATTTCATGATGTTCTTTCGCGCCATGAAAAACACTGCGAGCGCGATGAGGACCGGCAGGATGAGAACGAAGAACATCCCGTTATACGATTGGGTCTCTGGTGCGCCGGAGGCCATAAACAGACCTACTATCATTCCGCCAATCGTTGGCCCCACGAGGTTGCCTGCATCGAGCCCAAGAAAGGTCGTATTGCTTGCGGCGCCACGGGCATCGTAAGGAGAACACAGGAATCCCAACGATTGCAAAAGCGGGATAACCGCTCCATATCCGCAAGCGCCTATGACTGCAGCCAGCAGGAAAAGGGGAAGATTCGACGCGAACGTGAGCACGAGAATCGAGATGACGAAGAAACATAGCCCGATTGGGATGATCCTTTGGACCCCGTACTTATCGGAAAGCGAGCCGAAAAGAGGGCGAGTAGCCAACAAGCAGCAAGCATAAACAGCAAAATACGCACCCATTCCCTCAATCCCCAACAAGTTGCCGTAGATGACTATGAATGCAGTTATGCATGAGAATGGTATTGATAACAGCGCGATCAGCAGGGCTGGGATGACAGCGCCTTTCGAAAACATGCGATCCAATTTGAATTGGTATGGCTTTCTCGTATGGTCGCCCGGCTCTTTAATCACGCATGCAAGGACGAGTCCTCCTACGATGACGAACGCAGAAATGCGAAACGCCCATTGGAACCCGACAAAATCAAGAAGGGCTAGGCCTACCAAGGGCCCGATTGCCTGGGATATCGCCAACGCCAGTCCGAATATGGAGATGCCCGAGTTCATCTTTTGTATGGGAAGGGCATCTGCAGCCATGGCTTGCGCAAGCGCAGCGGAAGTTGCAAGTCCCGCACCATGCAAAAGGCGTATCGCAAAGATGGCAATGACAGTTGTTGCGACGCTGTACAAGAATGTCGAGACCGCTATCACAAGAAGCGAGATGATGAGAATCATCTTCTTGTTAAATGCATCGAAAGCAGGACCTATGAAGGGCCGTACAAGAATGGCGGAGATAGCGAAAGCTCCAACAGTCATACCGACAATCTGTGCTGGAGCGCCAATATCATAAACATATAAGGGTATAAGAACATTCATCATCATCTGCCCCATTGTCTGAAAGAAGCTAATCATCATGAGGATGATGAATGTTATATTCCAAATGCCTGGCTCTCTATATTTCCCAGCTGAGCCCATAATGAAAAATACGTCCCTTCTAGAACATATGAAACGTTGTATTTAGCAATGAAAGGACGCGATCAATGCGTCCTTTCATATGAATCAGCTATAGCATTAATCCGAATCAATCCTCGCCCCGTGATTCGCATCATCAATGCGAATCACGGGTGCTGGATCCTACCATTCGGTGATGCATATTGGGCAATTGCAAAGCTAGAACCCATCTACCTGACTTTGCAATACATCGATACCCTGTTCTTTAAGCCTGCTTTGACAGCTTGTCGTTGTAAAAGAAGAACAGGATACCAACCAAGAGATAGCCAGCTGCGGTCACCGGGAAGATAACGGTTACCGGCAGTCCTCCAGTTACCCTTGCGCCTGCAACAGCAGGGGCTCCCATAGCGCCAAAACGACCAATCGCATTAGCCCAGCCTACACCAGTACCACGAACCTCTGCAGGATAGCTCAATGTAATGCATGAATAAACTGCATTGTAGACACCTGTGGTACCGGCACCAGCAATGACACAGAGAATGATGACCACGATCTCTGAGCGCACAAAGCCGATGACTGAGATCACAACAGCAATGAAGATTGCCAGGCAGATGATGGTCTTCTTGAAGCCAACCTTATCTGCAATCCATCCAACGATCGCTGCTGCGGGAAGCGAACAGAGGTTGAAGAGCAGCAAGAAGAACAAGCTGTTGGTAAGGCCATATCCTCCATAGACCATGAGGCGTGCAAGCCAGGTCTGCATAGTAAACGAGGTGTACATCGTGAGCATGAAGACTATCCAGAACAGAATCGTATATTTGCCCATTCCATTGGCAAATATACCCTTGAGCGCTTCGATAACAGACGGCTTCTCAGCCTTCTCCTCATCACTTACAACGTACTCATCATCGGGCTCGGGAGTAAAGCTAGGATCTGCCTTTTCAAGAACATTCCTCACCTTGTCGGTCTTGCCGGTCTTCACATAATGAGCAGGAGAATCAGGCATCTTGAGTGCAATCAGGGGGAACAGGATAATTGGCACGAAGGCGATAAAGTAGAGCGGCCTCCAACCCCAAGTCTGGAGTACTCCCATGCAGACTGCCGTGCTGATTACAGAACCTACAGAAACACAGGATATCGCCATTGTCGTGACAAGCGCACGGCTCTTGATAGGCGTGTATTCCGAGAGGTACGTCATGACAACAGGCGTGAAGCCAGCAAGGCCGAAGCCAGATACCAGCTTAAACACGGTCAGCGCCTCGGGTGAAGAAGCGATACCGATGAGACCTGTAAATACGGAATAGATGCCTGTAGCAAGAAGAAGGGAAGTCTTTCTTCCTATCCTATCCGAGAGCATACCGAAAAATATGCCACCGAGCATACTGCCAAACTGACCTGCGCTCGTAATGAAGCCAAGGGTTACATCCTCGATTCCCGTATCCGTGCGCAAGGAGGTAAGAGTGCCGGCCCAGACGCCCATATCATAGCCATCAAAGAGAATCATGATGACGCCAATGGCTATGACGCCGTACATGAACCCGTTGAGTTTACTCTTTCCTATAACTTCACTTACATTGACTTTCCGTCCCATTTTCCCTCCTGGGGATTTCTCTTAACCTACGATTAGGATTTCTTAACAAGTTTTCTCTTATTCATCCTCCTCTACAAACGTCGGTGGGGCCGCATGAAATTTCTGAGGCGAAATAGCGAAGTGAAAGATGGGTGTGTCCACCTCAACAACCCTGAACGGGCAATGTTTCATCCCCTTGGGGAGGTAGATCAAGCAGCTCTTGGTGAGCGTGACCCACTCGTCTTCGAAGCGGAACTCAATTACGCCGCCAAGCGACTCGGGATCGTCCTGGTTTGTTCCGAAAAATCCGAGTATCTCGTCGGTGTCGTCGTGGGCGTGATGGGGCGGGCCGTCGAAGGGCTTGTAGTACCAGACGCACTCCATATTGCACGCGCCATCGACCACGTCACTGTCCATGAATGCTATTGAGCGACGAATATCCAACGGCAGCCGATAGTGCGTCAGGTGCTCGGGCCGCGGAGTCGTGACGATGTACTTGTCGTAATTACCCATAGCCGATTCCTTTCGTTGTTGCCTTCAAATACCTTGCTCATGCCTTTAGGGGGGGGGTGCGCTGCGGGTTAAGGAGGAAACCCACAGCGCAAAAGAGAGCTGAACATCAATAGCGGATGAACTGCGGGTCTGCGACCTGAGGTGCATATTCGGCGACGAGCCCGTCCCAATTCTTTGGAAGCCTTACCTTGATGCAGGCTGGCCCACCATGATCGCCGCCGCC
>OGOG01002622.1_pt1 | contig 14808 bp, 9 predicted proteins | sample 1552581 | NCBI WGS metagenome assembly OGOG01 (sample SAMEA2580152, study PRJEB22360) | human gut metagenome | biome: human gut; feature: human-associated habitat; material: faeces | place: Denmark | collected 2008/2010 | reverse complement strand
CCGCCGCTCCCGGCACCATCGAGTGCAAGTTCTGGGGCCTCGGCGGCGACGGCACCGTGGGCGCGAACAAGAACTCCATCAAGATCATCGGCGACCACACCGACAAGTACGTGCAGGCCTATTTCCAGTACGACTCGAAGAAGACCGGCGGCGTGACCATCTCGCACCTGCGCTTCGGCGATAGCCCCATCCGCAGCCCCTACTATGTGAACAAGGCCGACTTCGTGGCCTGCCACAACCCCTCTTACATCACCAAGGACTTCCCGATCGTGCGCGACGTGAAGCCCGGCGGTGCCCTGCTCATCAACTGCCAGTGGACGGCAGAGGAGCTGGAGGAGCACCTGTCGGCCGCGGCCAAGCGCTACATCGCCGAGAACGATATCAAGCTCTACCTCATCAACGCCATCGACCTGGCCATCGAGATCGGCATGGGCAAGCGCACCAATACCATCCTGCAGTCCGCCTTCTTCACCTTGGCGAAGGTCATGCCGCAGGAGGAGGCCATCCAGTACATGAAGGATGCCGCCACGAAGTCCTACGCCAAGAAGGGCCAGGACATCGTGGACATGAATCACAAGGCCATCGACGCCGGCGCCACCGCTTTCGTGCAGGTTGACGTGCCCGAGGCGTGGAAGACGGCCGAGGATGCGCCGAAGGCTTCCGGCATCGAGGGCCGTCCCGAGACGGTCTCGCTCGTGGAGAACATCATGTTCCCCGTGGGCCGCATGGACGGCGACTCCCTGCCCGTGTCCGCGTTCGTCGGCTACGAGGACGGCCAGTTCCCGCTGGGCGCCGCGGCCTTCGAGAAGCGCGGCGTGGCCGTGTCGGTGCCCGAGTGGACGCCCGACACCTGCATCCAGTGCAACCAGTGCGCGTTCGTGTGCCCGCACGCCACCATCCGTCCCTTCGCGCTGACCGACGAGGAGCTGGCGGCGGCCCCGGCTCAGACCAAGCATGTTCCCGTCAAGGGCAAGGTGGGCGCTGACATGCAGTACGTGCTTGCCGTCTCGCCGCTCGACTGCATGGGCTGCGGCCTGTGCGTCATCCAGTGCCCGACCGACTCGCTCACCATGAAGCCCATCGCCGATACGCTCGACGAGCAGCCGGTGTTCGATTACTGCGTGAGCAAGGTCGCCCGCAAGCCCGAGCTCGAGGGCACGTCGGTGAAGGCGAGCCAGTTCAAGCAGCCCCTGCTCGAGTTCTCCGGCTCCTGCGCCGGCTGCGCCCAGACCTCCTATGCCCGCCTGGTCACCCAGCTGTTCGGCGATCGCATGTACATCGCCAACGCGACGGGTTGCTCCTCCATCTGGGGCGGTCCGGCAGCGACGTCGCCCTACACGGTGAACGCCGACGGCCACGGCCCGGCCTGGTCGAACTCGCTGTTCGAGGACAACGCCGAGCACGGCATGGGCATGCTGCTCGGCTACGAGGCCGTGCAGGACAAGGTCGTCGTTGATTCCGAGGCGCTCATCGAGTGCGGCGGTGCGGCCGGGGATCTGGCCGACGCGGCCCGCGCGTGGCTCGAGGCCCGTGCCGACGCCGAGGCCTCCAAGGCGGCGGCGGAGGCCTATGTGGCGGCCCTTTCGGCGGCGGCCGAGGGTACCGGCGAGGTGGCCGAGCTGGCGGCCGGCATCCTGGCCAACAAGGAGTATCTGACCAAGAAGTCCGTGTGGATCTTCGGCGGCGACGGCTGGGCCTACGACATCGGCTACGGCGGACTCGACCACGTGCTCGCCTCCGGCAAGGACGTGAACGTGTTCGTGTTCGACACCGAGGTGTACTCCAACACCGGCGGCCAGGCCTCGAAGGCCTCCAACCTCGGCCAGGTGGCGCAGTTCGCCGCCGCCGGCAAGGACGTGAAGAAGAAGTCGCTGGCCGAGATCGCCATGACCTACGGTTACGTATATGTGGCCCAGGTGGCCATGGGCGCCAACCTCAACCAGACCATCAAGGCCATCACCGAGGCCGAGGCCTACCCGGGCCCCTCGCTCATCATCGGCTACAGCCCCTGCGAGATGCACTCCATCAAGGGCGGCATGACCAACTGCCAGACCGAGATGAAGAAGGCCGTCGACTGCGGCTATTGGAACCTGCTGCGCTTCAACCCCGAGGGCGCTCCGGGCAAGAAGCTCGTCATCGACTCGAAGGATCCGGCCGAGGGCGAGTACCAGAACTTCCTCATGAACGAGGCTCGCTACAGCCGCCTGACCCGCGAGTTCCCCGAGCGCGCCGAGGAGCTGTTCGCCGAGAACGAGCAGGCCGCCATGGCCCGCTGGTCGCATCTGCAGAAGCTCAAGGACCTCTACGCCGCCGAGTAGCGCGAGCGTACGCCAGAGCTTGCCGGCCGCCTTGGGCCGCAACCGAAAGGGAGCCTCCGGGCTCCCTTTTCTTTGGTTGTCACCGCGTTTGCGATAGTAAGAGCGTCAACTGCGGAATCTCTGAGACAGCGAGATCGCGGCTGCGGCACTTCTGCGACAGCAAGAGCTGGTTTTCTCGATGCTCTTCTCTTGATTTGGAGCGTTTCAGCCTCTGGGAGTCTGTCGGTCAACTCAACCCTCGGTTTTGCATGAGATCGACGGTTATGAGCGTCTCGGGGGTGCGGACTCCAAATTGGCCAGCCGACACTTTCGCAAAACCCCAGGTCGTTAGTATTAGTTAGCCTCGTTATGCAAGATTCCCTCCACTCGAGACGCTCATAAGCGGCGATCTCGTGCAAAAAGGAGGGGTTTCGCTGACGAACGCAGCTACAAAATCTTCCTGAAGAACCCTCGACAGCGTTTGTTATGCAAGGAGCCGGGCGGCGCGTATGCTTTACTCAGGGAAACAGGCAACGACAAAGGAGGGTTCCCGTGGAAAAGAACACGAACGCGATGGAAAAGGCCAGCTGCGCGATGGAAGATGCCGCGCCGATGGGCGAGGGCATCTCCCGGCGCTCGTTCCTCGGCCTTGGCGCCTTAGGCGCGGCGGGGCTGGCGGCCTTAGGGCTTGCCGGCTGCGCCCCTCAAGCGAACAACGCCGTGCAGGCCGGTTCGGCCGATGTGGCGGCCGAGGCGCCGACAGCGGAGGAGCTTCCCGCCGCCGATACCGAGGAGAGCTGTGACGTGGTCGTGGTGGGCCTGGGAACGAGCGGGCTGGTGGCGGCCTCTGCCGCGGCTAAGGAGGGCGCGAAGGTCATCGGCCTCGATCGCTCGGCCTCCATGGGCGCCACGAATGCCGCGATGGTGTCTGGCGTGTGGGCCGTGGAATCCAGCCCCGAGCTTCAGTACGACAACCACCTGACCACTAAGGATATGTTCGACTTCATCTGGACGTCGACTCACTACCAGACCAACGCCCCGCTTCTGCGCAATGTGCTGCCGGCCTCAGGCAAGGGCATCGATCTTATGATCGAGGGCGGCGTGCCCTTCATGTTCGCTTTCGAGGGCACTGACGAGAACACGCTTATGCTGAACCGCGGCGGTCACATTTATGCCACCAGTGGGGCGGAGCGCGCCGAGGCGCTGCAGGGCATGCTCGACAAGTTCGGCGTCGATTCCCGTTGGGATGCCGAGGTCACCAACCTGCTCATCGAGGACGGCGCTGTGGTGGGCGTGCGCTATGAAAGCGGATCTATCGTGACCGACGTGCGCGCGAGCAACGTCATCATCGCAACCGGCGGCTTTATTCAGAACGAGGACATGCTGCGCGACTACTACTCCGGCTCGGTCATGTACGGCACGGGCAACCAGTACAACGACGGCGCGGGCATCAGGCTGGCCCAGTCGGCCGGTGCCCAGATGGGCAAGAACTTTAGCACCTCCATCAATGAGTCCGGCGCCTGCAACATGAAGTCCGCCGATCGCTTCGTGAGCCTGTCGGATTGCAACGACACGCCGGTGTTCAGCCTGCCTTTGTTCGGCGGCCTCATGGTGAACAAGCACGGGTCGCGCTTCATGGACGAGGGAACTATGGCCAAACACACCATGTACTGCGGCGAGCCGCTTCTGCGCGAGGGCGTATACTACATGGTGATCGACGACGGGCTCATCGACGAGCTGGCCACCACGCCTATTATGGACTTCATTTCCGAGGACGCTTTCGGCAACATGGCGCCGGGCGTTCAGATGGGCTTCATGGACAAGACGCTGACCGCGCTTCCCGAAAAGGTTCAGCAGGGCATCGACGAGGGCTGGATTTGGAAGGCGGATTCGGCCGAGGCGCTGGCTGAGGCCTGCGGGATGGAGAACCTTGCCGACACCCTGGAGGCCTACAACGGCTATTGCGCCACTGGCGTGGACGAGGAAATGTTCAAGGAGGCCCAATTCCTGCGCGCCGTGGACACCGGCTCGCTGTATGTAGTGGAGCTCGACATCGCGGCTTGGGTGACCTTGGGCGGCATCAAGACTGACGGATGCTGCCGCGCCGTGGATGCCGATGCCAATCCCATCCCTGGTCTGTTCGTGGCCGGCGTCGACGGCGATTTTTGGGCCGTTCCCTACTTCGAGGGCGGCTCGGCCCAGGGCTTCTGCGTGGGCTCCGGGTATCTTGCCGGGGTGACGGCCGCCCAGGGCTAAGAATCGGGGTCGTCTTGGCGGCAGTTGGTTTGCGCTCCTCCCGAGGGCGCGATCTGCGAACCAGCGCCGATTGCTATCGCCTCCCCACGGGCGGGCGCCGTTTGCGCGGCGTCCGCTCTTTTGCGCGCTGGAAATCGGTTTACTAGCCGCTTTGGGGTATGATGGGGACAAGGGAAAGGGGGGCAGCGATGGATGTGCGGCAAATTGAGTATTTCATTCTGGCGGCAAAGGCCGGCTCGTTCTCTGCAGCGGCGAAGAGCGCCTTCGTCACTCAACAAACGTTGTCGGCTTCAGTGGCGTCCCTTGAAGGCGAGGTGAAGACGCCGTTATTCCATCGCCGGCGTCAGGGTATCGAGTTGACCGACTTCGGCGCCCGCTTTCTGCCGAAGTGCGAGCGCGTTCTGGAAGCCGTGCGGGAAGCTGAGGGGTTTGCCCTCCAGTGGCATGAGAGCACGCGCCATACGGCCACTTTTGCCTACGCCACCGCAAGCTTGCGGGAAAGCGGCCCCGGTTTCACCCTGGCGACCCTGCGAGGGTTCCGTGCCTCCTACGACGATGCGGATCTGCGGCTGTTCGAGTTGACGAGTGATGCTTGTCTGAAGGCGTTGGAGCGCGGGACAGTGGATATGGCGTTGGTTGCGGGTCGTCCCGATTCTGCGGTGTTCGAATTCACGCCCCTGATGGAGGGGCGCCTCCTTGTCGCTGTGCCTGAAAGGCACAAGCTTGCAACGCAGGAGGCGATTAGTTTCTCCGATTTGGCCGAGATTGACCTGTTTCCCACGCCTGATCTGGATGTGACCTACCGGCATATTGTCGAAGGGTTTGCCCGTTATGGCCTCACGCCCCGTTACGCCCCCGTCCCCTTTAGTTTGGAAGCAGCTCAGGAATTCGTACGATCGGGCCAGGGTGTCGATTTCTCGCCAGCGCACAATGCCGAAAGACCTCATGAGGGAATTGCCTATCGGCCCCTTGCGAGTGAAGATGATTTCACGCTCACTCTTGGGCTGGCCACTAAGCTCGGCGTTCCGGAAAAGCCCCTTGTGGCCGCTCTTAAAGAAGCCATTGTTCAAGCCGTTTCCGCGTAAGCAGTCGCAGTTTTCTGCGTGAGGCATATTTTGGAGAAAAACTAGCCGTTTTAGACACAGTAGTGATTTCAGACTGGTGGTTTGACGCTAAGCTGCAACGGCCTCCAGGTCGAGGTCGGGGGTTGCGGCGGTGGCCTCGGTGCGGCGGTCGGCGAGGGCCTTGCGGAGGCGCAGGACGACGTAGGCGCCCATGACGATGGAGTACACGGCGATGCTCAGCACGGCCACGTCGTTGCCCGCCGCAGCGCTGGGCATGAGCAACAGCGCCAGGTGCACGTAGGTGAGCACGTAGAAGGGATAGGCGAGCCGTTGCACGCGCTTCCAGCTGGCCGCCTTCATGGCGTGCTTTACGCGCTGGACCGACGTGACCCACAGCACCGCCATGAGCGCGGTGATCAGCGCCGCAAGTCCCAGCGAGAAGGCGAGATTGCCCGTAAAGGCGCTCGTCAGACGCGGCACGTAGGATGCGGCGTAGAAGGCGATGTGGCCCACGGCGAAGATGCAGGCGAGGATGGACAGCTGTCGACGAATGGGCATGAGGTGGGTGCGCAGGGGGTTCTTCTCGCCGAGCACGCCCACGAACATCACGATGGAGAATAGCAGAAACGCCAGGGCGCACCGCTGCATGAGCGGCTGGAAGTACGACCATGCCTCGTTGCGCACGCCGGTGGCCGACCCCCAGAAGTACAGCCCCAGAAGCACGATGGCGCCGAGGTAAAAGGGCACGGGGTATTTCTTGAGGGGCTTGGCGCACAGCCAGATGAGCGCGAAGGAAACGACAAGGGCGATGACAAATCTCATAAGGCCTCCTCGGGTCGTTCGATCGGGATCGAACTTTTCTCTTCTGATTGTCACAGTAGCATAGGATAGAATTTTTCTCAACACAACATTGTGCATTTCCGTCAACAAGTAGGCTGATTGGACGAGGGAAGAGGAGAGGGAAGGAAAGGAGCGGAGAACCTGGAATAGGACACTTTTAAATACGTGGCACTAAGTGATGTAGAAAATAGTGCGTCAAGGAGACCTGGAAAAATATATTCTCAAGATAGATAGACGAGTTTCGAAAGTGTCATTGACTGTCCTACGGCAGCATGATAGTATGCGGCTTGTAGCCGTCATACAAGTTTAGGACGGTTTCACCTATGCATGGGTCGTATTAGAGGAGAAGGGGAAGCGACCTAGCCCGGGAGCTTTCCCGTACGATCAGAAGAGGGAGGGTCAACCATGAGCAATGATTTGACTCGACGCAGCTTCGTAAAATGGGGTACCGCCGCCGCAGGTGCCGCCACCCTTGCCGGTTTCACCGGCTGCGCCCCGTCGGGGCAGGAAAACGCCCAGAAAGAGGGGCTCTCGGACACGGGCGATGCACCTGCCGAGGAGACGGGCGCGTGGCTAACGGGCGCGTGCATGAACAACTGCAGCTGTGGATCATCGCGTTGCCTGCTAAAGGTGTATGTGGAAGATGGTGTGCCGCTGAAAATCCGCACCGACGAGCAGGACGAGGATTCCATCGAGGTGCCGCAGCGCCGCGCCTGCCCGCGCGGCCGCGCCCAGGTTAGCAACATGACCTCGCCGACGCGCATCAAGTACCCCATGAAGCGTAAGGGCTGGAGCCCCGACAATCCCAACGGCGGAATGCGCGGCAAAGATGAATGGGAACGCATCAGCTGGGATGAGGCGCTCGACTACATTGCCGCCGAGATGAAGAAAGCTTACGACAATTACGGCCCTCGCTCCATTTTGTGTGCCGGTTATGATGACATCGGAGATACCTATTTCGATCCGGTTGTCTGCCTGCTGAATGTTATGGGCGGCGCAGTGCACCACGACATGGGCACCGTCTCGCTCGGCTCCTGGCCGCTGCCGGAGATGCTCATGACCGGCGGTATGCTGGCTGCTCCCGATTCGCTTGCCATTCAAGATAGCCAGCTACACTTCCACTTTGGCAACAACTGGATGGCCAACAAGGGTGGCAACACCGCCTATCAGCTCGACTATGCCAAGCGAGAGGGTGGCAAGGTCATCATCGTGGAGCCGTGGCTGAACCAGACGGCCCAGGCTGTAGCTGATGAGTGGGTGCCCATTGTTCCTGGTACCGACACGGCTTTCTGCATCGGCATGGCCTACCATATGATCGAGAACAATCTGCAGGATCAGGCATTTCTTGACAAGTACTGCGTGGGCTTCGATGCCGAGCACATGCCCGAGGGGGCCGACCCGAAGGATAACTTCAAAGACTATGTGCTGGGCACCTACGACAAGGAGCCGAAGACCCCCGAGTGGGCTGAGGCTATCTGCGGCGTGCCGGCGGCCGACATCCGTCGACTGGCCGAGGAGATCGCGGGTACCGAAAAGGTGAATTTCTTCGCTGGCCAGTCCACCACCAAGATTCCCGCAGGCGAGATGTTTGCCCAGGCCTTCTACACTCTGGCCATGATGCACGGCGGCCTCGGCACGCCGGGCAACTATGCCTCGTGGGTGGGCCTGCACGAAGGCATGTCTGCCACGCCCTACTGTATGGCCGGCGATTCGTCCAACGGCGCGGGCAAAAACCCCGTAAACCCGCTGACACCGCCGCTGCTCATGTCCACCCCCAACTGGGCCGAGATTGAGGATCCCGCCTCGTGGGAGAAGATCGACCATTCCGAGTGCTGGCAGTCGATTCTGGAAGGCGCTTACGGCCGCGACGTGTGGCCCGGCGGCAAGAAGCCCATCGATATCCACGTCATTTACTCGGGCGCCTATCAGAACTCCCTGAACTCGCTGCCCAACGCGAATGCGGGTATCGAGGTGTTCCGCAAGGTGGACTTCGTTTGGGGCGCGAATCCCTTCTTTGATCCCTCGCGCCAGTACTGTGACATTGTGTTGCCCGTGGCCACCTGGTGGGAGAAGGGGAATATCGCCTGGATGAACAACTCCGATACGGTGTACTGGGCCGATCGCATTATGGAGCCTCTGTTCGAGTCGCAACCCGAGGGTTATATCGCAGAGGAGCTGGCGAAGCGCTTCGACGTGGATCCCTCAGCTGCCAATACCATGACCGATGCCGAGCGCACCTATAGCTCGCTGTCCGGGGCAATGTACATGACCGATCACGACACTATGGCTTATGCCCCACTGCTCACCGTGAGCCAAGCTGACATCGATGAGCTCGGCGTGGACGGCGAGCCTCAGGAGGGTCTCATGACCGTGGCAGAGTTCAAAGAGCGTGGCTTCTTCAAAATCCCGCGTACCAAAGGCGATGCGCTCACCAGCGTGCCCTATAAGGCGTTCTACGCCGATCCTGAAGCCAATCCGCTGGCCACATCCACCGGCAAGTTCGAGATCTACTGTGCTGGCCTGGCTGCTTACATTAACTCGGTGGGCTTCTCTACCATTTCGCCCATTGCGAAATGGCAGATCGGCGACCCGGAGCAGGGCGCCGGCACTCAGACTGAGGAGTTCCCGCTGCTGCTGTGGACACCTCACTCCCTGCGGCGCGCTCACACGGTGAACGACAACGTTGTCTCGCTGCGTGAGGCCTTCCCGCAGGAGTGCTTCATGAGTGTGGTGGATGCAGAGGCTCGCGGCATCGAGACGGGTGATTTGGTGCTCATGACAAGCCCCCATGGCAAGGTGCTGCGTCCCGCTAAAGTGCTGCCCACCATCGTTCCGGGCGCGGTTGCGTTGCAGGATGGAGCCTGGATGCGCATCGACGAGGAGTCGGGCATTGACTTGGGTGGCGATCCGAACATTCTTCAGGCTCCCAAATCCTCTGGCGAGGCGTCCCAGTCGTGGACGGGCACGCTCGTGCAGGTGGAGAAGTACGACGGACCGCTTACGTTAGACCCCGATAAGAACACGCCTATCGTCATGCCTGTGGGCATCGAGGAATAGGGGAGGTGCGCTATGACTCAGTATGCATTTCATTTCAACTCCGATGTGTGTACCGGCTGCAAGACCTGCCAGGTTGCGTGCAAGGAGACCTATAAGCTGCCGGTGAACAATCTCTATCGTAAGGTATACAACTACCAGGGCGGCTCCTGGAAGCCTACCGAGGCTGGCCACTACGTGCCTGAAGGCGTGTTCGGCTACTTCGTCTCGCTGGCCTGCAACCACTGCACGAACCCGGCTTGTGTGGCGAACTGCCCGACCGGCGCCATGCAGAAGGACGAGGAGACCGGCATCGTGTGGACTGATCACGACGTGTGCATCGGCTGCAAGCCCTGCGAGACGCCCTGCCCCTACGGCGCCCCCACCTTCGGGGAAGAAGAGGGCTACATGCTCAAGTGCGATATGTGCAAGGACGAGATTGCTCGCGATAGGCTGCCTATCTGTGTGGCTGGCTGTCCCATGCGCGCGCTGGACTTCGGCACCCGCGAGGAGATGATCGAGAAGTACGGCGAGGGCGACGTCGAGGTAGAGCCGCTGCCTGCCGACACGACGGATCCCAACTTGATCCTGACACCTCATCGCAATGCGCAGAAGTCGGGCTCGGGCACCGGTTCGGTGGTCAACCTCGAAGAGGAGCTGTAGCGCTTCTCGGAAAGCGGTCACCTCGGTTCAAAAGGGTTACGAGGGGCGCGGGTCGGTGCGCGAATCAATCCGAAACGGCAAGATCTGTGCCCCTTTCATGAACCTTTCCAATACCGAGAAGAATGCTCTCCAATTCTGTATAATCCCACGTTGAGGCGGGCACCGGACAGATTCACCCCCCTCCCTCCCGATTTGCCCGGTGCCCCGCCCTTTCTTTTTGAGGTGTCTCCCATGAACACTCCCTTCAATTCCGATGAGTTAGCACGGGCCGAAGTGTGTTTCGCCGTCGCTTCCCAGTTGCTGTACGTTGAGCCGAATGTCGCATCGGTGGCCGAGCAGGCTGCGAGTCGCCAGTTCGCCTGCGCTCCTTTCGGCGAAGACAGCGAGGACGTGCGAGAGGGCCTGCGCCTTCTGGACGGGTGGTGCGCCGATGCCTTGCATGCGGCCGAGGTGACCGACGGCGCCGACGAGGCCGATGGGGTCGATGCGGCTGCGCTCCTCGTGGAAAGCCCCGCATTCGCCGAAGCCGTGGCTGAATTGCGCCGCGAATGGCTGCGCCTGTTTGTCGGCCTGGGCACGCCCGAGGCGTCGTGCCTGGAATCCTTCTACGTGGAGCCTAACAGCCACATGTTCGGCAAGAACGTTATCGCCGTGCGGGCGGCCTACCGGCGCCATGGCCTGGAGATCGAGCGACTGCACCGCGAGCCCGACGACCATTTGGGGCTCATGCTGGGCTTTCTCTCGCGCCTTGTGGCCGAGGAGCGCGAAGCTGCAGAAGCCGGCGACGAGCAGCGGGCTGTCGCGCTCGCAGACGAGCAGGACGCGTTTCTGACCGAGCACGTCCTTCCCTGGCTGGCCCCTTGGCGCTATGCTGTCGAGAAGCACGCGCGCACCGACTACTATCGCGGCGTCGGAGCATTCGTTTTCGGTTTGGTTGCCTGCTATGCCGGGCGCTTCGGCATTCGCTTCGACGGAGAGGCCTGCGCGTTCAAGCGGAGGAAGTAGCGTCGGTGCCTTTGAGGGGAGGTGCGTATGCTGGGGACGTTCGTGGTGCTGTACCTGTTTCTGGGCGGCGCCGGCGCCGGCGCGCTGTTCGTGGCGGCTGTGTGGTCGCTGCTGTTCCACCGCACGGTGACGCGCACCTTCGAGCAGAGCCGTGCCTTCCGGGCTTTGGCGGGAAGGCTCTACCTCGTCGGCTTTGGGCTCCTAGCGCTCTCGGTGTTCTGCCTGCTGATTGATCTGGGCAGTCCGCACCGCTTCTTCCTGCTGTTTCTGCGGCCGACGGCATCGCTGCTGTCGGTGGGATCCTTCGTCCTGCTGGCGACGCTGCTCGCCTCGGGCCTCCTGGCCGCGTTCCACGCCCTCGGCTGGTCGGCGCCCTCTTGGGCGCGCAAGGGGCTGGAAGTGATTTGCGCGGTGCTGGCGGCGGTGCTCATGGTGTATACCGGCCTGTACCTGGCGTGGATGGAGGCGGTGCCCCTTTGGAATAACGCGGCGCTTCCGGCCTTGTTCGCTCTTTCGTCGTTCTCCTCGGGAGCGGCGATTGTGCTTCTGCTCGTGCCCTATACGCGCGATTGGGCGCTTCTGAGCGGTTGGGTCGACGGCCTGCATCGGGTGCACCTCGCGGCCCTTGGGCTTGAGTTTCTGGCGCTTGTCGCCTTTGTCGCTCTGGCCGTGGTGAACCCGTTCGCGGGCCCGAGCCTCGTGCGGCTCGTCTCGCCTGCGGGGCAAGGCCCCTGGTTTATCGCGGGCTTCGTGCTGGGCGGCATCGTCGTTCCTTTTGGAGCCGAGGCAGCGCGCCCCTTTACGGGTAGAACTGCGCCGGTGGCCGCAGCTGAGGTTCTGTGCCTCTTCGGAGGGCTGATTCTGCGGTTCTGCCTGGTGCTGGCCGGAAGTCATTGGCTCGGGTGATACAATGCGAGCCGACGTAAAACCAGCGTGCTCGTTGGGCGCGCAAACAGGAAGGCAGCGAACGGTTTATGGCCCTGTTCGAGATAGACGAATCAAGCGGACTCCCCGTTTGGGTGCAGCTGCGCAACCGGTTCGTGTACCTCATCAAGACGGGCTACTACCAACCCGGCGACCAGCTGCCCAGCGTGCGCACCTTGGCCGCCGAGGCCGCCATCAACTACAACACCGTGAGCAAGGTGTACGTCAATTTGGAAAGCGACGGCTACGTCGAGTCCGTGCGCGGCCGGGGCGTGTTCGTGCGCGATATCGGCGGGAAGGCCGACGACGTGCGCTCTATCGCCGACACTGAGATCGAGGGCTGCATCCGGCGCTGTTTGGCCTTGGGCATGACCATAGACGAGGTCACCCTGCGCATGATGGACGTGACCCACCGTTTGAAGGACGAGAAGTCCTGATCTTCGAAGAGGGGAGAGTTCCATGCTGAATCGCACTGCGAAGACCGAGCGTGAGGGCCGCGCGCGCCGCGCCACGGGTATCGAGAAGTACAATTCCAACGTCGATCGCCGCACCTCCCAGAACGGGCCGCTTGTTTTCTCGGCCTTCGTCGCCGTGGTGGTGTTCGCCTGTGTGCTGGGAGGCGGGTTCGCGCTGACAGGGGAGTTCAACGTCTGGTGGCTTTTGGGGGCGCTTGTGGTAGCTTGGGCCGCCACGATGTGCGCGCACATCGCCATGCAGTGGGAAAAGGTGGTCATCTTCCGCTTCGGCAAGTTCAACCGCATGGCGGGGCCAGGGCTATACCTCACCATTCCCTTCATCGAGCAGACGGCGCTCAAGGCCGACCAGCGCATCATGGTCACCGGCTTCGGCGCCGAGGAGACGCTCACGAGCGACTTGGTGCCCATCAACGTGGACGCCGTGCTGTTCTGGATGGTGTGGGACGCGAAGAAGGCGTGCCTTGAGGTGGAGAACTACTACAACTCCGTGTCGCTGGCGGCCCAGACGGCCCTGCGCGACGCCATCGGCCGCGCCAGCGTGTCGGAGGTGGCCATCCGCCGCAACCAGCTCGACCAGGAGCTGCAGGAGGTCATCGAGGAGCGCACGAGCGTGTGGGGCATCACCGTCATGTCCGTGGAGATTCGCGACATCGTCATTCCGCAGGATCTGCAGGAGGCCATGTCCGCCGAGGCTCAGGCCGAGCGCGAGAAGAATGCCCGCATGGTCCTGGCTGAGGTTGAGAAGGACATCTCTTCGATGCTGGTGGACGCCGCCAACGTATACGACGAGAACGAGCTGGCCGTGCGCCTGCGTACCATGCACCTGCTCTACGAGTCCGTGAAGAACTCCGGCGGTACGGTGGTCATCCCGAGCGCCTACTCCGAGGGCTTCACCGACGCCGGTCTCGACCGCGCCCTCGACAGCTTGAAGACGGGGAAATAGGACGTTCGAAACTGGTTGTCTCACGCGGTTGGGGGGCAGACCAAGGTCTGCCCCTACGGGTTGTTGCGGTAGTCTGTCCTGTGCTGCGCGAGCCCCCCTAGAGGGGACGGATGTTCGGGAGATCATGCTTAAGCGAGTCGTTCTGGATCGTGCGAACCCCTCTCCGTAGGGGCGGACCTTGGTCCGCCCTTGAGGCGTGGGAGATATTCAGCCGAAGTACTGCTCGTGCCAGTTGAGGAAGCAGTAGGCCGACCAGATCTTCTTCATATGGGAGCGGGTGCCGTGCTGGTGCTCGTCAAGTAGTGCATTCAAGCGGTCGGTGCGGAAAAAGCGTCGGGCTCGTTCGCTGTTCAGCACCTCGCGTACCTGGCTGTGCCAGGGCTCTTCCCGCAGCCACTGGGCGAGCGGGGTGACGAAGCCCTGCTTGGGCATGGCGGCCGTGGCTTGCGGCAGCGTGCGGGCTGCGGCGGCGCGCAGGGCGATCTTCGTCTCGCGGCGTCCGACGCGCTGGGAGGCGGGCAGCGTGCTTGCCAGGGCGAACACCTCGCGATCGAGGAAGGGAACGCGCAGCTCCAGTGACGACGCCATGGACATCTTGTCCGCCTTCAGGAGAATATCCTGCTGCATCCACGTGAGGATGTCGGCGGTCTGCATGGCGGTGATTTCATCCGCCTCGATTTCCGCGAAGAGGGGCGCCGCAAGTTCCCAAGGAGTCGGAGCCGCGGCGCAGCGCGCGCCCAGCTCGGGCGCCAGAAGATCGAGCGCCTCGGCCCATGGGAAGTTGTACTCCAGGCGGATATAACGCTCGGGAAGCGGGTGTGCTCCGCGCATGAGGAAGCGCCGCCCGTGGGTGCCTTCGGGCAGGTGCCGGGCTGCGGCGGCCAGGGCGCGGCGGGCGGGCGCGGGCACCATCATGTAAGGCGCAAAGGCAAGGCACTCCTGGTAGTAGGGATAGCCGCCGAACAGCTCGTCGGCCCCTTCGCCCGACAACACCACCTTCACCGACTCGGCCGCCATCGCGCACAGGTGGTACAGCGGCACCGCCGAGGGATTCGGCAGGGGCTCGTCCATGGCGTACTGCACGGCGGGCACCGAGGCGAAGAACTGCTCGGCGCCGAGAATGCACCCCTCGTTCGGCAACCCGGATAAGTTCTGCTCCAAACCCGAGGAATCCAACTGGGAGAGTGCGACCATCACCACGCTGGACGAGAAGATTCCGCCGTATATCCAGAAGATCTGCAAGCGCGACCCGTTCACCGGCCACACCGTCACCGGCGGCATTGTCACCGTGAAGGATTCCAGCTGGC
>OGOG01002619.1_pt1 | contig 14812 bp, 10 predicted proteins | sample 1552581 | NCBI WGS metagenome assembly OGOG01 (sample SAMEA2580152, study PRJEB22360) | human gut metagenome | biome: human gut; feature: human-associated habitat; material: faeces | place: Denmark | collected 2008/2010 | reverse complement strand
GTGTTGAAGGCGTACTTGGCTCCGGACATATAGAGCTGGGCCGCAGGCATGATGGGCGTCACGGAGGTGTCCACCTCCATGGCAGCCTTCAGTTCTTTGCCGGTGAGGTACACCGCCACAACGCCGGGGTACGCGACATCGTACGTGTTTTCGAGCAGCTGCTTGACGAGCTCGCCGCCGCCTTCGCCGATGGCCATGGTGCCGAGCGCACCGTAGCGCGTGTGGGAATCGGAGCCGAGAATCATTTTGCCGCAGCCCGCCATGGCCTCGCGCATGTACTGGTGAATGACCGCCATGTGGGGCGGCACATAAATGCCGCCGTATTTGCGTGCGGCGGAAAGGCCGAACACGTGGTCGTCCTCGTTGATGGTGCCGCCCACGGCGCACAGGCTGTTGTGGCAGTTTGTGAGCACGTAGGGGATGGGGAACTTCTCCATGCCGGAGGCGCGCGCCGTCTGAATGATGCCGACGAACGTGATGTCGTGCGAGGCGAGCGCATCAAATTTTAAGCGCAGGTTCTGCATATCCTCTGCGGTGTTGTGCGCTTTTAAAATGGAATAGGCAATGGTACCCTGTTTTGCCGTGTCTTTTTGATAGGTCTCGGGTGCAGCGGCTTCCGGCACGATCTCTGTGCCGTTCACAAGGTAAACGCCGCCGTCATAAAGCTTTACCATATTCATTCACCGAAACTTCCGAAGGAGCCCGGAAGCAATCCTTTCTTTTAGCATTGCATGGCCGCGCAGAAAATCCTGCGCTTAGTTGCTTTCAGTATAGCATAATAAAGGCGGATTTGCAATTTGCATTTCAGCTTTTTCATTTTGTTCAAAAACGGTTCAGTCTTCCGCGATGACTTTTGCTGCGGCGGAGCCCGAAGCGGTCTTCCAAATGCGGATCATCGTCGGGATGCGGCTTTGCAGTTCCGAAACATGAGAGATGATACCGACGACGCGCCCGCTTTGGCGGATGCTCTCGAGCGCACGCATGGCGGTATCGAGCGTGTCGGTATCGAGTGAGCCGAAGCCCTCGTCGATGAAAATGGAATCAAGCCGCACCGCGCCCGAGTAGCTCTGCACGACGTCCGAAAGCCCGAACGCGAGGGAAAGGGATGCCAAAAACTGCTCGCCGCCCGAAAGTGTCTCTACGGAGCGGCACGTGCCGCTCATGCCGTCCAAGACCTCAATGTCAAGCCCGCCGTAGCCCGCGCCGCTTTTGCCCTGCTTGTGCTGCAAGGCGTAGCGCCCGCGGCTTAAAACGGAGAAAAAGCGGTTTGCGCTCTGAATGGTTTCATCGAGCATCATGCCGAGTACGTACTGCAAAAGCGGCACGCGCAAGGCGTTGCTGCGGCCGGTCACGTACCCCGCAAGTTTTGCTGCGCGGCTGTACTGTACGTCGAGCGCGGCGGCTTCCTCCGTGTATTGCTGCACGGCGGCGGCGCTTTCCGTAATGGTGCGCAGGTCGGAGCCAAAGCGCCCAAGCTGCACGGAAAGTGTCTGCGTTTCGGTGCTTTTTGCGTCCAGCTCCGCTTTGCTTTGCGGGAGGTCCTTTTCCGGCGCTGCGCCGAGGGCATTTTTCGCTTTCTTTGCGGCGAACATCTGCTGTGCGGCAGCTTTTACGGCCTCGTTTGCGGCAGAAAGCGCGTTTTCCGCAGCGTGGAACGCTTCCTCAAGCGCTGCGGTCTCCTGCTCAAGCACACGAATGCGCTTTTGTATTTCGGTCATCTCCAATGTGATTTGCGCCGCATCGCGTACGGCGTCCATGACGCTTAATTGGCGGCGCTTTTCTTCTAAAGCGGCGCGGCAGGCGGCAAGCGCGGCGTTGTGGCGGCTTTCGACCTGCATAAGCGCTTCGCGTTCCGCTTTGAGTGTCTCAAGTTTCTTGTGTGCGGCCGGCGCCTGCGCTGCACGCTTTTGTGCTTCGTCGAGCGCCGTTTGCGCCGCAATGTAGGCCGCTGTGAGCACTTCTTCGCTTTCTGTGATGCTTTTTGCGGCATCGTTTGCGGCGTTTAATTGTGCGAAAGCGACCTCGTGCCGCGCTTTTGCGGCGGCGGCCGTCTGCTCGGCGCGGCTTTGCTCCTGCCGCAGGTCTTCGAGCTTTTTGCGCAGCGCATCAAGTTCTTCTTTCGTCGTCTCACCTGCGCACGGCACGGCGAGCACGGGGTGGTGCACCGCGCCGCAAACGGGGCAGGGCGTGCCGTCCACGAGCCCTGTGGCGAGCGCGGCGGCGCTGTTTTGGTTCCACTTGGCTTCTGCCGCCGAGAGCAGCTTATCCTGCCCCACGACGGTCAGACGCGCGGTGCGCGCCGCGTCTTCGGCAGCTCCCCACAATTTTTTGCACTGCGCTTCGGCTTTGGCGGCGTCACTGCGCGTTTTCAGCGCGGCAAGCTGTTCGCTTAAGATGGTCTGCGTCTGTAAGAGCGACGCGAGCCGGTCTTTTGCGGCATCGGCCTTTTCGGTGAATGCTTCGCCTACCGCGATGCGCCGCAGCACCTCCGGCAGCTTTTGGCGGTCGTCCTCTGCCTGCTTCTGTGCGGCGCGTTCGCGCTCCTCCTCGGCGCGCAGTTCTTTTAAAAGCTGCTCCTTTTGCAGGCTGCGTTCCTGCTCCGCACGCAGCTGTTCGCTTCGTTTTAAAAGTGTGTCTTTTTCGGCGGTCAGCTTTGTGAGTCCCGCGCGGTTCTGCTCGGCGCGCGTATACTGCGCTTTAGCGGAAGCTGCCCGCGTTTCGGCGGTTTTCAGCTGCGCTTCGGCATCGGTCTCGGCTTTTTGGCACTGCTCAAATTGCAGTGCACGGGTGTATTGCTTTTGTGCGAGCGTCAGTGCTTCTTTCGCGGCGGCGAGCGCTTTTTCGGTCCGTGCGCATTCTAATCGAAGCGCTTCCGTTTGCACGGCGAGCGCCTCGGCGGTCTCCGCGCCATGCTTTTCGAGCAGCGATTTCAGTTTCGTCTCGCACGTTTCGCGCTTTGCGTACAGCTTTTTTTGCCGCTCCGTAAATTTCATCGCGATGCACTCCCATAGCTCGCAGGAGAAAAGCGTTTTCAAAATGGCTGCTTTTTCGGTGGAATTCGCGCGCAGAAGCTGCATGAATTTGCCCTGCGGCAGCACGATGACCTGCGAAAATTGCTCGGCGGTGAGGGAAAGCAGGTTTTCCGCGTAGCCTGTCACATTGCGCGCCGCACCCGAAGCGGCAAGCGCCCAGCCGTCTGCCGTGCGGCGCTTGCACTCGTTTTCTTCCTCGGTGATAAAATCGTCGCTGCCGCGCTTTTTGCGGCGGTACAGCGCGCGGCGGAAGCAATATTCGTCTTCGCCGAGCGCAAAATGATAGACGACCTCGGTGCGGTCGCTGTCCGCGGCGGCAAGGCAGCGCATATCTTGAAACGTGCGCCGCCCGCCCGTCGATTTATAAAAGAGCGCGATGCTCATGGCGTCGAGCAGCGTCGTTTTGCCGCCGCCCGTCTGTCCGGTGATGAGGAACAGCCCCGCTTCGTTCAGCTTTTCAAAATCGATGACGGTGTGCTCCAGATACGGCCCAAACGCCGAAAGCTCCAAACGGATCGGTCTCACGTTGCATCGCCCTCCAGTTCCTTTAGAATTTCCGCAAGCAGCGCTTCGTCCTCCGGCTGCGCTTCCTCACCGCAGACCTCCTTTAAAAAGCCGCGGAAAAGCTCCGCGCGGCTGCGGCTGTGCAGATCGGCTTCCGCCTGCGTGCCTGCGTGCTGCTTTAAAAACCACGTGCTGCGCACGCCGAGTACATTCGGGTAATAGGGGCGCAGTCGGTCGGCCGGGCGGAAAACCGGCTCGTCGTCGGTGAGCAGAATTTCCACATAGTCTTCATTGGGCGCCGCCTGCCCGTTTTCGAGCAGCGCCGCAAACGTACCCTCTATGCGCTTTACGTCGTGCAGAGGGGTTACGGGGATGCACGTTGTTTCCACCGTGTCGCCGAGCGTGACGAGCGTCATGCTTTTTTTCTGGTGCGCTTCGTCTACGGAATATTTGAGCGGTGAGCCCGCGTAGCGCGCCGTGTCGCCTGCCCTTTGCGCCGCGTGCAGGTGCCCGAGCGCCGCATAGTCAAACGGGGAGAAGACATCCGTCGGCACATCGCCCGCGCCGCCGACGAAAATGCGGCTTTCGGAATCGGAGGTGGAGGCCCCCGCCGCAAAGCAGTGCGCGACCAAAACGTGCTTTTTCGCGGGGTCAAACGCTTTTTCCATTTTTTCCACCGCCGCGCGCATGCAGGCCCCCGCGCCGCGCAGCGTTTCATCGCCTAAAAAATCGCGCATCTGGGCGTTTTCAAAGTACGGCAGCGGGAAAATCTGTATGTTGCCGATCTCGACCGGCGTAAACGCGTCTTTAAGCTCCGTGATGATATGGATGCCGTGCCGCGCAAGCAGGCTTTTGCCCACCGCAATGCGGTCCGGGCTGTCGTGGTTGCCGGAAATGATGACGGCGGGGATGTTCCGTTCGCACAGCGCATCGATGAGCTCGTCGAATAAATGAATCGCGTCGACCGAGGCAATCTGCCGGTCGTACAGATCGCCCGCAATGAGCAGCGCATCGGGCTTATATTCATCCAGCGCAGGCAAAAGCGACTGCCGCAAAAAATGCCGCTGGTCATCCATTAAGCTGCGACCGTACAAAAGCCTGCCGAAGTGCAGGTCTGCAATATGTAAAAGCTGCATAGCGTCTCCTTTTAAATTTTTAGTCTGACTTTTTTCTGAATTTGCCGGCGAGCACCTTTTCAGGGGTGCCAAACCGTGCTATAATAATAAAATAGTTAACAGTATTATATCATGTCCGTTGGAGGATAAACAGTGAGAAAACATAAATTTTTATCGATATGCGCAAGCGTTTTGCTGTCGCTTTCCGTTTTGACGACCGGCGTTTTGGCCGATACAGCCGAAAGCACCGCGAGCGAAACTTCCACAGCTTCCGATACCTCGACTTCGAAAACCGACACAACGACAAACACGGTCGTGGCCAAAAGCAGCGAAATGGGCTTTCCGTGCGATAAGCTCACAGACCCGAACAGCGCTTCTATCTATATGGTGAGCCTCGACACCGATACCGTTGTCTATACATATAATCCGGACGAGCGCCGCCCCATGGCTTCCATGACGAAGATCATGACGTATATCGTCACGGCGGAAACGGTCAGCGACCTGCAAAACACGCGCACTACGGTGCCGGAAAGCGTTGCCGAGGAGCTTGAGGGCACGGGCTCGTCTTTGGCGGAAATTCAAACGGGCGAAAGCTTTACCATCTATGAGCTTTTGAATCTGATGATGGTGCCCTCCGGCAATGACGCCGCGCTGACGCTTGCAAAATATGTGGATTCTTTGAATATCACGGCCGACGACCCGCAGTATGACGAAGACGGTGACGGCAAAATGAGCTGTGTGGAGCTGATGAACAAGAAGGCCGCGGAGCTCGGCTGCACGAACACGCATTTTGTGAACCCGCACGGCCTGTATGATGAAAACCACTACACCACCGCGCGCGAGATGGCGACCATTACGGAGTATGCGCTGACAATGCCGTATTTTACGGACGTCACCTCGCAGACGTATTACACGCAGCCGCCGACGAACATGACAAGCGAGGAACGCACCGTCACCACGACGAACCGTATGCTTTTGAGCTATGACGATGAGTATTACACCTATGCCACCGGCGTAAAGACCGGCTCCTTGAATGAATCCGGCTACTGCATTTCCGCCACGGCTACGTATGACGGGTACAGTTACCTTGTCGTTTGCATGGGCAGCCCGTATATCGACAGCGAGGGCAACCATATCGATTATCACGGCGAAATGTACGATGCCGCGACGCTGTTTCGCTGGGCATTTTTGAATATCGAAAACAAAACGCTCGTTACGGACGGCGAGCTTCTCGGCGAGGTGAACCTCAAATACGCGTGGGACAAAGACCGCCTGCAGGTGCTGGCGCAGGGCAATCTCACCGCAACACTGCCGAGCAGTCTGGAAAGCGGCGCCATCACCACAAAGCTCGATCTGCCCGAAAGCGTGAAAGCGCCCATCAAAAAGGGCGATTACGTCGGTACCGCCACGTTCTATTATAACGGCGCGGAGCTTTCCACCGTTGCGCTTGTCGCCGCGGAAAGCGTGGAGCGCAGCGAGATCGTGCAGGTTTTGCAGCAGGGGCAGGAGGTGCTCACCTCCACGTGGTTTATCGTTACGGCCACCATTTTGCTGGTCTTGGCTGCCGCGTATGCTATCCTTGCCATCCTGATGAACCGTAAAAACAAAAAAGTCCGCCGCGTAAAGAAATACAGAGATTTATAAGTTCAGAACAAAACCCCGATCCGTTTCATGTGCGGAATCGGGGTTTTAACGTTCACGGAGCGAACAATTCACTTGCCATAAGGCAAATTTCACCATAATCTTCCTACGTTCTCACCTGCCGGCTCGGTCGGGGCTGGACGGTCGCCACCGGCGACCAGCCCCCTTCGGGTTATGAGCCGCGGGTGCATAAATGAAAAGTCGCAGGCATAAACTTGCCCAAACAAGAAGAAACTCAGTTGTTCAAAAGAACAACTGAGTTTCTTTGGTTGCGGGGGCAGGATTTGAACCTACGACCTTCGGGTTATGAGCCCGACGAGCTACCGAACTGCTCCACCCCGCGATATATTCACTTCTCAAGTGCTCAATTATTATACAACAGCTAAACGAAAAAAGCAAGTGTTTTTTTAAAAAAATTTAAAAATTCGTAAATTGCTGTATTTTGCATGAAAGCGCGGTAAAGGAGGTCGAACACATGGACGATTTATAAGGCTTTGCCTATGTGCGAGAGGTTAAAAATAACCCGGTGTTACCGGGAGCCCATAGGGGTGAGGGAAACCACATGAACGGTCAGGAAATTTATTTCTCTTTCGCCAGCATCTCCGAGAGTCGCTTTTTCACGGTCGTGTACTTCTTTTCGGGGATGGGCAAAGTGGTGCCGTTTATAAGCGTCAAATGAAAGCGGGTGATTTCCGTCACGCGGTCGGGGTTCACAAGGTAGCTTTCGTGGCAGCGCAGAAACAGTCCCGGATAACGCTTATCGATCGCCGTCAGTCGCTCGGTCGATTCCCGTATGTCGTTTTGTGTGTGAATATAGGTGTGCATGCCGCTTGTTTCTAAGTAATCGATATACGCGGGGCGCAGGTACAGCATGGCTTTGTTCGCGCCCTTTAAAACGATGCGCGGCGCGCGGTCCTCGCCGGAAAGCACCGCCACGCGCACACGATCTTCTCCATAGTGCACGGGATAGATCACATCGCGGTCATCGTAATCGAGTGCATTGGAAACGTGACACACGCGGATGAACGGCTGCCCGCCTTCTACCACCCACGAAAGCTGAACGCGCTGCTTTACACGCTGCATGCTGTTGTCCGGCCAAATGGTGTCTACGTCATAAAACAGCAGCACCTCAAGTACCTTGCTGCTGGGCGTCATGAGCGGCACGGTCACAAGGTCGTGCATCTCAAAGCGCAGGTTGTGGTGCTCTTCGGCAAACGTCTCGATGAGCGTTTCGCGCGTGCGGATGATCTGTGTATTTGCCGGGCCGATCCACAGCACGTCCGGGTGGCAGGCCGCCAGAAACGGCTCGATCTCATTATTGTAATACCGCGTTATAATGTCGGCGGAAAGCTGCAGCAAAGCTTGTGTAGTCATAGTGCACCTCGCAAAAAAACGTCTTATTTGTCGAAAAACAAGTTGTATTTATTAAAGTATATTGCAACGCCCTGCTAAAATCAATACAATTTTTAAAAAACTATGAGGCCAGAAGAAATTTCTATGGGAACGTAAGCGGTTATTCTGATCTCATCTATTCCAATTTGATAAATCTGTCAAGGGCAATACCGCGCACTGTCGAAAGTTTTATGTGCGGTATTGTCCCTTTTTATCGGGAATGCAAGGCGTTTTTCCTTTTACGGAATTGACGAATGCGGCGATTCATATTATACTTGTTTTTATAGATATTTTCCCGAAAAACAAGGAGGAAACGACCCTATGGAATATACCCCCAAGCGTTTTCACTGCCCTGCCTGCGGCTTTGAGCCGGCGGAAAACGTGTCCGAAAAAGAATATGCCCACTGCCCGCGCTGCCTTACCGCCATCCATGAAGCGGACAGCGAGGGCTACGAATGCGGCGGCAAGCTACAGCCCGTTTCCATTTGGGTGAAGCCCGATGACAGCTGGGAGATTTTAGGCCGGTGCAGCCTTTGCGGCGAGATTGCCTCTACGCCCGTTTCGGACGAGGACGACCCCGTTTTGCTGCTTTCCATTGCCGGGCGGCCGCTTTCCATGCCGCCGTTCCCACTGGAAAAAATAGAGGAGCTTACCCGCATGATGGGCGGCGCGGGCGACAAAGGAGGATATGACCGTGAACCGTGAAAATAAGCGCAGAAAATACGAAAAAGGCTACTACAAAAAGCATGCGTGCTTAGACCCGTTTACGTGCAAGGTCTGCGGGCGCGAAATTCTGCCCGAGGGCGCAGGCAGCGACCACCGCAACCATTGCCCGTACTGCCTTTCGAGCGTCCATGTGGATAACGAGCCCGGCGACCGCGCATCCGCGTGCCACGGCGTCATGGAGCCCATCAGCGTGTGGGTGCGCAAAAACGGGGAGTGGGCTGTCATTCACCGCTGCACGGTGTGCGGCAAAATGGGCTCTAACCGCATTGCGGCGGACGATAACCCCATGAAGCTGATGGCTTTGGCCCTGCGCCCCTACGGCAGCCCGCGTCTTGACCCAAAGCGCATCAAAAACATGGTGAAAACCATGGAAGACAAAGCATAAGAGGCGATAAACGTAATCCATAACCCGAGCTTCACGTTCACGTAAACACGTACCCTGCACGCTTAAAAGGAGCCGATATGTCTCAGAATTACAGCTATTTTGCGCATAAAGAATGCGAGTATTTTCCCTGCCACAAGGGCGCGGACCCGGAAAATTTCAATTGTCTTTTCTGCTACTGCCCGCTTTACGCTTTGGGCCGTAACTGCGGCGGCGCATTTCAATATAAAGAAAACGGCATCAAGGACTGCACGAACTGCCTTTTTCCGCACCGGCGCGAAAACTACCAAAAGGTTATCGCGCGCTACAAGGATATTCTGGGCGTATTAAAACGGCTGAAAGCGGAAAACAGAACCGAAAGCGGGGAGAACGCATGACGCTTACGCAAATTCAATATGTGCTTGCCGTGGCGGAAACGGGCACCATCAGCGCGGCGGCAAAGCGGCTTTTCATCGCGCAGCCCAGCCTCACCGCGTCGATTAAGGAGCTCGAAAACGAATTGCAGGTCACGCTTTTCCGCCGCACGAACAAGGGCGTGACCTTAACGCCGGAGGGCGAGGAATTTCTCGGCTACGCGCGGCAGGTGAACAGCCAATTAGACCTTATGCGCGAGCGGTATTTCGGCGGCGCGCCTGTGCGCAGACGTTTTTGCGTTTCCACGCAGCACTATTCGTTCGCAGTGGAGGCCTTCGTGGCGCTTTTAAAGGAGCACGGCGGCGAAACGTACGATTTTCACCTGCGCGAAACGCAGACGTATGAGATCATCGAGGACGTGGCGTTATTAAAAAGCGAAGTCGGCGTTTTGTATTTAAACCCGTTCAACGAGACGGTCTTAAAAAAGACGATTAAGGCGCACGGGCTGGGATTTCACCCGCTGTTCAAAGCGGGGCCGCACGTGTTTTTGGGCGCAGAAAACCCGCTTGCAAAGCGAAAAAGCGTCACACTGGAGGACTTAGCGCCTTACCCGCGCCTTTCCTATGAGCAGGGCGACCACAATGCGTTTTATTTTTCCGAGGAAATTCAGAGCACGCTTGAGTGCGCCAAAGACATCCACGTCTGTGACCGCGCAACGCTGTTCAATCTGCTCATCGGGCTGAACGGCTACACCATTTGCAGCGGCGTCATCAACGAGAGTCTAAACGGCAAAAATATCGTCGCCGTGCCGCTCAATCTCGACGATTACATGGAAATCGGCTATCTCACGCGCGAAAACGTGGAGCCGAGCTTGTTTGCGCAATATTATATCGACGCTTTAAAGAAGTTCACAATGCAATAATGCAAACCGAAAGTGGCTTGCCATAGTAAAAACCTATGGCAAACCGCTTTTTTCTTGTATTTTACAAGGCGAAAATTTGCCTGTATACTGTAAGCACAAACTCAAACAGCAGGTGATTAACATGAAAAATATCAAACTTCCGTATCGTTACGATTATGTCGGCAGCTTTCTGCGCCCGGATGATTTGAAGAAGATTCGCGCCGATTATGAAGCCGGCAAAACCACTTACGAAGCACTGAAAGAAGCCGAAGACACCGCCATTCGCGACCTTGTCGCAAAACAGAAGGCGGCGGGTTATAAGCTGCTCACCGACGGCGAATTCCGCCGCAAGACATGGTATCTCGACTTTATGTGGGGCTTTGAGGGCGTCAGCCACGCTGCGCCGAGGGGCGGCATCCCGTTCCACGATGTCCTTGCGGTCGTCGATGACACGTACCTTACGGGCAAATTAAAGCTGACGGGTACGCACCCTTTTGTGGAGCACTTCCGGTTTGTGCAGGCGCTTGAGGACGAAAACACCGTCGCAAAGCAGACCATTCCGTCTCCGGCACAGTTCTACGAGCAGATGATCTTCCCGATGAACGCGGAGACGACGAATAAAATCTACCCGAACCGCGAAGAGCTGCTCGAGGACGTTGCAAAGATCTATCGGGCGTTCATCAAGCAGCTCTACGACGCAGGCTGCCGCAACCTGCAGCTTGATGACTGCTCTTGGGGCGTTTGCGTAGACCCCGCCGCGCCGTTTGTGTTCGGCGTGGAGCCGGAAAAGATGGGCGACATCATGGATCAGCTTTTGAAGGTCAACAACCTCGCGCTTGAGGGCAAACCGGATGATCTCACCGTTGCAACCCACATTTGCCGCGGCAACTACAATTCCTCCTGGGCCAGCCGGGGCGGCTATGAGCCGGTCGCAGAGCGCCTGTTTGCACATGAAAATGTCGATGCCTACTATCTGGAGTTCGATGACGCGCGTTCCGGCGGTTTTGAGCCGCTGCGTTTCGTCACACCGGGCAAAAAAGTCGTTTTGGGACTGATTACGTCCAAGCGCCCGGAGCTTGAGGATAAAGACGCCGTCATCGCACGCATTCACGAGGCTGCAAAGTATGTGCCGCTCGAGAACCTCTGCCTCAGCCCGCAGTGCGGCTTTGCTTCCTGCGAGGTCGGTAACAAGCTTACGGAAGAGCAGCAGTGGGCAAAGCTCGCGCTTGTAAAGGAGATCGCCGAGGAAGTCTGGGGCAAGTGATTTCTATTTCAATACACATCGATCAAACAGGATTTCAAGAACCGCGCAGCGCCGAAAACGCCCTGCGCGGTCTTTTTTTGAAAAGATGTCCGCCAAAACCACAAACAAATGTTCTGAATTGACTTGACATTTGCGGCGGAATCCTTATAATAAGAAATAGAGAGGTACCGCATAAGCTGCATGCGGCATCTCAGTTTTCATTTTTCAGCGCGAAAATGAGAAGCGGGAGAAGAACAGGGGAGAGAATATTCTCTCCCGCGCGGCGCAAAAAACTGCGCATTCTTGCAAAAATTGACACGCATAATGCTCCTTTCATCATGCACAATAAGAACAACAAACGCGAAAAAAGCAGTGCGGCGCAGCGTGAAGCGCCGCCGAAAAAAGGAGAATGAAACATGAACAGCAGCAATAAGACGATGGTACCGGAAGCACAGGACGCGATGAACCGCTTTAAGATGGAAGCCGCAAACGAAGTCGGCGTCAACCTCAAGCAGGGCTATAACGGCGACCTCACCTCCCGCCAGGCGGGCTCCATCGGCGGCCAGATGGTCAAAAAGATGATCAAGTCCTACGAAGAAAGCATGAAGTAAAAGACATTTAGGCAAATCGGGGGCGTCCGGCAGCGGGCGTCCTCTTTTTGCGGTTTTATTCATAGTCTTCAATCAGCTTGCAGGCTTCCGAGAGCGTTTCGGCACGAATGCCGCGAGCGAGCAGGCGGCGGTCTTCCTCCGTAAGGCTGCTAAGCGGCGTTTCAATGCAGTAAAGGGGCACATCGTTTCCGTCTTTGAAAACAGCCACGCTGCCGTTATAGGCGCGCACGGTGAAGAATGTTTCGTATTCCTTAAAATTTGCTGAATTTGCGGCGCTCTCCCGGGCGGTTTCTTGACTTGCCGCATCGTTTGGGCTATAATAAACGGAAGAGTCGCTTTCTGCTTTTGCGGGGTCTGCCGCAGCTTCCCGCGCATCGCGTGCGGAAAGCACGGAAAGCGTGCACAGCGCGGCGAAAAGGATAAAGATCGCCGCCCATGCGCCGTACCGCTGCCGAGCGGAGCGCACAAGGGACTCAAGACGCATTTTCATGACTATACATCCTTTCTAAGTAGGATTTGCCCTGCGGCTTTAGTATCGCCAAGGTTTGCCAATTTATGCAGACAAAGTGCGCTTTTGCCGCGCAATTTGATTTTTCAGGAGGTCAAACGTGCTGAAAAAAGACATCAATAAGTACAACACGGCGCAGCCGAGCGGAAGACCCATGAGCCGTACAGACGGCGAAACGGCCCGCGCGGCCGGCGGCACGGCACATGCGGTGCTTACCATGTTCGGCAAGCTCCTCAAGACGGTGCTTTGCATCTGCATCATCACCGGCTGCCTTGTGGGCTTGAGCGTGGCGGCCGTCATTTGGAGCTACCACGGTGTGGAGATGAACGCAAGCCTTGCTTCCTTTAAACTGAAGGAATCGAGCTTTATGTATGTGACGGATTCCCTGCACATAGACAGCGTGGACAATGCGGAATGGACGCAGCGCCTGCGCTATAACGCCGAAGAGATCCGCACGCGCGTTGATTTCACGCAGATTCCGGACATTATGAAGGAAGCGATGATCTCAATCGAAGATAAGCGCTTTTACGAGCACCACGGCGTAGACTGGAAGCGTACGTTAGGCGCGGTATACGGTATGGCGACCGGCAACGATACCGCCGGCGGCTCCACCATTACGCAGCAGCTTATCAAGAACCTGACGGGTGAAAATCAGGTGAGCGTCATGCGTAAGGTGAAGGAAATCTTCATGGCGCTGAATCTTGAAAAGAAGTATACTAAGGATGAAATTCTCGAAGCATACCTGAACCTTGTCAACTACGGCAACGGCTATTACGGCGTGGAGGCCGCGGCAAAGGGCTACTTCGGCAAGGACATTTGGGACTGCAACATTGCGGAGTGCGCGACCATTGCCGCGACGACGCAAAACCCGGCCGCGCTGTGCGTGTTCTACCACCCGGAGGCGAACCGCAAGCGCCGCGAGCTTGTCATCTCCGAAATGTACGACCAAGGGCGTATCACGCGCGCGGAGTACGACGAGGCGATGGAGCAATCCGCAAACCTGAAGCTGCGCGGCGTGGACTTTGAAATGGACGACGAAGAAGAGGAGACCGATACCCAGAGCGTTTCCACCGAGGTGTGGAACTGGTACGAGGAAGAGGTGTTCAACGACACCGTTGACCTGCTTATGCAGTATGCAAACCTCGACCGCGACATGGCAATCGACCTCATTTATAACGGCGGTCTCAAGATCTACTCCGCCGAATATGTGCCGATGCAGGAGGCGTTTGAAAACTACCTGAAAAACAACTGGCAGGAGTTTACGAGTGACAGCGGCATTTGGAGCGGCGTGTGCCTGATGGAATATGACGGCAGAATCCTCTGCGTGAACACGAACCAGGCCAACGATGACAACGAGCTTTTGAAAAAGACCGGCAACCGCGTGCAGAACAACGTTTCGTACTCCACGAACCAGCCGGGTTCTTCCATTAAGCCCATCAGCGTGTATGCGCCGGCGTTGGAGAACAATCTCATCACGTACGGCTCCGTGCTGAAGGATGAGCCGCTGCCGAACTACTTTGATGACGGCAGCGAGGGCCCGAACAACTTTGACGGTACGTTCGCCGGTACGGTGAATGTGGATCAGGCCATTACGGAATCTCTGAACGCCCCGGTGGCGCAGCTCATCAACCAGATGTCGCCGCTTGTGAGCTACCAGTTCCTCACGCAGAACCTGCACATCACGTCGCTTTCGGAGGAAGATTCCTACAACGTCGGCGGCGTGGCCATCGGCGGTTTGACGAACGGTATTTCCGTGCGCGAGATGACCGGCGCGTACCAGATCTTCGGCAACGGCGGCAAGTATTACACCCCGTACACCGTGTACCGCATTGAGGATAACGAAGGCAACGTGATCTACGATTACCAGCAGAATCACAGCGAGGAGCAGGCAATCTCGTTTGATACGGCGACCATTATGAATAAGCTTCTGCACCTGCCGATCAACGGTACGGATGCGGATGCATACCCCACGGCAAATATGGTGCGCCGCGACGACCTTGACCAGATCGGCAAGACCGGTACGACCGAAGACAGCAACGACGTGTGGTACATGGGCGGCACAACCGCTTTCGTGTGCGGCATCTGGAACGGCCACGAATATAAGGAAGAGATTTACGACACGGACAGCGCGAAGAAGATGTACAACGGCATCATCGACTGGATGGAAGCGAACTACTACGACTTCCTCCACAGCGGCAGCTATGTGCTGAGCGACAACGTGGTGCAGCTTTCCTACTGCCGCGACAGCGGCCTGCGCCCCGGCCCGAACTGCGTGCACATTGCAAACGGCTGGTATTCGCAGAACAACATTCCGAGGACGTGCAACGGAGGATCCGACCACATTGCAAGGACGAGCGCCACGGCAACGCCGTCGCCGAGCATAGAGCCGAGCCCGTCCCCGAG
>OGOG01002607.1_pt1 | contig 14889 bp, 8 predicted proteins | sample 1552581 | NCBI WGS metagenome assembly OGOG01 (sample SAMEA2580152, study PRJEB22360) | human gut metagenome | biome: human gut; feature: human-associated habitat; material: faeces | place: Denmark | collected 2008/2010 | reverse complement strand
AAGCCGAACAGGAACATGTGCACCAGTGTCAGACCGATTCCCAGAATGAAGCTGGTCCATACTGCCGGCTTGGTGATCTTCCTGCTGAACAGACCGTACATGAACGGCCCCAGGAAAGCACCGGCAAGGGCACCCCATGAATAGGACATCAGTGTGGAAATGGAGGCGTTCTTGTTGAATGCCAGCAGCACGGAAATGACCAGAAAGACGGCGATCAGCACACGCATGATCAGCATTTCCTTTTTGTCAGAGCACTTTTTCAGATTGGGTTTGATGAGGTCGATCGTCAGCGTGGAACTGGAAGTCAGCACCAGCGAAGACAGGGTGGACATTGATGCGGAAAGCACCAGTACGACTACCAGACCGATCAGAATATCCGGCAGAGCTGTGTGCAGCAAGGACGGGATCATGGCATCGAAGTCCGGCTTGCCGTTGGACAGGGTAGAGATCACGGTCTTGCCGCTGCCGTCCTCTGTCAGTGTGCAGAACAACCGGTCAAAGCCGCCCAGCAGGTAAGAACCGCCGGCAACGATCAGGGAGTTAATGAAATATCTGGAAAGCGGTGCCAGTGTCCAGATATCTTTGAAGTTCTGCCAGAGCCAGTGGATCGGAAGTAAGGTTCCGTCGGTAGAATAGATTTCTGCACGGCTTTTGGCTGCAGTTGTAAACATAACAAAATATGGATACAGGGTTACAAGTACGACCAGAATCACAAAAAGGTAAAGAAGAACACGAAGAATGACATGTTTTGTGTCGCGTTTATGATTATTCATTATTCTTCCTCCTTTCTGAGTGAAACGACCATATAAATGGATGCGCACAGACACAGGATCAGGAAACCGATCACGGATACTGCAGCGGCCTCACCGGATTTTCCTTTATAAAAGGCAAGTTTATAAAGGTATGTAACAAGAGTATCCGTACGGCTTGCCGGGTCACCCTTGGTTATTGTCCAGATAATAGGGAATGAGTTGAATACATAAATGATATTCAGCACAGTACTTACAGTCAGGGAGGATTTTACCAGCGGAAGAGTAATCTTGAAAAGTTTCTGCCAGTAGTTTGCTCCGTCGACAGTGGCTGCTTCGTAGTAGGAATTATCAATGCTCTGCAGTCCGGAAAGTACGCAGAAAGTTACAAACGGTACGGTAACAAAGATACCTACAAAAATTTCCCATGCAAAATATGCCTGAGGAGTCGGAGTCCAGTTAACAGGACTGGAGATCAGACCGATCTTCATTAAAAGGGTGTTTAAGGCACCATAGTCTTTGTCAATGATGAATTTCCAGACACCTGCCTGAATGATCAGGGAAGTTGCCCATGGAAATACAACAATTGCACGAACCGCTTTACGGAAGCGGAATTTGTTGTTCAGTACAAGGGCGAGGATGAAGCCGAAGACAGTGGAGATTACAACAACGGCAACAGTCCATACGATTGTATTGTGCAATACAAGTTTGAAGGTAGAACCTCTGAGAACTTTGGTAAAGTTATCAAGTCCGCAGAAGCCCTTGATAAGGCCGGCCTTACTTACCTCACTCATAGAAGTACGGAAAACTTCGAAGATCGGAAATAGGATAAAGACCGTCATAAGCAGGATGCTGGGTAGCAGCCAGAGATAAGGCTCTACAGCAGCAAAAGGTTTCTTTTTTTTCATTTTTTACACCACCAGACTAATTTAGTTCAGACACAAGCGGGAGCCGGTCACTAAAGTTCCGGCTCCCGGTTAAGTTGCATTCAGTTAAAAATATGCGATCAGCCTGCGATATCAGCCTGAAGATCGTCAAGGAGTGTCTGCACATCATCACCGAGAAGTGCGTTCTGCTCTACTTCGATAACACCCTGTTTTACGTCTGCCCATTCTGTCTTTGTTGCCGGATAGAAGTTGCAGCTCTGAAGGATGTCGATCCAGGATGCAAATGTGTCATCGTCTTTTGCAAGAAGATCAGCAGCTGTCTGTGTGGTAGGAAGGAATCCTTCGTATACCATGTAATCTGCATAACGTTCGTCATCATAGAAGAAGTCGAAGAATTTGGTGATGGCAGCTGTACGGGCATCCTGATCCTCAGCAGAATCATCTTTGAATACTTCGAGACGGTCACAAACACCCATAGCTACGGATTCGCAGCCTTCGTTAGCCGGGATAGTAGTTACATCGTAGTTGATGTCATATCCGCCGTCGGAAAGATAAGTCGGAATGTTGTTCGGTCCGATCATCATTGCAACTTTGCCTGCACCGAACATATCCTGAAGGTCATAACGTGTTTCGTTGGCTGGATCTGAGTTGGTGTAGCCGTCGTTTACAAGACCGACTGCAAAATTCAGAGCTTCTACGTTCTTTTCACTGTTCAGAGCCCAGTCGCCGTTTTCATCAACGAATCCGCCGCCGTTGTTCCATGTGTAGTAGGAGAATGCAGCCTGACCTTCATCAGTTGTCATATCAATACCCCATGGATAAACGTCGTCGCCGAATTTATCTTTGATCTTCTGTGCAGTTTCCTGAACCTCTGCCCATGTAGTCGGAACAGATGCACCTGCTTCATCAAGGATGTCCTTGTTGTAGAAGAGTGCACGACAGGATGCGAGAATCGGTAATGCATATACAGTATCATCGATGCTACTTGCGTCCCAGAATGCCGGGAAGAATTTGGACTGGAGATCTTCAGATGCGTATTCGGTAGCCGGCATCAGCAGATCGTCAGCAACATAGTCTGCAAGAACGTCGATGTTCAGAATGTCAGGTGCATTGTTATTTGCAACAAGTGTATTTACTTTTGTATAAAGATCATTCCATGAAACAATTTCTATATTCAGATCAACATCAGGATTTTCTGCTTCAAAATCTTTTTCAAACTGAGACCACCATGCCTGTGTCTGGGTACCATACTGGCTGATGATGACATCAAGAGTAGTTTTGCTGTCTGCTGCAAGAACAGGCTGAGCCATAGATGCTGTCATTGCCAGTACCATTGCTAATGCGAGTTTACGTTTCATAGATAAATCCTCCCTTATGTTTGTGATAACTGACGGAGCTGTCAGTTGTCTGTCGTGTCCGCGATTGCGCGGATGTAATGAATCAATTATATCGTTTACACAGAATGGTGTCAACAAAAATGAATAAAAAATGGATGAAATAATAAAAAAAATGATGTATTTTGCATAAAAATATGGTATGACAGGATGCTCAGACATGAAAAATCGGAATTATAATCTGCAAAATAAAAGGGGATCACCGAAATGCTGAATAGTAAAATCTGATGGAGTTTTAGTAAAATATGAGGGAGAAACGGGGAAAATATTGTGAAAAAAAAAGATTAGTGCTACAATGACTGCGAAAACAGAAACAGAGTAAACGTCAGGAGGAGAAAATCATGGCAATTTTAGTAACAGGCGGAGCAGGTTTCATCGGAAGTCATACAGTAGTGGAGCTGCAGAGCGCAGGATATGAAGTCGTAGTGCTGGATAATCTCAGTAACTCCAGCGAAAAGAGTCTTGAGAGAGTACAGCAGATCACTGGGAAACCGGTGAAATTTTATAAAACAGATATTCTTGACCGAGAAGGGCTGAATGAAGTCTTCGAAAAAGAGCAGATTGATTCCTGTATTCATTTTGCAGGATTGAAAGCAGTCGGTGAATCTGTAGTAAAACCATGGGAATATTATGAAAACAATATTGCAGGTACACTTACACTTGTAGATGTGATGAGAAAACATGATGTCAAAAATATTATTTTCTCCTCTTCAGCAACTGTATATGGAGATCCGGCGATTATTCCTATTACAGAAGAGTGCCCGAAAGGACAGTGCACTAACCCTTATGGATGGACAAAATCTATGCTGGAGCAGATTCTTACTGATATCCAGAAAGCAGATCCGGAATGGAATGTGGTACTTCTTCGTTACTTCAACCCGATCGGTGCTCATAAGAGTGGCCTGATCGGTGAAAATCCGAACGGTATCCCGAACAATCTGATGCCATACATTACACAGGTAGCAGTTGGCAAACTGAAAGAACTTGGCGTATTCGGAAATGACTATGACACACCGGACGGAACAGGTGTCAGAGATTATATCCATGTCGTAGACCTTGCAAAAGGCCATGTAAAAGCGGTTAAGAAACTGGAAGACAATTCAGGCTTAAGTATTTATAATCTCGGTACAGGTAAAGGGTACAGCGTATTGGATATCGTTAAGAACTTTGAAGCAGCTACAGGCATAAAGATTCCTTATTCTATCAAACCACGCCGTGCAGGTGATGTAGCTACATGCTACTCTGATGCAACAAAAGCCAAAAAAGAACTTGGCTGGGAAGCAGAATATGACATCAAAGACATGTGCGCAGATTCCTGGAACTTCCAGCAGAAGAACCCGAACGGTTACGAAGACTAACGTACCGACAGTTGTATCACCAATAATTATATAAGGATACATAAAAATCCCGATGGATGTATGTCCATCGGGATTTTGTATATATGCGCCCGGCGGCGCGTGTTTCAGATTACTGATAACAAGATTTGATGTTTAGTGGTATTTCTTTTCTTTTTCAAATTTGGGCTCGCAGGTCAGCTCGATGCCGAGTTTGCGGAACTCCCAGATGTCTACGGAAGAGAGCATGACAGAAGTATGCGCCTGACAGCCTTTCAGTGAACGGAGTTGTTCTAATGCCTGTCTTGCTTCCGGATTGCTGGCTGCGCTGACAGAGAGTGCAATCAGAGTTTCATCTGTATGCAGACGCGGGTTTTTGCTTCCGAGGTATTTGGTCTTTAACTCCTGAATCGGGCGGATCGCTTCAGGGGAGATCACATGATGTTCGTGATCGATTCCTGCAAGCTCTTTCAGTGCGTTCAGAAGAAGTGCGGAAGATGCACCGAGCAGATCTGATGTTTTACCATAAATGATACGTCCGTCCGGAAGTTCAAGAGCAGCAGCAGGAGCTTCTGTTTCCTGTTCTTTCTGAAGGCTTGCCGGTACGACTTTGCGGTCTTCAAGAGAAGCGTGTGCCTGTTTCAGAAGAAGCTCGATCTTGCGGACTTCATCTTCTTTGCCTGTGCCGGTAAGAAGAGCAGCGCAGCTCTTGTAATAACGGCGGATGATCTCCTGGCGGGATGCCTCACAGCATGCTTCGTCATCAACAATGCAGTTTCCTGCCATATTGACACCCATATCTGTAGGAGATTTGTACGGGCATTCGCCCATGATCTTTTCGAACATTGCCTGAAGAACAGGGAAGATTTCTACATCACGGTTGTAGTTTACGGTTGTTTCACCATAAGCTTCCAGATGGAAGGGGTCGATCATATTGACGTCATTTAAGTCTGCGGTAGCGGCTTCATATGCCAGATTGACCGGATGCTTCAGCGGGATATTCCAGATAGGGAAAGTTTCGAATTTGGCATAGCCGGCAGCAACACCACGTTTGTATTCATGATAGAGCTGTGAGAGGCAGGTCGCCATTTTTCCGCTTCCCGGTCCCGGAGCGGTGATGATAACGAGTGGTCTTGTTGTTTCGATGTATTCGTTTTTGCCGTATCCTTCATCACTTACGATAAGCGGGATATTGCTTGGATATCCGGGAATACTGTAGTGGAAGTATACTTTTTTACCGAGTTTTTCGAGACGCTTTTTGAAAAGGTCAGCACTTTCCTGACCTGCGTATCTTGTGATACACACGCTTCCTACATAAAGACCGCGTCCGGTAAACTCATCAATAAGACGGAGAACATCTTCGTCATAAGTGATGCCCAGGTCACCGCGCATTTTGTTTTTGTCGATGTCTGCAGCACTGATAACAATGACGATTTCAGCTTGATCACTGAGCTGCATAAGCATACGGAGCTTGCTGTCCGGTTCAAATCCCGGAAGAACACGGGAAGCGTGGTAATCGTCAAAAAGCTTTCCGCCGAATTCAAGATACAGTTTGTTGTCAAATTTGCTGATGCGGTCGCGAATATGCTCAGACTGCATCTTCAGATACTTTTGGTTGTCAAATCCTGTTTTCATTTATCGTTTTCCTTTCCCATCACATTTAGCCGGAATATAATTTTCCGGCTATCACATTGATAGTATACTACAGTTGCGGTTTACAGGCAAGTAACATGCTACAAACATTCACAGTTTTCCAGTTGATTTATACAGGAAATCTCTTTATAATATAGAGGATAATAAGAGGAGGACAAGAATGAACAATCACATGGATAACCGGCCGGATGGAAACCGTCCGAATCGAAATAATCCCGGAAATCAGGGACCGAATAAAAACCGCCAGTCAATCCTGGCTTTTTTGATTTGTCTGTTGATTTCGCTGGTATGCTTAAGTTTTGTGACAGATATGATGAGCGATTCGTCCAGTGAAATCACGTATGATAAATTTATTGAGATGGTAGATAAGGATCAGGTAAAGGAGGTTACGCTTCAGTCAGGAGTACTGACCGTCGTACCGAAGATCCAGAAATCATATTATCAGAATGCAAGCTATAAAGTAAATCAGATGGAGGATGTCGATGCTCTGACGAAACGTCTGGAAGGGACAGGAATCGTTTTTCATTATGAACAGCCAGACGCGATGGGTGAGTTTGTTTCGACAATGATCAGTGTACTGCTTCCGACAGTAGTCTTGTTCTTTATGCTGATGTTCCTCATGCGGCGCATGAACAAAGGCGGCAGTGGAATCATGGGCGTCGGCAAGAGCCGTGCAAAAGCATACATTCAGACAGAGACCGGAGTGACATTTAAGAATGTTGCCGGGCAGGAAGAAGCAAAGGAATCGCTGCAGGAAGTTGTGGATTTCCTGCATAATCCGGGTAAATATACGGCAATCGGTGCGAAGCTTCCGAAGGGTGCCCTTCTTGTAGGTCCACCTGGAACAGGTAAGACCCTTCTTGCAAAAGCAGTGGCAGGTGAGGCGAACGTACCGTTCTTTTCCCTGTCAGGTTCTGAATTTGTAGAAATGTTTGTCGGTGTTGGTGCTTCACGAGTGAGAGATCTCTTTGAGGAAGCAAAGAAAAATGCACCGTGTATCGTGTTTATTGATGAGATCGATGCCATCGGTAAGAGCCGTGATTCCAGATATGGCGGCGGCAATGATGAGCGTGAACAGACACTGAACCAGCTTCTTGCAGAGATGGATGGATTTGACACGTCCAAGGGTCTTTTAATCCTTGCGGCAACCAACCGTCCGGAAGTCCTGGACCCGGCACTTCTGCGTCCGGGAAGATTTGACAGACGTATCATCGTAGATCGTCCGGATCTCAAAGGGCGTGTCGAGATTCTCAAAGTACATGCCAAAGATGTCATGCTGGATGAAACGGTTGATCTGGAAGCAATTGCGCTTGCAACTTCCGGAGCAGTCGGTTCCGATCTTGCCAATATGATCAATGAAGCTGCAATTCTTGCAGTTAAAAACGGCAGAAGAGCCGTTTCGCAGAAAGATCTTCAGGAATCTGTTGAGGTTGTTCTTGTCGGTAAAGAAAAGAAAGACCGTATCTTAAGTCCGCAGGAGAGAAGAATTGTTTCCTATCATGAAGTCGGACATGCACTTGTCAATGCGCTGCAGAAAGATGCCGAGCCGGTACAGAAGATCACCATTGTTCCGAGAACGATGGGAGCTCTCGGCTATGTTATGCAGGTACCGGAAGAAGAAAAATACCTCAACACCCAGAAAGAACTGGAGGCAATGCTTGTGGGATATCTGGGCGGTCGTGCAGCAGAGGAAATCGTGTTTGATACGGTAACTACCGGTGCAGCAAATGATATCGAGCAGGCTACGAAGGTAGCGCGTGCGATGATCACGCAGTATGGTATGTCTCAGAAATTCGGTCTGATGGGACTGGCAACACAGGAAAATCAGTATCTGTCAGGAAGAGCTGTGCTTAACTGTGGCGATGATACAGCAACTGAGATTGACCATGAAGTTATGCAGCTTCTTCATTATTCTTATGAGGAGGCAAAGCGACTTCTTAACGAACACAGAGAAGCACTGGATAAGATTGCCGGTTATCTGATCAGCAGAGAGACTATCACCGGTAAGGAATTTATGAAGATCTTCCGCGCAGTTGAGAAGGGACTTGAGATTCCGGAAAATCTGGATGATCTTCCGGATGAAGATGTGAAGGCAGAAGAGAAGTCTGAAGAAAAAACTGAGATGAAGACAGAGAATATAGAAGCTGTCCGGGATCCGGAAGTTACAGTAGTGCAGGAGGAAACATTGAATACCGGTGATGCAACTATATCGGATGATGTAGTTGCTGACGAAACAGACAATCACGTATCTGACTCTGAGGAGTAGTATGTTCCAGATTGAAGAAGAGTTAAAGAAGCTTCCCGCGAACCCGGGTGTTTATCTGATGCACGATGAGCGGGATGAGATCATCTATGTGGGCAAGGCAATCAGTCTGAAAAACCGTGTGCGGCAGTATTTTCAGAGCAGCCGCAACAAAGGTGCGAAGATTGAGCAGATGGTTACTCATATAGCCAGATTTGAATACATCATTACTGATTCCGAACTGGAAGCACTTGTTCTGGAAAGCAACCTGATCAAGGAACACCGTCCGAAGTACAATACCATGCTGAAAGATGACAAAAGTTATCCTTTCATCAAGGTAACGGTACAGGAGGCTTACCCGAGAGTGCTATTTGCCAGACGGATGAAGAAGGATAAGAATCGATATTTTGGTCCTTATACCAGTGGCGGGGCTGTCAAAGATGTCATAGAGCTGGTTCGAAAGCTTTATCAGGTACGCTCCTGCAACCGCAATCTTCCGAGAGACTGTGGCAAAGACCGGCCGTGCCTGTATTATCATATGAAACAGTGCATGGGACCATGTACCGGGCATGCAGACCAGCGTGTCTATAAAGAAAATATCCAGAAAGTACTGGCTTTTTTGAATGGTGATTTTCAGGATACGATCGATCAGCTTACTGAGAAGATGCAGAAAGCATCAGATGAGATGCGTTTTGAGGATGCTGCGGAAGCACGTGATCTGATACGCAGCATCCAGAAGATCGGTGAAAGGCAGAAAATCACTTCCTACGGAGAAGAAGACAGAGACATCATTGCCTGTGATATGGACGAAAGTCTGGATCTGCGGGAACAGGATGCTGTTGTTCAGGTGTTCTTTATGCGTGATGGCAGGCTGATAGGCAGAGATCATTTTTATCTGCGGGTTGCCAGAGGAGATACACGTTCACAGGTGCTTTCAAGTTTTGTAAAACAGTTTTATGCAGGCACTCCGTTTATTCCGGGAGAGATTACACTGCAGACAGAAATCGAAGATGCAGAAATAATCGAAGAATGGCTGACTTCCAGAAGAAAGCAGAAGGTTCATATTGTAGTGCCAAAGAAAGGCACAAAAGAAAAGCTTGTGGAACTTGCGTGGGAAAATGCCCGCATGGTACTCGAAAAAGACCGTGAACGTATTCGGAGAGAAGAAGGCCGCACGATCGGAGCCGTGCATGAAGTAGAAGACTGGCTCGGCATGAAAGGACTCGATCGTATGGAGGCATTTGATATCTCAAATATCAGCGGTTTTGAGTCGGTAGGATCGATGGTCGTTTATGAGAAAGGCAAGCCGAAGAAAAGTGACTATCGTAAATTCCGTATTCAATCTGTGCAGGGGCCGAATGATTATGCCAGCATGGAAGAAGTGCTGACCAGGCGCTTTACGCATGAGAGCAACGGAGAATTTGACAGCTTTGCGAAAATGCCGGATCTGCTTTTGATGGATGGAGGCCGGGGACAGGTAAACATTGCTCTTGGTGTCCTTGATAAACTGGGGATACAGATTCCTGTCTGTGGCATGGTAAAGGATGACCACCACCGTACGAGAGGATTATACTTTAATAATATAGAAATACCGATTGATACAAACAGTGAGGGGTTTCGGCTGATCACCAGGATTCAGGATGAAGCCCATCGCTTTGCAATAGAATATCACCGGTCACTGCGAAGTAAAGAACAGGTGCACTCGATATTGGATGACATTCCGGGAATCGGTGAGCGCAGAAGGAAAGCACTGATGCGCCGGTACCGCTCCATAGAGGGAATTCGGGATGCGTCTTTAGAAGAACTGGCAGAAACCGAATCCATGAATATGGGAAGCGCAAAACAGGTGTATGATTTTTTTCACCCGAATAAATAAACATTACATTAAAGGAGAAGACATTATGAAAGGTGTATTGATGACAAAGATGGTACAGGAGCAGAATCTTACAAATCTGACTCCTGAGATTGACCTGTCTGATATGAGAATCATGACAGCAGAGATCAACCGACCGGCATTGCAGCTTACCGGATATCTGGAACATTTTGCAAATGAGCGTGTTCAGATCATCGGATATGTAGAATATACGTATCTGATGCAGCTCAGTGATGAGAAGCGTATGATGAAATATGAGCGTTTTATTTCCAGTAAGATTCCGTGTGTTATTTTCAGCACCATGACAAAGCCGTCTCAGGATATGATCGACATGGCGATCAAATATAATGTACCGACATTTGTGACAGAGAGGACAACATCCAGTCTTATGGCTGAAATCATCCGCTGGCTTGGTGTACAGCTTGCACCATGTATCTCCATTCATGGTGTACTTGTCGATGTTTATGGTGAAGGAATCCTGATTACAGGTGAGAGCGGAATCGGCAAGAGCGAGGCCGCTCTGGAACTGATCAAGCGTGGTCATCGTCTTGTAAGTGATGATGTCGTAGAACTTCGTAAAGTCAGTGACGTTACTCTGGTTGGATCGGCACCGGATATTACCCGTCATTTTATTGAACTTCGTGGTATCGGTATCATTGATGTCAAGACATTGTTTGGTGTAGAGAGTGTTAAGGATACACAGTCTGTTGACCTTGTTATCAAACTTGAAGAGTGGGATCGGGACAAAGAATATGACCGGCTTGGACTTCATGAAGAATATACCGAATATCTTGGAAACAAAATTGTCTGCCATTCCCTGCCAATCAGACCGGGACGTAACCTTGCAGTTATTGTAGAGTCTGCTGCTGTCAACCACAGACAGAAGAAGATGGGATACAATGCGGCAGAAGAACTGTACAAACGTGTACAGGCAAATATTGCAAAGAAGCGTGAAAGTTGATAAAGCAGAAGGCTGCTTTAAAATAATAAACAACAGGGAAAGGTGGAAGAAAGATGGGTTCATATTGCTTCGGAATTGATGTAGGAGGTACAACTGTAAAATGTGGTCTTTTCCAGACAGACGGTACTCTGGTAGACAAATGGGAAATTCCTACAAGAACCGAGAATAAAGGAGAGAACATTCTTCCGGATGTTGCAAATGCAATCAATCTCAAACTCGAAGAAAAGAAAATCGATAAAGCAGATGTAGAAGGTGTGGGAATCGGCATCCCGGGACCGATCAATTCAAAAGGCGAGGCTGCATGTGCAGTGAATCTTTACTGGGGATTTACTCCGGTTGCGCAGATCCTTCATGACCTTACAGGACTGAAAGCAAAGGCAGGAAACGATGCAAACGTAGCCGCACTTGGTGAGGCATGGAAAGGTGCAGCGGCCGGAGCACAGAATGTGATTCTTGTAACACTTGGAACAGGTGTCGGCGGCGGCATCATCATAGACGGAAAAATCGTAGCCGGAGCGCATGGTGCAGGCGGAGAAATCGGTCATGTTACAGTGGTACAGGATGAAAAAGAAGCATGTAACTGTGGAAATAAAGGCTGCCTGGAGCAGTATGCATCTGCAACAGGAATCGTCCGTGTGGCAGGAAGAATGCTGGCGGCATCTGAGGAAGACAGTACTCTGAGAGGTCTTCAGAATATTACAGCAAAAGATGTTCTCGATGCGTTTAAGGCAGGAGATACACTTGCAGGACGTATTATGGAATGTGTAGGAGGTTTGCTCGGAAGCGCTATCGCGGGATTTGCGGCAGTTGTTGATCCGGAAGCAATCGTAATCGGTGGAGGAGTGTCAAAAGCCGGACAGCCGCTGATCGACTGTATTCAGAAACACTACATAAGACATGCATTCCCATCCTGCAAGGAGACCCCTATTAAGCTTGCGACGCTTGGAAATGATGCCGGAATTTATGGTGCGGCAAAGATGGTTCTCTGAAAAATACATATTTAAAGATCTGAAGATTTTTACAGAAAGAGGGATTCCAGAATTTGGAATCCCTCTTTTAAGCTGGATTACAGACTTTTGGGTGTAAAAGAGTATAATAGTTTCAGAAATATATTTTTGCAATTGTGAAGTTTTTAATTGGGGCTTTATTTACGATTTTTTATTTGCTATAATAGAACGGACTATAAAGGAGGAAAACCATGAATTACGGAAAAAAATCAGTCTCAAAAAAGCGAAATTCGCTGATTTCCCGTACTGCCATGATGGGCAAAAGAGCTCATGTGTCGCTGATCAGAGTTCTTTTTGTGATATTGATCACAATCTGTGTGGTGATTGGCTGTACCGGAATTGGAGCTTTTCGGGGAATTATAGATAATGCTCCTGATGTAAATGATATTGATATTTCACCACTGGGTTATGCGACATTTTTATATGATGGAGATGGCAATCAGCTTCGCAAGCTGACGGCACCGAGTTCGAATCGACTTCCTGTATCTATTGATCAGATTCCGGTGGATCTTCAGCATGCGGTTGTCGCAATCGAGGATGAACGTTTTTATGAGCATAATGGTATCGACGTAAGAGGTATTCTCCGTGCTTTTGTAAAGAACCTTTCCTCTGGAAATCTTTCAGAAGGTGCAAGTACGATTACACAGCAGCTTTTGAAGAATAATGTATTTACAAACTGGACGCAGGAGTCTACATGGCTTGAGCGTTTTACACGTAAGATTCAGGAACAGTATCTGGCTGTTGAAATCGAGAAAAAGATTAACAACAAAAATGTCATTCTTGAAAATTATCTTAATACGATCAACCTCGGAGCCGGAACATATGGTGTGCAGGCAGCCGCCCGCAAATACTTTAATAAGGATGTATGGAATCTTAATCTGTCAGAATGCACGACACTGGCGGGTATCACACAGAACCCGACGCAGTACAATCCGATTGAGCATCCGGAAGCAAATGCAAAGAGACGTAAAGAAGTCCTGGATCATATGATCGATCAGGGATATATTACACAGGAACAATATGATCAGGTAATTAATGATGATATTTATTCAGAAATTCAGGCAGCGCAGGTGCTGAATGAAGAGACGGATAATACCGTATATTCCTATTTCGAAGATGAACTGATTGATCAGGTAATTAATGATCTGATGAATATCAAGGGCTATACCCGTACACAGGCACAGAACCTTGTTTACAGTGGTGGCCTGAGTATTTATACGACACAGGATGCTTCTATTCAGAAGATTCTGGATGAAGAATATGCAGATCCGTCCAATTATCCGGATTACGTACAGTATGCGTTGGATTATGCACTCACTGTTCAGAACCCAGATGGAGAAGAAGTGAACTACAGCAAAGAGATGCTTCGTCTGTATTTCCAGAATGAAGATCCGGAATTTGACCTTCTGTTCGATTCTCAGGAAGAAGGACAGAGCTATGTTGACCGATACAAAGAGCATGTTCTTGCTGATGGAAGTACCGTCGTTTCTGAACGAGTAAGCTTTGCACCGCAGCCACAGTCTTCTATGAGTATCATTGATCAGCACACAGGTTATGTAAAGGCGATCATCGGCGGACGTGGAGAAAAGACCGCGAGTCTGACATTGAACCGTGCAACAGATACGACAAGACAGCCGGGATCAACCTTTAAGATTCTGTCTACCTATGCACCGGCTCTCAATGAGAAGGGCATGACGCTGGCAACGACGTTCGAGGATGAACCATACAATTATCCGGATGGATCACCGGTAAATAATGCTTCCAAGAGTTATGGAGGAACGACAACGATACGTCGGGCTATCCAGAATTCCATCAACGTTGTAGCGGTCAAGTGCCTCGAAGAAGTAACACCGGAGCTTGGACTTCAGTACCTGGATAATTTTGGATTTACAACACTGGCACATGGTACAGAAGCAGACAAAGATGCTGACGGAACTATCTGGACAGATGCAAATCTTCCGATGGCCCTGGGCGGTCTTACTCATGGTGTCACGAACATAGAACTTTGTGCAGCATATGCGGCAATTGCAAACAATGGTAATTATATTGAACCGATTTATTACACTAAGATTCTTGACCACAACGGAAATGTCCTCATTGAGAAAAATTCAGCAGGAAGATCTGTTATTAAAGAAAGTACTGCATGGCTGCTGACAAGTGCAATGGAAGATGTTGTAAATCAGGGTACAGGTACTGCATGTCAGCTGGATGATATGACAGTTGCCGGTAAGACCGGTACAACAGATGCATACAATGACCTCTGGTTTGTTGGTTATACCCCATATTATACCTGTGCGGTATGGTCTGGATTTGATAATAATGAGAAACTTCCGGAGGATGCGAGAGATTTCCATAAGAACCTCTGGAAGAAGGTCATGACCCGTATTCATGAAGGCCTCCCGGATAAAGATTTTGATATGCCGGCAAGTGTAGAGAAGATTAGTATCTGCGAGGAGACAGGATTGCTCCCGAGAGCAGGCTGTCCTGTAATTACAGAATACTTTGATATTGGTGATGTGCCGACAGATTATTGCGATCAGCATTTCTACGAATCGGACGATACGATGGAAGAGTATACGACTGATGAAGGGACTTTCAATGTATCACCGACTCCGGATCCGAATGCAGATAATAACAGTAATGATAATGGAGACAACACCGGAGAAGACAACACCGGAGGAGACAACACCGGAGGAGACAATGCCGGCGGAGGAGACAACACCGGAGGAGATAATACCGGTGGTGGAGACAATACCGGAGGAGATAATACCGGAGGAGACAACACCGGA
>OGOG01002604.1_pt1 | contig 14895 bp, 9 predicted proteins | sample 1552581 | NCBI WGS metagenome assembly OGOG01 (sample SAMEA2580152, study PRJEB22360) | human gut metagenome | biome: human gut; feature: human-associated habitat; material: faeces | place: Denmark | collected 2008/2010 | reverse complement strand
CCATTTTTCTTTGCTCGCCTTATGATAAAAAGTAACACTGGTGTCCTGTGCCTGCACCGCAACCTTTCCCTTCCAGTCTGCCGGGAGTGTCACAGCAACCTCTTCAAAATAGTAGATCTGCGAGCCGTCATCCATTGTATCATTTACAAAAGTCAGCAGATTCTGCGTATCGACCGCCGCAAAAGCCGTCACCGGAGTCAGAGAAGTGGTCATCAGCATCATCCCCAAGCCAGCTGCTGCCAGTATTTTTTTCCAGTTCTTTTTCATTATTTCTTTCCTCCTTTTCATCCCTCATTATCAATCATGTCTTATTCGATCTCGTCATCACGAATCGGTAATACCATATTTTCCAGTGCATACCGAAGTTTTGGATGATGAATCACAAAATGGATCGCCGGAGCCCGGTTCTTCGATATCATGCACCACTTTCCTTCAAAACACGTGATCTGGATATTGTGAAAACCTTTTATCTTTGTCAGATTGAACTGATAGTTTTCGTTTGCTTTCGCATAGTTCTCTGCCGCACCTATGCATGCATGATATTCCTCATAAGTCAGACGGATATCTTTTTCCAGAAAGCACTCTGCAAGCGGAAGCACCAGTGGATATTTTTCATACTCCGCTTCAGAAAGCACTGATACTTCATCCTCCACTACACTGTGCTTCAGAATTGTCTCCAGGCATGTTGCGGATCTTTTATAGCTTTCCAAAATCACTGTTTTCTCATTCAACACAACATGATTGCGTTCCAGAATTTCTTCCAGCAGTTTTTTCGGCAGGACTCCCAGATCCGGAACCGCCAGTACACGCCTCCGCCGGCCTTCTTTCCCGGCATTTTCAAGCAGAGACGCATGCAGTTCTTTTTTGCGCTCTTCCCTGTAAATATCCATCAGTGGATGTGCTTTTTTCAAAAGAAATTCCATATTTTTCTGACTGATCGATACTTCCTCTTTGCGACTGGTCAGATAATAATGTGCCAGATCATGATGCCCGCTGATACAGTCTCCTGTCATCGCCACCTGCCCGGAACAATAATGCAGATGAGAATAGACACGATTCTGTACACCTTTCAGATAATATGGTGAAATCTGCCCGGTCATATAAAGTGGGACCCAGTTTTCCAGACCGAGCATCATATCTTTCATCGGACGTTCCACATCGTGGATGATATGGATATGCAACCCCTTTTTGAGAACCATCGCAAGACCGAACATGTATTTTTTTGCAAAATCCTCGTCTGCAGCCATATCTTCTACCGGCATGTCACTGCATATATACAAGGGCTTCATTGATTTTGAAAGCACAGTATGCTTCAGAAAATCCAGTTCCCCCTCGCGCATTTCTTTCAGCCCGTAATAATGCCTTGAAACAGGAAGCTGAAACGGTACTTTCGGCACTTTAAAGCTGTCAAAGTGAATGGCTCTTATATAATCGTCCAGATTAAAAGAATCCACTTTACGCAGAAAAGCGGATACATAATCAACCCCGTCAGGCATCGAGGAATTGAGCCACTCCCGCAGTTTCCTTCGATATGAAGAACTGTCTACAAGTTCATCCTCATTGCATTGAATAAGATACACCACCTTTTTCCGATCCTGCTCATCCTTATAATTAGCTATCACATATTCACAGACTTTTTCGACAAATTGCTGCTGATGTGCCGGATTGCGTCTGCCGGTCCTTATCTTTGACAGGTAGGACGGATCATAATGCAAAAATGCCGCAATTCTGGAAATATTGATATCCAGTTCTCTTAGCAGAATGTCGAGTTTCTGGCTGTTAAATACCGGCTCGTCCCGGTCATCCTCCAGACTTTCACGCAGTGTCTGAAACACCTTATCCCCCTGAAAATCCCGGATACCTTTTTCTACGGCAGTCTTTATGATTCCGTCGGATAATTTCTTTAAATATTCACTGTCAGCGTAAGGTGTACGCTCCCCTTTGCGGTATCGGCTGATAACCGTTTCGGATATTTCACTGTTACGCGCCAGCTCTTTTCCATTGCATCGGATCTGTATGATATAGTTGTTCAGACATTCCTGAAAATTCATCTTTTCATCCCCTTCCTGCTCATACCCATATTTCCTGCTTACAGTATAAAGGATTTTCTGCAAATACACAAAAAATTACCACCTTTGTCTATGACAGATATGGCAATACTTTTGAGTGACAGCAGAAACTTTGTTATACTTATTTTACCAATATTCAGAAGGAGGTTACAGCGATGAAACAATTAAAGAAAACAATAGTAAGTCTTGTTATGGCACTCCTGTTAGCAGTCACACTTATTCCTTCAACAAATGTGACGGTTCAGGCCGCTTCCGTTGGAAAAGTGACAGGAATAAAGGCAGTCTACACAAAAGGAAAAACAAAACTTACATGGAAAAAAGCATCCAGAGCCAAAAAATATGAAATCTACCGCTCAACCAACGGTAAGAAATTTAAAAAAGTAAAAACAGTCAAAGGACTTTCCTGACAGGACACAAAAAAGGGAGAACTCTGGTATAAGGTACGTGCCGTTAATGGTAGGAAAAAAGGAAAATTCAGCAGTGCAGTGTCGGTTTATACAATCGGAGGGCGTATTTCACTCCGACAGACAGGAAATTCTTTCCTGAGCGCCGGAACCAGCGTATTTGCTCTGGAAATCTGGAATTATGCATCGAAAAAACCAGCTTTCATAGGATGCAGCAATAATGGCAGAAAAATGACCGATTTTCCGATATATGTTTACAACAAGAATACTCGCAGATATGAAAAGTCGTTAACAAATGAAGCTTACTATCATGGAGCACTTTCATCTGCCGCAGGCGAGACAGACCTGAAAACCAGTATTCTGCACAAGGGAAAGGGAAACTATATTATTTATGTTGCCGGTCTTGGAATGATTTATCCATACGTAAATGCATATGACAATTCTAATATCTATACATATTATATCAATACATATTTTAAGATTGGTTCAAGAAAATATCGCCTCCGGGTAAGCTCTAATTCTTCATATTATAAAGACTATCAGGTACAGCGTATAAGATAAAGTTTAGCTGAAATTAAGGAGAAGTCCGCAAAGACTTCTCCTTTTAGTTTGTTATTCTTTTTCATACAGGAATTCTTCCGGCAGGCTTACCTTGAAATCTTTTGCCAGTGCACGGAAATTATCCGGCTGGATCGTCTGCAGTTTATGTGGTGTCATGGAGAGAATCTTTACAAGGATCTCGGCTGATTTCTCAACAGTGTGGAGCAGTCCGAATGTCAGGTCAAAATCCTCTCCGGAACAGAACATTCCATGATGCGCCCAGATTACAACATCATATTTTTTCATAAGTTCTGCTGTCTTTACGGCAATTTCTCTTCCGCCCGGAACCATCCAGCCGACAACTCCGACACCGTCCGGAAATACGACCGGACACTCGGTTGCGGATTCCCAGAGTTCTCTGGTAAACACTTTGTCATCCAGCGGGAGTACAAATGTCAGTGCAATCGTATTTGTGGTATGTGCATGATAAATAACACGATGCTTTCCATTGGTAAGTTTTTTCTTTACTTCATGATTCATCAGATGTGTCGGCAGCTCACTTGTCGGTCTTCCGCCCTCGACCAGTCCCCAACGAATACGGTAATTGCATCCGGTTTCATCCAGTTCAATAATTGCAAGACATACTTCCGGGTCAACAATGATATTTCTGAAATACTTACCGCTTCCTGTCACAAGGAAAAATTCGCCTGCCAGTCCCGGTACTTCGGTTCCGATCGGTGTCCATTCTCCCGGTGCATTCAGACGCGGACGGATCATTTCGACTTCCTCTGCCTTCAGACGGTAGCTTAAGTTACCACCGTTTCTCTCATGCCATCCCTGCAGATAACCGTCGTTCGCCATCTTGATAAAACCCTGTACAAATTTTGACTCTAAGATCCTCATAATAAAATCCCTCCGATTTCGTCCATAAATGGGCAGTTTTGTTGTGTTGTGGTTTTGTGTTGTTTATTTTTTCATTTTATGTTGTTTCTCTTTGTTTTCATTTGCATTATATATGGTTTTTTGTGGTTTGTAAAGACCTTTTTTGAAAAAATATTCAAAAAACCACATTTAAATCTCGGCCTTTTTCACTATTTAGTACTTTGACAATCATATAACGGGTTTACACATCACTTAAATACCGTTACAATGAAAGACGTAAAAATGAAAAGGAGAACCACGAAATGGAATTACAGAATGGAAGACCGGAAAATGTAAATGACCGTCTGGACAAGGAGATCCGTGTCTATGACTTTTTAGATAAACTCAGCGTTACTTACCAGCGTGTTGACCACGAGGCAGCCATGACCATGGAAGCCTGTGAGGAAATTGACCGCACACTCGGTGATGATACCGCTATCTGCAAGAACCTTTTTCTGTGCAACCGTCAGGAAACAAACTTTTATCTGCTCCTAATGCCGGGCGACAAACCCTTTAAGACAAAGGATCTTTCCGCTCAGATCGGTTCTGCACGTTTATCTTTCGCCAAACCGGAATATATGGAAAAATATCTCGATATCACCCCGGGGTCTGTCAGCGTCCTTGGCCTGATGAACGACCACGAAAAGAAAGTTCAGCTTCTGATCGATGAAGATGTTCTGAAGGATCCGTATTTCGGCTGCCACCCATGCATCAATACATCCAGTCTGAAATTTACTACAAAGGATTTTACAGAAAAGATCATTCCGGCACTTGAACATGAGCCGGTCATTGTGAATCTGCCCATCCCTGAAGTATAATTTTCGGACAGATAATCGCAGAAATATATCAAATTAAAACTGAATCTGGAGATTTTTTCGATGAAAAAAGAATTGAATTTTGCAAAATTGCTTTTAGAAGTGCTCATTTTGACCGGCGCTGTGGCAATCATTGCTGCTGCCGTTTATTTTTTCCTCGTACCGAGCCATGCTTCTGTCAGCAGTATTTCCGGTCTTGGAATTGTACTGTCCAATTTCATACCCTTCCCATTATCTGCAATCACCATGATCCTGAATGTTGTTCTTCTGATCATTGGCTTTATCACTTGCGGAAAAGAATTTGGAGTAAAGACCGTTTACACAAGTATCATGCTTCCTGTCTTTCTCGGAATTTTTGAAAAAGTTTTTCCGAATTTTACTTCCATGACCGACAGTCAGGAGCTGGACGTGCTGTGCTATGTCCTTGTTGTCAGCATTGGTCTGAGTATTCTTTTTAACAGAAATGCTTCATCAGGCGGGCTTGATATCGTAGCAAAGATCATGAACAAATATCTGCATATGGAACTTGGCAGGGCGATGTCCCTCTCAGGTATGTGCGTCGCACTGTCTGCCGCACTTGTTTATGACAAAAAAACAGTTGTTCTCAGTATTCTCGGTACGTATTTCAATGGAATCGTGCTGGATCACTTTATTTTTGACCACAACATCAAACGGCGTGTCTGCATCATTACAAAAAAAGAAGAAGAACTGCGAAATTTCATTATTCACGATCTGCACAGCGGAGCCACCGTTTATGAAGCATACGGCGCCTATAATATGCAGAAACGAAATGAGATCATTACGATCGTAGACAAAACAGAATATCTGAAGCTGATGAATTATATCAATCATGAAGACCCACAGGCATTCATCACTGTGTATAATGTATCTAATATGAGATATCAGCCTAAAGTATAAATCAGTGGACGCGCCACTGACGCCTCCGCGATATGCAATGCAAAACTCCGCCAGAACAGGTAGTTATGTACCTGAACTGGCGGAGTTTTCGTTAGTCATTATTTTTTGCGACGTTTGAGGTAAATTCCTCCACCAATCACTACGATTGCAGCAATAAGAAGAATTACAAAAATTCCAATCGGTGTGTTATCACCTGTTTTTACTGCTTTTGTGGATGTTGCGTTAGATGAGGTTGTGGTCGTTTTATCTTTGTCCTTGTCTTTATCCTTATCTTTGTCTTCATCCTGTTCCTGATTAGTGATGGTTACTTCTGCAGAAGTATTATTCTCATCGAATGTAACTTCTCCGTTCTCCACTGATACATCATATTTGAAAGTTTCTTCATTGATCGGTTTTCCATCCTTATCAACCTCTGTCACATAGAAAGTCTTGGATGTTCCCTGTGCAATGGATACTTTAATCTGTGCTGTCACACTGGAGCTGCCATTCAGATTCAGTGGAATAATATTCTGAGCCACATTCTCTGAAAGTTTTGTACATTCTTCATCATCAAAAATACCTGCATAGAATGTCTCGTCGCTGTTCTTTGCCTTACCGGCTTTGTCTTTAAACAGTTTGGTAATACTCAGAACACCTTCTTTGTAGAATCCATCCGGGAATTTCATAAAGCGGTTATCAAAGTAAACTGCTTTACTTCCGTTTGGAGTTTCTACTGTAACACTGTTTCCATCTGTAAACTGTGCTACATATTTTGTTCCTGCAACAACGCCGCTCAGATAGCGCACGCCGTCTTTTGTACATTCACCTACATAATAAGTCTTGTTCGGCTCCACACCTTCAAATGTAACTGTTTCGGAAGTGGAGTTTTTGAATGTAAGTGCTTTGATCTCAGATGCAAGTTTCGTGCAGTTCTCATCTTCATAAAGTGCTACGTAGAATGTCTGATCAACTGCATAAATGTTCTCGCCTGCAACTGTCTTCAGATTCTTAGTTACTGAAATGGATGCGGATGTGTCTTTCTTCTCATCCTTCATTGTAACCTTGTTGCCTGTAACTGCATCTTTTGTGTCGCTTGTTACTTTTCCTTCTTTGTCAATCGTGAACTTGATGCTCTCAGCAATCTTGTATCCGTCCGGAGCTGCTGTCTCAGACAGAGTGTATGTTCCGGCTGTAAGTTTCACTGTATGTGTCTTGACTGTTCCGTTTTCATTCTTTCCATCATCACCGGATGTCCACTTGATAGGGATAATTTCTTTTCCATCAATGTCTGTTCCGGTGATCTGGAGGGATGCTCCTTCAAGTTCAGTGTTGTTGGTAAGGTCGACTTTGCTGATCTCGATGTCGCGTTCTGTCAGCTCATCCACCATTATGATTTTCTCTACTTCATCTTCACCAACTTTGACATTTCCATCCTTGTCTACTGTAAAGTTGATAGGATCTGCTATGTCATATCCTTTCGGGGCATTTGTCTCGGTCAGGGTGTAGCTTCCCGGTTTTAAGCTTACTTTCTGACTTGTTGCTCCTGATATCAGGCTGATTGGCTCGATGTCTTCTTCACTTCCAGTCTCTTTTCCGGTGATCTCAAGCTCTGCGCCTTCAAGCTCATTTCCAGTGATGTCTGTCTTGTTGATTTCAATCTCGTGTACATCGTATTCATCAACCATTGTAAGCTTATCAACTTTGGTTTCTCCGACTTTTACATTTCCGGCTGCATCCACTGTGAAGCTGATCGGGGCTGCCTTTACATATCCAGCCGGTACCTCTTTCTCAGTCAGGATGTAACTTCCCGGTTTCAGGCTTACTGTCTTTTCCTCTCCGGATGTCCAACGGATCGGATCAATGTCTTTATCACTTCCATTCTCTTTTCCAGTGATCTCAAGTTTCGCTCCTGCAAGCTCATTTCCTAAGATGTCCTGCTTACTGATCTGAATCTCACGGCTGTATACATTTGTAAATGCCACTGTTGTTGTCTGGTTTTTATTTACAGTTACATTTGCTTCACTTCCGCTTTCTGAAGTTCTATCATCTATTGTGTAGCTTACACTGCTCAGCTTTACTCCGTTCACATCGCTTGCTGTCTCGGTTACTGTATAACCTCCTGCTGTTTTGTCAAGTTCCAGTTTCCATACACCATTTGCATCTTGAGTAAAATCATTCAGTGTATAAGTCTCTTTGTTATTTGTAGCATTATTCTTTACAGTGAAGCTCAGGCTGGCTTTTACCTCATCTGTAACCCTATTTCCGGTAATTGTTTTTGTAATAACCAGATGTCCTTCATTTTTTTCTTCATTAGCTACGTAAATCGTATCACCACTGTAATATTCATTAGAAGCTGATGGAGAATCTACAAATTTAAATTCTATTGGTGTGGAATCAAGCTGATATCCTTCCGGTGCAGTTATCTCAACTAAATAATATGTTCTGTCCTTTACAAATGCCCAGCCATTTTTATCCATATCAGTTTGCAGTTCTGCATTTCCATCGTCATTTGTTGTACAGGTAACAATGTTATCGTTTTTATCTGTGACCGGTACTCCGTTGCCATTATCATCCCACTTATAAAGCTGGAATACTGCACCTGCTAATTTGCTGGACTGATCACCTGCTTTATATTTACGGATCTTGATTCCCAGCCGTGAACCGCCACCACCGGCACTTCCATTTAAAGTTACCGTTTTGGAAATATTGATGCCATCTCCACAGCCGGTCAGTTCTGCTCTGTTGGAGTAAGTAACCTGACCACTGCCAAGTACTCGTGCATCATAAGTGATCTCAATGACTTTTTCATCCGGTATACCTGTGATTGTAAGCGTACCGTTATTTTCATTAGGAATAACCTTCTGTGTGATATCTTCTCCGCCAGCCTTCACTACAAGACTGCTTGCATCATAGCGCAGTGTCGTAGACATGGTATCTGTCAGAGTTAGTGACTCTCCTCCGTTTAATTTCAGTCCTGCTTCATTTGCTTTGATAGTAAAATGTACTTTATTTGTGCTGTACTCAAAAGCATCCGATTTAGTTAATGGTTTGCATGTGTAATCAACATCTACCTGACTGTCTGCACCACCCCAGCTTGCCTCATTATGAAGCTTGTAGGTATGATTAGGAGCTACAAGTGCAAGCTTCTGCAACTCTTTAAGTGCATTCTCATCTTTTGGAATCAGTGTATATTTTAATTGGTAATACTTATAATATTCATTATCCGCATCCTTTGGATAACTGTCAATTTTAAAGCCTGTAGATATAGCTGAAACATTTCCTCCTTTTGTCTCACCCTGATACCATTGATTATTACTACCGGCAATCTGAGGGTTTTCATACACTTTAAAGTATTCTGTTGGGAACGTATCTGTAATTACATCCCCATCTTTTACGTCGCCCTTGAACGTTAACGTAAAATCAAATTTAGGATAATCAATATTGCCAATCTTTACTGTTCCATTGCACTGTCCAGATTTTGAAAGGGATGTTTTTGTAACATGAACTGTATCACTTGCTGTTATATTTGGTCCTGTCAACTTTGCAGTATTGGTATGACCATATCTCCATGCCTCATCTGTTTGTGCCCATTCGGAATCCACATTAGTACTATAGGTAATTTCTAATGTTCTCTTTTCACCGGTGCCTTTCAGACCTTTCTTTATGGTACCATCGGTGTCTCTATAACTAAATGCAATTGTTATTGTCTTTCCGTCCTGAGACAGTGTGTCCGTATGAGTCTCATCTGCATCCAGATATTTCACAGTAATACCTTCACCATCATATGCATCCAGATAAGGATCACTACATGGCAGACTGTCTACAAGCGTTGCATTCGGAATTCCGTTTACCGGTACGGTTACAGTGATGGTCCATGTAATTTTTTTGTGATCTGCACTCAGCTTTCCTTGTTTAGCAATAGCAGCTCCTTTATTTCCCTCATTCGGTCCAACTGGTGCTGTCGCACTTCCACTGCCACCGCCATCTACAGATGCATTGTTTTTCAGATCAGTTTTATCATAGAAGCTGGAGTTATCAGCCGCAGTTGCATAGCTGATCTCATAAGAGACATTTCCATCACTCTCCGGTGCGGTATATGACCAACTGATAATATTTCCATTACTGTCTTTGGCTAAATTAAGATTTGACCACGGAATAGTTCTGACCTCACCAGTAGATACCTGAATCGTAATTCCACTGCCTGTATAATGCATGTATGCCTGTGAATTGCTATCGATCGTGTCGGTAATATTCTTCCCGGACATAGATGCTCGCTTTGATTCATTTACTACAAGCTTTCAGGGTATATTACTCGGATCTGTTACCACACCATTTTCTGTAGCGCCTGTCATTGATTTGGAAATAGAGATTTTGTTATTAATATCCTTATCATATGTATCTGTTTTCTCTTCTTTTTTCTCTCCATCAACAATAACACTTGCTGTGTTTTTCTTATTGTCTACAGACACAGTACCATTTGCCGGTATCTTACTGTAATCTACTTCTGCAGTATATGTGATGGTAACAACCTCATCATGAACCATATCTCCTACTGCATACTGAAAACCGTTTCCTGAAGGAGTAACATCCTGACTGAGATTATCTCTTTTATTTGATGTAATTGATTTGATTTCCTTGAATTTGAGGATTTCTCCCGAAAGCGCATCAGTTACCTGCACCTTCTGGTTTGCGCCCTTCGATGTTACTTCAACAGTATATGTAAGTTCATTTTTATTGGAATCATAATCAGAATGAGTTTTATTTATAGACACACTACTGCTATTATCTATATGAAGTGTCTTGTTTGTACTGGCTCCGAATTTGATTTCCTGTCCATTTTTATTTGCATCAAATTTCGCACCAATTTTTATCCAGAAATGAACATCTCCAGAACCTGTCAGATTTGGATCATTATTGTTCAGCTTTACAATTAACGTCCTTCCATCTTTGGACAGACGTGCTTTATTACCCGTTACCGTATGTCCATCGATATTCAAATCAAATTCCTGTGCTGAAGCAAGCCATGAGTTTAATAGTGCATCAGGTAAAGTATATTCCAGTTCTCCTGCAGTATTAAACTGCATTCCTTCCGGATTCTCCTTAAACGTTAATTCGATTTCGTAATCTGTATCTGGCAAAATTGTAGTGTTATCGTTCCATTCCGCCCCATTCAAAGTTACTGATGTAACGAAATTAGATAAATCTGCGGAGCTTTCCGCTGGCTCCACCGCATCCCCACTCACTGCCTTCACAAATACAAACGGAGAGAATCCCTCTGTGACAACATTCGCTGCAACTACTGCGCCGTTGCCGTCCTGTGATGCGCTTCCTGCTGCAACTGCCTGTCCGTTTACGATATGAAGTACATATATATTAGAAGGAACTCCTGCGTCTCCGGTCATGGTAAGGATCGGGCTATTGAATGACAGGCTGACATTTGCAGACTGATTGACTGCGATTTCCTGTCCGTCTTCTTCAAAATGCATATCATATGCGGTTGCATCGAGAACGGTAAGTCCGTTGTTTATTACCCACTGTGATACGGCTGCTTCTGCATTATTTGCAAAATAATCGGAATCTACGCTGTACTGCTTTGCTACGAAAACAGCTTTGTCAGAAATAGGCTGTGACAGGGTAACGTTTGCAGTTGCATTATCAACTGCGCCACTGAACTGAGCCTTTGTAGCTGTCTCTGCCGGTGCCTCTGTAACAGCCGGAGCTTCTGTTGCCTGTGGTGTCTCCGTAACTGCTGCATTCTCCTGCGGAGCCTCTGTCTGCTCTGCTTCCTGTGCAGGTGCTTCTGTCGGTGCAGCTTCCTGTGCCGGAGCTTCTGTTGCCTGCGGAGCTTCTGTCACTTCTGCAGTCTCCTGCTCTGCCGGTGCCGCCGGTTCCTCTGCTGCCGGTTGCTGCTCCTGTGCCTTATCTGAATCGGGAACAGATGCCTCCGGTTCACTCGCCTCCGATACTTCAGCTACTGCCTCCGTATCCTGATTCTGTGCTTCCTGGGTGTATTCCGCCAGCTCCTCAGCCAGTGTAGTTACACTGCTCTGCTGTACGACCATCAGAGCAACAAGAAGAAATGTTAAAAATCGTTTACCTTTTTCAAATTTTTTCATCTCTTCATTCCATCCTTTCCTTATTGTAATTGAATTTATAATAATAAATATTCATATTTCGCAAAGCCTTCCCTTTCGCATTGACAGACTATGCATATGATATTTAAATATGATTATACAAAATATATTATAATTTCTTACGTATCGACAAGCACGACTATTTTTACGCATATTTTCCCTTTTTTGCGCATTTTCAACATTGTATATACAAAAAAACAATTTTTTATATGAAAATTGCCTATAAATTTGTGATATACTGCACGACCAACAACTGTCCTTCCGGACGGAATTTCAGCAGTGCGCCACTTTTACGTGCATAGTTACTCACACTGACAAGTCCGTATCCATGACCGTCAACTTTATCTGTTACCGGAAGTCCCGTCTCCCTTGAAATGTCCAGTTTTCCAAAATAATTATTTCTGATTTCGATGATGAGCTGTTCTTTTTTGGGTTCGATCCTGACAGATACTTTTCTTTCCTGCGAATCCGGAACTTTGCATACCGCTATAAATGCATTTTCAAGAAGATTGCTGAGCATAGTCGCAAAGCCGAAATCTTTTGCCTGCTCAAACTCTGCCGGAACATCTATCTTGTAGGTAAAGTCAATTTGCGCTCTTTCAGCTTTCGCATGATAGATTCCGATAATGCCATTGACAATGGAATTTTCGCAGTACCGGATTTCTTTCAGGGATTCAAGCTGCTGTCCGGATTCTTCCAGTAATTTGTATATTTCATCATACTGCCCTTCATCCAGAAGGCTTTTGATCAGCGCATACTGATGACGGAGGTCGTGTCTTTGAATAGCCAGTAGTTTCTGGTGATTCCGCACGGTCCTTGCCTCATGCAGGATACCCTCCGTATATTTCTCCATAAGGGCCGATGCGTTGATTTTCTCTGCCTCATTTCTGGATTGTGCAATACCGATGATCAGTGACACATAATAAAAACCCATCAGAAGAAACACACATATAAGTGCTCCACAGATATTCGGCACCTCTGCAATAGAAACCGGCCACACAGTCATTCCATAAACCGTTATATAAAACAAAATCGGCATCAGACAGATACGGTTCCATTTCCTGTTCGCCATTTCCAACTCCATAAGATAATTTTTTCTAACGGTACGTACAAGCAGATAGAGCAACGTTGCATGAATCAATATCTGACTTGTCAATGCCCGTGCCATGCCCCCACAAAAAACAAGAACCACTTCTGCAACTACATTTCCAATCATCACATAGTTTGATGAACAAAGTACTGTGAAAACTGCCCGCCAGTCTGAATATCTGCAAAGGAACAGAGCCGCTGCCTGCACAATAACAACCCACAGCAACACGTTAAGCAGCCTGTTCATATGCACCGTCGGGTCAAAATTCATATAATCCACAATACTCGTCAGGATAAATGCCGTTGCCGTTCCCATTATCACTTTCCATTTTTGTTTCGTCAGCGGAAGAAACAGAAGCAAAAAAGCAAGCTGAAAAATCATAGATGATCGATAGATTAAAAATTCATTCATATGATTTCATCTCCAAACGTATAGGCCATATATTTGTTCTGCAGCTCCGTCTTACGGCGCTTCGCGACCGGAATTTCTGTCCCGTTATCAAGCAGAACATAATTTTCTCTTATGCTCTTTATGTATTTCAGATTCACAAAAAATGATTTATGTGTCTGCACAAATTCCTTTTCATCTGCAAGGGGTGCAACCACCTCCTCAAAAGTTCCGTTACGTCTGCCTGCTTCGATCTCCCGTCCGCTTCGAAGGTTATATCTTACATTTCTTCCTATATTTTCTACATAAGTAATGTCCATGATCGGAACCTTCTGCGGACCTTCTTCACTCATGATATGCATATATTTCTGTGGTCTTGCATCATATAAAGTCTTGGTCATATCGAGTGTTTTTTTCAATTCTGCGTACTCGACCGGCTTTGGCAGATATCCCAGTGCATGGATTCCAAAAGCATCCATTGCATATTCTGTGGTGGACGAAGTATATATGACCATTGTCTCGTCGCCTTTTTTGCGAATTTCGCGTGCCAGACTGATTCCGTCCCGCTCCGGCATCACAATATCCAATATCCACAAATGATACATATCTTCTGTATGACTTTCCAGCAGATCATTCGGATTGTGAAACGCATCCACCACAATCTCACTGTCGGAATTATCATCTTTCCATTTATTTACCATATCCAAATTTAAACGTAAATCTCTTTCACTGTCATCGCATATTGCTATTCTGAACATAGACAATATTCCTCCTCCGGTATCCGGACTTATATAGTTTCAGTCCCTTTAACCTTGTATCATCATTTTATCAAAAAAAGAACACCTTGTGTGAAAGAATAAACGAAAAATCTACGAAACTCTCTTTCAACAAGATGTTCTTCTATATTTATATCTGTTTTACATGGAAATCCATCCAAATGCGTTCGCCACGGAACTCAAAAGAATGATTACCGCAAAGATCGGGCAGAGATACCGGATCATAAAATTAAAGACTTTCTTTCTCTTAAATGTGCCTTCGCCATGCAGAACTTCTTCCTCGATCTTCTTCACACCGATCACTCTGGAGATCAGAAGACAGGTCGCAAATGCCGCGATCGGCATCATCACAGAGTTTGTCAGGAAGTCAAAGAAATCAAGGAACTGCATTCCGATGATCTTTACACAGGCAAGCGGTCCATATCCCAGGGAAGAAAGACTTCCGAGAACAAGCATGATCGCACCGACTACCAGTGTGGACTTCTGTCTGCACCATTTCAACTCATCCTGAAAGGTCGATACAGCACTTTCGGTCAGAGCAATCGAACTTGTCAGTGCCGCACAGAGTACCAGCACAAAGAATAAAATTCCAATCGGGGTTCCCAGTCCCATGCTTGCAAAGACTTTCGGAATCGTGATAAACATCAGGGACGGTCCTGCCTGCAGTGTATCCGGATCTCCGCCTGAGAATGCAAAGACTGCCGGAATGATCATCAGACCTGCCATGATTGCGATCGCTGTATCAAAGATTTCTACGTTTGTTGTGGAACCTTCAATGGATACGTCTTTTTTCATATAGGAACCAAATGTTACCAGAATACCCATTGCGATTGAAAGTGAATAGAACATCTGTCCCATTGCT
>OGOG01002602.1_pt1 | contig 14898 bp, 15 predicted proteins | sample 1552581 | NCBI WGS metagenome assembly OGOG01 (sample SAMEA2580152, study PRJEB22360) | human gut metagenome | biome: human gut; feature: human-associated habitat; material: faeces | place: Denmark | collected 2008/2010 | reverse complement strand
CGCCCAGAGCGCCTGCGCAGGCGCTCTCGGTCTGGGCGCTGTTGGGGCTGGCGTGGTTGCGCCGGTCCCGCCGCCAGATGCGCCATGCGCCCTTGGCATCGTTGCCGGTAAAGGCCGCAGCGGCCACCCACAAAAGGGCGGCAATGCGGCTGGGGATGTAGTTGGAAAGGTCGTCCAGCTTCGCGGCTGCGCGGCCAAAGTAAAGATACTTCTCGTTTTTGTAGCCCAGCATGCTGTCCATGGTATTGATAGCCTTGTAGGTCAGCGCCAGCGGTGCCCCGCCGATGAGCATATACAGCAGCGGCGCAATGACGCCGTCGCTGGCATTTTCGGCCACCGTTTCCACCGCGGCCTTGGTCACGCCCTCGGCGGTCAGGTCCTGGGTGTCGCGGCCCACGATGCGGCTCACGGCTTTGCGGGCAGCGGGCAGGTCGTTCCGGACCAGCTCGTTATACACATTTGTGCTCTCCTGCGCAAGGCCCTTGGCTGCCAGCGCCTGCCCGCACCAGAACATCTGTACGGCAAGGCCCAGCCACGGGCTGAGCTTTGCCGCCGCCAGACACACAAGGCTCGTGACCAGAAAGGTGCCCACCGGCAGGCAGAACGCCGTCACGGCACCGCCCAGCAGCTCGCCCTGCGGGGTGCCGGGCAGGCGGGCGCGCAGGAATTTTTCCAGCCGGGAGATGCATCTGCCCATGAGCACCACCGGGTGCGGCAGCCACGCCGGGTCGCCGAAGAGCGCGTCCAGCACAAAACCGCCGACAACTGCCTGAAGGATCATGCCCTGCTCTCCTTTGTGTACTGGACGGTCTTTACGAGATACAGCAGATGCTTTTCCGTCCAGTCCTTTGCATCCAGCACAAAGCCGCCCGCGTTGGGCCCGCACCATGCGTAATAGTCCCTGTGGGGGACGGCAAACCGCTCCATGGCGGCCATCTGGGTGCCGCCGTGGGCCAGAATGACCAGCCGCTCTTCGCCTGCGGCAAGAGCTTTATCGATCAGCTCTGCCACGGTGCGGCAGATGCGGTCTGAAAAATCTGTCTTGCGCTCTCCGTCCGGGCAGGGGCTTTCGCAGTTGGCCTTCACCCATGCCTGATACTCGGGGTCCTTTTCCATCTCGATGAAATTGCGGCCCTCAAAGCTGCCAAAGCACATCTCTTTCAGGCCGTCCACCGGCACAAGCTTTGCCTCCGGGAACAGGATGCGCGCCGTCTGGCTGGTGCGCTGCAAGGTGGAAACATAGACCACATCGGGGTCAAAATCTGCCCGGCGCAGCTGAGCAGCGCCTTCGGGTGAGAGCGGGATATCGCGCTGGCCCTGATAACGCTTCTGGGCGTTGTATTCCGTCTGGCCATGACGCAGAAGATAGATCAGCATTGAGACAATTCTCCTTTCAAAACCGTGGGGATGCCGCAGAACATCTGCACCACGCACTCTGCCCGTGCGGCCAGCAGGCAGGCAAGCCTGCCCGCCGCCTCGCGGTCTGCGCGCTGTTTGACATCCATCGGCACAACACCGCCGCCTACCTCGGTGGCGATGAGGATATCGTATTCATGGGCAAGCTTGTCTGCCAAGGCAGGCAGGTCGGCGGCATCGGCAACGCCCAGTCTGCGAGGGCGGGCAGTTCGGCGCCATGGCCAGCCAATACCTGCACGTCCGAAAGACGCTTGCCGGGAAGTGTTTGCGCAAAGGTGCGCTTGCCGCTGTAGAGCGGCCCGGTAATAAAGATCATAGCAGCCCTCCCCACTGGCAGGCACACAGCGCCGCCAGCATCCAGAGCTCGGCCTTTTGCAAAAACCACCCGGCAAGGTCGCCGGTGATGCCGCCGAACTGCTTCCAACTCACGGCATGGTAGCGCCAGAGCACCGCCAGCGCTGCCAGCACCAGCGCCCAGCCGCCCAGCGCCGCCATGCCCACGCACAGCACTGCGGCCAGCACCGCCAGCACCCGGCGCACCACAGTTTTGTCTGCTGCAGTGGCAAAGGTGTGTGCAAGACCGGTGTTTTTTGCCATGGGGAACGATGCCACCGCAAGGCCCGAAAGCGCCCGTTCCAGCACCAGTGCCAGAACCCACAGCACACCCACGCGGGGTGTAAAACTCACACAGGTGCACAGGGCAAAATAGGCCAGAAAATAGCTGCACAGTCGGATGACCGCAAAGGCACCGCAGTGGGGGTCTTTTAATATTTCCAGCTTCTTTTCTCGGTCGCCGTAGCTGGAAAGGGCATCGCAGGTGTCGGCATAGCCGTCCAGATGGATGCCGCCGGTGATCCATACCGGGATCAGCGCAAAGCCTGCCGCCTTGGCAAGGCCCGGCAGGGGCAGCGCGCCACACACACACCACGCCGCACCAATAACGACACCAATGAGCGGGAAGGCGCACATGGCATAACGCATATTTTTTTCGTTCCATTCGAACTGCGGCACCGGGATGGCCGAAAACATGGCAAAAGCCACCGCGATGGTCTGCAAAACGATCATTTTTCCACTCCTTTATAGTACACGGGGATGCCGCATACCACCCGCACCACCGCATCTGCCCGGGCGGCAAAGGCATTGTTCACCTGCGCCAGTGCCAGCAGATAGCGACCTGTGTCACCGGCATAATCGGCCCCGCCGCTGAACACCTCGTTGGAAACAACGATGAGGTTTTCGCACTGGGCTGCAAGGCTTTCCAGCCCGTGCAGGATGGCTTTGGCCGCGTTTTTCCCTGCTCCCGCCGGGTCGTACAGCTCGTTGGCGGCAAGGTTGCCAAGGTCTTCCAGCAAGGCGGTGCCCCGCGCAGGCAGGCGCACATTGTCCAGATGCAAGGGACACTCCACCGTTTCAAACTGCTTTGCGGCCCGCATTTTGCGGTGCTTTTCCACCCGGGCGGCACACTCGGCATCCCACACCTGCATGGTGGCAAGATAGTAGCGGGGGCCAGTGGTCCTGAGCACAAGGCTCTCGGCATATTCACTTTTGCCGCTGGCCGCGCCGCCCAGAACCAGCGTCAACATTGGGGCGTATACGGCGCAATGCCGCCCTCCGCAAAGGAGTAGCACCCGCCGTATACGGCCAGCGCCATATCCCACAGCGGGATGCTGGCCACCGCGCCGGTGCCCTCGCCCAGATGCAGCCCCGCCGTAATGATGGGTGCCTTGCCCAGTGCTTCCAGCACGATGCGCGCGGCAGGCTCTGCCGAGCAGTGGCTTGCAAACACAGCCTTTGCCGCCGCCGGACACAGCCGCACGGCGCACAGCGCGGCCACCCCGCTGATAAAGCCATCTGCCAGCACCGGCACACCGGCCAGTGCACCGCCCAGAAACACACCGCACAGGCCCGCGATATCAAAGCCACCCAGCTTGGAAAGCACATCCAGCGGGTCCTCCGGGTCCGGCTCATTGCAAAGGATGCCGCGGCAGATGGCATCCACCTTATGGGCAAGCCCTTCATCCGAGAGGCCCGCACCGCGCCCGGTCATAAGCTCCACGGGCTGGCCCAGCAGCACTGCCGCCACCGCGCTGGAGGTGGTGGTATTGCCAATGCCCATTTCACCGGTGGCGATGAGCCTGTAGCCATCCTCTGCCAGTTCCCGGGCAAGGGCAATGCCCTCCCCAACGGCCTGCACGGCCTCGGCCCGGCTCATGGCAGGGCCTTGGGTAAAATCCGCCGTGCCTGCGGCAATGCGGCAGCTGCGCATGCCGGGCACCGGTTCGCCTGCCATGCCCATATCCACGGGCAGAACATCGCAGTGGGCCGTGCGAGCCATCTGGCACACACTGGTGCGCCGCATGGCAAGGTTTTCGGCCACGGCACGGGTCACTTTCTGCCCGGTCTGGCTCACGCCCTGCGCCACCACGCCGTTATCCGCGCAGAGCACCACCACCACCCGGCGGGAAAAATCAAGCTCCGCACTGCCGGTAAGGGCGGCGGCATCCTCCAGCATGGTCTCCAGCCGGCCCAACCCGCCCAGAGGCTTTGCAAGGCTGGCCCAATGGGCGTGTGCCGCCGCGCGAGCAGCTTCGTTGGCAGGGGTGATACCCGCCAAAAGTGCATTCAGTTCCGTTTCGGTCATTTTGGTCATCCTTTTGTTTTGCTGTATCGTTCTGCCGCGCGCACAAAGCGGCCCGGCAGGGGCGTGCCCGCCCAGTATAAATGCGGGAAGCCCGCATAGAAATTCTCGTTTGCAAAGCCGCATTCCCACTGCATTTTCTCGTTTTTACGGGCCGTAAATGCAGTGCCGTTTGCGGTGGAATCCCAGTGGTGGAATTCGTGGATGGGCAGCGTTTCTCCGGCGCAGAAGAGCATACTGTCCGCCTTGGCGGTCATTTCGGCATAGCCAAAGCGCACCAGCCTTCCCACCCGGATGCCATCGCCCGGTAGAACGTCTGCCATGGGCCACACCTTACCGTCGGCATCCTCAAGGCTCCGGCCCAGATACAAAAAGCCGCCGCATTCGGCCGCTGTGGGCAGGCCCGCCTGCACGGCCTGCCGGATGGAAGCCAGCATGGTTTTGTTTTCACTCAGAGTTTTGGCGTACAGCTCCGGGTAGCCGCCGGGCAGATACAGCCCGCCTATATTTTCCGGCAAAACCGCATCCTGCACCGGGCTGAAAAGCACAAGCTCCGCCCCGGCATCCCGCAGTGCGTCCAGCGTTTCGGCATAGGTAAAGCAGAACGCCTCGTCCTTTGCCACCGCAATGCGGACGGATGTGGGTGCAGCTGCTCCCGGCAAAGCTTCCGGCGCAGGCTTTTCGGTCAGCACGGCAAGGCGCTGCCAATCCAGCACCAGTGCATCGGCCAGCAGAGCGATCTTTTCCTGCAGGTCGGCAATTTCATCTGCAGTCTTCAGGCCGAGGTGTCGGCTTTCTACCGCTGCCTGCGGCAAATGGGGCAGATAGCCCAGCACCGGCAGGCCGGTCTCCCTTTCCAGCAGGGCCTTGAGCATTTTATACAGCTTTTCGGAACAATCATTGAGCAGGATGCCCGAAACATGGCTGTTTTTGCGGAAGTTCATAAGGCCCTGAATTTGCGCGGCCAGCGTCACGCTGGCCCCGCCGGGCTGGACCACCAGCAGCACCGGCAGGCCCAGCGTATCCGCCAGTTCCCAAGCGCTGGCACGGGTGGTCAGGCCCTGACCATCATAAAAGCCCATAGCGCCCTCGCACACGGCGGCACCATGCCCGGCGGCATAGCGGGCAAAAATGGCCCGCACCATATCCCTGTTGGAAAGAAACAGATCCAGATTGTGGCTGTCCACCTGCAGAGCTGAGCGGTGGAACATGGGGTCGATGTAGTCCGGCCCGCTTTTGAACGCACAGGGGTCGGCCCCGCGCTTTTTCAGCGCCGCCAGCACTGCGCAGGCAACAGTGGTCTTGCCGCTGCCGGAAGAAGGCGCGGCGATGAGGAATTGCATCATTTGCGTGTACCCGTAATGAGGAAGATGGGGTTATTGGCCATGAGCAGGTGCAGTCGGCCCGCCGGTTTTGTGCGGCTGACGGCGATCTGCGTTACCTCTGCGGTCAGGCCCCGGGCCGTGAGGGCGGCAATGGCAGCGCCCAGCGTTTCCAGCGCAATGGCCGAAATGCAGATGCGTGCGTTCGGATTCTTGCCGAGCACTTCATCCAGCACGGCTTCCATGCCGCCTTTGGTGCCGCCGATGAACACGGCATCCGGCGCAGGCAGGTCTGCCAGCACATCCGGTGCGCGGCCCTCGATGAGGATGAGGTTGCAAGCATGGAACTTTGCCCGGTTTTTACGGATCAGTTCACAGGCATCCGGTTCACACTCCACGGCGTAAACGCGGCCTTTGGGTGCCGCCAGCGCCAGCTCCACGCTCACACTGCCGGTGCCTGCGCCCACATCCCACAGAGTGTCGGTGGGCATTACCGCCAGCTTTGCCAGCGCAGCAGCGCGCACCTCCTGCTTGGTCATGGGCACCTCGCTCCGGATGAAGCTTTCGTCCGGGAAGCCCGGCGCACGCAGCTGCGGCAGATCAAAGTTTTCCACCAGAAGCACGCTGAGTGGTGCAAAGCTCTGCCCCGCCAGCTCTGCAGCAGAGCCGTAGCGGATGGCTTCCGCCTCGGTGCCAAGGTTTTCGCCCACCACGCCGTGGGCTTCGCCCATACCGGCATCGGTCAGCTTCTGGCACAGAGAGGCGGGCGTTTCAGTGCCGCCGGTGAGGAAGAACACCGAACGGTTCATCATGCACTCGGCCACCGGGTCGCAGGCACAGCCGTGGGCCGAGACCAGCTTCCAGTCCTGCCACGGTCGGCCCAGCGCCGCTGAAAGCAGCTGGATGCTGGAAACGCCCGGATACACCCGCGCGGGGATGCCCAGCGCCCGCAGCGGCGTGAGCAGACCGGACGCACCGGAGTAAAATCCGGTATCGCCGCTGTAAAGCACGGCAGCATCCTGCCCGGGGTTTTGTGCCAGTGTTTCCAGAATGTCAGCGGGCTGGTAGAGCGCGAACTGCCGGGCCGTGCAGTCTGCAGGCAGGCCCGCCAGCAGCCGCTTTGCGCCAAACACAAGGCCTGCCCTGCGCACAGCCTGCTGCGCCTGCGCCGAAAGGGCTTCCCATTTTCCGCTGCCCATGCCAATCAGTGTGACCATTGCAAAATCTCCTTGCAATACGCTAAAATTTGTGTTTCCGTCTCGCCAGTTTCCGGCGGGCGGCGCAGCACCACCAGCTGTGCGCCGGTATCGGCAGCGGCCTGCACCTTCTCGGCAAAGCCGCCCGCTGCGCCGCCGTCCTTGGTGACGAGGTACCGGATCTGGAACTGTGTTATCAACGCCTTATTCAGCGCCAGACTGAACGGCCCCTGCATGGCAATGATATTCCGGTGCGGGACATTGGCCGCTTCACAGGCGGCAATGCCCTCCGGCGTGGGCAGGACGCGCGGGTAAAGCCGCGCCGGTTCCAGCCCGGCAAACACAGCCAGCTCCTTGGCACCGGTGGCAAGCAGGATATTGCCCTCTGTCCCGGCCAGATATTCTGCAGCCTGCGCTGCTGTTTCAAACACCGCACAGCCGGGCGGCAAGGGGCTTTGCGCACGCAGCAGGCGGCGGTATTCCACGCCCGCCTGCACCGCTGCAGCGCGGATGTTCCTGGTGGCATCCACTGCATAAGGGTGGGTGGCATCCACGCAGAGATCAGCTCCCGCCAGCAATGCCGCCATGGCATCCGGCTGCAGCCGCCCGGCGTGCACCGTGATGCCCGCCATTTCGCCCTGCTCCTCGGCACCCAGCGGCGTTGCCACGCACACCGTTACCGCAACGCCAAGCTCTGCCAGCTTTTTGGAAAAGCGACGGCCCTCGGTGGTGCCGCTGAACACGACCGCCTTCACTTACGGTACCCCCGCGGCGTGACCATCCGGCCCGAAAGGGCGCGGGTATTGCTGTTGCCGATATACACGGTGGTGAACATATCCACCGGCGTGTTTTCCAGCTCGGCCAGCGTCAGCACCCGGGCACTCTGGCCCTCGCGGCCAATGTTGCGCACAAGGCCGCAGACGGTATCATCCGCCTTGCCGTTTGCGCGCAGGATGCGCACTGCCTTTTGCAGGTAGTCCGGCCTGCCCTTGGAGGAAGGATTATAGAGTGCAACACAGAAATCTCCCTGCGCTGCGCAGGCCAGCCGCTTTTCGATGACCTCCCACGGGGTAAGCCGGTCGGAAAGGGAGATCACGCAGAAATCGTGGGCCAGCGGCGCGCCCAGCACAGCCCCGCCGCTGAGGGCGGCCGTAAGGCCGGGCACCACTTCTACGGCAACGTCCGGGTAATCCTGCGCCAGTTCCAGCACAGGGCTGGCCATGCCGTAAATGCCTGCGTCGCCGCTGCACACCATCACCACGCGCCTGCCGGTATTCGCCTTTTCCAGCGCCCAGCGGCAGCGGTCGATCTCCTTGGTCATGCCGGTGGAATAATATTCCTCACATGGGAACTCCGGCTCGATCAGGTCAAGATAAAGTTTATAGCCGCAGATGGCATCTGCGTGTTCCAGAACATTCCGGGCTTCCTGCGTCAGGTAGTAAACATCTCCGGGGCCAATGCCCACCACGTAGACTACCTTTTCCGGTTCGTCGATCTCAAATTCCATCGGGTCAAACATTCTGCCACCTCCAGTCCGGGGCATAGGGCCGCACGGCCAGCGCAAAGGTCACGCCGGTATGGGCATATTTGTGAAAAACGAGTGTCCCGCCTGCGGCCAGCACTGCTGACCGTTCACAGACATTGTCCACGCCGGTAACGCTCTGCACAAAGGCCGAAGGCGTAAAGCTGCCGGGGGCGGCACGCAGCTGTTCCGCTGTGAAAAACTGCACCGGCCAGCTGTGGCTCTTACAGAAGGTCAGCAGGCCCGCCTCGTTTTGTTTTAAGTCGATGCTTGCCGCCGCCGTGATGCATTGCGGCGCAAGGCGGTTCTGGGCGCAGAAAGCTGCAAAGGCTTCGGCCAGCGTTTCGGCGCTGGTGCCGCGTTTGCAGCCCACGCCCAGCACGCCAATGCGCGGCACCAGATGCAGCGCATCCCCCGCCGGGCAGAGGGTGAGGGCAAAGTCCGGGGCATCTCCCGCCGTGATCCCATCAGGCGGTGCACCCGCAATGGGCCAGTCGGATGCAAACTGCACCGTTTTGCCCGCCAGCAGTGCACCGCTGACAAGCTTGATGTGCTCCGGCTCCAGCACGGTGCAGTTCTGGTGCTTTGCCCACTCGTCCACCGCAAACACACCGTTTGCGTCGGTGGCTGTGGTGATCACCGGCACCGCACCGCACACAGCGGCAAGCGCCCGGGCAAGGTCGTTGGCACCGCCCAGGTGGCCTGAGAGGATGGGCACGGCAAAGCGGCCGCACTCGTCCAGCACCACAACGGCAGGGTCCTGTGCCTTGCTTTGGCAGTGGGGCGCAATGGCCCGCACCGCAATGCCCACAGCACCTACAAAAACAAGGGCATCGCTCCCGGCAAACTGGCGGGCCGTCCAATCGGCAAGGTGCACCTGCCCGGCTTCATGGCCGCAGCGGGTCACACTGCCGGGATATGCCGCCGCCAGTTTTTGGGCCAGTGCAAGGCCCTTTGCCGTAAAGGCCAGATAGGCGCGGGTCACTGGTCGGTTCCCTTGCGGAACTCGGTGCTAAAGGCCGGGTCGTAGAGCTTGCTGCGCTCATAATTCCGGCCCAGAAAGCCGCCTGCCACAATGAGCGCCGTTTTGGTGATGCCCGCTGCATGAACGCTTTCCGCCAGCGTACCTACGGTGCAGCGCACCGTTTTTTCTTCCGGCCATGTGGCCTTATACACCACCGCTGCCGGGGTATCCGGCGTATAGGCACCGCCTGCCAGAAGCGCCTGCTGTACTTTGTCCACAAGGCCGATGGATAGGAAAATGACCATCGTTGCCCCGTGGGCGGCAAGGCTTGTCAGCTTTTCTTTTTCCGGCACCGGGGTGCGGCCCTCCATGCGGGTGATGATGACGGTCTGGCTGACGGTGGGCAGGGTGTACTCGGCGTTCAGCGCCGCTGCCGCGCCGCAGAAGCTGGACACACCGGGGGTATCATCGTAGGGAACGCCCTCGGCGTCCAGCACATCCATCTGCTCCCGGATGGCACCGTAAAGGCAGGGGTCGCCGGTGTGCAGGCGCACGGTGATCTTACCCGCAGCTTCCATCTGCCGCATCACATCCAGCACCTGCTCCAGCGTCATTTCAGCGCTGTTATAAATGGCGCAGTCGGCCTTTGCAAGGCCCAGCAGGGCCGGGTTCACCAGACTGCCCGCATAGATGATGCAGTCGGCTTTCTGAAGCAGGGCCGCGCCCCGCCGGGTGATGAGGTCCGGTGCGCCGGGGCCTGCACCAACAAAATGTACCATAACGTTACTCCTTTACCAAAACGGTGGCAAAATAACCGGCCTGTTCCTGCGGCCGCTCAAGGGAAAGATCCGGGTAGACCCGCTCGTCCGGCAGACCGCAGTTGCACACAAGTGCGCTTTTTTTCAGCTTATCTGCCTGCTGCAGGGTATCCAATAAGACAGGCAATTGCCTGCCGGCTTTCATCAATACCTTGGTGCCGGGCATTTCCAGCACGCGGTCTGTCCAGCCGCCGGGCGCAATGGTAAGCGGCGTATCCATGCCGCCGGTCAGCGGCACATTCAGCCGCGCCGCCGCCGCACAAAAGCTGGGCACGCCTGCCGCCATGGCGGTGGCATAACCCCCGGCCTGCAAGATCTCCTGCAGGTAACCAAAGGTGGCATAGATGGAAACATCACCGATGTTCAGCATGGCAACGTCCTGCCCGGCATCCAGATACTGCCGCACCGCGGCGGCGGCTTTTTCGTGCGAAGCCACCAGCGCGGCCGGGTCACGGCTCATGGCAAAGTACAGCGGGACGATGGTCTTGCCGTCCAGCGCTTCTCCCAGCGCACTGCGGGCGATGTCCAGCGCCAGCATCTGGCCGGAAGCAGTCTGCGGCGCGGCCAGCACCGGGCACTGCCGGATGAGCCGCACAGCCTGCAGCGTCATCAGCTCCGGGTCGCCGGGGCCGACGCTGACACCGTAAAATGTACCTTTCAGTTCTGCCATTCCTGCATCAGCTCCTTTGCCGTTTTTGTCTCGCCCAGCGGGCCGTGCTGGTTGGAGAACAGCACCGCGCCCACCCGGAAAGCCCCGCCTGCCCGTCGGTCCAGATGCATCTGGATGGCGGCAAGGATGCTTTCCAGCACCGGTGCACGCAGCTGCGCGCCGTCCAGAATGTCAAGGCAGGCATCGGTGGTGGCGGCATCCATCAGGGCGGCGCACACCTCATGCGCGGCACCGCACAGCGCCGCATGGGCGCAAAACACTTCAGCGCGGCCATCCGCCGTGTGGGAGTGGGTGTTCATGACCCCTGCCGCCAGCTTGCAGAGCTTGCCCACGTGGCCTACCAGAAGCACTTCCTCAAATTTGGCCGTGGCAGCCATATCCAGCGTATCCCCGATGAAGTTGGAGGTCTTGACCACCGGGAACCGCTCGAACTGCGGCAGAGCGCTGGCCAGATAATCCAGCCCGTAGTTGCCGGGGGCCAGCACCAGCCGCCGGGGGCCGGGGGCATTTTTTGCACGCAGTGCGGCCTGATTCATTTCCAGCTGGATGGTATCCAGAATGGCCTGCTGGCTCATGGGTTCCACGATGCCGCTGGTGCCCAGAATGGAAAGCCCGCCCTCCACCCCGATGTGCGGGTTGAAGGTGCGCTTTGCCGTCTCGGCACCGCCCTCGATGGAAATGGTCACTGCAAAGCCGCCGGTGTAGGCAGCATTTTCAGCTTCCCGTTCCAGCGCCTCGGCGATCATCCGGCGCGGCACATGGTTGATGGCGGCTTCGCCTACGGGCTGGTCAAGGCCGGGCTTCGTCACACGGCCCACCCCCTCGCCGCCAAAGATGCGCACGCCGGGGGCAGCCGGTTCCAGCACCACCGATGCAATCACCGGCAGGCCCGTGGTCACGTCCACATCGTCGCCGCCGTCCTTGCGGATGGCACATACCGCACCGACATCCGTTCTGCGGCAGTAAATGGGTGCCACCTCCACCACAATGCCCTTGGGCGTGCGCAGAGCTACCGTTTCCGGTTCGCGGCCGGTCAGCAGCAGACGCGCCGCCCCGGCAGCCCCCAGCGCGGCACAGGTGCCGGTGGTATAGCCGCAGCGCAGCAGCTTCTGCCCGCTGCGGACGTAATGCTCAAACTGCGGCTTTCCGGCGGGTGCCTTTTCGGCTTCCGGCTCCGGTGTGCCGAACAGAGCTGTGTACTGCTGTTCGGTCAGGCCATACAGGGCGCGGATGTTCTCCGGCTGAAACGCCTGTTCCGGGGTCAGCACGCCGGAAACACCGCCGGGCGAAACGCACACCACCGTGTCCGCTATTTTTTCGGCCAGCTCCAGCTCGTGCAGGCTCAGGATCACCGCCAGCTGACCGGTATGGGCCAGCTCCTTTAAAATGGTGAGCAGCTCGATCTTGCCCTTGATATCCAGAAAAGAGGTCGGCTCGTCCAGCAGGATCACTTCCGGCTGCTGGCACAGTGCCCGGGCCAGCAGGATGCGCTGGCGCTGGCCGTCGCTGATGCGGTTAAAATCCCGGTCTGCAAGGTGTGCCGCGCCCACCAGCTCCAAAGCTCTGTGCACCTGCTGCCTGTCCTCGGCAGACAAAATGCCCAGCCGTCCGGTGTAGGGATAGCGCCCAGCCGAAACAAAGTCAAAGCAGGTGGTCAGCTCCATCCGGCGGCTGTGGGGAGCCATGAGGGCCAGCTTCTGCGCCCGCTGGGTACCGGTGTAATCGGCAAGGTTTCTGCCTTCCAGCAGCACTGTGCCGCCCATGGGGGCCAGCTGGCCCGCCAGCGTTTTGAGCAGGGTGGATTTTCCTGCGCCGTTGGGGCCAATGAGAGTCAGGATCTGGCCCGGCTGCACCCCGAGGCAAATATCCGAGAGCAGCGGTGTCTTGCCATAGCCGATGGCAAGCTCCCGCGCAGTGCAAAGTGCTTTTTCGTTCATCATGCGCCCTCCCGCTCTGAATTGCGCCGCACCAGCAGCCAGATGACCACCGGTGCGCCGAACACGGCCGTGACCGAGCTGATGGACAGCTCCGTGGGCGCGAACAGACTGCGGGCCAGCAGGTCGCAGAACAGGCAGAAAGCCGCACCGCCCAAGCAGCACCCCGGCAGCACATACAGCGGCTTTGCGCTGCCCAGCAGCTGCTTGACAAGGTGCGGCACCGCGATGCCTACAAAGGAGATCGGCCCCGCAAAGGCGGTGACACAGGCCGCCAGCAGGCTGGAAAGCAGCACCAGCGCTACCGAGAAAGGCTTGACATTCACGCCCACGCTGCGGGCATATGCTTCGCCCATCTGGTAGGCGGCCATGGGCTTGGAAAGCAGAAAGGATGCCGCCAGCGCCGGCAGCACCACCAGTGCCGCAGCCTGCACATTGGCCCATGTCACGCCGGAAAAGCTGCCCTGCGACCAGTTGTGCAGATTGATGATGTTGGAATCCTGCGCAAAGGCCACCACGATATCGGTGATGGCGGAGCAGATATAGCCGATCATCACACCGCAGATGACCAGAATGCTCATGCGCTGCACCCGCCGGGCCACCGCCAGCACAAAGGCCATGGAAGCCATGGCACCCGCAAAGGCCGCCGCGATCATGGTGGCCGAGCTGGTCAGCATCCCGCGGTCCAGAAACACCACCATGGTCAGGGCCACCGCCAGCTTTGCGCCGCTGGAAACGCCCATGACAAAGGGCCCGGCAATGGGGTTTGCAAAAAAGGTCTGCAGAAGGTATCCCGCTGCACTGAGGGCTGCCCCCAGCAGCGCCGCCATGACCGCGCGGGGCAGGCGCAGCTGCAGGATGATGTTCCCCGCAAGCGCATCGCCGCCCTTGCCCAGCAGCGCCGTCAGCACCGAACCCGGTGCAAGGGATACGCTGCCCCAGAACAGGTTCAGCGCAAAGAGCACCGCCACGGCTGCCGCAAGGGCAATATAGGCGGCTGCAAGGCGTCTGGTACGGGTCATAGGCTTTCCTCTCTGTAAAGTTTTTCTTCTTTAATCCACATGGGTGAGAAATTTCAGGGTACTGGCGGCAGGTGTGCCCTTAGTAAACACCCGGTTCATATCCACGATCAGGTCTGCCAGCTCCATGCTCTGCTGGAACAGGCTCTGGGTGGTGCACCACACCTGACCGTTCTGCACCGCTTTGAACTCGTTCAACAGTGGGAAACGCTCGGTCAGCTGGCTCACCGATGCGATCATGCCCTCGATGGCGCTGTTGTAGATGAGCACATCGGCATCCTTTGCACCTGCATAGAAGTCCTCAAGCGGCAGGTTCATGGTAGCAAGGCTGTTACCATTGTCCGTCAGGTCCGCAAAGACATAGCTGCCGCCCGCCATCTCGATCATGCGGGCCACATAGTCACTGCCCTTGCGCACAGTGGCAAGGTTGTTGGTGGTCAGCGAGAAGAAGGCGCAGCTTTTTCCCGTGGGTTCCTGCGAGAGGATGGGCTGAACGGCTGTCTCCTGCGCGGAAAACACCTGCTCGGCCTGTTCTTCCCTGCCCAGCAGGATGCCGTAAAGCTTGATCCACTCCATGCGGGCCAGCGGGTCGCTCTCGTAGCTGGAACGCTCCACCAGCACCGGGATGCCAAAGTGTTCCAGCTGCTCCTTTACCTCCGGCGTGTGCAGGATCATGGTATTCTCAATGGCAAGGCGGCAGCCCGCTGCCAGGATCTGCTCGTAATCCGGGGCGCTGTACTTGCCTGCATACGCGATTTTTCCCTCTTCCATGGCCTGCTGCACCGCGGGCAGATACCAGCCCTCGGCCTTGGTGCCGGAAAAGGCCACGCTGTCCAGTGCGTCCAGATGCAAAAGCAGATCCATCACCGAGGTGGAGACCAGATAAATATTCTCCACCGGCTGGCGCAGCACAGTCACATCAGCAGGCAGACCGTCCACCTCCGCAGCATCTTCCGGCACAACAAGGAACCGTGCATCCGACTCCGCGATGGTCAGCATGGTATAGCCGCCCTCATAGCAGTCCGCTGTGAACTGCTGTGCATAGTCCAGCTTGTAATGATGGGAGAAAACAAGACTTTCCGTATTGGAAGGTTGAGTCTTGCTGCCGCAGCCGGTCAGCGTCAGCGCCGCAGCGGGGATCAGTTTCAGAAATTGGTTGCGGGTGATCTTCATAGGTAACTCCTTCCGTCACGGCTTACGCCGCGCCACCTCCCTCATAGAGGGAGGCTTTGGCAGTACGGTAAAGTTTATCTTTTTGCCAAAGAAGGTGACTGGAGGAGTCACTTCAGACTTGCGGAATCAAAGGTCAGCGTGTACTCGATCTCGTGAGGAGTGCTCATGGCCACGGTGTCGGCGGTGACATCCAGTGCGGTATCCAGCGCCGATACCGGAATTTCAA
>OGOG01002600.1_pt1 | contig 14906 bp, 9 predicted proteins | sample 1552581 | NCBI WGS metagenome assembly OGOG01 (sample SAMEA2580152, study PRJEB22360) | human gut metagenome | biome: human gut; feature: human-associated habitat; material: faeces | place: Denmark | collected 2008/2010 | reverse complement strand
ATGAAATAAAATTTTTCTTAAAAAATTCCGAGGAACATTATGGTAAAGAAATTGAATATATTCTTGTCAATCCCAAAAATAAAGATGTTTATATATTGTGTGCTGATGGTGATGAAGCTATAGAATTTACCCCATATACAAAATCTTTGCCAAATGGTTATTCTTACGTTCCTGAGTATGATTATAATTTTGATTATTATTTTCTGAATCACTTAGAAAATAATTTAAAAATCACATATATAAGTTGGAATACTCATAATGGAATGTGGAATTCAATTAATGAATTATATCCTAATGAAATAAACTGCAAAATAGGTTTAAAAAAGTATATTGATTACTGTAAGAAGAATAATATTACAAAAGAAAAAATAGATAAATTTACAGATTCTAATGTTCCTAATATTATGACATTATTTAATAAACAAAGAGAGGAGGAAAGATAATGAGGAAACAATATGATGATTTTACTCAATTGAAGTTGAAAGATATGAGTAAGAGTATTAGTGATATGACTTATAAATATATTAATCCAGAAACTGATAAACCAACTAAAGTGCCACCAGCTCATTATGAAAAAATATTAGATCAAGTAACAGAAAAGTATATGGCAGATATAACTTCAAGACAATTTCTTACTATTATGTATAATCAACTTAATGGTTTAAAAAAGGAAGATGAGAAATATTTTCAACAAGCATTAATTTGCATTGATTTAGGCTTGAATCCCAAAGATTTAAGAATTGATGAACAAATTGCTTTGGAATATACGAACGAGTTCTTAAATGAAAGAAAACAAGTGTTGAAAAAGGATAATCATATTTTGGATCAAAGTATTATTGATTTTTATAATGATACAAAGGAAAATCCTGATATTCAAAGCCATGCTGTTAAAGAATCTAATAAATTAGAAGGACTTAATAAAAGTAATAAAGATATGGAAAGATAAATCGCACATTTTATTTTTATCATTTTTTATGCACTTATTCTAATTATCCTGAAGAATCTCAGTTATATCTTTTGCGATATAAAATACTATCATTCAGAATCCGCCAACAAAATTGCTACAAATATACTCATCTGCCGTAAACAGAAGAAAGGAGAATCTGCCATGAGCTCACAATCATTTCGTTTCAGCCCCGAACACCCAACAGCTCAGAATATTACGCTTTTAAATACCTCTTCTTCCCGCTACGAGGGTGACTGGCCCAGTATTCCTCACTCTCATGCCTTTACAGAATTGTTCTATGTACGTGACGGTCAGGGAGATTTTCTGATCGAGGATCAGATTTTCCCAATCTCAAAGGACGATTTGGTCATCATTAATCCACATATCAATCACACTGAAATCTCCAAAGGGAGTCCTCCTCTGAGTTATTTTACAGTAGGTGTGGACGGACTATGTTTTTCCTTTAACGGTCATAAAGAGTATCGCATTTTTAACTGTCGTGAAAAGAAAACAGATTTGTTATTTTACTTTAATTCTCTGTTTCAGGAGCTGGACAGACAGTCTGAAGGATATGAAACCATCTGCAGTCATATGCTGGATATTCTGATTCTGCAGCTTCGGCGCATTACGGATTCACCATTTGAACTGATCACCGCCCAGCATCCAAGTAAAGAGTGCGCTCATATTAAGCGTTATCTTGACTCCAATTACGGGGAAAATATTACTCTGGATCACCTCTCAGAACTCAGTCATCTTAATAAGTATTATCTGAGTCATGAATTTACAAAATATTATGGGATTTCTCCTATCAATTATCTGAACCGAAAACGCATCGAAGTGTGCAAGGAGCTTCTGGAAAATACTGATTACGGGATTTCAGATATTGCGCATCTCACAGGATTCTCCTCTCAGAGTTATCTCTCCCAGAGCTTTCGCAAATCCTGTGGCATGACTGCAGGAACTTACCGTAAACTTAAGAAAAAAAGAAAGGATCCTATTTAATATCATGCAATACACATTTCCAAACTACTATAAAGAATTTTCCTGCATTGCAGGAGCCTGTCCGGATACCTGCTGCGCAGGATGGCAGATCGTGATTGACGATCAGACACTGAAGAAGTACCAGCACTTTAAAGGTCCATTCCGCAATCGCCTGCACAATGATATTGACTGGAAAGAACATGTTTTCCGCCAGTATAACAGACGCTGTGCTTTTCTCAACGAAGAGAACCTGTGTGATATCTACACAGAAGCAGGACCGGAAATGTTCTGCAGAACCTGCAGAAATTATCCTAGACATATTGAAGAATTTGAAGGTCTGCGTGAGATTTCCCTGTCGCTCTCCTGTCCGGAGGCAGCAAGGATTTTACTTTCCCAAAAAGAAAAGGTACACTTTATCACAAAAGAAAAAAAGACAAAAGAAGAAGTCTATGATGACTTTGATTATTTCCTGTTCACTGCACTTATGGACACCCGTGATATGCTTATAGATATCATCCAGGACAGAGCTGTACCCATGCAGAAACGTCTGTGGAAACTTCTGGCTGCTGCACATGATTTCCAGTTATGTGTAAATAAAAATGAACTCTTTAAATGGGAAGAAATGCGAAAACGACATGAAGATTCCGGATACGGAGATAGATTTTGCAGCAAAATTTACTCTCGTATAAATACAGATAACATAGAAAACAGTTCTGTTGCATCTGCCTGCGCAAATACACCAGAACAATTATTTAAAAAAATGTGGAAAACTGTTGTCCCGGAAATGGAGGTTCTGCGCCCGGGATGGCAGGAATACTTAAAGAATTGTCTGACTCCACTGTATAATGGAAATACAGATTCGCAGTCTGACTCCGGAAATCTTTATTCCTGGCAGAAAAGTGAATTTGATTTCTCTTATCCGGACTGGCAGATTCAGGAGGAACAGCTTCTTGTTTACTGGATCTATACCTATTTCTGCGGTGCAGTTTATGATGATGAGATCTTCGCCAAGGTGAAAATGGCAGTTGTGTGCACCCTGTTCATCCATGAATTAAATGTGGGAACCTATCTGAAAAACAACCGGCAGTTTAAGCTAGATGACCAGATCCGTATCTGTTATCAGTTTTCAAGAGAACTGGAACACTCAGATCTTAACCTGAACAGATTTGAAGAATTAATGTCTGAAAAAGAGATTTTCTCCTTTGAAAATCTGCTGAAAATCTGCTGATGCAAATAAAAAATCCAGTTATTATGAGCACTAAATCAATCGGAAGGCCTCTGATGGTCTTCCGATTGATTTTAATAATTAATATTGTCCTCTCATTACTGTATTTTCAGCATATGCCAGAATTCTATCTGTTTTCATTTAGAGCATGTTTGAAAAATCATTTCAACAATCTGTACGCTCTAATCTACGGATCATAGATACCAGATGTCCGGCACAATTTCGGATTTCTTCTTCTGTAAGTTTACCTTCTTTATATGCCTGGCGAATATTCTTATCATCATCCGGATTTCCAGGCATGATAATGTCATTGCCTGCTGCCACACATTTCCATGGAACGCTTCCATCTTCCGGAACTGTTGTGTTCCAGTCTGACATAATTGCTCCGTCAAATCCCCATTCTTTTCTGGCAACTGTCATGCACAGATCTTTGCTGTTCGCCGCATGAATACCGTTGATAAGATTATAGGAAGTCATAATAGAAACAGGATTTCCTTCTTTTACTGCAATTTCAAATCCGCGGAGATAGATTTCTCTGAGCGCACGTTCGGATACGCAGGAGTCAACACCCATGCGGTTATCTTCCTGATTATTACATGCAAAATGCTTGATTGTTACGCCACATCCTGACTTGCTCTGAACACCCCGGATCACTGCTGCTGCCAGCATCCCTGACAGATATGGATCTTCTGAATAATATTCAAAATTTCTTCCACATAATGGGTTTCTGTGAATATTCATAGCCGGTGCAAGCCACAGATTTACATGAAATTCTTCCATTTCTTCTGCGATTGCTTTTCCAAACTCTGTCATGAGATCTGTATCCCAGGTCTGTGCCAGTGCTGTTCCTACCGGAAAAGCAGTACAGTACTGATAATAAGTGTCTGCATTCTCATGATGCACACCAGGTTCCAGAATTCCATTTTCCAGTGAACCAAGAACTCCCATTTCATAGATGCTGTCTGTCTCTTTATCTACCTCATACCACTGTCTGAGGCGGATACCTGCCGGACCGTCCGCCATAACAAGAGACGGGATTCCATCCTCTTCCAAAGTACCGCAGGTTTCACCTGCTGATCCCGGTACTCGAATCCCTGCTGCACCAAGAGTACTGATATTCTCTGAAATCTTTCCATAAAGCAGAGGAATCAGCTCTTCTGTAGTTCTGTCTTCCAGAACAGAAACAAATCTTTTTTCTTCCTCTGTCAGATTTTCCTGATTTTTTCCGGCATTTTCCGATTTTGCCGGTATCATCGCAGGTTTAAAATAATATTCCGGAACCTGCGCTGTTATCAGTTTTTCCTGTCTCTGCACAGATTTTTCTTTCAATTCTTTTGTCAGATAAATCTGTTCCAGTTCTTCCTGAAGCGGACAGATTTTATCCATCTGTTCCAGTACTGTATCATCTGAAACTACCAGAACTGCTTCCAGTTTCAGTTTGTCTGAACTGTTTCCGACCAGAATGCCATATTTGCCTTTTTCCACTATCCATGTATGTGTTTCCTCATTGAAAGAAGCCAGTTGTTTCTGTGGAATCTCAACAGTAAGTGTTTGTGTTTCTCCCGGCTTCAGAATTCTGGTTTTTGCAAAACCTGCCAGTCTCTTATACTCTTTTTCCAGTTCTGTCTGCGGAAGCGTAACATAAATCTGTACCACTTCTTTACCAGCATATTCATTTCCTGTATTTGTAACCTGAACCTCTGCTCTGATCTTACTTTCTTCCATATTTATGCTACAACACTTCATCTCAAACATAGTATAAGAAAGACCAAACCCAAACGGAAACATCACCTTTTTGTCAAAGCTGTCAAAATATCTGTAACCTACATAAATACCTTCTTTGTATTTTTCCTTTTCCAGATTGCCATTCAGATACCCATACTCTTCTGAAGCCGGATAATCCTCGTATCGCCTTGCCCAGGTTGTTGTCAGTTTACCGCCCGGCACTTCTTTTCCCAGAAGTACATCAGCCAGGGCATCTCCCCCTTCCTGACCAAGCTGAGAAATATTTAAGATTCCTTTTATATTGTCTGTCTGTTCCAGAATATCTGTCAGCTCCACAGGACCACCTGCATTAAGAATAAGGATCACAGGTTTGTTCATTTCTGCAAGATAACGTAAATCTTCCTCTTCTCTCTCGCTTAAATAGTAATCTCCCTTTACTTTGCGGCGGTCTTTTCCTTCTCCTGAAATACGACTGATCACATAAATCACCACATCTGCTTCACAGATATCTTCCTCTGCCACCTTACGTCCCAGCGGCATTGCAAAAGGATTCTCTGCATAGGCATCAAAAGGATTATCTACTTTCTTAGCTTCTTCCAGAACTTTTTCTTTCCACGCCTCTCTCGCCTGCTCATAGCGATTGTGATAATCGCTGATCCAGTCTTCGCTTACAATTTTTACTCCTGCTTCTTTCAGTCCCTGATAAATAGAAATATTCTTTCTGTTGTTAACATCTCCAGAACCAATTCCACCCTTTACGGTTTTCTCTGCTCCATACCCAAGAAGTGCAGCAGCTGTATCTTTCTTTAATGGAAGGATTCCTTCATTTTTCAGCAGAACAATGCCTTCTGACGCCGCTTTTCTGGCAAGCTTTCCATGCATCAGTTCTCTCTCTGACGGCTGTTCTTCTCTAGTTCCACTGTAAATCCATTTCTTCATATAATTATACTCCTGTTTTTAATATTATAATTCTCATGAAAAGAACCTCCATAGCATTCTCTCTATGGGGGTTCTTAATTCTCATTATTCTTTTACACCACCAAGTGTTACACCTGCAATAATGTATTTGGATAAAAGCAGATATACAATAATGATTGGCACGATCGCAACAGTGATCATCATGTAAATTTTACCCATATCAAAGTTCATATAATCAGCACCACGCAGAGTTGCAATCAGGATCGGCACTGTCATTTTGCTCTTTGACTGAATGATCAGGGCAGGAACGAAGTAATTGTTCCAGGATCCTACGAAAGTAAAGATTGCCTGTACTGCTACTGCCGGTTTCATGATCGGAAGTACAATACTGTTAAAGGTTCTGAATTCTCCGGAGCCATCAATTCTTGCCGCTTCCACAAGGGATAAAGGAAGGGAAGACTGAAGGTAACTGTACATAAAGTAAAAGACTGCCGGAGATGCAATGGATGGAATGATCAGCGGAAGTAAAGAGTCATACATTCCCATCTTTGTGATCAGTCGTAAAAATCCCATTGCTGTTACCTGTGTAGGCATAACAAGAATTGCCATAATAAAGGTAAAAGCTGCTTTCTTCATTTTAAAATCATAAGCATATAGACCATAAGCTGTCAAAGAAGAAAAATATGTACAAAGTGCAGCACTGCAGGAAGATACAACAACACTGTTAAGAATACCGCGGAACATCGGGAAACTTCCGTCATTTGCCACATTCTTCAGATTCTCAAGAAAATATTTTCCGGGAAGTGCTGAAAATCCTTTCTGCAGATCCGCATGGGAACGTGTTGCATTTACAATCAGAATGTAAAAGAAAAACAGACACAGGAAGGATAAAAAGATCAGCACAAGATGAACAAAAATACTGCGCACACGACCTGATGTATTTGATTTCATAGTTTATCTCCTCCTTCTTTCTTCTTTTGCTTTTTTCTTTGCAGCTTTCTTGGAACCATCCGGGTCTGTGTCATTTGTCATCTTATATACGATCATACATAAAATACCGCTGACAATAAACAGATATACGGACAGTGCACCTGCCATACCATAGTTCTTGCTCTTTAAGTGGCTGTTCAGGAACATGATCAGAGTCATAGATGTACGGTCTGGATTTCCCTGTCCATTTGTAAGAATCTGAGGAACATCGAACATCTGAAGACCACCGATGATAGATGTGATCAGTGTATAAGCAAGGATCGGACGGATCAGCGGCAGTGTGATATAGAAAAATCTCTTGATACTGTTACAGCCATCCAGTTCAGATGCTTCAAAAATATCCATACTGATACCCATAACAGCAGCCATCAGCATAATTGTTGTATTACCAAACCACATCAGGAAGTTCATAAATCCGACCAGAGATCTGGTTCCGATTACAGAACCCAGGAAATCTATCGGTTTTTTAACCCATCCCAGAGACATCAGAATAGAGTTAATCGGTCCGTTGGTAGAGAACATGGTAAAGAACAATAATGCAAACGCAGAAGCCATGATCAGGTTAGGAAGATAAATAACAACCTTGAAAAACTGCTGTCCATGGATCTTCAGACGCGCATCTGTAAACCAGCATGCCAGAACCAGTGCGATCACGATCTGCGGTACAAATCCGATTACCCACAGAATCAGCGTATTAGTACTGTATTTGAGCATATCTGACTTCAACAGACTCAGATAGTTTGCAATTCCAATAAAATTCGGTCCGATTTCTTTAATTCCTGAACGATAATATTCATAGAAACTATAACGTACAGTATCTACCAGCGGAATCAAAGAAAAGATTAAAAAAGTTATAAAAAATGGAAGGATAAAGATGTATCCCCATTTTGCATAGCTGATGCTTTTCTTTTTTTTCATAGTTCAGCATTCCTTCCTTTACATATTAGTGCCAGACACACATCTCTTTCATGCGTGTCTGGCAAATACAAATGCATCTGTACAGGTTATTTACACCTGAAACTTTTTAACTGTCAATTCAAAAGCGTTTATTATTCAGCCCAGTTAACTTCCTGGATTTCCGGATAACGTTCTTTGATTGCTGTTTCAAAGTTTGATTTTGCTTTGTCATAGTCTACCTGACCCTGGAAGTAATCGCTGAAAGCGTTCTGGATCAGTTCTACGCAGCCCTGGTCATAAGCAGAAAGTGGTGCGATCTTGATGTTCTCTGCAACCGGTGAGAAATATGTAAATGGATTCTGTCCGCCAAGGAAGTCAGATGCGAAAGTATCATCTTTTGCAACTTCCTGCATACCACTCTTTGTATTTGTAAAGTCAGAATAATCTTTGGAAATCTTTAATAAATTGTCCTTATTTCCTGTCAGTGCAAGAATGATATCTTTTGCATGTTCCGGATTATCTGTTCCTGTTGCTGCATGGATGTAAGAACCGCCCCAATTGTATTCCTGTGGTGGATTTGTAACAGCCCATTCTCCGTCTTCTCCATCCCAGTTTGGTTTCAATGTAAAGTCAATTCCCCATGCCGGGAAGAGGAATGCAAATACTTTGGATTCAGATCCCATAGCTTTGTTCCAGTCATCATTCCACTGACCTTTTACAGTTTTGTTCAGGTATCCTGCATCCAGCCATTCTTTGGAATCTTTGATCCAGTTCATTACCTGCTGGTCTACGTTAACAGTTGTTGCACCGTCTTCTACCCATGGCTGGGAAATGCTGTTTCCATACAGTCTGAATGTATCAGCATAAGAAGCAAATGTGTAATATCCTTTTGCTTTCAGTTCTTCAGCTGTAGCTTTTGCTGTATCCCAGTCTTTCATTTTCTTGCCTACTTCTTCAGGATCGTCGGTTCCGAACACATCTTTGGCAATATCACGACGATATACAAGAAGTCCAGGGCAGCACTGCCATGTAGATCCTCTCTGTACTCCATCTGCATCAGATGCAGTTGTTTTTGTAAAGTCATACTGATCTGCAAGATCTTTGTCAGGATCAATTCCAAGATCTGTCAGAGGCATTGCCACATCCGCTGCTGCATCTGTATATTTGTATACATAATCTGTTTCTGATAAGAAGATATCTACCTTATCATCTGCTGATGCATCAGCCTGATTCATAAGAGCTTCATCAAGTTTCTGCTGATAAACACCATCCTGATTTGGATTTATGATCCAGTGAATTTCTGTTCCATCCTTTAATGTTGTTACTGTCCCGTCTTTGGATGTTTCTTTTACTTCAGGATATACTGCTTCCAGACGCTGACGGAATTCATCATTCCAGGAATAAATATTGATTACTTTTCCTTCTTCATCTGCATGTACGATTGTAGCGGTTCCGCCCATTGTACCTGCAATTACGGATGCTGTAAGTAAAACAGCTAATGCTTTCTTTTTCATTAAAAAAGCCCTCCTTTTTCTTTTTTTCTCTTTGTGAGTTTCTTGCCTCACCTGATGTATCAGATTATAGCTTAAGCTGCTTTTCAGGTATATTATAATTTCCACCAAAATGTCAGATTCATGACCTCATTGTGTTCTTTTTATATACAGACAGATTTTGTCATTTAATAAGGAAATCTTTCCTAAAATCATAATCTTTCTGTTTTTTATTAGTATTTTTGTATAAAAAGTACCATTTTTCTATAGATCAGCCAGATGAATATTCGCAATCTGATTCATTACCTGCTCATATATTTTTCTGAAATTGTGTTATTTTATGTCATGATTCTGATACTTACTTCATGTTTCTTATTTCCGAAAGATCTCATTTCCGATATAATTTCCATACAATATTTATGGAAGGAGAAAAATGTTGAAACATATTAAGTTTATTGATAATCATGGAAGCTTTTGTGTGAACAGACCGGAAAATACCAGTTATCTTTATTTTCCTCTTGCATCAGAAGCAGGTCTGAAAAGTTCCGTCACACCAGTGCTTGGAGGTGACAGCAAAATTGATCAGGATACCTTCCTGCTGGAACCGGTCAGTTCCGAAAATCTTCATAACAATCGTTCTTCCAGAAATTTCTGGATCGTAAAAGAAGGACACATTCCTTATTCAGTAACAGGTTCCTCTGCTCAGCAGGAAGCCGACCGTTTTACTGACAGGCAGGAAGACAGTGAACTAACCGCCGGATTCATGTGGCAGACTTTGAAAAGGACTTCCAGAGAACTTGGGCTCATCTCCACAGTTACTTCTTTTATCCCCAAAAGTGATAATGTGGAGATTATGTATGTGACGGTTGAAAACCAGACAGATACTGTACAGAAATTTACTGCATATGGTGCAATTCCTGTTTACGGAAGAAGTGCGGATAACATTCGTGATCATCGAAATGTCACTTCCATGCTCCATCGTATCGAGACAACAGAACATGGAATCAACGTCTGCCCCACCATGTCATTTGACGAGCGGGGACATCAGCCAAATCATAAAATCTATTATGTAAATGGCTGTTCCGGAAAGGGAGAAAATCCGATTTCCTATTATCCGACTGTAGAAGATTTTATCGGAGAAGGTGGTACCTATACACATCCACGCACAGTATATGAAGGATATAAAGGAGTTCCCGCACACAGTCTGGCAGCAGGAAAGGAAGCAATGGGTGCTTTCTGTTTCTCATCTTTCACACTGGCTCCCGGTGAAAAAACAGACTTTATTTTATTATCAGGTATTGCCGACAGTAAAGAAGAAATTGAAAATATTTTTGAAAAATACAATACTTCCGATAAAGTAAAAAATGCACTGGAAGAAACCAGAATTTACTGGAAAAAACAGGTAAACGTTGACTTCCACACACAGGATCCTGACTTTGACAGTTATATGAAATGGGTAAGTTTCCAGCCATTCCTGCGCCGTTTATTTGGCTGTTCTTTCCTTCCTCATCATGATTACGGACGTGGTGGACGCGGATGGCGTGATCTGTGGCAGGATTGTCTTTCTCTTCTGCTGATGAATCCTCAGAATGTAGGTGCCATGATTGAAAAGAATTATGGCGGCGTACGTATTGATGGTACAAATGCTACTATTATCGGAGACGGTGACGGCAATTTTATCGCTGACAGAAACGGAATCGCACGTGTATGGATGGATCATGCACTCTGGCCGCTAATCACGACCAGTCTTTATATTAATCAGACCGGAGATATAGAGATCCTTAAGAAACAGGTTCCTTATTTTAAAGATGCACAAACCATGCGCGGCACAGAAATTGATACTCTCTGGAATGACGCATATGGAAATAAACAGCGCACCGAAGACGGTCAGGTATATACCGGAAGTGTTCTGGAGCACATTCTGATCCAGCAGCTTGCCGCTTTTTATGATGTAGGTGTTCATAATATTTACCGTCTCCGCGGAGCTGACTGGAACGATGCCCTGGATATGGCAGCAGAAAATGGTGAAAGTGTTGCCTTTACCTGTGCTTATGCGGGCAATCTCCATACTCTTGCTTCCATATTACGCCTTATGGAATCTGCAGGCGAAACCAGTATCCCGCTGTCAGAGGAAATTGAAATCCTGCTGAACGACCAGACAGATATGTTTGACAGTGTATCTGAAAAGAAAAAGATTCTTACTGAATATGCCAAAAGTTGCAGGCATAACCTAAGCGGCAGAAAGAAAAACTTCTCTCTCTCCACACTTGCTGCCAACCTGATCCAGAAATCCAACTGGCTGACAGATCATATCCGTTCACAGGAATGGATTGATGGCAAAGACAGCGAAGAAGGATGGTATAACAGCTATTACGATAATCATGGAGAGGCAGTGGAAGGTTTCCACCATGAACAGGTGCGTATGATGCTCACAGGCCAGGTTTTCTCTATTATGGGAAATGTTGCCACTGATGCGCAGATCAGGAAAATCGTAAAAAGCGCAGATCATTATCTTTACAGAAAAGAAATTGGCGGTTACCGCCTGAACACAGATTTTCAGGAACTGAAGTTTGATATGGGACGTATGTTCGGTTTCGCTTATGGCGAAAAAGAAAACGGTGCTGTTTTCTCTCATATGGCAGTTATGTATGCAAATGCCTTATATCAGAGAGGCTTTGCAAAAGAAGGCTGGAAAGCATTGCGTTCTCTGTCTGATACAGCTCTCGACTTTGATACCAGCCATATTTACCCGGGAATTCCTGAATATTTCCGTTCAGACGGACGTGGCATGTATCATTATCTGACAGGTGCTGCAAGCTGGTATCTTTTTACCATGATCACAGAGGTCTTTGGTGTCCGTGGAGTTTTCGGAAACCTTCTGGTTCATCCAAAACTTCTGGCAGAACAGTTCGATGAAGCAGGAACTGCTTCTGTCTCTGTTACTTTTGCAGGAAAACAGTTCCATGTTACCTACCGAAACACAGACAGAAAAGATTATGGTTCTTATCATATCGCCGCTGCGGACTGCGACAAAACAGCAATAGAAATCGTAGAAGATTCCCATATTATGATCTCCAGAGAATTTATTAACAACCTCTCTTCTGATCTTCATGAAATTACAGTGACACTTGCCTGAAAACAATAGCTGCTCAGCCTCCATAAAAGCAGTCGACAGGCGCAGTTATAAATATTGTTCTAACAGAAAGGATTTACTATATGAAATACGGATATTTTGACAATGAAAACCGAGAATACGTGATTACTAATCCGGCAACACCTGCACCATGGGTAAACTATCTGGGTTCCCCGGAGTACGGTGCAATCATTTCCAATAATGCAGGGGGCTACAGTTTTGCAAAATCCGGTGCAAACGGACGTATCCTGCGCTATGTTTTTAATAACTTTGACCAGCCGGGACGTTACATTTACATTCGCGATGACAGATCATCAGACTTCTGGTCTGCATCCTGGCAGCCTGCAGGCAAAGATCTGGCTCAGTATAAGAGCGAATGCCGTCACGGAATCGGTTATACAAAAATTTCTGCCGACTACAGCGATATTCACTCAGAAGCCCTTTACTATGTTCCTCTTGGAAAAAGTTATGAAGTATGGGCATTATCTGTGACCAATCATTCTGATCACGAAAGGAACCTGACTCTCAGCGGATATGCAGAGTTTACCAACCACAGCAATTACGAACAGGATCAGGTTAATTTACAGTACTCTCTTTTTATTTCTCGTACACTGTTCGAAGGAAACAGAATTACTCAGCAGATTCATGGAAATCTTGATGCAATTCCTGAAAATGAGAATGTAGATGAGAAAAATGTGACAGAACGTTTCTTTGGACTTGCAGGTGCTGAGGTTTCTTCTTACTGTGGGGACAAAAATGAATTTCTCGGAAGTTACCATGGATATGGAAACCCTGAAGGTATTGTCTGTGGTGATCTTGGTGATAAGACAAGCTATAATGAAAACTCCTGTGGTGCTCTCTCCTGCAAAATAACTCTTAAAGCAGGTGAAACCAGAACAATTGCTTTTCTTCTTGGAATGAAACCGTCATCTGAAGCTGCTGAAGTAATCAGATGTTACGAAAATCCGGCTCCAACTGTAGCAGAAGAACTGGAAGCATTAAAAGCTGACTGGAACAGTAAGCTTGATAATCTTAAAGTCAGCACTCCAAGTCCGGAATTTGATACTATGATTAATACCTGGAACGCATACAACTGTTTTATGACTTTCATCTGGTCCCGTGCAGCTTCCTTCATTTACTGTGGACTCAGAAATGGATACGGATACAGAGATACTGTACAGGATATTCAGGGAATCATCCATCTGGCACCGGAAATGGCACTGGAAAAGATTCGTTTCATGCTGTCTGCGCAGGTAAATAACGGTGGCGGACTCCCTCTTGTCAAGTTTACTCACACACCTGGAAAAGAAGATACTCCGGATGATGCTTCTTATGTACAGGAAACCGGCCATCCGGCTTACCGTGCAGATGATGCATTATGGCTTTTCCCAACTGTATATAAATATATTTCAGAAACCGGAAACACTGCTTTTCTTGATGAAGTGATTCCTTTTGCCAACAAAGAAGAAGCTACTGTATACGAGCATCTGAAACGTGCAGTTGCCTTCTCCCTTGATCACCTTGGACCTCACGGAATGCCCGCCGGACTTTATGCAGACTGGAATGACTGTCTCCGTCTGGGTGCAAACGGAGAATCTTCTTTTGTTGCTTTACAGTTCTATTATGCAATGACAATCCTGAAAATCTTTGCCGAATATAAAAAAGATACAGAATATGTACAGTATCTTGAAGAAACTCAGAAAGCATTTGGCGAAAAAGTTCAGGAACTGTGCTGGGATAACGACCGCTTCGTACGTGGTTATACAGAATCAGGAGAAAGAATCGGTGAAGCTGCTGCTCCTGAAGCAAATATGTGGCTGAATCCTCAGAGCTGGGCAGTTATCAGTGGTCTTGCTACCCCGGAACAGGGAGACGCAGCACTAAATAATGTATATGAACGTCTGAATACGGAATATGGCGCAATCCTTATGGATCCTCCTTACCATGCACATGCTTTCGATGGTGCACTGGCAGTTATCTATAATCAGGGTACCAAAGAAAACTCCGGTATTTTCTCCCAATCCCAGGGCTGGCTGATTCTTGCTGAAGCACTCCGCGGTCATGGAGAACGTGCTTTTACCTATTTTATGGAAAATTCTCCTGCTGCGCAGAATGACTGTGCCGAAATCCGTCGTCTTGAGCCATACTGCTATGGTCAGTTCACAGAGGGAAAAGCAAGCAAACACTTTGGACGCTCTCATGTTCACTGGCTGACAGGAACTGCTTCTACTGTAATGGTAGGATGTGTGGAAGGTATCCTCGGGCTTCGCCCTGATCTTGAAGGACTTCGACTGTCTCCTTCTGTGCCAAAAAGCTGGAAACACTTTGAGATTGAGAAAGTTTTCCGTGGAAAACAGCTTCATATCTCTGTAGAAAATCCAGACGAAAAAGAATCTGGCTGCTGCAGTCTGGTTCTTAACGGACAGAAATTAGCAGATAATTATATTCCTGAAAAACTTCTTCAGGATAAGAACGAAGTCATATTAACTCTTTAATCTCCCGATATTACCAGATGAAAATAAGCGGCCGACTTACAGAAAATTTATATTCCCTGTAAGCTAGAGCGTGTCTGAAAAATCATTCCCGCAATCTGCACGCCCC
>OGOG01002596.1_pt1 | contig 14911 bp, 9 predicted proteins | sample 1552581 | NCBI WGS metagenome assembly OGOG01 (sample SAMEA2580152, study PRJEB22360) | human gut metagenome | biome: human gut; feature: human-associated habitat; material: faeces | place: Denmark | collected 2008/2010 | reverse complement strand
CAAGTTCAGTTAGAACTTAGCCGACTTTTCCGTTGAAATGTTTATCACTACTTTTATTATATCGTTTATCAGGTTGTTGATTTTGCCAATGGGCTGATTGTATTCTGGGAAATTAAATAATTCCATTCTTTACGCAAATTTCATTCTTTGTATGATTTATTTCGTCTCCGTACCGGGAAATTGTATCGTTCGGTTGATTTTTTCTTTTGATCTCGAAGCGAGAGGTACTTATCAGAATGATAATTATGTCTTTGAAGAACAAATGGATGATATCTTTCAGGAATAGGGCTCTTTTCTATCTGACATATTGAAAATCAGCAAGATGAAGAATGTGCATTGGGTTGTTGAAATACTTGTTTTAACATGGTCTTAAAATAAGTGTTTTGATGACAGATAACAAATCTTTTAGGCGCAAAAGACTTGTTGTTTGCATATAGGAAGAAAGTGATATGCAAGCGGCATTAACAATGTTAATTGAGAAGAGATTTTTTAGCCGGTAGGTTCTTGTGCGGTACAGGACAAAAAAGAAAGGCGACCCTTTGCAGAGTCGCCTTTCGATTATTTAAAGTTGTTAACTTTGTCTGATTAGAGTTTCGGACCAGCAGCAACCAACTTCTTACCTGCTTCGTTTCCAGTGAACTTAGCAAAGTTCTTGATGAAACGTCCTGCAAGGTCTTTTGCTTTTTCTTCCCATTTGCAAGCGCATTCGTAAGTGTCGCGCGGATCGAGGATCTTCGGATCAACACCCGGAAGTTCTGTAGGAACAACGAAGTCGAAGAAAGGAATAACCTTCGTCGGAGCTTTGTCGATAGAACCGTCAAGGATTGCATCGATGATACCACGAGTGTCGCGGATAGAGATACGTTTGCCAGATCCGTTCCAGCCAGTGTTAACCAAGTATGCTTTAGCACCGGTCTTTTCCATCTTCTTAACCAGTTCTTCTGCATATTTAGTCGGGTGCAGTGACAAGAAAGCAGCACCGAAGCAAGCGGAGAATGTCGGAGTCGGTTCAGTGATACCACGTTCTGTACCAGCCAACTTAGCTGTAAATCCGGACAGGAAGTAGTACTGAGCTTGTTCCGGAGTCAGGATAGATACTGGAGGCAATACTCCGAAGGCATCAGCAGACAAGAAGATGACTTGTTTTGCGTGAGGACCTTTAGAAACCGGTTTAACGATGTTTTCGATGTGGTAGATAGGATAAGAAACACGAGTGTTCTCAGTTACGCTCTTATCTGCAAAGTCGATCTTACCGCTTGCGTCTACTGTAACGTTTTCAAGCAGAGCATCACGACGGATAGCATTGTAGATATCGGGCTCGCTGTCTTTGTCCAAATTGATAACTTTAGCATAGCAACCGCCTTCGTAGTTGAATACACCTTCGTCATCCCATCCGTGTTCGTCGTCACCGATCAACAGACGTTTAGGGTCAGTTGACAAGGTTGTCTTACCAGTACCGGACAGACCGAAGAAGATAGCTGAACTCTTGCCTTCTTTATCTGTGTTGGCAGAGCAGTGCATTGAAGCGATTCCGCGCAACGGGTTCAGATAGTTCATGATAGAGAACATACCCTTCTTCATTTCACCACCATACCATGTGTTCAGGATAACTTGTTCGTTTACCTTCAAGTTGAATACGGTAGCAGTCTCTGAGTTCAGACCCAGTTCTTTGTAGTTGTCAACTTTAGCTTTGGAAGCGTTGAATGAAACGAAGTCAGGTTCTCCGTAATTAGCCAGTTCTTCAGCTGTCGGGCGGATGAACATGTTAGTTACGAAGTGAGCCTGCCAAGCTACTTCCATGATGAAACGAACTTTCATACGAGTGGCAGGGTTAGCACCGCAGAAAGTATCTACAACAAACAGACGTTTGCCGGACAGTTCTTTCACTGCTTTAGCTTTCAAGTCAGCCCAAGCTTCTTCAGAACAAGGTTTGTTGTCATTTTTGTATTCTTCAGAAGTCCACCATACAGTGTTTTCGCTGGCTTCATTCTTAACGAAGAATTTATCTTTAGGAGAACGGCCGGTATAGATACCAGTCATTACGTTTACAGCGCCCAATTCAGTTACTTGACCTTTTTCGAAACCTTCCAGTCCCGGTTTGGTCTCTTCTGCGAACAGTACATCATAAGACGGGTTGTGGATGATTTCCTTCACGTCGGTAATACCGTACTTGCTTAAATCTAAATTTGCCATTTTCTTTTGAATTAATTTAAATTGGTATTTTGTTTATTATCTCATTCTGGCATGCGGAAAAGGATGTTTTACAACATCCTCTTGTAAATCGGCTACAAAAGTAATACTTTCTTTGGAAACATGTTATGGATTAGAGAAATATTTCCCTAATTGAATCTCTTTTATAGATTCCTAACAAAATCTGCAAACTGAATGTTGCAAATTGAAACTTTATCATTTACTTTGCAGAAGTATAGATAGGATATATAAAATAACTCTATAATTAAAGATGAGAATAATCAATTTTAGTGATACTAATTCCATTTTGAATCAGTATGTAGCGGAAATAAGAAATGTTGATATTCAGAACGACCGCTTGCGCTTTCGCCGCAATATCGAACGGATCGGTGAGATTATGGCGTACGAGATAAGTAAGGAATTTACTTATTCCGTAAAGGATATTTGCACTCCGTTGGGCATAGCACCGGTCAGCACGCCTGACAATCAATTGGTGATAAGTACTATTCTTCGCGCTGGTCTGCCTTTTCATCAGGGCTTCCTGAGCTATTTCGACCAGGCTGAAAATGCCTTTGTGTCGGCTTACCGCAAGTATAAGGATACGCTGAAGTTCGATATTCATATTGAATACATCGCTTCACCGCGTATCGATGGAAAGACTTTGATCATTACCGATCCGATGCTGGCCACGGGTAGCAGTATGGAGCTTAGTTACCAGGCTATGTTGACGAAAGGACATCCGTCCGAAATTCATGTCGCTTCGATCATTGCCAGCCAGAAGGCGGTAGACCACATCGCTTCTGTTTTTCCGGAGGACAAGACGACCATTTGGTGTGCTGCTATCGATCCGGAGATCAACGAGCATTCATACATTGTGCCGGGACTGGGGGATGCAGGCGATCTGGCCTATGGAGAAAAGGAGTGATCCTGCTTTGTAAACGTCCCGTCTACCGGGGGATTTGAGACCGTAATTTATAGGCTGCTTTATGAAAAGCATTTAGGCCTTATAGACACAACAATTTTACTTAAAACAAGACATTTGTAATGAAGATCAAATTTATTTCAATTATAACCATTTTACTGTCTCTCTGGAGTTGTAATCAGAGCCGGACAAAAGAAATAACTTATAGTAATCCGCTTTCTGTCTCTTTCGGTGATCCTTATATTCTGGCCGCCTCGGACGGAAGGTATTATATGTATGGAACTTCCGGAGAAAAAGGTTTCAGAGCTTATTCCTCTGACGATCTCACCGATTGGAAAGAAGAAGGGCTGGTGTATCAGGGAGGAACCGATCAGTCCTGGAATGTAGATTGCTTTTGGGCACCTGAAGTGTATGAGCGGGGTGGCAAATACTATTTGTGGTATAGTGCCAATTGGAAACAAAACCCTACCAACGAGGAAGAGAACTTCAGGATTGGCGTTGCGGTGGCTGATAAACCAACCGGACCTTTCAAAGACTTAAATGATGGCCCGGTATTCGATCCCGGATATCCTGTGATCGATGCCAATTTATTGTTTGATGACAAAACGGGCAAGGTATATCTTTACTATTCACGTTGTTGCTACAAACATCCGGTAGAGAGTGAAATTGCATCTTTGGCAAAAGAGAAAGGCTGGTATGACGAGATTGAAGAAAGTTGGATTTACGGAGTGGAATTGAAACCCGATTATTCGGGCATCATCGGTGAGCCAAAAGTGATGCTTTGTCCTCCCGCCTCTCTCGATGATAAGCAGGCTGAATGGGAAAGCCGTTCGGTGACCAGCCAGGAAGCTAATCGCCGATGGACGGAAGGATCGTTTATTTTCGAACGAAACGGCCTGTATTATATGATGTATTCGGCCAACTTCTTCGGAGGAGCCGATTATGCTGTCGGATATGCCACCTCGGAATCTCCGTTAGGACCGTTTAAGAAGTCTGACCATAATCCGGTTCTTCAAAAGAACATAACAGCCGGGGGCGATGTGACAGGGACGGGGCATAATATGGTGCTTACCTTGTCCGACGGTCAGATGTTATGTGTCTATCACGGGCGCACAAAGAAGACAGGAAAGAACCGGGTGGTGTTCATCGATAAGATGGAAGTGCAGCCGAATGGTGAATTAGCAGTGCATGGACCGACAACACAAGCATTGACTTTGAATGTCCCTGTCGGCAAATAGAAAGGGAGATCTCTGTATGGCATTGCTTTAACAATATATTTTAAGTATTTTTGCAGTCAGATAAAAAAGCGTAATTGTGTGTACAAAGATTTTTTCAAGACTTATACAGTTTATTTGTATATTGCTTATTGTTGCATGTAAAAGTAAAACTGAACATTTCCCGAAAATAAGCGGACACCGCGGAACGAGTTTCATTGCTCCGGAAAATACGTTGGCTTTGATTGATTCTTGCATTAAATATAAAGTCGATCTTGCCGAATGTGATGTATGTATTAGTAAGGACAGTGTTTTCTATCTTTTGCATGACTCTACCCTCGACCGGACAACGAACGGTTCGGGAGCTATTGCTAATTGGATGTCTTATGATATAGATACGTTGGATGCCGGCTCTTGGTTTAATCCCGTTTTTAAAGGAGTGCGTGTGCCACGTTTGGAAGATGCGCTGAGAAGGGCTAAACAAGGGAAATTGGAACTGACGATCGATTATAGGAATGGCAATTTGAAAAGAATGCTTGATCTGATCCGGAGAGAGGGGATGCTCGACCATTGTACTTTCGTCTTTTATTCCGAAGATGACTTTAAAGCTTTCCGGAAACTTGCTCCTCAGGTCAAACGGTTGCAGGCCTATATTCGCACGAATAAGGATTTTGACTATGTGATAGACAGTTTGAAGCCCGATATTGCGGTGGTACGGCTTGACTCGATAACTCCTCTGTGGATATCCCGTTGCCATGAGGCAGGAATGAAAGTGCTTGCTTTGGCATTAAAGAGTTCGGCTCCGGATGAAGACTATATCCGTGCTGCGCGTTTGGGAGTGGATGTGATTGCTACAGACCGGCCGGAATATATTATAAAGAAGTTCGGAAGAAGATAATGTGCATCCTTAAGGAATAATATATATAGAAGAGGTATAAAAAAAGAGAGATTGCATCAGAACCGTTCCGGTGGGATGCGATCTCTCTCGTTTTTTGGTACATGCTGGAAATGTTTATTTCACTTCCCAAGTTTCATTTGTCATCAGGAGTTCGTTGAAATTGTGATATTTCTTTTTCCCTTTGATTTCTTCGATTTGAGCAGCCACGGCTTCATTGTATGTGGGAGCTTCTACATCACGGATAACGCCCAGGGCGATCGGGAAGTCGGGGCCTTCCATCAAAGCGAGCTTCAACTGTAATGTATTGTCTTCGCAGTGTGCATCGTGTACCAGAATATCCTTTTCAGTGATACCGTTTTCACCAAGCTTCACAACCTTCAATCCGAAACCTTGTTGCATCAATCCGAATTCTTTGTTTTCTCCAAAGAGCATCGGTTTGCCATGTTCCAGATAGATAGCGTTTTTGGAACGCCCTTCTTTCGTAGCTACGCTTTCGTGTGTGCCGTCATTAAAGATGACACAGTTTTGCAAAACTTCGACCACGGAAGCACCTTTATGGTGGGCAGCGGCTTTCAAAACTTCGACGGAAGCAGGACCGTCTACGGCAATGCAACGGGCAAAGAATTTACCGCGGGCGCCAAAAGCCAGTTCGGCCGGGTGGAAAGGATCTTCCACTGTGCCGTAAGGTGATGATTTCGTCACAAGTCCTCGTTCCGATGTCGGAGAATATTGTCCTTTGGTCAATCCGTAAATACGGTTGTTCAGCAGGATCATGTTCAAGTCGATATTACGGCGTAAAGCATGAATGAAATGGTTACCGCCAATGGCCAGTCCGTCACCGTCACCGGAGATCTGCCAGATAGTCAGATCCGGATTGGCTACTTTCGCACCGGTGGCTACGGCAGCGGCACGTCCGTGTATAGTGTGGAATCCGTAGGTATTCACGTAATAAGGCAAACGTGAAGAACAGCCGATACCGGAAATCACGGCAATGTTGTGCGGAGCTACTCCTAATTCGGCCATAGCCTTGTGCAGTGAGTTCAGGAAAGCGTGGTCGCCACATCCCGGGCACCAACGCGGCTGGCCTGATTTGTAATCTTTTGCTGTATATAATGTTTCGCTCATCTCTTATTCCTCCAATAATTTAGTGAATGCATCTACAAGTTCTCTCGTTACGAAAGGCTGGCCTTTCACCTGATTGTATTGGCTGATGTTCAGTCCGGGCACTTTCATGCGCAGGTATCCTGCAAACTGGCCCAAATTCTGTTCGGCAACTACAATCTTCTTGAATCTCTTCAATACCTCGGCTGTGTTCTTCGGCAGCGGGTTGATATATTGGAATTGGGCGAGTGCCACCTTCTTGCCACTCTTAAGCATGAATTCCATAGCCAGATGAAGGTGTCCGTATGTTCCTCCCCAACCAACGATCAACAGGTCTGCATCCGGATCTCCTTGTATCTCCAGATTGGGAATGCAATCGGCAATCTTGTCGACTTTGGCCTGACGTAGCAGGGTCATTTTTTGGTGATTATCGGGTTCTGTAGAGATGACACCTGTCTCATTACTCTTTTCCAGTCCTCCGATGCGGTGCATGAAGCCTTCTGTTCCGGGAACAGCCCAATAGCGTGAGCCTGTCTTCTCGTTACGTTGGAATGGAGTCCAGGTTTCAGCCATGTCCGGAGTGACATAAGGCGGGTTGATAGCAGGATATTCATCCAGATTAGGCAGTTTCCATGCAGCAGAACCGTTTGCGATGAATGCATCCGTCAACAGTACGACAGGAGTCATGTGTTCCAACGCAATCTTTGCTGCCATATAAGCGGCATCGAAACAATTGGTAGGTGAAGTAGCTGCAATGACCGGCATCGGGCTTTCGCCATTACGGCCATAAAGAGCTTGCAACAGGTCTGTTTGTTCTGATTTGGTAGGCATACCTGTAGAAGGGCCGCCACGCTGTACGTTGATCACTACCAATGGAAGTTCGGCAATGACAGCGAGGTTCATAGCTTCGCTCTTCAAGCAGACACCCGGTCCGGAAGTGGATGTTACGGCAAGGTCACCGGCAAAAGCAGCACCTACGGCGGAAGCGCATCCGGCTATTTCATCTTCGCACTGCACGGTTTTTACACCGAGTGATTTATGTTTAGACAGTTCGTGCAGAATGTCTGTGGCGGGTGTGATAGGATAAGAACCTAAATAAAGCTCTAGTCCTGCCTTCTCGGCTGCGGCAATCAAACCGTAAGCAGTCGCTTTATTTCCATTGATGTCTGTATATAGTCCTTTTGCCTTTTGATTCTTACTTTCTATTTTGTAAGTGGAAGTGGCGGCATGGGTATTTGCACCATAATTATAACCGTCATTGAGTACTTTGATATTAGCAGCTGCAATTTCCGGTTTTTTGGCAAATTTCTGGCGGATCATGGTTTCAGCAGCTTCGAGGTTGCGATTGAAAAGCCAGCAAACCAGTCCGAGTGCGAACATGTTTTTGCAACGAAGCACCGCTTTATTATCCAATCCGGAGTCTTTAAGACTCTCTTTGCACATGGATGAGATAGGTACTTCGAGTACTTCTTGTTTGATACCCAGCTCTTCGAACGGGTTATTGGTTGTAAATTTAGCTTTTTCCAAGTCTTTTGTTCCAAAGGAATCGGAATCTGTGATTACCAGTCCTTGAGGCTTGCAGAACTTGATTTGTGTTTTCAATGCTGCCGGGTTCATTGCTACCAACACGTGGCAATGGTCACCGGGAGTGAAGATTTTGTCTGCTCCAATGTGTACTTGGAAACCCGATACTCCCGTCAGTGAACCTTGCGGGGCGCGTATATCTGCCGGGTAGTCCGGGAATGTACAGATGTCATTACCTACTGTTGCCGACACGTTCGAGAAGATGTTGCCGGCCAACTGCATACCATCGCCGGAATCGCCGGAGAAGCGTACTACCACTTGCTCCAATTCTTTAACCATCATTTCGTCTGCCATAATTTTATTTACTAATTTAAATTAAGGATTAACTGTGTTACATTCATGCATAAATATCACCTTAACAATTGTTGCTCTTGTATATTCATTTACTATGCAGAAGGTTTGGCAAAGGTCGCAAAGTAAAATGACTTAGCAAAATGTTTTGCAGTTTATCTGTAGTCGTCTATCAAAAGATTTATCATTCTTCTGGTTTAATATGGCTAAAGTAAGGGATGCTTCCATGTTTTATCTTGGTTTTATGCTAATGTGGTTTCATTTTGTTACCGTTATCTTGAATAGGTAATTACTTATTGTCCTCTATTTTATATATTTTATAATACATATGTTATATTTATTCTGAATTTGCTTTCAAATATAGCATTTATCCTCTGTTTTTAGTGTCATTAAATCAGTTTCTGTGTTTCGAAGTAACAGTGTTATTCTTCTGTTTTATATAAAACTGAGTATTCCGTCTTGTTAAATCAAGAGAATAAGTTATCTTTGCAACCGAAATCTGAAAAGAGGTCCTGTAGTTCAACGGATAGAATAGAAGTTTCCTAAACTTTAGATAGGGGTTCGATTCCCCTCGGGACTACAATCGGAAATGCTAAATTCTCTATGTATGAATATGTTATTGATTTTCGATTAATTGGTATTGCATAACATTCCCATGATATTTTAGCGGGTAGATGATATCTTTTATTGTTTCGATGGACAACCACGTAACCTTATAGGATTCATTTCTCTTGAAAAGAAGTGGCAACGACTGTTTCAATGATTGTTATATCTAGGGAAATAACTACAATAAATACTGCCGCAGATGTGACAAATTGAGAGAGATACAAAATCATTCTTTAAGAATGCCGTCAAATCCTTCTTAAATAATCTTCCAATGATTCGTCTTGTTCCAAGTGTAATTTCTTCCTAATGCGGTAACGGCTTGTGTTGATCGTTTCGGGTAGGACATAAAGCATCTGGGCTATTTGTTTATTTGTCATTCCTATTCGTATATAGGCACAAAGTCTCAGATCGTTTTCTGAAAGCACCGGATGCCTCTCACTCAGTTTGAGGAAAAAGTTAGGATGTACTTCTTCAAAATGTAGTTTAAAGAATGCCCATTCATCTCCAGTGCCCAAGTGTTTTTTTATTTGATAGTTAAGAGCTTTCTCCTGTTGCCGGGGGAGGAGCCCTTGACTGGCAAAATCCTCTATTTGTCCCATCAATTCTTTTAAAAGCTGGTTCTTCTCTGCCATGATCATTGAATTGGAGGTCAGTTCTCTGTTTTTTAAGTCTATTTTCATAAGGAACTGTTCATTTTGTAATTTCTCTCTTTCCAATCGTTCATTCAATTCCCGGTTCTCAGCTTCTTTCAGCAGTTTGTTGATTTTCTCTTTTTTGCGTAAAATCCACAGTATATAAAATCCGATAATTGCCAAGAAAGTGACAGAAAATATAATAATTAATGTGATCCTTTTATGTTTTCGCATGTTCATGTCAGCCTCTTTCAGCTCTTTTTCATATTGTTTAATGGCAGCGCGTACTTCCAGTCTGTTTATCTCATTTGATTTGGCGTGACCGGTCGTTTCCTCTTTATATTGCAGATAGCGTTTGAGACATTGGTAAGCACTATCCGGTTCATTCTTACGATCGAATATTTCCGAAAGGCCGTATAATGTATGTATGGCGGAGTAAGCGTCTTTGTTTGCTTCTGCGAGTTGCCGTGCTTTCTTGAAATAAAATAAAGCAGAGTCATTATCATGTTTGTATATGTAGATAGCCCCCATATTAATCAGTGTATAGGTCTGGGAAGTTTTATTGGTTACGTGTTGTGCTGTTCTGTATGCTTCTCGCGCGTACCTTTCTTTATCGGTAAGTGTCTTTGAAACATAATAGAGAGAGGTAAGTATATCTACTTTCAACGTGGCATCGTCTTCGGTAATTTTATTTTGGAGCAAAGTTGTCAATATATCTATTGCCTTCTGTTGATTCCCCAAATGATATTGGCTGATTCCGATATTATGTTCGTTTTTCAATTCATCCGTATCGAATCCTCCTTTCCTGAAAGCCTCGTTTGCTAATAAATAATATTTATATCCTTCTTGATACTCGCCAATCCTACGCATGATGGAGCCGATATTAACGTATGTGTACCCCAGATTATAAAGGTCTCCGATCGATTTGAAATAATTCTCCTGTGTTTTGAATACACGATAAGCCTCCGGGTAAATGTTGCGTTTAGCTAACAACATACCCTTTACAAATGATATTCTTGCAAAATCATAACTATATGCCGCAGAATCAGCCTTTTCCAAAGCTTGGAGGATCAATGCTTCGGTCTTTTCCGTGTTCGTTTCAAATTGCAGCCATGCATCCCAGTATAGTGCGCGAACCAGTAGATTGGGGTTCTTTTTTTGTGTGGCAATTTGGTACATATCGTTGACAAGCGGATAGAATTCCATCCGGTTATTGCTTTTGCAGCTTGTCATCTCGAGTTGAATGCCCAATGAGTCGAAAGCCATATCGATGGCTTTCCATCTATAAGGATTGCTTCCCCAAATTGGGAGTTGGCATGAAATCAGACATAAATATATTAAAAATGCATTTTTCATGCTACAAAGATAATGAAATTGACATTTGTACATCATTTGTCTATTGGCTTTTTTACGATGAAATGGCTCATTCTGCTAATTTTGCCTATTATTGTTTAACACTCCCGGTGGGTATCCCCCTGCTTTGGGAATAAAATGATTGCTTATGAAAAATATTACTTTTAAGATGATTTTTCTGTTAGTGGCATTGTCGGGTTGGAACTTTGCTATGGCGCAGATGAAAGCTCCTCATACATTAAGAGGAGAGAGTGATATGGCTACGGTCAGTTTATCGTGGAAAAGTCCGACTAGTCCGCAAACTCTTCAATGGCACCATGATCGGGATTATGACGGAGAAACGGGTATTAGTATGAGTGGAAAGATGCCTGAAATTTACGTGGCTAACCTATTTACAAAAGAGGATCTAAAAGGTTACAAAGATGCGGTAATCGATTCGGTTGCTTATTTTCATTACCGTCCTGTGTTTAGTATTACTATTCAGCTTTATGAGAACGGAGAAGTGGTGTACGAGCAGCCTGTCGATACCAAGAGTTTGGAACTGAATAAAATGGCTTCTGTTAAATTGGACAAACCTTATACGATAAAGACGGATGTCGATCTGATGATTGCAGTCAAGTTCTTGCATGGCGAGAATTTGGATTTTGTAGCCATCATGGATAATGGACCTGTTGTGACGGGAAAGGGCGATTTATACTCTTACGATGGTGTAAACTGGAAGAGTGTAGGGCGTGGTAACTTTTTGGTGACAGGACATATTCAAGGTACGGTCGCCACCGAGGAACCGGACGGATATAATGTATACCGCGGGGATGCAAAGGTAAATACGGAATTGCTGGAAGCTACGGAAGTACGCTTTTCGGACGAACCGGTCGGTACGTTTGATTACCATGTTACAGCCGTGTATGGTGATAAAGAAGAACGTTCTAACACCGTTACGCTGACCAATAAGTCTGCAACCGACTATCGCCCTGTTGTAACCAATGTCGGTGTACAAGTGGAAGGCATGAAAGTAACAACCACGTGGAATACGCCTTTCTCCGGGAATGAATTGACTTGGAGCAGCAAAGAGATTTTAGGCGGAATGAAGGGAACCGGCACAAAACCTAAATTATGGATTGTGCATGCTTTTGATGCTAAGGAGCTTTTGGCTTATAACAATCACCAGATCACTGCTATAAATGTCGGTTTCTACGAGGCAAAGGTCGATTCTTTATGGATGGTTATTTTTGCGGATGGGAAAATTGCTTATACAGAAAGAGTAGAAGATGCGGTGTTGTCGCAAATAAAAGCCAATTCGTGGATGAAGTTTACTTTGAAAACCCCTTATCAGATACCTTTAGGAAGTGATTTACGGTTTGGATATTTGGTCTATACACCCGAAGGCGTTTCTCCTGCAGGACGTGACGGTGGCCCGCAAGTTCCGTCCAGAGGCGGCTGGTTCTCGACCAGTTCACCGGCAACGAGTGGTCTGGAGAATACGAAACCTACCTGGAAGGAGTTATTAGATGGCGGATATGATTATAATTGGACTTTAAGTGCAGATGTTGAGCCTGTCGGTGAAGGAGGAAATAAGATAGAAGCACAGTCTTACGATGTTTATCGGGATGGACAAAAGGTTGCAGAGGCAGTTACCGTTAATTCGTATGTAGATGAAGTCCCATCTCCCGGTACTTATGAGTATGGTATCGTTGCACATTTCAAGGATGGGAAAGAGTCGGAAATGTCCGCCACAGTGAAAGCAAAAGTTGCGTTACCTGCAGAGTATGTGTCTCCTATGTTCCTTGAAAAGTCATTTAGTGAAGGAAATCTTTCTCTTTCTTGGAGTACGGATGTTCGTGAACTGAAACATTATAATGAGGTGGTATATAGCTATGGCTTGCAAGATACGAAAGATATCGATGCCTATTTCGGAGCAAGTTTTACTCCAGAGGAAGTTAATGCGATCAATGGTTATACTATTACAGGGGTCAATATGGGGCTTGCAGATACCGTGAAGAAATTGGAAGTATTCCTTTATATAGATGACCAGGTTGTTGCCAGTAAGGTAGTAGATGCTGCTGCTTTCCCGTTGCTTGAGATGAATGTGGTTAAGTTTGACACCCCGGTTGCTGTTCCCGAAGGAAAGACTGTCCTGGTTGCTTATCACATTGTCTATGAAGTTGGTAAGAGTCCTACCCTTTTGGATGACGGACCGTTGGTAGAAGGAGGCGCATTGATCAGCTTTGAAGGAACCCGTTGGTCGAATTTAGGTTTGATAAGTACAGTTGTAAAGAACAATAATATTGTAATCGGTCTTGTGGCTGAACCTAAAGAAGAACCTGCTTCTTATGTCTTATCCAAGTTTTCGTCAGCACCTATCCTTATCAGGCAAATTATGAATGACAAATTAAGCGACCTTTCTGAGGCTTTGACACCGTTCGCATTGGAATCTGATGCACAAACGACTTCTACTTTGGCAAATAAGGCTGGTATTTTTAAGGCAGAAACGACTACTCCGAAAGTAAAAAGCTATAGACTCTATTGTAATGGTAGTTTAGTTGAAGAATTGGACGGTACGAGCTATTCTGTAAAAGGTCTGCCGTATGGAGCATATAGTTATGCTGTGTCTGCCGTATATGATAATGGTTGGGAGTCTGCTTTATCCGATTCTTATGATATTAATTATCAACAACCTAATCTGGTTTCTGCACCATATGCTTTGACGGGAGAACGGGACGGAAAGGACTTGAATTTGACATGGCAATCTCCTTCCGAGGCGAATGAATTAACTTGGCAGGACAAAGAATCCACCAGTCTGGCTGTAGGATTGAGTGGTAAAGCAACGGTTGAAGGCTATTTTGCTATTCTTTATTCGGAAGAAGATCTGAAGAATGAAGGGAAGATAGGACAGTTTATCACGCACGTTAAGTTTGGATTAGCCGATCCTGGACTTGATGCATGTAAGATTGTGATTTATTTCGATAAGAACCGTTATTACGAGCAGGAAGTCAATGTAGAAACATTGATAAAAGGGGAAAACTCAGTACGTTTGGATACTCCGGTGGAATTGTTGGCCGGTCGTGAGGTCATGGTAGGTTATTATGCCAAATATGCGAGTACGATCAAACCTAATATGACAGATTCCGGGCCTGCAGAAGATGGGAAGGGAAATATGATTGCCAACAGTGCTTCCGATGCTCCGACAAGTTGGAAAACGTTGAAGAAACTCAGTAGCAAGTTGGATTACAACTGGCGTATTACTGCCGTTCTCCAAAATGCCGATGTGGTATTGAAGGCACCTGCCATGAAAGCCGAGACGGATACACCTGCCCTTACCTACACTGTTTATCGCAACGGTGTGATGCTTGCAGAAAATCTTGCTGTTACCAGTTATAAAGTCAGCAATGCTGCCGATGGCATTTATACGGTGACTGCCGTGATAGATGGTGTTGAAACCGCTCCGTCCAATGCAATATTATTGGGAGACATTACAGGTATCACAGGTGTTGATGCAAGTTCAAAAGCAACTTATGACAATAGTTTGAAACAAGTTATTCTTCCAAAAGCTTCTACCGTGTCCTTGTTTAATACTGATGGTGTACTTTTGAAGAGGGTATATGTGGAAGATAGATTTGATATGTCCGGATATCCTGCTGGAATATATGTGATAAATATCGATCTTGAAAGTGATGGAACTCAACTATTGAAAGTGGTGAAGTAGAGATACCGATATCTATTCTAGGGACGATTATAAAAATGGCGGTTAGTTTTCACTTGCCGCCATTTTCATGTTTAAGTATTTTGCTGAGTTATATAGTTCAATGTGTTATTACTATATACTGTTCATCAATGTATATAGAAACTTTAATATATTATGATAAAGAGGGTAATCTCAATGGCTTTAGCCAGAGTGATACTAATTTTTGTTTATCGCTAATTACAGCTATACAATTATCGATGAACTCTACAGCAAAACCTTTTTTTTCTGGGAATCCTACACATACCCATCCTGTTACGATGTTTATATAAACAGGAAATTCTTCATCGCTAATGCCATATGAACCTACTCCGGAGAGATATTTGTTTACATTTAAAATCCTCAATTCTCCTTTCTTGCTTTCAGGTGTAAGAAAATCAC
>OGOG01002589.1_pt1 | contig 14958 bp, 6 predicted proteins | sample 1552581 | NCBI WGS metagenome assembly OGOG01 (sample SAMEA2580152, study PRJEB22360) | human gut metagenome | biome: human gut; feature: human-associated habitat; material: faeces | place: Denmark | collected 2008/2010 | reverse complement strand
TCGCCTGGATTGAGCAGATTTGCGTCAAGCAGACTGCTGTTGTATCTCGCACGTCTTGGAGCCGCGCCGTCGTCGCTGCGCTGGACCTCAACGTCGTACTGCTTGCCATGCTCGTCAACTGCGTAAATATCCAGCCTTGCTGAACGTCCCTGCAAATTTTTCAGTTCGAACTGCGAAACCACACGGACAACCGTCAGGTCGTCGCGGTTCAGAATTACTCTGAGCAGAAGCTCCGCGCAAGCCTTGTCCTCGAAAACCTTGCTCATGAACGTGTCGTCCATCAGCCGGAAGTTCTCAATGATGTTAAGTATTTCAGCCCGGTTTTCGGCGCTGATATCGCTGGTTTTTATCTCGTCCACAGGAATCACCGTCCCTTTCTTGAATTATAGCATATTCCCCGCGAAAAATCAAGCATTTGAGCCATCTGTTTTGCCCTCCGTGTACATTTTGTGCCATTCCTCTAGGATATCCCGGCGCTGGAGGCAGAAATAGAAATACTCCGAAATCTCTTCGTTGGATAGCTCGTCGCCGATGAGCTGGGTAACTTCCTTGCGCTGGAGGGTTATCTGTTTGGACGGCTTTTTCACGGTATGTTTTGGTTCTGCGGGAGCACTGTGTTCAGCCGGTTCAGCGCGTTCTTCAGTAGCTTCCGAGACAGGTGTTTTTTCGCCGCAAATCTCCGCTATGTCGGATTCCGAGAAGAATTTCAATTCTGCAAGCGTGTTTGCCTGTTCGACTGTGAATTTCCTTTCAGAATCACGGCTGAGGTACGCTGCAATCTCCTCCTGACTGCTGTTCGGGAGCGCCGAAAACTGGCAGGCTGTCGCAAGCGTAAGTCTGCCGCTGTCGAGCATTTCCATAAGCTCCGGAACCAGCCGTGTGCAGGCAATGTAGCGCTGGATAGTGCGTTTGGCTTCGCCGTATTTCTCGGCTATGTCCTTGGTAGCACGACGGCTTCCGAGAGCTGTCAGCGCCTCCTGCTGTGCCTTGTACGCAAATGCGCGCTCGGACGGCAGAAGCTCGGTGCGCTGGCAGAGGTTTGTGTCCGCCATGATTAGCTTCGCGCGGTTTTCATCAACGTTCTTGACAATGCTGGGAACCGCCGTAAATCCGGCTCTGCGGCAGGCTTCAACGCGGTTGTGTCCGGCAATTATGCGGTATTTTCCTCCATTGGCAGGGGATACGATTATCCGGGACAGCAGTCCATTTTCCCTGATGGATTCAACCAGCTCGTTCATTTTGAAGCCGCTGTACATCTTGAATGGCTGATTTTCCCACGGAACAAGCAGGTTTATCGGGATTTCTTTTTCGTCATTCTGGACTGTCGGTTCATCACTAAGGAAGTCGTTCATATTCAGCTTTCCGGTGTTGTTGGAAGCCCCTAGATTGAATGCCATTTACACTCCCTCCTTTTCGAGAATTTCGCTTACAAGCTTGCGGTACTGACCGCCTATAACGCTGTTTTTCTTGGATATCAGCGAACGCTGTTCTGCGGTACTATTCGCCGCCTCAATGCGCTTGCTTATCGTTGTTTCGTAAACCAGACTGCCATAGCGCTCTTTTAGGGCAATATCCACTGCCTGAGCCATCTGGGTGTTGTCGGTCATGGTTTCAAGTATTCCACAAATTTTCAGGTCGTGGTTGATTTTTTCCTTGATGAGACTGAAAATGTCCTCGAACTGGACTATGCCGTTGAGCGCGAATTTCTGCACCTGAACCGGAATCATCACCTCGTCAGCCGCCGCAAGAGCGTTCATGACCAGTATTCCGAGTGAGGGCAGGCAGTCGATGAGGAGATAATCGTAATCTTCCGATATGCTGTCGCCGGAAATCGCCTTGTCAAGAATCTGCTCGCGGCACATCGTCTGGGCTAGGAACATATCCGCGGTAGCTAGTGAAATATCCGCCGGGACATAGTCGATAGGCTCGCTTTTTGCGGTCAGAATGCACTCTGAGAGCTTCGCAGTTTCTTTCAGCACGTCAACGATGGTGCGATTACCCGTGAAATCATAGCCGAGGTAATCGCTGAGATTTCCCTGTGGATCAAGGTCGATACAGAGGACTTTCTTGCCAAGTTCCGCAAGTCCTGCGGCGATATTTACCACGGTCGTTGTCTTGCCAACGCCGCCTTTCTGGTTTGCTATTGCTATAATCTTTGCCATAATTACCCCTCCTGCCAGTATTCTTTCATGTCGTGATTTACCCGGGACTGCCAATAGCTGTTGAGCGTCAGCCGGGAATTGTACAGCGCCGTTATCAGGTAGCTCCGGATATTCCGGACGTCGCTGGTGTTTTTGTCCATTGCTTCCAGAACGTACTCGATGTGGCTGCCGTTCAGCTTCAGGAACGTACTTTTTACCACGTCATGCGGAATGTCATCGCCGTTCACACGTATTGTAGGTCTAGTGGAGCAGATCGCGTCCACCATAATGCTGATAAGTTCGTTGATGGTATCCGCCTTGCTTGGATTCTGCTCGATGAGGAATTCGTAATCCGTGTTGTCCCGGACTATCTGGGCATAAGCGGAGCGCTCCTCCTTTATCCTGGTGATATATTCCATCTCGTCAGTCCCACCAGATTGATTGATAGGATTGATTATATCAGGATTATTTTCTTTAAGATTATTATCTTTAGATTTGTCCGCCGTTTGGGCGTAACATGGTCCGCCATTTGGGCGTATCATGTTCTGCCGTTTCGGCGTTTCTTGTTCCGCCGTTTCGGCGTTCCTTGCTTCGCCGTTTGGGCGTTCCTTGTTCCGCCCTTTTGGCGTTTCTTGCTTCGCCCTTTCGGCGGAACAATGGAATAATGCGGTCTGAGGGGGTGTTTCTTCCTTTTCAGGAGTGCTGTTTTCCTCGTCCGCGGTAGAATTCCGCCTGTATTTTTCCGCCGCTGATGGCTTTACGGACCTCATTTTTTCCTCTCCCTCCGCAAGAATTTCAGCTAGGTGGACTATATCGTCGATTATATAGAAGCTGCGTTTTGCCGGCATTCCGCGCGGGGAGCACTTGATAAGCCCGCGCTTCTCCAGAACCGTAATGCAGCGTTTCTGCTGTTTGTCAGACAGGGAAGTGCTTTCCTCTAAATCCGCGATGGTGGAGTAGAACCACCCGTCCGGGTCGAGCTTCCCTCTGTCGCTGTAATACTGCCATTTGGCTATGAGTGCGCTGTAAACCACGGTTTCCATAAGTCCGACCGCATGAGCCAGCGGACGGTTCAGGGATATCGTATTATCCGGGTTCAACAGCTGGTAGATTGCATTCATGTTATTCCTCCAGTTTGTTTTATTCCTCGTTTTATGTTTTATAAAGCATAGAAGGGCGGTGAGGAATAGGACCGCCCGTTCAGAAGGCCTTTCCGTCTATGCTGTTAAAGCCTTTCGGCTGTTAACCTATATAAAAAAGCGCACAGATTTTCTCTATGCGCTCTTGTTGTCAATATTAATAACTCTTTTTGTGAAAACGCTAAAGAAATCGGATTTTCTGCCGATATATAATAAAGGTACACAAATTGAGCATCTTATTTGAACTGTATATTGACGAAAGCGCGTTAGAAAGTGTGAAATGCACGTCATGTCGTCAAATTAAGTTGTCCATTTTCTGTCCATTATTTGTCCTTTATTCAGAACTAAAACGGGCTGAAAAAGATGTTTGAAAAAATAATACTATGTACGTTGGTACCGCATTGCTATGCGGTATGGGGGATTTTTACTGGCTGAGCTGTTCGATTCGTTGCCGAATTCAATTCCCCTCGGCTCCACCACAACAGCCCGGAAAACGGGCAAAGCAACCCCCACCTGCTGGTTGGCAGGTGGGGGTTGCTATATTTATCCTACACTAAGCGCCTTAATTACGGCCTCTTCCGCATTTTTATACAGAATAATATCAAATGCAGTTGAAAGATCGTCCGGGACTGAAGCAAAGTCCGACATACTGATCGCAGGCATTAAAATCTTCTTTGCACCACTGTCAAGACATACCTGCAACGTATTTGCCAGCTCATCGACCCGGATCAGAGTACCGCTTATACTCATCTCACCCAGGACTGCCATAGAACTTTGCACGGGACGTCCAAGTGCAATTGAACACAAGGCAATAAGAGTCGGTATAGCCAGCTTATCGGTCATTCCTATTCCCTGGAGGTCCTGATAATTTACAATATAATCCTTGGCATCTGTGCTGATACTGCCACTTATTCTGTTACCGTTCGCTTTCAGGAAACTGAAAGCCGCATTGGAGGATTCCCTTGCTTCACGGTCGGAGCCTATGCCCGTACGCTCAAATTTTCCTGTTCCATTAAGCGTCTGACTTTCCAGCCGAAATACTCCCAGCATTCCGCTCTTGCCACGGGAAACGGTATACACCTGCCCGGGATTGCATATGCCTTCCGGAATCAGCTTTCCGCCTCCCTGCTCAGGCACCGACACATAATGTTCCTCCAGTGTTTCATTGTCTATGTACGAAAAATTCACATCGTAAAATTCCATACCGCCAAGCTTTTTAAGCTGTTCCTTAACGCGGCGGCGCATTTCCAGGGATATCTGAACTACCTCTTCCAGCTCTTCTTTTGTGAATTTATCGTCAGGATACATCAGCTTCAGATAGCCGTCTATCATTCTGCGAACGGCAATGGTATCACGCTGATTCAGATTTTTTCCAAGACGGAAATAATGATCGAGCGCATCACCATACTGCTCTTTACGAAGCTCACGGATAAATTCTGCAAGATAGTCGCTGATGAAACCGTAATCGTCAGTGAAATGCTCCGGTCTGAATTTTGGTATCTCCCAACCCGGAAGATAACAGTGTATCCTGTCCAGGAATGCAGTATCAGTCCCCATTTCAGGAGGAAACGGGTCAAAAAGACTGGAGGTTTTCAGCAGGACGTCAACGCTCTGATTTATATTACCTACGAATACCATTGAGGCGGCAGCCGCTTTCTCCTCCTTGCCGCGAGCAAATGAACCGGACGCCATATAATCTTTCATTATCTGAATGCCGTCCTTGTCCTTGAAACGTATTCCCGCAACCTCGTCAAAGGCAACGCAATCCCACAGCCCTACTAATCCGACTGTCCTTTTGCTCATATTATAAAATAAATTCGCAACGGTAGTCTGTCCGCCGGATACAAGAATACTGTTAGGCGATATCTCCTTGTAGAGATGCGATTTTCCGGTGCTTCTGGGACCGAGTTCGCAAAGATTAAAGTTGTTCTCCACAAGTGGTATCATTCTGGTCAGCAGCAGCCACTTCTCACGGTATGTAAATCCGTCAGGCTCCATACCGGTGGAGCGCAGCATTATATCCAGCCATTCCTCTTTGGTAAACGCAGCACGTCCTGATTTCAGCTCGTCAATGTCGATATGCGGCATCTGTATCGGGGTCAGTTTCCGAATACTTATCGGGGAATAATCCTTGTTCTTTTTCTTTTTTGAGCGAAGCGGATTACCGTATTCATCAGTTATTTCCGGCTGATCCTCGTCATCGGATTCATAATCAAGCTGAACAATGCACCATATCCCACCGCACAGCAGCCTGTCGTACTTTTCGGGATATGCGTCATCAATTGGCACTCCGCCAACTCCCAGATTTGAAAAATCTGCAAAGAAACAGTTCTTGTTCATATCAAGGTGCACCGTTACCATATCAATGATAGTATGACTGCCTTTTTTCCGCAGCTGCGAAAGTATTTTCTGAGATTCATCAGGACGTACAAAGTTATCTGCAAGGATACGCTTCACATTATTTACACCCTCCTCGACAACTTCTTCATCGTCAGAGCTGCAATACTGCCCCAGGAGGAATTCCAGTACATATACCGGGACGTTCGCTCCCTCTTTCATCTTCTTGGTCAGATCCTTGCGCACTATTTTTCCGTCAAAATGCTCCCTCAGCTTCTGCTTTATGATATCATGTCTGCTAAGGCTGGTCTCAGTATTTTCAAATTCGCACATTGATTATATCCCCCTTTTATCAGAAACCGAAATCATCTGCAAATGCAATATCGATCATCATCTCATGGCGCAGTACTTCAAGGCTGGTTTTCTCCTCAAATGCTACAAGATAGTACTTTTTATTGATATCATATTTCATATTTCTGAAAGAAAAACGCAGCTTAAAAATACGCTTGGATGTGTCCGCGTCCTTTTTGTCGGCAATATATATGCATTCGTTCGATATTCTGTTTCCCTTTTCATCAACAAAGTAAACATGATATCTGGTTTCCTTTACCACGTCGCTGACAGGTTCCGTCTGCATGAAATCCAGCACTGTAACCAGATTCGTTATCTTCCTGGTCAGGCTGATGAAGCGTATCTCGGCATTAGTGGTTTCGCAGCGGCCTTTCTCGGTTCTGACGTCTATCAGCGGAATGATCATCTCCTGCGGAGAGCTGCCGCCGTGGGTATAATTTAATCCGGAACCCTGTTTCTTGAACAGGTCGCTTCCCATCGGAAAATACACTCTGCGGGAATCGTCAGCGCCTATGATCGAACTGAACGGCAGGCTTGCAACTCCTTCGCCCTGCACATCACGGTCGGTGAGCGCATATCTGCGGTCTGCGTCCGGTATCCCGCTTATCTTATCGCTCTCGGAGAGCTTATCTCTCTTGTAGATAAATCCATGGTCTGCGGTAATGATGTAGTGGATAGTATTTGCGCTGGACGTAAGCTTTCTTACGAGGAAATAAATCTCCTCGACCGCTTCCTCACAGGCATTGAATACCTCATTCTCAGTAGAGGCATGGTCGCCTCTGGCGTCGATCTGGTCGTGATAAACGTACACGACATTCTGTCCGGTGAACACGTCACGAAGCGCAGAAACATTCATTGATTTTATATCGTCATACTTTACACAGCGGCTGTCCGGGTTTGCCGCCTGCAATACTGCCTCACGCTGTTTTATGTCGTCTGTCGGCTTTCCGTCTGCAAGCGTGCGGGAATCCGGCAGGACCTCAATAGTGTTATGAGGAAGCAGCGCAGCCATTCCGAACTTGGTATAGGACGGAAGTACGCTCTGCATCGCGGAGATGGAAGCAGTGCACTTTGCGTCCGCCTGCAGTTTCTCGAAAAGCGAGCGTCCCACCTCGTAGCGCATAGCGTCTGAAATGATAACGACTGTACGCTCCTTGTTGCTGCGGACAAAATCGTTATAGAAATTGAGCTGGTGCGGCAATCCGGTATCACCGTCCGCAGCCACGAAATTCTGATTCCAGTTTACGCACTGTGCATTCAGGTAATCGTTGGTGTAGATATTTTCAACGAGCTGGCGCAGATCGTCGAACTCGCTGTTGTTGTCCAGTTTATCAAAGTAATAATAGAAATACCTGTACCTGCGGTCTATGGTGTAGTTTTTGTCTGTATACTGCTTTACAACAGCCTTTATGCCGGTAAGTGGCTGATATTTCTCCGGCTGACCCAGCCAGTATGCGTTCTCCAGAACAAAATATCTGTTTCTGAACTCGCTGCCGAAGTGCATTTTTCTTCTCAGAACGCAGACTTCCGGTATGGATTTTCCTCCGAGTCTGGTGTCGGTGTCCTCAGCCTCCAGCCGCTCACGGATCCAGCTTATTATAACATCATCAATTCCACGGAAAACGCAGCAACTGACAAGAGAATCGACAGGCATTTTCTGGAGCTGGTCTGCCGCTCCGAGAGAATCAAACGCCTGCGCTGAGAGGTCGTCATAATTATCGGAATAGAGAATATTGTTCATCAGATTATCCAGGAACGTGATAATATTGCCCGCCTTGAATGAAATGAACGGCTCCCATGCTTTCGGCATTTCAGCGGAAATAGTCTTGGAAGCGTAGGTCGCAAAGAGGGTCATAATGAAACGATGTAATGTCGGATCTGCGTCAACATATCCGAACTGTTCCTCAACCATCTGCCAGAACGACCGCAGCAGGCCGTACCTTGCAAACTCGACAAGGTACTTATTATCCTCCGGTTTGTCATCTGTCAGCACACAGCGGACAACTTCTTCAAAAGAAACCGATTTATTCTTGCATAGAATGCTCATAAGGGCAACCTCTATCGTTGCCTTGTTGAAATGGTCGATTTCAAGCTCATAGAACTTCTGCGTTCTGGTTTTCTCTCCGAAGAACTTTATGTAATGCTCGATAACGGGCTTGAATCGCTCATCTATACCGAGGTCGGACGCCACGACCGACGCCTTATCAGTGTGGAACTCCTTTGAGTAAAAGATCATATCCGAAAGGTGGTTCTCCTGCACCGGCGGTTTTGCGAACGGTGCATAAATGAGGTAATTCGTTTCTGTATCTTCGCACTCCAGAAAGTATTTCATGCGAAGCTGCTCATGCAGCTCCAGGTGGAGTATCTTCGCATTATTCAGCTCCAGAGCGTCTATGTCATCGACAAACTCCGCTTTTGCGTCAAACCAGAAAATGAGCCTGCGCTCATCTCCGGCGAACTCTTCGTTCAGTTTGTCGGAAATTTGTTTCAGGTTAAGTACTGCCATGAGATATCTCCTCAGATTTTAGTAAGCACTTCGATCTTCTTCCCATCATCGCCGGTCTGAACCTTTTCATAGTTCACCTTAACGCCGTCGTCAAGGTCGATGTCTATGCGGGAAAGTGCCAGGTGCGCTATCTTTTCATCGAAGTCATGAGTTTCCTTGAGCTGCTTTGTCAGCTTTTCTATGCGCTTCTGCGCGGCGGAAGCCTCACGTCCGCTGCCTGTTTCCACAATGTCCTGCGCCTGGCGTATCTCATTCTCGTAAATACGCTGGAGCTTGTGCAGGTACTCCACACGCACATTACCGGTGGTGTCAGCGTTCCAGCGGTGCATATATACAAGCGCCCTGAAGCCGTTCTGCTTTCCGCTGTCGAACAGCCAGTAAATAGGGCGTTTTTGGTACATCTTGATGTGGTCTTTTATGAAATCGTTCAGGAAGTAGTTCCGAATCCTCTCACGGCTGGTGTTACCCCTTGTGCCGAGCGCATCAGCTATGAACGTCAGGTTTTCTTCAAGGGTATCTGCGCCGTAGACCGTTCTGATGAAATCCACAAAACGGACTACGATATCGTCCCGGAAATATTCTTCGTCTGTGACCGGTATGCAGTTATCCGGGTCGGGAATAAAGGTCTTGTATTTACTGCCGTCCCAGTCGCCGCCCGCATACGCCAGCCCCTCAACGTCAAGGGAATACCGCCCGAACATACAGCCCACAGCATAGCTTACCAGCGACTTTATATCACGGGTGAGGTCGGCACGGCGCACGGTAACGTCCTTGTCTTCGACTTCGGGGGTCAGCTCGTCCTGCAAGCCGTAGATGTCTATAAATATGCGGTTGAGTTCCTCTTCGTTGGATTTTAGCCGGGTGAAACGCTTTTCGCATTCGTCAGACCACTGCGCAAATGATTCGGAGATAAGGGGGACGGGCTTTATCAGGGGGTGGGTTTTGAAGTCCCAGCTGGTTTCAAAGCTGTCCCAGTCACGGCGTGATAAATCAACATTTTCTTTTGAAAGACAGGAAACAGTATTAAAACTGTCTTTTTCTACTTCTGCCGGAATTTGAGCAGTTACGCCAGAACTAAGGTTAATTGTTGGATTCATAATATTCAAAAACAAATCAACAGGCTTAGAATTAAGCATAGCAAGGGTATAATAAAAATCTTCTGGCTTTGGAAAACACCCAGGACCTGCATCGCCATATACACATTCGTAATTCTCCGTTGAACGAAAACTACTAGTCGCTGAAGTAATCAATCCCCATGTAATTCCCTTCTTAAAATAATAGTCATCATTTCGTATCGTAGAGCCTTTAAAATGCCGTACTTCAAAGCCATTGTCAATCCATTTAATTACATTTACAATTCCGCCAAACCAGCGTCTAAATTCAGTGCCTTTATTATAGAAGGGATAATTTTCGCCAACTTTTTGTTTATTAACTTCATACCAAAAACGAAGAAATTTATTGTTATCACCAGTTGTCATACCCATTTTTGTTGGAGCTATGGAATACAAATTTGGGAAATTCAAAAAAGCGTTATATACAGCCTTGCTCACCCAATAAGCCACCGGCATACCGGGTATTTTTGAGAAATTGTCACTGCTTACTTGTGCAAATCTATTTCCTGCGACAGGAAAAGATTTTGGTTTTGCATTTTCGATATCGGCAAGTTTTATCTGATTGTACGTCCCCTTATAACCCTTAACCGCACCTTTTCTGAAAACAGACACAGCAGTGCCGAAAGCAATACCCATAACCATGTTTTCCATGTGCATGAGTGTTGTCAATGTGTTTAGTGTAAGTAATTTTGTTCTCATTTCCTCAAAACTGGACAAGAACATCCATGACTGCATTGTTACCAAACTGGAATATCCATTTTGCTTTGTAAATTCAAGACATTTTATAATAAGAGCTGCAAACAAATCCGACTTTGCCTCGGAATAGCATCTCTTCACATATTCTGACAGCACACTATTCATACCAGACCCACCCATATACGGCGGATTAGTGCAAACCACGTCATACTTCTGCGAAAGCGCCTGCGCCTGATTCACCAGCGGCAGAATTTTCTCGCACGCAATGCGCTTGTTTTCCATCGCAATGAGGTTCAGCTCGTCGCTCTGTGCAATTACCCCTATACGCTCAATTAGCCCGCTGAAATCAACGGGCTGAACATTTATAATACTGCCGTACTCACGGGCGTTTGTAAGGTCATTTGAAATGGAGCGCAGGTCGGCTGCTATCTTGCTGTCGCCGTCCGCTATGTACTCTATGATTTCGGGAGTCAGCGCGCGGTTATCGTCAATAACGAACAGATTCGGCTTTATTCCGGAAGTCAGAATACGTCGGTTGTACTGCCTGGCTTTCATCATTACAGCGAAATATGCCAGCTGATACGCACGCCTGTCAATATCCAGACCCCAGAGATTCTTCTCCACGATAAGTTTCGCAGCGTCACGCTCAGAGTAGCCCTGTGCCGAATAAATCTGCATGAGCACGTCAAAAGCGTACACTAGTATATGACCCGAGCCCATGCACGGGTCTATTATGCGGATATCCTCCGGAGATATCTCCCTGTACCCTGCACGAATTTCTTCAAGCTGCGCCTGAACCTGTGGCTCCTGCTCCGCTTCGTCAAGGTAGTACTCCCAGCACTGACGCAGATCATCGTCAGGATGTCCCTCTATCCACAGTCTGCCGAGGGAGTTCTCGACCATGTAGCGGACTATCCAATGCGGCGTAAACAGCTGGGTCGCAGCCGGTATATTTTCCTTTGTGATTTTGACGTTCTTTTTGAGAGCTGCAAACACCTTGTCCTTCGGTTCAGTGTTGTAGTACTGGTACATCCAGCCGATTATCTCGACCTGACCCTCTTTCTCAATATTGAAATCGTCCTCGGAAATATCGTTCACCAGATGGAACACAACGCCGTCCTTGTCTGTATACGACAGGGAGAGCAGGAGTTCCGAGTAGTCATTCGTAGCCTCAAACAGCTCCGGCAGAATATCATGCAGGTGGTTGCACTCCCTGATGAACAGCATACGGAACAGTTCTTCCAGCCTGTTATTGTCACGGAGCTCATATATACGGCCGCTTTCCTCGCCTGTAAATTCAAGTCCTGCGTCAAATGGCGTGGTAACTATATCCGGCTCATGCTTGCCGGATTCAGAGGACAGCACTCGTATAGGCAGATAGCCGTTCACTTCCATGAAACGAATAGCTATCATACGGTTGAACCAGGTATAGGCGACTTCCTCGACGATGTACTCGAAAGCAACCTTGTAGTTGTCCAGCTCCTCCGCCTTTGCCCTTATCGCAGAAACAAGGGAGTTACGCTGCGAGATACGCTCTCCCTTTACCTCGGCGTAATCCTTTGTTCCGATATCGAACAGCTGCAAATCGCTCCTGGACTGCGGGAGCGGCTCGCCGATGCCGTTCTCATTTACGGCGAGCAGTCCTGCGCTGTATGTAATATCGGATATGAGCTTTTTTCTTGCCCATATTGCAAAATTTTTGAGTGCTGTCTTATTCATCCTGATCTCTCCTTAAAATTCTATTGTGATGATGGTGTCCTCTTCAAGGGTGTTCATCAGCTTGTTTTTTAAGTCGGCGAGGTACTTGTCCACGTCCGTTGCGCTTTCAAGCTGCCACGAGCTGGATGAATTGAGCGACTTTATGCTGACCGCCTTGCGCTTCTTCATTTTCGGCACTACCGGAGCGACAGGCTGTACAGGCGCTGCGCCCGCGTCGTCTTCGGGCTGAATCGGCGGAGTAATCTTAGCTGCCTTTGAGTCTGCAATTTTCTTCTCGGCGGCAAAAATTTCATTAAGAGAACGGGTCATAAGAGCGTCTGCTTCAACGCTTATATTTTTCAGGTTAGCTATATTGTCGCAAGCCTGCGCCTTGTCTGAAAGGTCTGAAAAGCTCTTTACAAATTTATCAGAAAGCTGCGGCCTGCACTCCTTGCCATCGAGCTCGTCAAACACACGTCTGCGGGCTTCGTCAACTGCTTCAAGAGCCGGTTCCATATGCTTGTCAAGCTCCGCATTATAAGCGGTCAGGTACTTTTCAATCAGATCGGGGAGCTTGTGCATTTCATTATAAGGTTCCGACTTGTTCAGGATAGTATTTATCTGGCTTACATATCCCTCGACCTCGTCGTTCACGATAAAGGTCTTACTGCTCTCAAAAATATCCATCTGTCTTACGGCATTGTCAAAGATACTCTTCTGCTGACCGCCGAAGAACTTTTTAACAGGCTCGTAATCCTCAGCCATGTTAAGCAAATCTTCTTTCTTGGCAGAAATCATTCCGAAGAATTCATTTGGATATTTCACATCGCAGATGTCAGTCAGAAGCTGCTTGGCTTTTGAAAGAACACGTCTTCCCGGGTACCTTGCGCCATTATTGTAGTTGCCCTCGGTTCGTTCAATCTCGGTCTTGAGGTTGTTTGCGTCCCTGACGAACTCCGCCATTACTGCGTCGTCATCGTCGCTGTTCGGCGTAGTATTGAAGAGTTCCTTCATTACCTCACGGACGACTTTCTTCTGATTGTCGCTTGCCTTTGCACGCTTTTCAGCCATCAGCTTTTCGATGTATTCCTTGCGTGTGATGAAACGGAAAATCTCCTCGGAAGTCCTGGACTGGAGCGTTACCTGTTCATTGTTCACTGTCAGGGAAATCTCGCCCTTGCGGAACAGCTTTGCAACAAGCCACTGAACATCGGCTTCAACATAGCCATACGGAGCCTTTGTAAACCGCTCCATCAGCGACTTCATAGACACCTTGAAATGCTGCGCCGTCTTGTCGGCGATGAATCTGGACATCTCGTTCAGAGCTTCCACGTTGTACTCCTGCATTGTGCCATCAATGGTGATCTGCTGTGAATTGTCACGCAGCAGGGCGCGGATATCATCGTCGCCGACCGGTCTGTCAATGTAGGACAGCTTGTGGTACACAGAGTTGATAAGTTTTCCGAGCGCTTCGTTTATGCGGGTCCTGATATCCCTGGATTTAGACTCGACCTTGTCGCCGCAGGTGTAGATATCGGCTTCTTCAAGAGCCTGGCAGAGATACGTTTTCGCATTCCGGCTGCGTTCCTGTATTTCCGCGCGCTTCTGTGATTTCAGCGATTCGGTGTTGACAGCAGTGTTTGCGGCGTCCATGCGCAGGAACTTCTCGATTTTCAGCATGGAGGTCACTTCGTCAAGATACGACCTGTCGCCGGGAAGTACCACAAGAACAACATTATCCTGACCGGACGACAGGCGCAGCGTGTTCTCATCACCGACCTCATCGCTGTTCGGTGTGAGTATGCGGAGCTTGATGTCGTAATTCTGATTTGCCTTGAACGGGTGGTCGTCTACGAACTGGCAGAAGCTGAACTGATACCTGTTATTGAACCTGTTCAGCCTGAACTTGTTCTCAGGGTAGATATCGTCGAAAATCATACCGGAAACCCTGTTTGTCACATCAGAGGATTCTATCGGCTGCGTTTCAATGGCTCTGTTTATTTCCTGCTCCTCGTTCGTCAGGAACACATAAATATCGCCGTTTTTCTGCACGAGCGTCTGGCGGATAAGGCGGTTAAGCGCTTCCTCCACCCTCTCGGAGAGTGTTCTGCGGTCCTCGTCAATATCGGAAACCATGAGGCTCGTGATATTATTGAGGTTTGCCCTGATCTCCTTGACGTACTTGATCATAAACAGAGTTTTCAGCACGTTTACGGTAAAGCACTCTTCCGCATGGGCGGAATTGAGAGAGGAATTGTCAAGCGCCTTGGTGATAACGCCCTTGTGAGAATGGTCAAGGAACTGTTCCAGTGCGTCATAGAACATATTGAACGGAACAAGCGCCCCTGGTTCCTTGTTCATCAGCCTGACGGCGGATTCCTTGAACAGCGCAAGCATGGAACGCTCACCCTCTGCAAGATGCTTTCCGGACGCACCATGCGTTCTTATGGAAGTCAGAACGCTGCCTAGCAGGTCGAACTGATACGGGATAAACGGATATACAAGGGCGAAGTCGTCACCGTTCTGATAGAGTTTCTTTTCAACGCCGTCGTTGAACACGATAAGATTCTTGATGATAGTGTCCTTGGTATCAAACAGCGCTGAAAGAGTGGCATTGCCGGAATCGTTCTTGGCAAGGATCCTCTTCTTGATGACCTCGTCCACATTGGATGAGGAAAGCGACAGCCTTGTATCAAAACGCCCCTGGATTTTTGAAAAGTCATTGCCCTTTATCTTGGTTATTGAGTCGATATCCTGCTGGCTGGTCACAACTACCCATGCCTTGCCGCGGCAGGCTATACCAAGTTCCTCGGTTACGGTCTGGAGATTGAGCATCAGCTTTGAGTTATCGCCTATGTACTGACCGACTTCATCGACCAGAAAAACAACGTGATGGTTCTTTCCCTTTGAGTCAATGTACTTCTTTACAAGCTTTGCAAAGTCCTCGATGGATATTGAATACGGCTCCAGAGCCTTAT
>OGOG01002577.1_pt1 | contig 15001 bp, 15 predicted proteins | sample 1552581 | NCBI WGS metagenome assembly OGOG01 (sample SAMEA2580152, study PRJEB22360) | human gut metagenome | biome: human gut; feature: human-associated habitat; material: faeces | place: Denmark | collected 2008/2010 | reverse complement strand
CTACGGCTTCCTGGCCCGCGAAGTATTTGATCCGCGCCCGAACTATTTTGCCGTATTGTTGTGGAACCGCCTGATGGGTACGACCGTTTACGATACCGCAGAGCCAATCCGCGAGGGCGCACATGTCTTCGCACATTCCCGCAAAGATGGAAAAGAGGGCGTTGTATATCTTGTGATCAACAACTCGCTGACAGAGGCAACCACCGTAGAGCTTCCGAAGAGCGCAGAGCGCTACACACTCGCCGGCGAGGGCGGCAACGTGCGTGCCGCTGTCATGACTTTAAATGGCAAGCCACTTGTTCTGGGTGCCGGCAATTCGCTTCCGGAACTCACTCCGGCAGCACAGGAAGCCGGAACAGTGACTCTTGCACCGGCAACCTGTACATTCTTCGTACTGTAAGCAGCGCGGGGAAGCAATCTGCACCGATGAGTAAGCCGTATAAGCTGGCTAGTAAGTTGCATTACTGGCTACAGTGGGGCTTAAGTAAGTTGCAACGGCATGTGCGTTAATACTTGTATCGGCTGGCTGGCAATATACCGGTATGTAATCTGTAATGACTGGCTGCATGGATAGGTACGTTGCATACACTGGCTGGGCTGCAACGTTGTGTGACCTGCAACGACTGGGTAAATTTGTAAGTTACATCGACTGGCAAGCTGCAGGGCTGAGCCTTACATGCACCCACAGGAGCTTTCTTGGTCAATCATTGTTTGCTGATGTTGTGCATAAGATCAAAACGGGTCTACAGAGGACTTTTTCTCTCTGTAGACCCGTTTTTGCGTACAATCTTCTATTTTTTTGACTTACATGGCTGCATTTTGGCTTCCGCCGGGTCTGGCGACACTCTTTTTCTCTCCCAGACCCGAAATCAGTTTCTTTTCGGGTCTCACGGGCTGGTTTTTCATTCCCAGACCCGCGAACAGCCCTTTTTTCTTCCCACGCGCATAATAACAAGGTCCCGGCGGGTCTGGAGAGACGTTTTTTCTCTCTCAGACCCGCCGGAACCTTGCACAAGACCATTTTTCTTCTTAATATCCGGTCGGACGGTCTTTTTTCCCGACCTTGAGGCGCGACATCGCGCGCGCCAGCGATGCTTTGGAACGATAATACTCCTGAATGCTCTGTTTCTGGCGGAGCTGCTCCTGTGCACGCTCTTTTGCCTCCTCGGCACGCCGCACATCGATCTCCTCCGGGGACTCACAGGTGTCAACAATCACCATTGCACGGTTATTGATGATCTGTGCAAATCCGGTGCCTGTCACACCCACGATCTCCTCGCCTGTTTCGTCCGTGATGCGGATCTCGCCGATCTCAACGGCAAACACCATATTTTCGTGATGCGCCTGGATTGCTTTCTCTCCGTCATGCAGCGGCAGAACGACCTGCTCACATCTTCCGTCAAAAAAGACACGGTCACAGGCAATCACTTTCAGACTAAATGTATTCATGCCCCCATCTCCTTCGCACGCTCGATCACATCATCGATCGTACCTACATTGAAGAACGCTGCTTCCGGATACTCATCCATCTCACCGTCAATAATTGCCTTGAATCCTCTTACCGTCTCCTTAAGCGGCACATACTTGCCCGGCACGCCGGTAAAGTTCTCTGCCACGTGGAACGGCTGGGATAAGAACTTCTGGATCTTTCTTGCACGGTATACCACGAGCTTATCCTCCTCGGACAGCTCCTCCATACCGAGAATTGCAATGATATCCTGCAGTTCTGTGTACTTCTGTAAAATCTCCTGTACTCTTCTGGCAGTCTCATAGTGCTCTTTTCCAACGACGTCCTCCTCGAGGATACGGGAGTTGGACTCAAGCGGATCTACCGCCGGGTAAATACCCTGCTCTACGATCTTTCTGGAAAGTACCGTGGTGGCATCCAGATGTGCAAATGTCGTCGCCGGAGCCGGGTCTGTCAGGTCATCTGCAGGCACGTAAACAGCCTGTACCGAAGTAACAGATCCGTTCTTCGTGGAGGCAATCCGCTCCTGCAGTTCGCCCATCTCCGTCGCCAGGGTCGGCTGATAACCTACTGCGGACGGCATACGTCCAAGCAGCGCGGATACCTCAGATCCTGCCTGTGTAAAACGGAAAATATTATCGATGAACAGAAGTACATTCTGATGCTCCTCATCGCGGAAATATTCTGCCATCGTAAGTCCCGTCTCAGCAACTCTCATACGTGCTCCCGGCGGCTCGTTCATCTGTCCGAACACTAACGCCGTCTTATCCAGTACGCCGGATTCCTTCATCTCAGACCACAGGTCATTTCCCTCTCTGGAACGCTCTCCGACGCCGGTAAAAATGGAATATCCGCCATGCTCTGTCGCAATGTTGCGGATCAGCTCCTGAATCAATACCGTCTTACCGACTCCGGCACCTCCGAAGAGACCGATCTTACCGCCCTTTGCATACGGTGCCAAAAGATCGATGACCTTAATACCGGTCTCAAGCACCTCAACGACCGGGCTCTGGTCTTCAAAAGATGGCGGATCTCTGTGAATCACCCAGTGTTCCTCACCGTCAAGGCTTTCGCCTCCGTCGAGTGTATCTCCGAGCACGTTAAACAGTCTGCCCAGGGTCTTATTTCCAACCGGAACCTTGATACCGCCGCCCTCGGCAATAACCTCCATATCCTTGCATAAGCCCTCGCTTGCCGCGAGCATGATGCAGCGGACGGTATTATTGCCGATGTGCTGTGCAACCTCCATCACGCAGCGCTTTCCGTTGTTGTCCACTTCAAGCGCATCTTTAATATATGGAAGGTCATTATCTTCAAATTCTACGTCAACGACAGGTCCCATGACCTGTGCAATTTTCCCTTTCTTCATACAAGCTCCCTTCCGCTTTATTTCTTTTTCTTGTTCTTCTGCGCTTTCGCTCCGCCGCTCAGCGAGGGCTCCCCCCCCTTTGTTGTTCTCTGTTGTGCCCCCCCCCTGCCGTACCCGGTTGTACTCGATCGACAGTGTCTGTATCATGTCCTTTGCGCTGTCCGTTGCCGCCTGCATTGCCATCATTCTGGAATTATGCTCGCTGGCAAACGACTCTACCAGCGCACAGTAGATATATCCTGTGACATAGTTCGGTACTACATGCTCCAGAATCGCCTCCATGGATGACTCCACCCGGATCTCCTCCTGGTAGATATCCGCCGGGGCAGGATGCAGGAAGTCTTCCTTTACAAGCGGAAGAAGTTTCATCTTCTCCGCATTCATAGAAAAAGAGTTTTCCATCTTTGTGTAGATGATATATACCTCATCAAGCTCATTTTCCGCGTACAGATCCATGACGTGATCCGCAATGACACGCGCGCGGTGAAGCGACGGGTTCTGCACGGTATACTTGAACTCCGCATCCACCGCGAGACCCTCTTTCGCAAAATACTGACGTCCGAGCTCGCCGACGACAAACAGCTTATTGTTCTCGCCCTGCGTGAAAAGCTCATGCGCCATCTTGATGACGTTGTGGTTGTATGCTCCTGCCAGACCCTTATCCGCAGTGATCACGATATATCCACGCCGCTTTTCTTCCTCCGGGATCTCCTTCTTCTGGTCAAAATAGCGGTTCTGCACCTCCGGAATGTGGCGCAGGAATCTGGAAATGGAACCCTGAAGTGCATAGAAATAAGGTTCCGTCTGCTCAAGCTTCTGCTTGGCACTGCGCAGTTTGGCAGAGGATATCATATACATGGCGCTTGTAATCTTCATGGTATCCCGGATACTTTTCATTCGCTTTTGAATTTCCTTGGTATTTGCCATGCTCTATCACCTGCTCTTATATTCTTTGACCGCCTCTACAATCTGCTCCGTAATCGCATCATCCAGCACTTTTTCCTCGTTGATCTTCGTCACAAGCTCCGCGTGCTGTACATGGATGTAATCTAACATACCCAGCTGGAATTCTTTCGTCTTTGCCGTGTCTACGTCCAGCATCAGACGCTTGTTGGCAGCGACCAGCGTGATGACCTGATCCGCCAGGCTCATCGGATGGCAGAGCGGCTGCTTTAACAGCTCCATCAGGCATTTTCCGTGCTGTAACTGCTCTTTTGTCATGTCGTCCAGATCGGATGCAAACTGTGTGAACACTTCCATCTCACGATACTGCGCCAGATCAATACGGATCGTACCGGACGCTTTCTTCATCGCCTTGGTCTGCGCCGCACCGCCGACACGGGATACGGAGAGACCGACGTTGACTGCCGGACGCATACCTGAGAAAAACAGATCACTCTCCAAAAAGATCTGACCGTCTGTGATGGAGATCACGTGGGTCGGAATGTATGCGGATACATCGCCCGCCTGCGTCTCAATGATCGGCAGCGCCGTGATGGAACCTCCGCCCAGCTCATCGGAAAGCTTGCTGGAACGCTCCAGCAGTCTGGAATGCAGATAAAATACGTCTCCCGGATAAGCCTCACGTCCCGGAGAACGCTCCAGCAAAAGGGACAGTGCACGATATGCCACTGCGTGCTTGGAGAGGTCATCATATACGATGAGGACATCCTTGCCCTGATGCATGAAATACTCTGCCATAGCGGTTCCCGCATACGGTGCAATGTACTGTAACGATGCCGACTCGCTGGCTGTCGATGATAAAATGATGGAGTAGTCCATCGCATCATTCTTCGTCAATGTATTCACAAGCTTTGCTACGGTCGATGCCTTCTGACCGATCGCCACATAAATACAGATCACATCTTTTCCCTTCTGGTTCAAGATGGTATCTACTGCGATCGACGTCTTACCGGTCTGTCTGTCGCCGATAATCAGCTCCCGCTGCCCGCGTCCGATCGGGAACATGGCGTCAATCGCCAGAATACCGGTCTCGAGCGGCTGCTTGACCGACTGACGGTCAACAATGCCCGGCGCTTCCTGCTCGATCGGGCGGTAATCGTCCGCCGGAATATCTCCCTTGCCGTCGATCGGCGCTCCCAGTGCATTTACAATTCTTCCAAGATAGGCATTTCCGACTGGAACACCCGCCTTCTTCTTCGTGCGTGTGACCTTTGTGCCCTCTTTGATGCCAGTGTCTTTTCCGAGAATGATACAGCCGATCTGATCGCGCTTGATATCCTGCACCATACCTCTGACGCCATTCTCGAAGATCACGATCTCACCATACATGGCATGCTCAATGCCATAGATGGTCGCAATTCCGTCTCCTACCCAGATGACAGAGCCGACTTCCTGCTCACCGGTCACCATATCATAATTTTCTATCTCTGTTTTCAGTATGGAGATAATCTCCTCTGAATTTATGGAACCCACGTCATCACCTCCATGTCAATTTTTGTTCTAAATTCTTGATCCGCCCCCGGACGCTGTAATCTTCCACCAGATCTCCCGTCTCCAGCACAAATCCGCCGATCAGTTCCGGCTGTGTGCAGATGGTAAGCTCCACCGTCTCTCTGTGGTGCTTTGCGGCGAGATATGCTTTGATCTGTGCAAGCTGCTCCTCATCCGGTGTACCCGCGCAGTACATAACGGTCTTTAAAATTCCATTTGCCTCATCGTAGCAGCGCGTATACGCTTTAAAGACATCCTCCATCTCCGATACGTTTCCGTGGTCGCACATTTCTTTTAAGAAATTCCAGACCTCTTTCGGAAACAGCTGCTCAATCAGCCTGTGTTTTTCCCTGCCGGATACCACCGGACAGTCCAGCACGCGCGGCAATTCGCCAGTCAGTGAGAAAATCCGCTTCATCTCTTCCACAGTCTCTTTCTCCACGCCCAGCTCAAAAAGAACCGTTCCGTAATTATTTGCTGTTTGTGTCATTTAAACCACCCGTTTTCGCCAAAAACTGTTCATACATAAGCTTGTTCTGCGCTGCCTGATCCGTGTCGCCCAATACCTTAGCGGTTGCCGCCATGGCAAGTCCCGCAATCTGCGACTGCAGTTCCTGCACGGTTTTCTCACGCTCAAGGTCAATCGACTTGTGTGCGTTGGCGATAATTCTCTGCGCCTCTGCATCCGCTGCATCCATACGGCTCTCATACTCCGCCTGTGCGCTCTTTCTCGCTTTTTCAACGATCTGCGCCGATTCCTCATGCGCCTGCTTTAAGGCGTCCTCATACTGCGCTTTCAGCTCGTTTGCCTGCTCATTTACATGGCGTGCGTCCGCCATCTGCCCTTCGATCAGCTGCTTGCGCTGATCCATCACTTTCGTGACCGGTCCGATCAAAAATTTGCGAAGCCCCAGATATAATACGATCAGATTGACGATGGTAAAGATGACATTCCAGTCGATTCTAAGTAACTGCATACTCTACCATAACCTTTCCTTAGCCTAAGAATAAGATGATTAAGATTGCTACTACCATACCGAAAATTGCAGTACCCTCTGCCAGTGCACATCCAAGTAACAGTGCCTTTGTGATCTTTCCGTCAGCCTCCGGCTGTCTTGCGATAGCGTCTGTTGCCTTGGAAGTTGCAAGTCCGATGCCGATACCTGCTCCAATACCTGTAAGTGCTGCGATTCCTGCTCCGATTGCGATTAAAGATGTCATAATAATGTTCTCCTTTTCTTTTTCGATTTGATTACTCGATGGTTTCCTTAATAAAAAGTGATGTTAAAAATACAAATACATATGCCTGAATGAATCCATCAAACAGGTCAAAGTAGAGACTGAGCGGTACCGGCACAAGTAACGGTGCCACGATCTTGATCAGCTCCATGATAACGAATGCGCCTAAGATATTACCGAAAAGTCGCATACACAGTGATAACGGCCGGATAAATATTTCCAGAATATTCATCGGCAGCATAAGCGGGATCGGTTCCGCAAAGCTTTTTAGAAAGCCTTTGACGCCTTTTTTATGTACGCCCGAAAATTCAATCAGGACGATACTCATCAGTGCAAGAGCACCAGTGACGCCCACATCCTTGGTTGGAGACTTGAGACCGAACAGACCGATCATATTGGCCACGCCGATATACAGCCCTACGGTCATCAGATATGGGATATACCCCTTTCCATCCTCCCCCAGGAGATCATAAAAGAAGTTGTATAAGCCTCCCACTACCGTTTCCAGTACAACCTGTTTCTTGCCGACATTCTCTACTTTCAGATTGCGCACAAGAATGATCGAGCCGAGCAGCAGCACTGCCATGATGACCCATGTGACCACGACCGACTCTGCCACAGGGATCCCGCCAAAAACGGGGATCGTGAACGCAGTCTCACAGTTCAGCTCTTCCATCAGCTGCTTTGATAGCTCCTCCGTATTACCACTTCCTTTCTCTTTTTTGTGTACCTATTTTATGAAGTTTCCCATTAAATGTCAATTTCGTCAAAAGTTCTAATTTTGCGTTCTGTTTTTGTGCAATATGCATGCATAGATTGTGGTTTTTTTCACATTTTCCGCCTTTTTACAAATTGAAAATTGCAAAATTATACATTTAGTCAAAAATGTCTTCCATTGTTTGTAAAAAATATCGGTTTCCATAGATAGAACTTTCTATCTATTTGAACGGACTTCCTACCTATTTTGACTTTTCCTTAACAAATACGCCCAAAAAGGGGCAGCTGCCTCTTTTCGTGAAGCTGGATTTTGATAAGTAGCATTATAAGAAACTCGCACTTTGCGATTTCCGTTGGAAATGCAGATGGAAATTCGGTCAAAAAATATGGCATTTCTAACCAGCCAGATGTTTGCATCTTCGATGATCCGTGTCTTTCCAAGTTTGGAACAATCCGCGGGTCAGGTCCGCACCCCGTGAGACAATTTGTAGGGTTTTCGTGCTGCACTTACCTGCACTCCCGCAGTAAAACATAACCGCGCGAAGCAGATGTTTGAGTTGCCATCTGCCCGGACTTTCATAGCAGATGGCAGCGAGTTTCTGTTCGCGCGGTTTTATGATGTCTACGAGGGAGTGCAGTTAGTGCAGCTAGAAAGCCCGCCCATTGTCTCCGGTGTGCCGGACATGCACCCGTCGGATAGTCAAAACGTGGAAGAGACACGGAATCTGATGCAAACATCCAACTGGTAGAAATGCTCACATTTTTCTCCAACGAATATTCCATCTGCATTTCCAACGGAAATCTGCATATGTGCTTCTTATAATGCTGCTTATCACATGAGCTGCACGAAAAAGGGGCTGCACGCTTAATGTGCAGCCCCTTAACAAGCCTATATTATTTTCTTCTGGACTCAAGTTCTTTTACGTTTGCCTCTACCTTCGCCTTGGAAAGCGGATATATAAGTAACAGTGCCAGTCCGCATAATGCATAGATGATTGCCGGGAAGAAGGTGGACAGATTGTAGATTCCATTTGCAACTTCCTGCGTCTGGCTTGTTGCCAGCTCATCATAACCGATCCAGCCAAGTGCCCAGCCGGAAAGTCCGCCCGCAATTGCCTGACCGATCTTTCTTGCGAAAGAGTACATACCGTATACGGTACCATCATCTCTGGTGTGATTCTTCACTTCCATGTCATCGATAACGTCCGTTACCAGTGCCCAGCACTGCATCTGGAAGAAATACATACCGATCATGGCAAGGAATGCCAGTCCGACGAACAGCCATACATTCTTTACATGCAGTACGCCAATAATAAAATATAATCCTGCGGAGATAAACATTCCGATAAGACTGCACTCTTTCTTTCCGTACTTCACGGCAAGCTTTGTGGACACTGCGGAAAGTACAAGCACGCACGGAAGCATTAACAGTGAGTATACGGATAATGCTGCAGTGTTCTTAAAGTAATCTGCAAACAGATACTGGTTGATGCCCTGGGACATTAAAGATGCCAACAACAACAGCACTGCCGAGAGAATCAGGCCCATCAGCGATCTGCTGGAAAACAGTGCGGAAACCGTCTGTCCGAACGTCTTCTTCTGGACATCCGGCTTCGGTACATACGCGACACGTTCTGTTGTCAGCGTATAGCATAACAGATAGCAGATAACGGCAAGTACAGAAAAGATTCCTGCGATCATGGAAATTTTGGACGCGGATACGACCTTGTTTCCTGCCTCATCGGTGTAATATACCACCATCGGTGCAAGCATACCGATCAGGATACCTGCCAGCGTACCGCCCAGAGAACGGAACACCGATAAGGAGCTTCGGTCCTTCGGCTCGCTGGAGATCACGGATGCCATGGAACCGTAAGGAATATTTACGGATGTGTAGAAAATAGATCCCCATAAAATGTAAGTGATGAACATGTAAGCAACCTTTGCTGCGTATGGTGCATCCACCAGGAATGACTGATACATCAGGAAGGATGCCAGTGCGACAAATGCGCACATGCGGAGAATCCACGGACGGATACGTCCATTCTTGGTCGGCTTGCTGTTATCGACGATGCGTCCCATTCCGATGTCAGTAAATGCATCCAGACATCTTGCAAGCAGGAACATGGTACCTACCATACCGGCAGAGACTCCCATGACCTTTGTGTAAAATACCATTACATAGCTGCTGGCGAAAATGAATGTAAAATCATTCGCAATATCACCGCACATGTAACCGATTTTGTCCTTTACGCCAAACGGCTTGGTGTTTGTGTTTCCCATAATGCGCCTCCTGTTACGAATCGCACGCTGCGATCCCTTTGATGGTTCCCATTATAACAGGTTCTTTTCACCAATACCTTGCCTTTTTTTGTTTGACACGGATTATTTTTGTGTTATATTTGTTTTATGCTAAAATTTTTTCACGTTGTTATTTGCAGCTAACAGTTTCCGGATCAAGCAAGGAGGATTCTTATGGCATTGCCCTATATTTCCGTGGAGAACTGTTTTCCGGTCATCCGCCAGACCATCTTAGACGCCTACAAAGTCGACTCTTTTCTGATGCATTATCCCTACTCCGATCTGGAGCGGCTGGACATGGGGCTTCGCAAAATGGTCTGGGGAACCTATTCCACAAATTCTGCCATCTTCTCCCTGTCTCCCGAGCAGGATGCCTGGCAGATTATCGTGTTAAAAAGTGTTCTGGGCTTTTACAATCTGATTATCACAGTTACAAACGAGGAGCATCCCGATATGTTTGGCTTCATGCCATTCCGTACCGAACCTGCAACTCCGGCTGTCATCAACCGCATCATGAAGGAGAACGGCATTCCGCCACAGTATACATCCAGCATGCAACAGGTCTACTACAATCTTCCCGTCGTGGAAATGCAGAGTCTGATCACCACACTGCAGCATCTGATCACTGCATTTATCCCCGGGTTTGCAGCCAATCACGTCGAGTATATCAATTATACCTCCGAACAGCACGAAGTTGACTTTAACGAGGAACGGATTCACAAATTTACTTCTGATTATATGGCAAACCTCGCCGAACACATAAAATCCTGTGGCGATGCTGTCATCACCGGTGATCAGACAGCCTCCTCCGAAAGCATGAAATCCCTGTTGAATTTTGCGGTTTCTTTTTCCGAGACACCACTCTCCCAGTCAAAGGAATATCTCTCCTACATCAACACTTTTCTGTCTGCCAAAATGATGGACACACAGGTGCATCCCGCCTATATCTTTAAGCAGATGCATACCTTTCAGCTTAAAATTAACGAAACCGTGCAGGCGCAGGAACTGTCGCATCTTCCTTATGAAATGGTGCGCAAATACTGCCTGCTCGTGAAAAACTTTACCTATGACAATTATTCCTACCTGATACGAAGCGTGGTCAATTATATCAATCAACACCTGGCCTCGGAATTATCGCTCGCCACGCTCGCCGCGGAGTTTGACAAAAATGCTTCCTATCTCTCCAACGAATTTAAAAAGGAAGTCGGGGACACACTCACCACCTATATCAACAAGCACCGCATTCTCGCCTCGCTGCGTTACTTTAACACCACGGACATGAGCGTTGCGGAAGTATCCAACGCCGTCGGCTACACCGATATGGGCTATTTTTCACGCCTCTTCCGGAAATATGTGGGACAAAGTCCACGCGAATACAAAAAGATGCTGGATAAATGACATTTTATGCCCCTTTATCTGCGTTCTTCCAGATACCGCTCCGCTTCCCGCACCGTATCCACCAGAACCTCCATCGCCTCCAGCGGATATTCTCCCGCAGCGGTCTCGCCCGTCAGCATCACAGACGCCGCGCCCTGCTGCACCGCACGGAATATATCGGACACTTCCGCCCGCGTCGGCACCGCCCGATGCTCCATGGAAGCGAGCATCTGCGTGACGACCATAAACGCACGCCCGTGCTTTCTGCACTGATCCGCAATCTCCTCCTGCGCGCACGGAAGCTTTGCCAGGGGCATCGCATTCCCCAGATCTCCTCTGGCGATCACGATCTCATCGCAGTGTGGCAGCAGCTCCCCCAGATGCTCCATTCCCTGCAGATTCTCAATCTTTGCGAAAATGCGGATGTCCCCGGCATCCTCATTTATTAAAGCTTCTTTTAAGTTCTTTAAGTCTTCTTGATTTCTCACGAATGGAAGCATGACCCCTGTGATCCTGCACTGCTTTACTCTGGCAAGATTCCTGTAATCACGCTCCGTCAGCGTCGGTGTCTGTATCTCCACACCGGGCGCCGCGATACTTTTCCCGCTTTTTAAGACGCCGCCCCGCACAACGGTACATTCCACCGCGACAGACGATCCGCAGCGGAATTGTTCTTCTACTTTTAATGCAATCCTGCCGTCGTCCAGCAAAATCTCCTGTCCGGGCACAAGCGCCACAAGCAGCGTTCCCGGCACCGGAATCTCCGTCGGATCAAACAGATTGTTTTGTCCGTCCGCCACAAGGCTCAGACCGTCTCCCTCTTTTAAAAGACGCTCTGCCCCAAGCGTACCGATGCGGAGCTCCGGTCCCCGCAGGTCAATCAGAATCTCTGGCGTTCCGTCATGCAGCCGGCTCCATGCGCTGTGGATGCCGGAGATCCACGCATCCGCTTCTTCCAGATCCGCATGGGACAGATTGATTCTGATTCCTGTCATTCCTTTTTCAAACAAATGAACCAGCATCTCTGTATCACAGCATGCTGGTCCGATGGTTCCGTAAATTTTTGTCTTCATTATACTCTTCTCTCCGCGCAGCTGCTCTGCTGCGCCGTCCGTGATTCGATCGTGCGGCAGATTCTCCCGCCGCTTGTTCTATAGCATCTTTTTCTTACGCAGTATCAGCATCGTGATAATGCAGATCAACAGAGTCAGCACACAGATCAGCAAAAATCCGTGCGGCGTATTAGCAAACGGCATCCACCGCTCATCCACGTTCATTCCATAGATACCGGAAATGACCGTCGGAATCGCCATGACAATCGTGATTGAAGTCAGATACTTCATGACGTTGTTCAGGCGGTTGTCAATCACGGAGGACATCAGTTCTCTGGTACCGTTGATGATGTCGCGGTAGATGGAAGTCATCTCGATCGCCTGCTGGTTCTCGACTATGACATCCCCCAGAAGCTCCGTATCCTCCGGGTACTGCTCCAGTCTCTTATAGCGCGTCAGCCGGTCTAACACCACGCCGTTTGCACGCAGGGATGTGGCGAAATAGACCAGCGTGGACTCCAGTTCGTGCAGATCAATCAGATCCACGTCCTCGGTGTGTTGTCCGATCCGCTCCTCAATCTCCGTGCGGCGCTTGTCAATGATGCGCAGGTTGGTCTGATAGATTGTCGCGGTGCGGTACAGAATCTGGTACACAAAGCGCAGACGCTTTTTCGTGCTGAACTCCTTCACGCGGTTGATCACAAAATTCTTAAGCACCGGCGTATCCTCCGTGCACACCGTCACGATCACATCCTGCGTTAAGATAATGCCGAGCGGAATTGTCGTGTAGGACTGCTTATCGTGCCGGATCTCCGTCGTCGGAACGTCCACCAGAATCAGCGTGTATCCGTCCTGCAGTTCGATACGGGAGCTTTCCTCCTCATCGAGTGCTGCCTTGATATCGTCGATATCCACATTCAGCACATCGGCAATCTCCTCACATTCCTCCTGCGTGGGGCTGATCATCCGCACCCACACGCCGTCCTGCAGCTTCTCCTCCTCATGTATCACCTGATTATCGGTCATAAAATATTTCATCATAGCTTTTGCCCTATATCCTCTCTACCTGTCATATAGAATCTGATATGCATTCAGACTGAGTTTTCTTCCAAACTTTGTCCCTGCATTTTTAATCTGACCGCAATACTCAAATCCATACACCTCATGCAGATGAATGCTCGCCTCATTTTCGCTGGTAATCAAAGAGATGACCGTGTCAATCTCGTCACACTCTGCCGCATAGGCAAGCACCTTCTCCATCAGGCTGCGGCCGATGCCACGCCCTCGATAATCCTTGTGTACATAAATTGAAATCTCCACCGCCGGGTCAAATGCCTTGCGATCCCTGTAACGGGAAAGCGACGCATATCCCGCCACCTTGCCGTCCTCCACATCAACATAAATGACATAGCGCCCGTTATGCTCCGCAAACCATGCCTTCCGGTTCTCCATGTCTTTGACTTCCGTATCAAACGTTGCCGTCGTGTGAAGAATCGCTTCATTATATATATCCATCAATGCAGGAATATCCTGCAGTACCGCTCTGCGTATCATTGTCTTACCAGCTTTCGTGTCCTAAAATGTCTCTGTAACAGAAAACGCCTTCGGAATCCGAAGGCGTTTTCCCTTTTTTATCATATCACAGTTTTTCTGGCACTTCTACGCTAAATTTGCAAAATCACAGGAAATCACGCGCCACATTTCCGCTCCGGAAGCTGCGCCAGAATGATTGCAGCAAACATCAGCACACAACCGGAAAGCTCACGTACCGAGAGCGCCTGCCCTAATATTACCCAGCCTGCAATCAATGAAATTACAGACTCCAGGCTGAGGATTAAGGACGCCACCGTTGGGTTCATGCCACGCTGTCCGACAATCTGGAGTGTGTACGCCACGCCACAGGAAAAAACACCTGCGTACAGCACCGGAATCCATGCCTGCAGAACCGCTCCCATATCCGGTTTCTCAAACAGCCACATGCAGACCGCCGACAGCAGTGCACACACAAAAAACTGGATACACGACATTTTTACACCGTCCGCCAGCGGCGCAAAATGATCAATAACAAGAATGTGCGCCGAAAATGCAAATGCCGACAGCAGAACGAACAGATCTCCCTTCTGCAGGGAAAAGCTGCCATCTGTCATACATAAAATGTATAACCCCGCGACAGCCAGCGCCACAGCGGTCCAGATTTTGATTCCCGCCTTTTTTCCTAAAAAAATACTTAATATCGGCACCAGCACAATGTACATCGCTGTGATGAATCCTGCTTTGCCGACTGTTGTATACTGTATTCCGATCTGTTGCAGATTGCCTGCCACAAAAAGCATGACCCCGCAGCAGATTCCACCAAGCAGCAGATTTTTCCAGCTTCCCGGTGTCTTTCCGGCATCCTCTTCCTTTGCACCTGTTCTATGAAACACTGCAATACATGGGATCAGCACCAGCCCGCCAATCACATTCCGCACTACGTTAAAGGTAAACGGTCCGATATAATCCATTCCAACACTCTGCGCCACAAACGCAACGCCCCAGATCGTTGCCGTCAAAAGCAGCAGCAAAGATTGTCTCATCACAAATTTATTCATCACTCTACTACAGAACGCTCCGCAGGAACTGTCTTGCCTCTGGCGTCTTCGGATTGTAAAAAATCTCCTCCGGCTTTCCTTCCTCAAGAATTCTTCCATCCGCCATAAAGACAACCTCGTCCGCAAGTCCTACTTTTCCGATCAGTTCTTTTGCAAAAGCTTCTGTCCTTCCTTTTTCCATCTTTTTACATGAACAGGCGCCAGCATTACGTTCTCAAGCACCGTCTTGTGCGGAAACAGACTGAATCTCCCGCACATAGCAGTCCGCCAGGCCGGCAATCGCCTCCTGATCATTTCTGCTCGTCTCATCGTAAAGCCCCACCGTATAAAACCCAGCTGCTTTTGCCGTCTTAATCGCATAGAGCGCGTCCTCGAACACCCAGGTGTCCGCCGGGTGCGTACCAAGTGCCTTTGCCGCTGCCAGATAGATGTC
>OGOG01002558.1_pt1 | contig 15100 bp, 19 predicted proteins | sample 1552581 | NCBI WGS metagenome assembly OGOG01 (sample SAMEA2580152, study PRJEB22360) | human gut metagenome | biome: human gut; feature: human-associated habitat; material: faeces | place: Denmark | collected 2008/2010 | reverse complement strand
TTCATCCATTTGTTCAATATATTGGATAGTTGGAGCGCATATAATCGCACCTGCCGATTCACCGATCATCAGTTTTCCCTTTTCCAATTCCTTCTTCAATAGCTCATCCGTTCCCGTTTTACGGAGCTAGTCCATAAGGAAGAAAGAATTTCCACCAGTAAAATATATCACATCCGCATCTTCAAAAACGGACTGTATCGTTAAATAAGCCTCCGTTGAAATATCAATTTCCGTTACAGCTGCTCCCAGTTTATTGAATAGCTTTCGAGCCGAGCCGACATAACCGGTATAGCCTTCACGCAGCGAAGCTGTGGGAATAAATGCGACTTTCTTGTTATCAATTTCTTCTTTTATCAAACTTCCTACACTTGAAAAGTGCGAACATAAAAACAGTTTCATCCATATCCTCCTTAATAAATTCCGATTTGATGCTCCCATTATACCATCTCCCTACATCTCCTTCAACGTAAAACTCACCGTCCAAAGCCCTTTATAACTGGTATCCTTTTTCAGCTTCGCCTTATACCCCGTCACATACATCTCAGCCAGTTTCAGCTCCGCTGTCTCCACATCAAAATACTGCACGCTGATCTTATCCTTCTTCGCATACCCCGCCAGCTTCTTCAACCACTTCGCCGTAACAGAAAACGACACCGGGATCCGCGCAACACCATGCCGCACCACATCCCTCTGTGTCGTCCCCGCCTCTGTCTCACCGCCGGAATCCGCTTCCACATCCTCCAGCTCCACCTCATAAGAATCCGGAAGCGGCAGGTTCTCCCCGTCAAACACAAGATACTGAAAAAAAGCCATCCTATCTACCTCCGCTCCTCAGACTCATTCTCTGCTGTGCCGTCACAATCACCTCATCCAACAGCTGGTTCCCCAGATAAACCGGAATCACCAGATCCCCCTGCTGTCCCTTCTGATCACCCAACACATCCTTCAGTGCCGCCACAATACTAGCCGTCAGATCCGCACCGCCGGACGTTCCCGTACCGGTCATCACACCGCCGTCTGCCACAGCCATCTGCGGCGAAATTACCATATCCGCAGCCACACTGTTCACAGCCGCCTTCACCATGCCCCTGCTCTTCTCAATACCCTCAGCCAGACCACTCATAAAGTCCGGCATCCAGCTCTCGAAATCCGTCAGAGGTCCTTCATCCGGCACAGAGAAATGCAGATGGGAACGGATCGTATTTGCCACATCCGTCACAGCATTGGCAACTGCACCAATACAGCTCCGGATACCATTTACAATGCCATTGATGATATCCGCACCCCACCGCCATCCGGCAGACGCAAGACCCGTAATATAATTCACCGCATTACCCAGTCCGTCCCTGATCGTATTATAAATTCCGGAAATCGTGCTCCGGATCCCGGACCACATGGCATTAAAAGCACTGGAAACTGTATTCTTAATCCCGTTTACCACAGAAGAAATCGTATTCCGGATACCATTCCACACGGAATTGACAGTACCCCTGATTCCATTCAGCACGGTAGAAATAATTGTCCGGATACCATTCCAGACCGTAGAGATCACCGTCCGGATCGCATTCATCACCGTAGTGATAGTTGTTTTGATTCCGTTCCAGGCACTCTGCAAAAATGTCCGGATCCCGTTCACTACATTCGTAATGACAGACTTAATCCCATTCCAGACAGAACCCAGAAATGCAGAAATCGCATTCCATACAGCCATAACCGTTGCTCGGATCCCATTCCACGCTCCCACAAGGAAAGTAGAAATTGCAGTGACAACCGTTGTGAACAGTGTCTTAATCCCAACCCACAGACCGGAAAAGAAATCCCTGATGCCATTCCATACAGCCACCGCCGTATTCCGAATCCCGTTCCATGCGGAAACCAGAAACTTGGAAACCGCCGTCCATACCTGGACAGCGACTTCCTTAATCTCATTCCACAGCCTGATCCAGAACTGCCGGAACTCCTCATTTGTATTCCAGAGATAAATAAACGCCGCCACTAAAGCTGCAATGGCAGCGATCACAATAGCAATAGGGTTCGCCATCATCGTAGCACTCAGTGCTGCAAAAGCACCCTTCACCGCACTGATCGCACCGGCAAGCTTCGGTGCCCATGTCATAATCGTTCCAATGGCCGAAAGGGTCCTGCCTATAATGATCAGCACAGGCCCCAATGCCGCAGCCAGAAGTGCAACGATCATGATCACACGCTTCACCCCGTCCGGCATGGCATTCAGCACATTCACCATCCCCTGCAGTCCGGAAACAATACTCCGCACCGCAGGCATCAGCAGATCCCCGAAAGAAATAGCCAGTTCCTGAAGCTGTGACTTCAAAATAGTCAGCTGTCCTTCCAGATTATCCTGCATGGTATCCGCCATGTTCTTTGCCGCATCCTTACAGTTATTCACTGCCCCGGACACCTTTTCAATATCCTCCGGTGCCGCATTCATCAGTGCAAGGAACCCGGACATTGCATTCTTTCCAACCAAAGCCTCCGCATTATTTGCCTTCTCGGCTTCCGTCATTCCTGCAAAAGCTCCCCTGCAGTCAGCCAGGATTGCAGACAGGCTCCTCATGGAACCGTCCGCATTCGTGGTAGCAATGGTCACATCCCCGATCGCCGCACCTGACAGCTTCACATCCCCGGTCAGATTGGTCATGATGGAACGCATGGAAGTACCAGCCTGGGAAGCCTTGATACCTGCATTACCCATCAGACCAATGGCTTCCGCTGTATCCTCAACCGAGAATCCCAGTGCCCCCGCAACCGGCGCACAATACTTGAACGTCTCGCCCATCATGGACACATTGGTGTTGGCATTACTGGAAGCAACCGCCAGCACATCTGCAAAATGTCCTGAATCCGCTGCAGTCAGCCCAAAAGCCGTCAGCGCATCCGTCACAATATCAGAAGTCGTTGCCAGATCTTCCCCGGATGCAGCAGCCAGATACATAACACCCTCAATACCGGACAGCATATCCTCCGTCTTCCATCCGGCCATAGCCATATAATTCATGGCATCCGCTGCCTCAGTTGCAGAGAACTTTGTCTTGGCCCCCATCTCCCTGGCCTTATCCCGGAGGCTGTCAAAATCAGATCCCGTTGCCCCGGACACAGCCGCCACCCTGCTCATCGCAGAGTCAAAATCAGCGGCAGTTTTCACCGCCGCCGTTCCAAGCCCTGTCACCACTCCCGTCACCGGAAGCAGCTTCTGTCCCACGGAAGAAATCTTGTTTCCAACCGTCTGCAGTTTCTCCCCGGTTGCCCCGATCTTCTGCAGGGCAGTCGCAGACTGGTTCGCCTGCTCTTCCAGACTCCTCAGTCTCTGTTCCGTCTCAACGATCTCCCTCTGCAGGGCATCATACTGGTCCTGGGAAATCGTCCCGTTCCGCAGTGCCTCATCCGCCTGCTGCTGCGCAGTCTTCAAAGTCTCCAGCTTCTCCCTGGTCTCAGAAACCGCCTGTGCCAGCAGCCTGTGCTTCTGTGCGATCAGCTCCGTATTCCCCGGATCCAGCTTCAGAAGCTTCTCCACATCCTTCAGCTGGCTCTGAGTATTCCTGATCTCCGTATTAACCCCTTTTAGGGCAGTCTGCAATTTCGTAGTATCGCCGCCAATCTCGACAGTGATCCCCTTAATTCTGTTCCCTGCCATACGGCTCACCCCCTAAATCCCATAAAAAAAAGGCACAAAAATACCCGGATCTCTCCGGGCACAAAAAAAGCACCTGCCATCCTGACAAATGCTTTGCGTAATATCAACATATTTTACTTAAAAATTGCTTTTCCTACAAAAATGAAGTCTGTAATTTCATTTTCATCCCTTTTCATACTCAAACATGATAATCTACATTTTGTTTCAAACCAATCTGGTACATCAAACGTAATATGTGGATATGTATTTCTATACCAATCAATCTGGTTCCTTGCAAATTCTATAAATCTAGGATCAGAATGAAGTCTGCTCAATTCCTTCTTTTTCAATTTTCCTATGATTTTGACACGATCATTCCCCGCTTGATATATTTCGCCAGTCCACGCATTCAGCCTTTCTCCACTTCCTCTTGCATGAGCATGTGGTATTGATGGATGGTCATCCGCATCTCCAATCGTAAACTCCCATATTCGGTTTTGCAATTTTTCCCGTGGCGTATACATTCGAGGTCCAAACTGGCTCTGCTGCCTACGTCTGGACTTTATCAAAGAAGACTTTCTATAAGATTTACCTTTTCTGTACATAATATTTTCACCTCTGCTTAGTAAAACTATTATACACTTCTCTCCACTAGCTGTCACCGGCAAACTGATAATCAGAACCTGTCGAAATCCTCCTGTGTGGCAACCTGTCTCCATCCCTTATACTCATCGTTCCTGCTCTCCACAAACATATCGTTCACCATCCCGATAGTCAGCAGATCCAGATCCCGGATGGAAATCCCCAGCTGCACACACCGGAGAAGAAACAAAGGAGTTGTCATTTCACGGTCTGTTGCATGAAGTTTTTTTTAGCCTCCACATCCGTCCTGATGTTCATTCCCCACAGCTCGATCAGCTTCGGCAGAACCTGATAAATACTGAATGTATTAAACTCATCCAGCCATTCCTCCGGATTATCCGGAATCGACGGATCCGCATGCTTCGCCATCACATACGCAATGTTCTCAAACATCTCAAGGGAAAACAGATCCAGGGAGAAAATTTCCGGATCCCCGTCCCCGATACTCTTTTCCAGCACAGATAAATCCTTGTAGATATCCCTCTGGAACTTAATCCTGTAAATACGCGGAATGGCGGCAGAAGCCTTAAAAGCAACCGCCTTCCCATCAATCTCAATCTTCTTCATCATACTCATATCTGAATCCCCCTCAGCTCAGTGCTTTTCCATTTCCTGCAGCATCCACAACAGACTTTCCACTATCCGCCGCCTGCAAAGAAGCCGGATCCGCGGCCGGCAGATACACCGCCTTGTACCAGTCTGCATAAACAGTTGCATCCGTAGTATTCCCTGTCTTTGCCTTCACCTTTCCATCCGACAATGGCGTGGCTTTGATGGTCAGTGTTTCCGTCTGCACTTCCTTCTTCTCCTCGTTGGTCTTGCCCTCGATCTTCGGACGGGAACTCCAGCAGATCAATTGCTCCTGCCACGGTAATAGCCAGAATGGTGTTCCTGCCCATTTACCTTTGGTGTGACAAAGATTCTCAATAAAGGTCACTGCCCTGTCTGCTTTCTTCTTATCATAACGTGAAGTCGGAAGCATGAACTGGGAAGGTTTATAATTCTTAAGCTTCGGATATCCCTTTGTCTTGGTTCCTTTGCCATTAGGAATCACCCCCAAGCAATGCCTCCATCTCATCCTCCGGCTCCTTACCCTTTGCACTACCAGCCACAATACGTGACCTGGATGAAGGCGTAAGTCCAAACTCGGATGCCGCCTGCAGCATCAGCTTCTGATTGGTATTTGCAATCCCAACCCAAGGTGTCTGCTGCTGATATCCTTTATCCGTTTCAAAGGTCGAACCCCCAGAATCTATATGCTCCTGCGCTTCCTTCCATCTGGCATAGGACTGGCAGTATGCAGCAAATGCCGCCATGTCCACTTCCGTAAGAACACCCATCTGATTCATCAAATCAGCTAAACGTTCCCACTCTTTCTTAGCCTCAGGTAATAACCATTCCGGACAGTTAAGCATTCCCTTTGCCGGAATTGGCTCCTTCGTATTCAATTTTCTTTTTCCCGGATTACCTTCCAGCTTTTTCAAAGCTGTAGGCTTTGGCTTTCTTCCTGCCATGGTCATACCCTCCTCCCTTAATTTTTTGCATAATAAAAGGACCATGTATCTCTACATGATCCTCAAAAAATATTTCCATTAATTAAATTTGTAGGCTTTCTGCATATTTAAACTGAATGACATCCCTAGGGGCAGTTTCAACATATGCCTGCTCTTTATGCATAAATGCAATAATATCATTTTTACTCATTTTACCAAGTTTATCTATGACTAAATCCAGTATTTCCTTGTCATCTTTTGATAATGCTGAAAACTTGCATTCTCCACTTAAAGCGAAATGATAAGCATTTGTTTCGCCCATATCAACTTCCTCGCAAGGAACATCCTTCAAGTCAATGATTGAATTATGCCCTACAGGAACTGCTCCCATTGGTAATGCCCGATAAACCAATCCTGTAATAGCACGTCCTCTTCTTTTATAAGCCAACGCATCTGCATACCACATAAGCTTCATCAACTTGACTTTGTAAAGACTTGTAACTTTAGAAGAAACAGCAAAATATCTTATCACATCAACAACCTTATCAAGTGAAAGTGAAGTATTTCCATGAAACATCTTATTACCCTGAAATCCTGCATAACTTGCCTCAATAGCTTTTCTCAAATATGCATCTTGATCCTCTTCAAATAATGAAGTTGCCGCCTCCATATATTTTTGATAAGACTCAGCTGATAAGCTGTCTTTTGCATCATTTAGTAAAGACAAGAACCATTCTGGATCCTGATCAATTTTCTTTAAAATTGTGTCATGAGCTTTATCTTGAACCTGATGGCTCTCATATCTGGTAATGGTTTTACCGCCCCACCCCAGCAATACGCATAAATCGCTCTGGCTAATACCATATTTTGCTCTTATTCCGCTTATCTGAGTTGATGTCAAAAGACCTTTCTTTTCTCTATATGAATCCTTCATTCTAGTATCATTATCCTGCATCTGTTTTTCATCCATATACAGTTCTTCTGCCAAATCGCAATACAAATAATAGGCTTCATAATCTACTTCTGTATTCTTAAAAGTGGCCTTATCCATAACAAGAACTGTTTTCACTTCATGTTCTTCCATGCAACATGTACAAAGTCTTTTTTCACTTTTTAAGATCTTCATATCCATGAAAACACCCCCTAATTCTTCTTATAAGGAAACATTTCTGGTGTAAATGCCTTCTCAGCAAAATGAAATGACATAACAAAAGTTGTTGTGTTTCCATACATTCCTAAAAGTTCCACTCTTATTTTAATATATACGTCATCTGTGCCGTTATATACCTTACCAAATTCTCTCATTTCACTTCTTTTGGGAAATCTAATGTCTTTTACTGTCTGCATATAGTCTTCCACAGATAGTGTCAATAATTCGCGTTTTAAGGCATCCACAGGATTTTCATCAGAAAATAATTTATTAACAGTGTATTGGTTAGTATATTTTTCATCGCGCTTTTCATCAACGAGGCGCTTTGCTTGAAAATCTATCTTAGCCCCATTATTGAGTGCAAATTTCAAATCCTGAATATATGCTTTTACTTCGATTTCACTCTCTATACGTGATTTTGTTTCTTCAGCCAATTTCTCGCCTCCTGTCAAGGTATCAATTGATACCTGTATAATACATCCAATTTGTCAATTTGTCAACCTCATACCCCCATCTTTCATTTCGCGATTTTGCACAGAAGAGGGGGCGCCGGTCTTGGAGCCTAAGGGCTGTAGAGATTCAAATACCCCCTACCCTCACTCTCAAAACTTGTACTCCACATATCTATCTTCCGTCATTGTCTTTACATTATGATGATGCTCACATAAAGGCTGCCAGTTCCCACGATCCCAGAAGAGTTTCTGGTCTCCACGATGCGGAACGATATGATCCACGACTGTAGCCATAGTGATATGACCTTCCTCATAACACTTCACACAGAATGGATTGCTCTCTAAGAACTTCCTTCTCTCACGCTGCCACTTGGCACCATAGCCACGCTCTGCTGCATGAGCTCTGTCCTTTGTATGTAAAGGCTTATGTTCCTCACAATACATCTGACCGTGCGGAATGAGTGCCGCACAGCCAGGATGTTTACACGGTATGTTACTTCTATATGGCATGTGCTCACTTCCTTCCATAACTCGAAAACAAGTTTTCTCGTTGTCGCGGTGCTCCTCAAATACTCGTGCAAGCACGGCATTTTCATCGCTACTCGCGCAAAAAGCCCCGGAAGTTTTTGGCTTCCAAGGCTCTTCTCTGTCGTACACTTTCGACACTATCATAATAACATATATGCTTATGCCATGTTGGGACAAAGTATGCCAACTTACTCAGGCACCACAAAATTATTTAATGCCGATGCATGAATACGGTGTACGGTACGATAAGATACATTCAGGTCATAGGAAATATCTTCCCAGCTTTCATTTTTCAGATAGCGGTATTTAAGAAGAAGTCTTTCCTCTGGGTTCTCCATACTTTCAATCGCCGCATTAATTTCTGAACGAAGGTCTATGGCTGTAGTTGAGAATGCTATTGCTTTCGATGAAAAGTCCAAGGCTTCTCTTATGCTGGCTATGCAGAATATTACTAATCTGGACAACCCAAACAGTGTAGCTCAGATGAAGCAGTGGCTCTCTGAGAACGGTATAGAAGCGGAATCTCTTGGTAAGAAAGATGTTGCTGCCATGATAAAAAATACTAACGGCGATGTTGCTGACGCGCTTAAGCTTAGGCTCCAGCTTGCAAAATCTTCCGTCAAAAAATACCAGGCCATGCAGAATGCGGTATGTAATGATGGCAGGGCTCATGGTATGTTTCAGTTTTACGGTGCCAATCGCTCCGGGCGTTGGGCTGGCAGACTTATTCAATTGCAGAATCTTCCGCAAAATCATCTTCCAGACCTTGCCGATGCACGTGAGCTTGTCCGTACCGGTGATTATGATATGCTGCAGCTTTTATATGATGATATCCCTGATACCCTCTCTCAGCTGATTCGTACAGCCTTCATTGCAAAGCCCGGTTATAAATTCATCGTATCAGATTATAGTGCGATTGAAGCCAGAGTGCTTTCGCACCTTGCCGGTGAGACGTGGCGATCAGAAGTATTTGCAAAAGGCGAAGATATTTATTGTGCCTCTGCAAGCCAGATGTTTGGTGTTCCTGTCGAAAAGCATGGTGTCAATTCACATCTTAGGCAAAAGGGCAAAATCGCAGAACTTGCCCTTGGATACGGCGGATCTGTAGGCGCTCTTAAATCTATGGAAGCTTTGGAAATGGGACTTACCGAAGAGGAATTACAGCCTCTTGTTGATTCCTGGCGTAATGCTAATCCCAATATCACCTCTTTCTGGTGGGCTGTGGATGCTGCAGTAAAAGAAGCTGTTACCATGCGTACCACAACTGAGGTTGGCAATATCAGATTCATATACAAAAGTGCTATGCTTTTTATTGAACTTCTGTCTGGTAGACGCTTAGCATATGTAAAGCCAAAGCTTGGTGAAAATCAGTTCGGAGGCACCTCAGTTACTTATGAAGGTGTTGGATCTACAAAGAAATGGGAACGCATCGAGTCATATGGTCCGAAATTTGTTGAGAATATTGTTCAGGCAGTTTCCAGAGACCTTCTCTGTTTTGCCATGCGTAATCTCTCCCATTGCTTTATCTGTGGTCATGTCCACGATGAACTGATAATAGAATGCCGTGAAGATGCATCCGTTGAAAGCATCAGTTCAGTCATGGGACGTACACCTGATTGGATGCCGAATATACTCATCCGTGGCGATGGCTACGATACCAAATTTTATAAAAAGGATTGACCAAAAAATCCACCCGAAGCAGATTTAACTTGCCTGGGTGGATTCCTTTATTCACACAATTTCTTTACAGATAATCAACGGTTTCTCTGAATTCATCATATATTGGTCTAAGTCTCTTAACCCAATCATATAATGTACTATCAGCTTTACCCATGATCTGAGAAGCTGTCTTCATATCATATTCTGAACCAAGAAGATTGATAAGCTCCACATATTTTGCATACTTAGGGTAGTGCTCTGTCACATAATCTCCCAAATCCTTCAGAAGTCTGATATAGGTATCAGCATTGGAATATTTCTTAGATTCAGGTTCAAACGAATCGACGTTGCCCTCTCCATCCTGCACATCAAGGGTATTTCTGACCGTCTTGACAAGTTAGTAAAATAAAAAAAGCCGGAGCCCAGACTCCAGCAATAGACACGGATATATTTATCCGTAATCTCTTACTGAAGTCTTGACTCCGGCGGTTGGTATCTCGGTATATCGGATCCGATTGCTCGGTAGATCAAGCAATATTTACTTCTCTGCCAATGCAGCCATTATCTGCTGATGCACTTCAACATCTTCGATAAATAAATTATTGGCTCTAATATTTTATATTTTTCAACCGCTGCATGAAGCACTTGTTCCAAGTAAGTTTCCCTATTATCATTTGTTACAGCTTTCTGCCTCAATCCATACTTTACTGCATCCTGGTTGCCATCAACAACGCTCGCAAGTGTTTCGGCATCTGCAATAAGCGAATCCGTATCGGAAATAATATTTATAGCAGCAATAGCTTTGAGAATTTTTGTCTGATACCCTTCACCATCTAAACCAAGCTTGCTTAACGCATACTGTAACTTCTTATAAATGCCATACGATTCATCTGTCTTAAACGCTTTGATATTTAACTCAAAATAGTCATATATAGCATCAAGGCCAATGAAATGAAACTCCTCCAAATCATACTTCATAAGCTGTGAAAACAAGGAATTGTCTTCATCTCCCGCCAGATAGGTAAAAAATGTTCTTTCATTCTGAGCGACTTTCTTTGACAATCGGTCTAAAGCGAACAGAGTAATCGGATGCAATGGATAACCATTTTCAAAAGGATTTTCTCCCTCAGACTCCGGTGGCAACATAAATCCTTTGAAATCCCATGCCTGGTTGTATAGATTATTTAGTTCCTTATCAAACTTCGCCTTAAAGTTCTTCCACTGCCCTGTCTTAGGAATAATATGCCCAATCAGAGACAAACACTGATCATACTTTATATTAATAGAAGTTGGCTTGAATCTTCCTTCAACCTTCTTCCATTCATCACTAATACCCTTCTTCATAGAAGATGTATACAATGATAAAACCTTATGTGAAACTAAAATCACATAATTGTCATAGTCAGAATGATCACAATATTCAGCTAAATCCTGCACAGCTTTAACCTTTAGAGTTTCGCCATAATCCTCCACGTATCTTCCAAACTCATCAAATATAATTACAATTCCGCGGAATTTATCCTTAATCGCTTCATTAGCCGCATTCAAATTGTCAATGAGGTTACCTGCTGTACTATTAAATACAGCGCCATATGTCATACCTGCATATATAGCATTAAAAACCTTCTCGTAGGAATCGTTGTATGTAGATAATCCCTTTTGAAGATCTTTAACTTTGATATTCTGTTTCGCACGCCTTACTGTCCGGTGCATACTCCACAAGTGGTTCGGAATAATATACAGATTCACCCACCTTTACCGTATTTGGTATCATACTTTCAAAAATCTTTATCTGACCCTCAAACGTTTCTGTCACTTCCTCTGTAATAACCTTGCAAAGGTTCGTTCTGGAATCACACATCGTAAGCAATATACCTGCCACTGATAGTCTCGAATTAATTCTATTCTTAATCTTCTTTACTGTTTTAAGGAAATCCTGTAATCCCATCATCGCCAAAAGCTGAGGATTAACCGTGATAAGAACTTCATCTGCTGCAGACATGGCATTGATGGTCAATGCACCCAATGATGGAGAAGTGTCGATAAGAATGTAATCATACGAATCCCGAAGTGTTTCCAATATATCTGAAAGCATCTTTTCCGATCCCATTTCAAGACGAAGCTTTGCATCAACCGCAGATAAAACCATTGAAGATGAAATATAATCAACACCATTCCTTGTCTGGATGTATTCACTTCTCTCAGGAAGCTCTTCCTCTTCAATTTGAGCCAACATCAAATTTCCTATTGTCACAGGAACTGCTGTCACATTTTCCACTCCGAGGCAAGTAGATAAATTTGCCTGGCTATCAAAATCCACTGCCAGCACCTTCTTCCCCAACTTACTAAGAGAATATGCCAAATTAAATGTAGTTACCGTCTTGGATACTCCACCCTTCATAGAGCCAATCATAACTATCTTTCCACTCATACGCCATACCTCACTTTCCTCTCTGCAACAACCTGCTGATAAATCTTTTTCTTCTCCACCTCAAACTTCTTCTGTAGTTTTTTCATCTCTTCATCAAGAAAGGCTTGCTCCTTTGTCTCTGCATCTTCTCGCGCATGGTCAACCGTAATAATCAGCTTCCCATCTTCACATTTCACCAGAATCGGATCTCCAATATTGAATCCCAATTCTTCAAGCCATAATCCCTGGATCCTAAGCATCGGAGCTGATTTGTAGCCATAACCACTGAAACTACTTACTTTCAATTCTCTGTAATCTTTTCTCTTTCTTGTCATAAATTTGCTCCTTTCGTTCTATGTAGTATGTTGTTTGTAATTTCATTATAGGACATAGTCGCATGTCCTGTCAAGCAAAATTTGTATAGTCGCATGTCCATTTCAAAAACACATGGTCATATGTCCATTTTTGTGTTATACTGTCTTTGGATAATTGCGCCCATAAGGGCAGATTGTGAGATTAAATAAATGAGTGAAGAGAAAAAGACCGGAAGGAAATTGACGCAGGCCCGTAAAGAAGCAAATGCCAGATATAATAGTAAATTCGTAGAAGTGAAAGTCCGTATGACACCGGAACGCAGATCTGTTGTTCAGGATCATGCAGCTTCTATGGGAGAAAGTGCCACCGCTTTCATCAACCGTGCAATTGATGAGACTATGACCCGTGACCAAGAGAAAAAATCAAATTCCTAAATCAAAAAATCCGGCAGTAACTGACTGTGTAAAACAGCCCTTTACTGCCGAATCCTTTTTTCATATTTTTCCATACATATTTCTTTCTACACATGAATTTTCATTGCAACAAGACTCTCAAATTCTATCATAGTAATTAGTCAAAAAAATCATTTTTTCAAACCGTGTAAAACCTGTGTAAAAGCACTTTCCTTAAGCCTACAATTCCTTGAAAATAAGCACTTTTTAGAGAGTTACCAGTATATTGCCATGGCAGATGAAAAGCACTTTAATCATAGTTTTATTTCTCCTTCTTTTGCCCCGGAATGCCCTGTTTTGCAAGGAGTTATGGGGGGTATGGTAAAATGCTCTGAAATTACAGATTGTGGCAAAACAGAGCAGAATTGAGCATGTTGTTACTATTTGTTAGTAGTAAAATTAGTAGTAAAAGGGAATGGGTTACTACTAAGGAATCGTAATTAACCGCATGCCGTTGCCAGATTATCATACCCCTCTATAAAGCTTTCTATTTGGGAAATATTCTCAAATCTAGACGTTATAACATTTATATAGATTTGTCCATCATCAAAAACAGATTCTTCTATTTTCCCATATATACAAACAAATTCTTTAATTTCTTCATATACATCTCTTGTAGTTTTTTTTGAAGAAGAAATTGTGATATTAAACTCTTCCCCTCTTTGAATTACATTATTTTCTTCAAATAATCCAAATGGAATCGCTTGATTACATAAGCCAGCAAATGAATTAGAATACACACAAACACCACTGCAAAACAAACTAGAAGATTCCAAAGAAATCAGATAGTTATCTATATAATTATTAAAAATCGATACATTATTAAAATCTAATTGACTATTTGTAGCTTCAATAATACAACCTACAGTTTTATTGCAATCATATATCATGCTATTTGAAAATTCTAAATTTGAATTTATTATACTTAATGCTCCATAAGAGCACTCAAAAATTTTAATCCCATTGGTTCGAATATTAGTGCAGTTTTCTAATTCAATTCCGTATGTTCCACATCCAAATAATTCTAACGAATCTAATTGTATGTTGTTGCAATTCTCAAACCGCAAGACAGATCCCATACAACTTCCCTTTCGAGGCGTATGGCCTAGTGTTAATCCAATCAATTTTATATTAGAGCACTCACGAAAACAAATCACATTTGCATATCTCGGATTAACAAGCAATGTCGAATTATCCCCCACAACAGTAACATTTGATATGTTGGATACCACAAGTTGATTTCCGTCAAATACTTCTTCTTTAAAAATATTATCTGTATTTTCCCTTTCAAAATCCAACATATCATAATAACCTTTATTTAAAACTAATTTATTATTAGATGAAAAATTACTGATAAATTCATTTGTGTCTGAAATTTCAATATATTTATGTATTTCAGGCATAACTTGCCCTTGCTTACGAATCAAATTCATTACTTCAGCTTGTAAGATTTTACTTACATTATCTTTTAGTTCACTTATATCTTTGAATGGTGTATATAAACCTAAAGGTTGTAGTTTCTTTGATATTGCAGAAATTTTCCTTGTATCATCATTTTTTTCAGATTCATCAATCACCTTAAAAAAAGTTTTAATATCAGGTTTTCTACGTTTATGATAACTATCCAATGCCAAATTAAGTTCATGCTCTGTACCTGCAACATCTTCGTTAGCTAACTTTGTACCTATTTTTTTCCAATACATACAAATAAATCTGCATTGGTAATTTCTAAATCCATATCAATTAAACCTTGCGGTCCATCAGCATTCATTCCAGGTGTACTGTTTTCCCACATTCTTAAATCAATACATATTCCATTTTTCATATATAATGGATTTAATGAATTCACTAAGTCTTTAATCATTTGACGTTCATCAGCCAAATCCGATGGAGAAGCTAGCACTACTTGTATTTTTTCCATTTCGTCACCCTTTCTCGTTAATGTGAAAATCTATTTTCAACAATGACAAATTTGTAATTTCTCAGCATTAAATCTTATGTGTGTTATACAATGTTTCATAAATATACTTAACACAATAATTATATCTCAGAACATCTCATTTTTCCACCAAAATAACGCTCCGCCCTAAGCCAGAGCGTTACCCATCTTCCATATTAAATTGCCTTGAACATCTTCTGCGACATTGGTTTCTCTTTCTTCTGTTCAATCTCCGCCTGCGCTTTCCTAAACTCTTCCATTCGTTTCAGTTCTTCCTCTGCATCATCGAATCCGATATGTGTGTACACATTCATTGTGACCGATATATCCGAATGCCCCATGCGGTACTGTAATGTCTTTGGATTCATTCCCGCTTTTGCCATATTTGAGCAATAGGTATGCCGACATACATGCGGTGTAATGACAGGC
>OGOG01002546.1_pt1 | contig 15147 bp, 14 predicted proteins | sample 1552581 | NCBI WGS metagenome assembly OGOG01 (sample SAMEA2580152, study PRJEB22360) | human gut metagenome | biome: human gut; feature: human-associated habitat; material: faeces | place: Denmark | collected 2008/2010 | reverse complement strand
TCTATCTCCTGGCGGAGAGTGTCTGTTCCCGAATGCGGGAACTGGTGTCCCGCTGTACGGTCGTGGAGATCTATGTGCGGGACACAGAACTCCATTCCATCACCCGCCAGAGGAAACTGTCCGCGCCCTCTTGCTCCAGCCAGGAGTTGGCGGATGTGGGGATGGAACTGTTCCGCCGGCATTACCACTGGGAGCGGCCGATCCGGAGCATTGGGCTGCGGGGCGCCGGACTGGTAGAAGCGCAAAACTGCATCCAGCTTTCCATGTATGCCGACGATCAGAAGCGGGAAAAGTGGGAAAGAATCGACGCGGCGGTTGACCACCTGCGGCAGCGGTACGGCTATATGAGCGTCCGCCGGGCTCTGATGGACAGCGACCCGATTCTCGGCCATATCAATGTGCGGGACGGCCATACCGTCCACCCGGTAGGCTACTTTAGAGGATAACAGCAATGGATGAACGGGAAAAACGATATGTGCCGGTCGTTGTACGATTCGAGACGAGTGGAAAACTGCGTCCTCTGGTGGTGGAGTTTGATGAAGAACACAAGTACACCGTTGATAAGGTGCTGGATGTGCGCCCGCTTGCGAGTATGAAGTCGGGAGGCTGCGGAGTGAGATACAAGTGCAGAATATGCGGACAGGAGCGGGATTTGTATCTCGAGGACGGCAGGAGATGGTTTGTAGCGACGTAAAATAAGTGGACTTTTGCGGCAATTGAGCTATAATAAGTTTGTATGTTTAAATAATAACGAGCAGGAGGGGCTGAAACGTGAATAAAGACAGATTGCTGGAGAGATTTTTGAGATATGTGCAGACGGACAGCGAATCAGGCGCTGAAAGGCAGATGTGTGAGCTGATAGAAAGCGAGCTGAAGTCTATGGGATTGGAGGTTTGGCGCAACGAAATAGGCGGGCGGTTCGGCTCGGACGGTTTCAACGTATGCGCACGAATGCCGGGGGAAGGCGAGGCGGTTCTTCTCAGCGCGCATCTGGATACAGTGACTCCCGGAAAAGGCGTGAAGCCTGTGGTAAAAGACGGTATTATTCGATCTTCCGGAGATACGGTACTCGGAGGAGACGATAAATCCGGCGTAGCGGCGATAATGGAAGCGATAGAGAGCGTGAAAGAGAGCGGAGCTGCGCATAGGACGACGGAGGTTTTGTTCAGCATAAGTGAGGAAACGGGGCTTTACGGCTCGCGCAACGCAGATTACTCTAAATTTACTGCGAAGACAGCGGCGGTCTTTGACAGCGGAGAGCATGAGAGCGTGATTAACCGCGCGCCTGCGCATATCGTGATGAAAGTTGAAATCACAGGCAAAGCGGCTCACGCGGGGATAGCCCCCGAGGAGGGAATACACGCGCTGAAGGCTGCCGCAGACGCCGTGAGCAAGATACCCTGCGGAAACGTGGACGACATTACAGTTATGAATGTTGCGAACTTTTTAGCTCCGGGAAAATCTAATATAGTCTGCGACAAGGCGAGCTTTGAAGTGGAGATAAGGTGCTTCGACGAGCAGGGATTGAAAAAGCGAATAGAAGAAACGGAAAATGCGATTGAGGCCGCGGCTGAGAGATACGGAGCGGCGTACAAGACAGAAATAGAGACACATTCCGGCGTGCTTTACGTGCCGGAGGATAGTGAAATACTCAAAACGGTGCTGGAAGGATATGAGAAACTGGGTATACACGCCTCGGCGGAAAGGACATATGGCGGCAGCGACGCCAGCTCTATCACTGCGGCGGGCATCCCGGCGCTCAATTTGGGAACGGGAATGAGTGATGTACACACCGTAGGAGAGTATTTGAAGAAAGAGGATATGGAAATTGCCTGTGAGATTGCAGAGCGATTGATAAAAATACACAAATAAAAAAAGTCCGGCCGGTTGCAGCCGGACTTTTCAAATGCTTTTTATACTCAAAGAAGTAAATATATAAATTTTTCTCTTATTGCATTTCAAATCAAAAGAAGGTACAATATAGTAGATTTGTATAGTTAACAACAAGTTATAGCTATGTAAAATCTATATTAATGTTTTGCAGGAGAGACAAATGGATATTTTTTGTATAATATCTTTGCTGGGCGGTCTGGCCATGTTTCTGTACGGTATGACACTTATGTCGTCCGGCTTAGAGAAACTCGCCGGAGGCAAATTGGAGACAACTCTCAAAACCATGACTTCAAGTCCTATAAAAGGACTGATACTGGGCGCGGGAATAACAGTTGCGATACAGTCCTCGTCCGCGGTTACGGTTATGTTGGTAGGGTTGGTAAACTCGGGTATAATGCAGCTGGGGCAAACGGTAGGCGTCATAATGGGCTCCAATATAGGAACGACGCTGACGGCGTGGATATTGTCAGTATCCGGAATAGACAGCGGAAACGTAGTGATAAACCTGCTGAAACCGGAGAATTTTGCTCCGATAATAGCTCTTATAGGCGTTATTCTCATGATGACGGCTAACAGACAGCGGAAGAAAGATATAGGTCATATTCTGATAGGCTTCTCTATATTGATGTTCGGCATGACCATGATGGGAGACGCCATGGACCCGCTGGCAGAAGATCCCAATTTGGCGAGCTGGCTGACGGCGTTTAACAATCCGCTGCTTGGCGTGCTTGTGGGTACAGTAATTACGGGAATAATACAGAGCTCGGCGGCGTCCGTAGGTATGCTCCAGGCTCTTTCTCTGACGGGCGGAGTCAGCTTTGGAATGGCTATCCCTATAATAATGGGACAGAATATAGGTACGTGTGTTACGGCGCTGATATCCAGCATAGGCGTAAACAGAAATGCTCGAAGAGTAGCCATAGTACATATCCTGTTTAACCTTATAGGTACAATTGTATGTTTGATACTGTTCATGATAGCGCGGAGCGCTCTCGACCTTGCCGTGCTGGACTCTCCTATAAGTCCCGTGGGGATAGCGGCGTGCCACAGTATTTTTAATATATTTACGACGGCGATATTATTCCCGTTCAGCAAGAAGATAGTAGCTCTGGCAGAGAAGCTGATAAAGAGCACACCGGAAGAACAGGAAAAGTTCACTTTTATCGACGAGAGATTGCTGGGGACTCCGTCTGTAGCGGTAAGTGAAAGCTTTGAGCGTCTTTGCAGAATGGCTAATAAGGCGCAGAAGGCTATAAAAACAGCGATGAATCTGTTTTCTGAATATACTCCCGAGGCAGCTCAGCAGGTTATTGACGACGAAAATGCACTCGATCACTATGAAGACAAGCTGGGTAATTTCCTGACGCAGGTATCAACTAAAGATCTCTCTGAGAAGGACAGTGCAAAGCTGTCTATGATGCTGTATGTAATAGGCGATCTTGAAAGAATAGGCGATCATGCTCGGAACATACAGGGAGTGGCTCAGGAAAAATTCGAGAAAGATCTGCATTTCACGAAGGACGGAACGAAGGATCTTGTGGTTCTGTCCAATGCGCTGTTTGAGATTGTGGACATGGCGGTTCAGGCTATAGTGGCGGACAGCGTCATGCTGGCATCCAGAATAGAGCCTCTGGAAGAGGTAATAGACGATTTGGTGTTCGCAATAAGAAATGCGCACGTAAACAGGCTGAAAGAGGGACGCTGCACGATAGAAGCCGGTTTTATTCTCTCGGATTTGCTGACGGATATGGAGAGAATCTCCGACCACTGCTCGAATATAGCTACTGCTGTTTTTGAGATGCATTTCGGAGGATTGGAGCGTCATGTGTACCTCAACACAGTAAAAGGCCCGGGAAACGAGATATTTACAAAATACTTTACGGAATACAGCGAAAAATATTCTCTAGCTAAATAAGATTAAAAAAGCAGCCCGAGAGGGCTGTTTTTTTGATGAGGTATTAATTTATAATACGCCGAGAAATTCCAGCAGTATTTTTATGCCCAGCAGTATCAGAACGACGCCGCCTAGTTTTTCCGCGCCGTGCTGCCACTTTGAACCGAGAAAAGACCCCGCTTTTACGCCTATGGAAGAAAGTATGAAGGTGGTCGCGCCGATTATAGCCGTGCTTAGTATTACATTCATGCCCATCATTGCTATGGTAAAGCCGGCGGCCAGTGCGTCTATGCTCGTGGCGATGGCGAGGGGGAACATCTTTTTCGCGGCGACGGAGTCGTCGGTATCTTCGCTGTCATCTTCGCCGGATTCCCTCAGCATATTTACGCCGATCAGCACGAGCAGTATACATGATATAAGCTTACCCCATCGGGTTATGCTGTCGTTCAGCAGCTCGCCCAACAGGTAGCCTATAAGAGGCATGGCCATCTGAAAAACACCAAACCAAAGCCCGACGATAATGCAGTGCTTTATATGCGGCTTTTTCATTGCCAGACCTTTGCAGATGGAAACGGCGAAAGCGTCCATAGACAGCCCGACCGCCAGGCCCATTATCATTACAAATTGCATAGTTCCTCCTAAAATATGTGTATTAAATTTTATGAGACTGCAAGGTTATGTATAAGTATACCCTGCGATTTTAGTGCCGATTAATAAAAAAGACGAGACAAACCGCAAGCTAAAAAAGCTCGCAGATAAGTCTCGTCATTTAAAGCAAAACCGGACGTTTCCGTCAGTATGTCGATTTTTACTGCGCAATGAAAACAAATTCAGATGCGCTGACTACTCCCTCATCGGCAGTAATGGTATTATACACTATAGAAATTAAAAATGCAAATAGTTTTTCAGTAAAAGATATATATTTAATTTAGAGCGTCTTAAAAATTCTTCATCCTCTTCCGATTCATCTTCAGAGACGTTAATAACGTGGAAATCCAGCTCGTCTCGATAAAGCTTCAGAGCCTTATGATTGCCGGACGCGACGGCAACTTCAACCATGCGCAGGCCGGATTGTTTCAGGTCTGCAAAAGCTGTGAGCAGCAGGGACTCGCTGAGCTTCGTACCGGCTTCGCTCGGATTTACGATGATACTGTAGAGAAAGGCGCGTGCATCATTGGAAAAATCCCTCATAAAGCAGACGCATCCGAGGACTTCGTCGTACTCCACAGCGGCGTAAACCCTCTGGTAACGTATCAGAGAGAAGACTTCAAATGCGTTAAGACCGTTGCTGCGAGTGCGGTGGACCTCCTGTTCGAGAGCGACGATCTGTTCGAGCATATCCTGGTCGCTTTCGTGAATGTGGAAATATTCAATTGCCATGAAATACCCTCCTTATAACTCTCTCAATTCTATCAGCAATCAGATGAAAATGCAAGTCCGGCGCAGATTGCTTTTTTGGAATGCAGATATTTGAAAAAGTTCATAACTAAATATATAAAATTTTACATCCTAAAGCTGTTTTCTTTGGTATAATAAATAATGGATTGTCAGCGAAAGGGAGACGCTATATGGTAGAAGTAAACAATCTGGTAAAAACGGACGGCACGGGACAATTGATAGACAACATAAGCTTTACGCTGAAAGAGGGCGGAAGATTAGGCGTGCTCGGCGCGCCCGGCTCGGGCAAGACAATGCTTATGGATATGTTGTCAGGATTTGTACAGCCGTCTTCCGGGAGTGTTTCCGTAAAAGGATACGACGTTTTTAAGCAGCCGCATGCGGCTAAGCAGTTTGTAGGGTATATGCCTGAGGATACGCCGCTGTATTTGAAAATGACGGTCAAAGAGTTTCTTTTGTTTGCCTGTCAGCTTAAAAATGGGAACAGGAAACACAAATACTATTTAGGTGAGATATTAGAGACTACAGAGCTGACAGAGCAGCAAAACGTAGAGATGACCCGCTTGCCGAAGTGGGTGCGGAAGAGAGTCTCGCTGGCTGCGGCTTTGGCAGGCCGAAGCGACGTGCTGCTGCTGGACGGTCCTACGCGCGGTTTGGACAGCGCGCGTGCGCAGCAGATGATGGAGATTATAGCCAGAGTCGCGTTTGGCCGATGTCTGATAATAGCTTCCAGAGAGCTGAATGTAGTCACAGAGCTTTGCGACGACATATTGATTCTCAAAGAGGGGCGCGCAGTCGAGCAGGGTTCTATAGCAAAACTTAAAGCTCAGCTTGGAGAACGCGCCCGCATAAAAGTCAGACTGAGATGCAGCTACCAGAATGGACGTAAGTTCTGCGACAATCTGGAAGGCGTTGTAGACGCTGATATGCAGCCTCGGGCGGAGAGCGGAGCTATAGATATCGTGCTGGAATCGGAAAAGGGAGTGGATCTGCGCGACGAAATATGGCGTGTGTCCAATGAGATGCAGCTTCCCGTGTTGGAAATGCGCAGATATGCAATATCGCTTGACGATCTATATTTGCAGATCGCAAGCGGCTCTTGAAGGAGGAGCGGAGTTGCTCGCAATATACAAAAAAGACATACGGGCTTATTTCAGCTCGATATACGGCTATGTGATTACGATGTCGTTTTACGCTGCGGCAGGGATTGTGTTCGTGTCGCAGAATATATTACATGAAAGTTCAGATTTAAAGCCGCTTTTTGATACATTGGCAAAATTCATGATACTACTCGTGCCCTTGATAACAAAAAACGCAGTAGCCTTTGAGAGAAAAAACGGCACGGACAGAATGCTGCTCACGAGTCCTGTCAGCATTTTCAGAATAGTGTTGTCGAAATATCTGGCGTGTATGACGATATTATTCATATGTATCGCATGCAGCGCGATATTCATGGCGATTACGGCGGAAGCTGGCGTTTGGAGAGGCGATGGTGTCTTTTCTCGGATTTATGATGCTGGGCTCGGCGATGGTGTCTGTAGGAATTTTGATAAGCTCTATGATGTCCGAGGAAAAAACAGCCGGAGTTGTCATATTTGTAGTCATGTCTTTTTTACTGATTATTTCAATGGTGACAAAGAGCATACCCGTAGGGCTGAGCGAATCAGTATTGTTTATATTGTCTCCGTATTCGTTTATGGAGTATTACGAAGCGGGCATACTCAGCTTTGCCAGCATATTGTATTATCTGTGTCTCAGCTTTATCGCGCTCAGGTTCGCGGGGAGATCTATCGAGAGGCGCAGAAGGAGGTAGGTCTATGCGCATAAACTACACATATCGGAGGAAGGCATGAAAAAGAAGTCCGCCAGAGTGACATACAGCAGCTTTTCCATAATGCCGATGATAATAGTTACAATATTTATGGCGATAGGGTGCTATGTGGCGGTTAATCTGGAGAGGTCCGCGGGGCTGACTACGGATTCGACGTCGGAAGGTTTGTATACTTTGTCGGAGGATTCTCTCAGCATTTTGGGAAAACTGAATAACGACATAGTAATCTATACTTTAAACGAGCTTGGAGGTGAGGACGCGAGGATAACGACGCTGCTGCAGAAATACGCAGCGCAGTCGGAGTACGTGACGGTCACGAACGTCGTCCCCAGTGAGAATCCGAATTTCATCACGCAGTACGATGCGTCCGTCAGCTCGAATGGAGAAGGCAAGGTAATAATCACGGGTACGGATAGGTCAAGATATAAAATATTGGGCAAATCGGACTTTTATGATGAGAATACATACGGGGACGCGACTGTATTCAAAGCGGAATCGAAAATAACGGCGGCGATAAATTATATAAACACGGGCGTCGCGCCGAGGGCGTGCTTCCTGACGGGGCACAGCGAAATAGACGTATCTCAACTCGGAGGTCTTTCGCAGCTGCTTGACGGATTGAATTATGAAGTCTCGGCTGCGGATTCAAAGTCCATAGCTCAGTTGGATTCAAAATCTGATATTCTCTTTATAGTCGCGCCGAAGAACGATCTTTCCGAGGCGGAATACGTTCAAATACTGTCCTTCATAGACAAGGGAGGCAATGTAATTTGCATGATGCAGTATGCAGAGTACATTTCCGACACGGGGACATATAGCTTCAGAGAAAAGAATTTAGAAGTGTTTGACAGGCTGTTTCTGCAATTTGGAATGGAGCTGGGGCAGGATTTGATAGTCTGTACGGACGAGGCGCGGGTGAGTATGCGTCCGACGACGGCGCAAATGAGCCTCGCGGAAGGAACGCAGATAGAAGGGTATGCCGACAGCGAACCGATAGTTTTCAGCGAATCGAGCAGCATTACGCTGAATAACACAGAGGCAAAATCCGCCGCTATAATTATGTCGCCTCAAAGCTGCTACTTGAGAACGGCGGAGGATAAAACTCTGGAGCAGCGCGACGGAGACGAGCTCGAAAGCCGTATAACGGCCGCCGTAGGCTCTAAGGGAAAGGGCAAGCTTGTCCTGATAAGCTCGTCGTCTTTGGTTAAGGATCAGGAGATAGCGGCGGGAGGGAATAAGAACTTTCTGCTGTCTGCCGTCAAATATTTCAGCACGGGAAACGAGGCTATAACAATAGATAACAAGGATATGGCGGGGGCGCAGCTGACGATAGAATCGGATATGCTGAGGACGCTCACGGCGATGGCGGCTATATTGATATGCCCTATAATAATAACGGTAGTATGGCTTGTCCAAAGGATAGCAAAAAACAGGAGCAGTTTCCCAAGAATATAATTTCGCATTCTTGCTTTTAAAGATACGCTATGATATAATTCAGATATCATAAAGAGATACATGAAAGGAAACAAAAAATGAAGTCAAAAAGAATTGCGGCGTTTCTTCTCGCGGCGCTGATGGCATTTGCGCTATGCGCATGCTCCGGAGGCGAAAATCTTTCGGCAGAGGAAGTGCTCACTAAAATGGAAGAAAATTCTCAAAATATGCAAAGCGCATCTTTTGAGGGAGATTTTACTATGAAAATGTCTATATCCGGTCAAACTATGGATATGGGCATGAAAATCAATGGCGCAGTGATTGTTACTCCCGAAGCAAAAGCAAAAATGACTATGGAAGTGAACTATCTGGGTCAGTCTGAATCTATGGAGACTTATCTGATGCAGCAGGACGGGAAATACCTGATGTATATGAAGTCCGGCGACGAATGGGTTGGGTCGGAAGTGGCTTCTGAGGAAGAATTCAAAGCGATACAGGAGGCTGCGTCCAACACAGCTATGCTTGATACGCTGAGCGAAGGCTCGAATCTGACTAAACTGGACGATGAGGAGCTAGACGGAACAAAGTGCTACGTACTCAGCATGAATATAACTGCGGACGCTCTTTCAAAAGCCATGTCGTCTTCTCTGGGAGACGAGGCAGATTCTCTCACGGGAATGTTTGCCGGCATGGGAGATATCCCGGTTAAGCTCTGGGTCAATAAATCTGACTGCACTCCCGTTAAAATTGAAATACAGATGAAGGACGTGCTCCAGAGCGCAATTACGTCTCAGCTAAGCAGCCTGGGCGAGGATACGTCGTCTTTGGACATGAGCGTTGATGAATGCGCTATGACTATGACATACACGGGCTTCAACAACGTAGAGGATTTCCAACTGCCCGAAGAAGCAGCATCTGCAGAAATTGTAGCAAATGATGATGCCGAAGCTACAACAGCTCCATCTGAGAGCGCGGCTGCGACAGAGAGCGCAGTTTCTTCTGAGAGCGCGGCTGCGACAGAGAGCGCAGTTTCTTCTGAGAGCGCGGCGGCAACGGCTGATGTAACAGAAAGTGCGGAAGCGTCAGTATCGGCTGATGCATCTGCAAGCGCAGAGGCGAGCGCCTCTCAGGCGGCGTAATATTGAAGTTCGCATGATAAAATAATTTTATACTGAAGTGTAAGAAGCTCCCGTTCGCAATGAATGGGAGCTTTAGTTTATTGTTTTCCGACGTTTATAAGCTTGAGAAAGCTCGGCGGCGATAATCTGATTAGATTGATTCGGGGAAGGAGCGGGGAGCAGACCGAGAGATATATCCCGCTGAGACGCTGAGTATAAAATTGCAGGTTGTATTTTTCGCCGCGGGAAGGCAAGTCGGAAAAATCCAATTTTCTTAGGTTGTCGGAAATTCCGTCTCCGAGGCATTTTACGCAGCTTTCTTTTATGCTCCAAAGTCGAGAAAAAATGTCTTCGGGTACGCCGCAGGCGCTCAACAGCTTCAGCTCTCTTTCGCAGAGCACGAGTGAGGAAATGCCGGAGATATCCGAAATGCAATCCTGAACGTCAACGCCTATTTCAGAGCTGTGCAGCGCGCAGGCGACGGCTCTGCTGCAATGAGATATGTTGAAATGAAGATGGGGGTAAGAAGGGGAGAGCTGCGGTTTTCCGTTTCTTCCTATTTGCCAATCGGTGTTAATATTTAGTCCGAGAAAACGCATAAACATATACCGCATAAGAGCATATGCGGCGGCGCAGTTGGCTCTGTCTCGTCGAAAGAAGTAGTTTTCTGCTTTTTCTCTGCGCCGCGGAGGGAGAGAGGAGATTATATAGCTAAGGCAGCCGTCGGATATTTGTTCGGCGTCCTCCAGAAGCATTACAGTCGCTCCGTTCATTTTACAACCTGTCGCTTATGAGCTGAGAGATAGCCTCTTTGTTCTGTTCAAAATAGAAATGATCCCCGTCAAACGCTATCAGCTCGAAATTAGCCGGAGAGGTGTAATCAGCCCAGTTTTTAACGCCGTCCGTGGGGAGATTGTGGTCTTCCTTGCCGTACATTGCAACAATGGGGCAGGTCAGCTGAATGTCGGAGGGTTTGAATCTGTATTTTTCACACAATACGTAATCTCCTCGTATCATAGGCATAAGTATACCGCTCAGCTCTTTGTAAATCATAATCTGTTCCATCGGGAAGTTGTAAAACTTCATAAATTGTTTGTCTGTTAGGTTTTTGGTGGCTCGCAATTTGAAATCGCCGGGGGAGACAGAGCCTGAAACCGCGAGCAGGGCGGGTTCTTTTCCGAATTTACGCTTTACGGCGAGAGCGGTCTCGTATGCAATCACATTGCCGAAGCAATGTCCGAGAAATGCAAAAGGGCGGTCGAACAGCTCGGCGCATCCGTCGGCTATCTGTTCGGCAAGCTCGAGTATAGTAGGGGGCATAGGCTCGCTCATGCGGTTGTCGCGGGCGGGATATTGTACGGGGTATACGCTCACGGTATCGGGGAAGAACTGAAACCATTGCGCGAAAAACGTGCTGCCGCCGGCATGTGGGAAGCAGAGCAAATTGGTTTCTGCATTATCGCGTATAGTTTCGTGATTTATCCATATTGACATAAGAATCTCCTGTGATTTTAAAATTAGATTTGGGAGCAGATCTCCGATGAGACTAGGTGAAATAAATTAATCGCAGGGTTAAAAGCTGAGAAAAACAGTACGCATCGGAGCTGCTTTAGGCGAAAGATAAAAAGGCGTCAGCTTTTAAGTATTTTGAGCACATCGGACATGTGCTTTTCGTTCACGGGCGTCCATTTGAAGCCGAGCTGAGCGAGGGCGGAAGTTGTGCGCGTGCATCTGACCTTTAGGACAAGAGTCTGATCTATCTCGGGTTCGAGTACGTATGTCGCGAGCAAAATGTCGGTCAGCTCTTCGGGATATTTATCTGCGTTTTCGTTCATGTATTCTGTGAAGTCGTCCGCTGTGGTTATCTTTATATTTTCTCCGCAGGCGTTCATTAGCTGAGCTATGCGCAGGACGGAAAGCTGATTTGGGTTGAAAATATGATATACGTTCCAGTCGTCTGTCGTATCGCCCAGGAGCCGGACGGCTCTCGTCGCGCTGTCGATAAAAGTGAAGTCAAATATTTCAGCTTTAGAATCGGCTATAACGCCGATTTTTTCAATTGCGCCGAGCAATCGGAAGAAGGTGTTTTCTTTAGCGTTGATTTGGAATATGCCCGTTTTCTCAGATTGAGTCAAATATCCCAGACGGAATATCTTTGCGTCGAGTCCGTCTTTTGCTGCTGCATTCACCAACTGTTCGGCCATTGTCTTGGAACGAAGGTAGAAGTTGTCGTCGATCTCGCCTGAGGGAAGATCGTATTCGGTGAAAGGGAGCTTGCTCTCGAATCTGTCCGAGGTGTATGCCGTGCCCATTGTAGATATGAAAAGCAGGCGCTTCTCTCGGCCTTGTTTAGCCAGAGAGATAATCTTCTCCGTTACGGTTACGTTTGCTTTTTCAAATTCGCTCCATGCGCCGAAGTGCTTCACCAAACCTGCGCAGTGAAGGATGCAGTCGGTGTTCTCGGTGAGATAGAGATATTTCTCGTCTGAAAGATCGAGGTGTTCCTTCGACAGATCTCCGGAATAGACGGTGACTCTGCCGTTGAATCGCTCAAGGAGATTTTCGCCGGGGAAGTAGTGCTCCAGCACATTTTTGAGTCTGTCAAAAGCTGCGCTGTCATCTGCGCTGCGAATTACGCAAACTGCATCAGAGCCGCTCTCCAGCAGCATGTTTCCGAGATAATTAGCGCCGAAATATCCGCACGCTCCTGTAATGAATACACACTTAGGCTCGGGCTGCTTTTTCAGCGCAGGGGATGAGCTTCGAGCGGCGTATGCGTCGAGAAGCTTTTGGTCGCGCTCCGGCATTTTGAAGCTGTCCATCATTTTTGCCGCTGATTTGAGCGCGTTCAGCTCTTCTGTACGCCCGCCTTTGCGGAAGGAGATATGCTGAGCGAGTTTTTCTATGGTAGTGCTGGCAAACAGGTCGTTCATGGATATGTCGAATACAGAGGAGAGTCTGCCGAATATTTTGATAGCATAGAGCGAGTTTCCGCCGATTTTAAAGAAGTCGTCGTTAATGGCAATGTCTCTGCCGAGGACGTCCTTCCATATTCGCAGAAGCTCTTTTTCTTTAGCGTTGGAGGGCTGATAATTTTTTGTTTCCTGCATTTGGATTCCTTTCTTTAAATATTTATGATATTTATATTCAATAACGGGCGCAAACGGGCGCAAGCCTCTTGGGTTTTCATGGGGGATTTAAAAGCGGACGCGCAGCGCAAAAGACTTGCAGCCTGCCGTTTTGAGAAGCGCAGGGAGCACATCGCGGTCATATTACGATATTGGCCAGATCTGCAGGATACTTATCCTCTATGCTGTGCATAAAGAAATGACCGCCTCGATATTCTTTGAGTAAGAATCCGTCGGCTTCAGTCACCTTGCACCACTCCAGCATTTTATCGAAATCTGCGCCGTAGTCATCTGTACCGCAATGCGCGACTATGGGAACGCTCAGCTTTTCGCCGCTATACGTAAAGGATTCAGCCAGTTTATATGAAGCCTTGATTTTAGGGAGTATGTATTGAAGAAATTCATTGTCTTCAAGTATTTCCTTCGGCGTTCCGCTCATGCGCACGAGCTCTTCTTTAAGCTTGCTGTCGTCCATGGAGGAATTGTAGCCTTCCTGTATTTCGATATGCGGAGCGTGCCTGCCGGCCACTATGAGCAATTTGGGCTTTGAGCCGTAATTATGTTCCAGTATATATGCTGTTTTAAAAGCCATTGCTGCGCCGAGGCTATGCCCGTAAAGTGCGAAATTTTCATTTGGGGTTATTCTGATTATCTCTGCCGCAATGGACTGCGCAGCTTCGTCTACACTGCCCGGGATGTTTATGTCTGACAGCGTGCCGAAGCCCGGCGTTTCCACCGGGACAAATTCGACATTGTCAAAGTCTCTGACAGCCCAGGCTCTGTAAGTGAGTGCAGACCCGCCCGCGTGATGAAAGCAAAACACGTGGAACTTCTCAGAGTTGAGACCGAACGGAAAGTATCTGCTTTTTACTGTCATTTTTTCACCTCAAAGATTAGTTTGCGTTTATTATATTTTGGAGAATGCCGAGGTACTTATCGAAGTGCGTGCGAACTTCGTTTTCGTCGAATGCCTCCTGTACGAAATCCCAGACGATGGTTAAATTTCCGCCGCGATTATAAATCTGATGATCTAAAACGACCTGCGGAGTCGCGCTGAGCGCGTCTGAAATTTCAAAGCCGGGCGGAAGCATGAATAGATTTGCGCCGCTGTCGTAAAACATACTGGTAAACACAACGGGCATTATCGCGCTCCAACGGCTGCTCTCGTTCGTCAGCAGCTTGAGTATTTCGACTCCGCTGAACGAGCGATGGTCTATCGCGTTCCATATCTGTGACTGAACGTCCGACACGGCATATTCTAAATTTTCAGATGCACTGCTGTAGGATATGAATGTAGTTCCGGTGAAATCTCCGAGAATATCCATTACAGAATCGTGAACGGGCATTCGGTTAAACATAGTCATATTTACGGTTATATCGCTGCTGCCGCTCCATTCAGAGAGCACTTTCATATATGCGGCTGCGGCGAATGCCGATGCGGTGCAGCCTGTTTTGGCGACTGCTTTGGAAAATGCATCCGACTGCGCCTCGTCGAAAGAGTGTGCCATGCGCTTAAAATGAGGCTCTTTTATTTCGCTCAGCGGCTGTTTGTATCTGAACGCAGGGGCGGGCGGGAGATGAGCTGCGCGTTTTTCCCAGAAGGCCTTATCCTTTGCATACTGCTTTCGTTCTGTTTTTGAACTGTCTGCGATATATTGGCAGAATGAGTAGTTTGGCGCAGCCTTGGGCCTGCCGGAATAAGCGGCGAAAAGATCTTCAAGCATCTGGTGCGAGCTGGCGCCGTCGAGTATCAGGCAGTCAAAGCTAAAGAATATCCGCGTTTTACCGTCCGGAGTATTTATAACTTCCGCGTCGAACATAGGATATGTGTTGAGATTGTATTTGCGATACTTCCACTGTTCCTTCAGCTCGGCGGCTTCCTCAAGGCTTATGTCTTTTACAGCGACGGAATAGCGCGGAACATCTGTCAGAACCATCTGCGTACCATCGTCAAAGACCACAGTTCTCAGCACGTCATGGCATTGTATTGTATAGTTTAGCGCCTCTTCGAATTTCTTTACGTCCAGCTCTGCGCAGCTTATTTCTATAAAATAGTGCGTCCCGAAACCGCCGAGTTCAAAATCGTTAGATCGGCCTGTTACGTATGACTGTTGAATTGGCGTAAGCATGAACGGCATGTACCTGCCGTTGCCCTCGGGATGAGCTTCAATTTCGCTGAGATAATCCATAAGCTCGGCTTTGCGGCGCTTGAGCTGTGCTTTCAATTCGTCCGTCATTGCGCCGGCAGGTGCGGTGAATTTAAGCGAGGAATCGGTGCGCTTGAGATTAATGCCTCTCATACGGCAGGTTTGATACAGCTTTTCAACCTCGAAGGAGAAAGTCTTCAAATCTGCATGAGCAGAGGCGGCGCTTTCGGCGCTTATGTCAGCGTAATAATCCAAAAGCTCCTGAACAGAGCCGTAAGACATTATTTCGCTTATGGACGGGCGA